>Ga0326727_10015942_pt1 | contig 15987 bp, 12 predicted proteins | sample MB2enrmetagenome_FD_207643 | JGI IMG/M metagenome (GOLD analysis project Ga0326727, IMG submission 207643) | Lab enriched peat soil microbial communities from McLean, Ithaca, NY, United States - MB29MY | ecosystem: Environmental > Terrestrial > Soil > Wetlands > Peat | place: USA: New York...
AAAGAAAGAAGACCTCGTCAGATAGGGCCGACTGTGCGATCCAGCCAGTGGAGAGTGTCGATTGAAAGTTGTCCATGTCACCAACTATTTTAGAGATATTCATCGACATGTAGGCGGAGCTGAGCAAGCCTCTTTCAGAACAGCGTTGCTGGCCAGGAATCACGGCCACTCCATCCTGGTCGTAACTACGCGTCCCGACGGCGACGGCAGGTCCGAGTTTGAAACCCGCTCCATACCGATCGTTGAAGACTATTTGCCGGTATCGTTAAAGAAATACGCGGAGGCATCCAAGTGGTATTCGGTTCAGTACGATCCATTGGCACGTAAAGCCTTCGGCTCAATCCTCTCCGACGCGAAAGCGGATGTGGTCCACTTCCATAACTTCCAGTTCATGACGCTGAGTCTTCTCGCTGTTGCCCGGCGACACAGACTGAGGACGATCCTCTCGATCTATGATTACTGGTTGTTTTGCCCCACAGTCATGTTGGTAGATCCACAGCAAGGTTTCTGTCGCCAAGGCCACGGTCCGTGGTGCGTGGATTGCTTGCCCCCAATGTTCAGGTTATTTCAGAAGCTTCTGTTATCCATGCGGCGAAGGGTCATCGACCACTATCTGGATATGGTTGGCTCTTTCCACGTCCTGTCTGAGCATTCCCGTTCTGTGCTCGAAGGCTACGGGATCGACCGCGGCCGGATAAGGGTAATTCCCTTGACACTTCCGATCGAGTTCAAAACGCTCGAATCTTCTGATCAAACCTTTGACGGGCACTCGATCCTGTTTGCCGGTTGGCTTAACGAGCGGAAAGGGCTCCACTTATTGCTTCAGGCTATGCCCAAAGTGCTCAGCGAGTACCCTCAGGCCCGATTGACCGCCATAGGCGGCAAGGTGAAATTCGGGGATACTTACGAGAAAAGACTCCATGAGATTGTAGAGGCTGAGGGGCTTGGAGATAAGGTTCAGTTCACGGGGCATCTGCCGCCGGCAGAAATCAAAACGCACATACAAAGAAGCAGTGTGGTTGTAATTCCTGAACAATATGAAAACATGTCGCCTCTACTCATGATCGAAGCGATGGCAATGGGAAAGCCGGTGGTAATCAGCAGAGCGGGCGGTATTCCGGAATTCGTTCAAGACGGAGCAACGGGTTGGTTGGCCGATCCTCTGAACCCCGACGATTTCGCTCAAAAAATCATCAACGTTTTCAGCGACTCGGATGGAGCTCGGCGCATGGGCACGGCGGCGAGGCAACTAATTCTCACAAAGCTCGACTCTGAGATAATATGGGAAAAAACAAGGGCCATGTACGAGGCGTGAGCCCTCCCGCCGCTGTGAAGCGGGATGGAGAGTTATGAAGTGAAGGCGTTAATCCTGGCAGGCGGTCGCGGCAAGCGTATGGAAGAGCTCTCTGACACCGAGAACAAGTGTATGCTCCGCATTCACGGCAAGCCATTGATACAGTATAGCTTGGACAGTGCCGCGAGTATCGAAGAAGTGGAGAAGATAGTTATAGTGGTTGGTTATAAAGCGGAAAGCATAATCAACACCTACGGCACGAGCTACAATAATAAGAGCATTGCTTACGTGATACAGAAGGAGCTCAAGGGACTTGTGAACGCCATGGAATGCGCTCGTGAGGGTATTGCAGGGGACGACTTCTTTCTTTTCCTTGCAGACGAAGTTATCTTGGGCGGCCGTCACAAGGAGATGTTGGATATGTTTCGGAGGGAAAAGCTCTTCTGCGTGTGCGGTGTGTATCCACAGAATAATCTGGAGATGATCAAGAGAACTTATGGGCTCATGTACGGACCGGACCAGAGGATATTCCGCCTTATCGAAAAGCCCAGAAAGCCCTTCAACCCGCTTATGGGGACCGGTAACATCTTGTTCAGGTCAGCGATTTTCGATTACATCGAACTTACTCCCACCAATATCCAACGTGGCGAAAAGGAGCTTCCGGACCTGATACAGTGCGCAATTGACGATGGCGAGGTGATCAAGTATATGACCGTGTGCGATGAATACATCAATGTCAATTCGCCGGATGAATGGAAAGCTATTGAAAAGACGCGTCCATGGGCGTGGTCGTGACCCGCTACAGCACGGCAGTGGTTGGTGACAATTCGTAAAATGTATACTTCGGACTACAAGAGTCTACAGAAGGGCGCTCCGTCTGAGCCGATATAGCAACGGAAGCAAAATTCCGCTCTTGTGGAGAAGCGGAAGAGCCTTGCCAAACCTGGAGAGTAAGACAACCTTCAATCTCAACGCCTCAATAGAAGTCCAACCCCGGATGTTGCAGGTCTGGCAAACCTCCTCCAACCTGCCGGTTAGCAGTTTTTCTCGGAACATCTGCATATTCAGATTGTTTACGATGTCGGACAACATTGTATTATCATCCAGCCTTCCCAATGCTTCGCTTGTCCGGCAACAGGGAAGAATGCCGCCGTCCACTGCAACTTTCACGTAGATCCACGGGTCCAAGCACCCCCTGGTCATACCGAGTTCTTGTCGGGTTGTATGTGCAGGGCCCGAGCGATGGTCGAATCCATAAGATGGATCATGATTCAGTCGCTCACTTATGCTTTCAAATAGGTTGTCGCAGATATAGGTCGCGCCATTTTTCTTTATGGTTTGAAAGACCTTTGAGAAAAGGGATGCGATTTCCTGAAGCTGCTCCGGGGGTAATTCGGTGATGTGACCTACAGATTTCGCGTCTTCTATTTCTGTATGTTTCACCAAATTGATGAAGTTGAATAGCTTGACTCCTTGAGCCAGTCCATAATTAACATGTTGTTCGAGTTTCCAGACAGTTTTATCCGAAACCACGCAGTGCCACCAAAAATCCGGCGGCCGGCGCCCTTCTTTCACGGCGCACGCTCTTATCTTGCCCATATTATAGATCAGATTGCGAAAGTCCCCTCCTCGGCGGAGCTCCTTGAAAAGACGAAGATCATCGGTGTCGCAACTGGTTTGGACGATAATGAAACGAGACAGTGTTTGAGCTTCGGCTTCGGATAATTCCCGAGTCAAGTTGCTGCTTATGTACAATTGCAAGCCGCTGTCCAGCATTTTGTCACAGTGCAAATTCCACTGTTTCACTATTGTGGTCTCGCCGTGGCCGGACACCCCTACGGTCAGCACCCCGCGACGCTTGAGCGTTTCAACAATGCTGTCCAACCATTCTAAATTGAGGTCTTGACGCGTGTAAAATCTGTTCAGGCTCGCGCAATAAACACATCTGAGATTGCAATCTGTAGTGAATTCTATGTCCGCTCGCAGAGTCAAATTCGACGTCAGCAAAGAATCAGGCGAAGCAAATTTGCCCAATATTTTGGCCGGGAGCCTGAAGGCAGGGCCTGATTTTGAATGCTTCATCACTATTATCTATGCCCTTTGGTTGCGCATCAATCTCGTCCTGAAGATAACAAAGACGCTCTGTAGGGGCCCATCCGATTGGCAGACCCCGGTTCGACTGAATTGGGTTCTACGGTTTTGCTCGCAGAGCAGCGAAAGATCATGGTTGTGCTTCCGTCCGAAAAATCTGATCTCCCAACCTGACGCCCAAAATTCTGTTGAGCTCTGAAGCCGCGGTTGAAAGATTATATTCGGATTCTATCTTGTTTCGCGCATTTCGGCCCATAGTTTTGCGTAATTGAGCGTCATTAAGCAGAATTGAACAGCAGTATGCGAAATCTTCCTTGGTAGAGGCAATGAAACCGGTGACTCCGTGCTCGATGAATCTTGTCGCTTCGCCGAAATTGGTCGAAACGGTGGGTTTACCGCATGCCATATATTCGAAAAGCTTTGTCGGGCTCTTAGAAGCACAAAAGTCGTTCTGGGTTCTCAGGCAGTACAGCCCCACATCTACGTCTCTAACGTACTCAGGCACAGCCTCCGGTTCTACCCAACCGAGGAAAGAGACCTTGATATGTTGCGCAATATCCTGTGCTTTCTCGCTCACTTCTGTCATATAGCGGCCATCTCCAAGTATCTGGAACACGATCCGCGAGTCTTGCAGAGACTCCAGAGCCTCCACGAGAAAGAGTACGTCCCACTTCACCTGTTCCATGAACAGCGTACCTATCCATGAAAAAGTTACAGAGCCGCTTTCAGAATCCGCCTTGTTGTTATCATGGAAAAGCGTGGGATCAGGAAAAGTAGGTATGACTTCAACTTTCGTGAAATATTTCTTCATCTCTTGCTGCAGGCGGAGACTTGACACAATGCAACCTTGTGAAACCGGTGCGTACACGGCCAACATGTTGCGGAAAGTTATGTTTGTCCCTGCGCCGGTAAGGGGCTCATCGAAAATCCAATCGTCCACGTCCAACCACATGGTCAGACTCAGTGGATACATGACTTTGAGCGACAGGATGGACATGAATTCATAAAATGGGCGCTGAAATACTATGATGCCTGCCTTGCTTCGGACTGCAGTCATCATGGCTCGCAACGTTAACCGAGTTCGGTATCCCAGAGTGGTTCTAAACGGAATAAGACCCTTGTAACCCGCCAGGTGGTCCCAGAAAGAAAGCACTTCTGCATCTGCACCAAGCTTCCTCATTTCCCGGCAAAAACCATAGGACCGAACCCGCGTGGGGGCAACCCGAAAGCCTTCGTTCGACCAGAATAAGATCCGTCTGGGGATTCTGGGGTAGAAGCGCGCGTACAGCCACAGTGCAGGGAAAAATACTATCCAAATTGTTACAAGGACGATCGACGACAAATCTGCTTCGCGAAGGAATTTGATCAATTTGACGCCGAACGAAAACATTAACACTTACTCCTGACCATAGCTGGCAGGTAAGAATTTACTTACGTGGGGGAATGACTGTCATTGCGAGTCCCGCGAGACACGGGACCAAGCAATCTTTGCCTTGACCCTTTGGATTGCTGGTGGGACGGGCACCTGAAACTGTCTCAGAATTCGGGAAGAGGTCCGGATAGTGCCACGATTGAGGATGCAGTGCATCCTTACACCCTCACCCCAACCCTCTCCCAGAAGGAGAGGGAGCTGATCTGGAGCGGTTTTACGATTCCCTCTCCCAGAGGGAGAGGGACGCAGGGTGAGGGAATTCGTGTTACGATTCCGCTCGTTCCAAAGTTTTTGAGACAGTTTCATCTCGCCTAACATCCTGAATAGACAGGCTGGAAGCCTGTCCTACCATTCACTCCTAGCAATGACAAATAACCAATAATTGCCACTCGCAAGTGAATGATTATATCAGTTGCCAAAAATAATGTCCGTTTCCTCGTCATTTCTGCTGAGGCAGGAATCCATCCCGCGAGTCGCGGGACTGGACCCCGGATCGAGTCCCATAGGCGCTAGCTTAAGAGCCTAGCTTGATCCTTCAAAATTCCCCTCACCCTCCCCTCTCCCGCCAGGGGAGAGGGTTTTCAGATCCCCTCCCTCGACGGGAGGGGGAAGGGGGAGGGGGAAGGGGGAGGGTGAAAACTGCTTGAAATCACTAGCCTGATTCCATTAAGTTAGCGCATATGGGATCGAGTCCGGGGTGGCCCCGCGAGATGCGGGGTGGTTCCAATCAATCGGTCAGAAATTTAGGCAACTGCTATACGTTGCCAGTCTTCATGTTTTAGAAGCTAATCCCGTTCTTGATGCGGAATTTAGCGAGTCTGTAAAGGGTTGACGCAGCGCGGCGAGGATGCAGAATGCCTTGCCACAACAGACCCGCCCAGCGGTCACGTGATACCAAACGGTGGAGATCCCATGCGGAGCAAGCTTCCTGCAGCGCCTTGTCCAGCTCATGCTTGCCCAGGTCATCTGTTCTGTGAACGGCTCCGGTAGAGCCGCTGTATTCTTCCCACTTGTCGGTAAGGATATAACCCTTGTTCAACAGTTCAGCATAGTATGCGGTTCCTGGAAAAGGCGTGGCAATGCTGAATTGAACCGAAAAAGGGTCCAGGTCGATGGCTTTTTGGATGGTGCGGGATACAGTTTCCTTCGTTTCTCCAGGCAGGCCGAACGTAAAGGTTAGATGAACCTCTATGCCCAGCTCTTTGGAAATTTCTACCGCTTTTTCAACCTGCTCGATCCGCAGGTTCTTACCGGTTGCGTCGATCAACTCCTGGACGCCGGACTCCATGCCATATTTTAACGAAACGAGCCCAGCGTCTTTCATTTCTTGAAGCACTTCCCGATCCACGAGATCCGCTCGCGCCATGACGGACCACGGCTGAACAATGTTGCGAGACCTAATTTCTCGGCTAAGTCTAATTATTCTCTCTTTACCAACATTAAAGGTGTCGTCGTCAAAATAGAACGATTTGAAAGGCCATCTTTTGAGGCAATGCTCCAGCTCGTCAACCACATCCACTGGATTGCGGGCACGATAGCGGTTTCCCCCGTACATGACCTGCGGCCAGACGCAAAACACGCACTGATAAGGGCAGCCGCGGCTGGCCCACATTTGGAGCGATGGGGCTGGAATTCCGCCCGGTCTATCGTTGTACAACTTCATGGGGAACAAGTGCCTTGCAGGCCAGGGTAAAGAATCAATATCCTTCAGCAGGGGTCTCGGCCCATTATCGTGAACTTTGCCGTCGGAATTCCTGTAAACCACTCCTTTGATCCCCGCAGAATCGCCTCCACGCTCGAGACTTTCCACCAACTCATAGAGTATCATTTCGTATTCGCCACGGAAGATGAAATTCACATGCTCGTTCTGCTCAAGAAACCTGGGCTCAAGCATCAGGGCATGGGGACCACAAAATGCGATCTGCATCTTCGGGTGGCCATGTTTGATCTTGGCAGCGAACGTCAGATCAATGTCAATGGTCGGGGTGGCCGTCTCCAGTATTACCAAGTCGGGGGCCGCCTGACCAATACGAGAAAGACACTCTTCGTCGTTCAGTCTCTCCGCGCACGCATCGACAACGGCAACTGGCTTTCCGGCTCTCTCAAGGACCGCAGCGGCATAGGCCATGAAAAACGGGAAGGGCATATAGTCGTTATCGCAAGGTCGCAAATGGGGCCATCTGCTACCTGCTCGCACTCCCCAGAAGCCTTCTTTTGACCAGGGTGCATTCAAAATCAGTGTTCTCATCTGTTGATCTTGCCTACCATATTGTCTTTTGCCTTTATTAGAGCCCCGATTCCTCGAGAGCAGTCCGGTTGTCTCTAACCCATCGGGCTATGCTTTCGGCCCCTTTCTCGATGGACACGGCCGGTGACCATTTAAGCTCTCGTGTTATTTCCGAGTTGTCCGTTATATATATTATCATGTCGCATTTTCTAATCTGTTCCTTGTAAGTGGTCCTCAACTTCTTGTTCAAAAGCCGTTCCATTAATGCTGATGCCTCGACAAGGGACAGAGAATTTCTCCGTCCGCCTCCGACGTTCCAGACACCACCGGATAGTTCCTGAAGCCTTTGCAACTGAATCCGGATCAAGGAGCACAGATCTTCAATAAAAAGAATATCACGAACTTGTTTTCCTTTGTAGCCCAGGTATGTTATCGGCCTCTCAAGAAGACACGAAATAGCCCAAAAAGTCAGCCACCCCTGCCCTACTACCCCGAACTGCCCCTGTCCCGCAATTACACCGCATCTGTTAACGATGATCGGCAAATCAAAGGCATCCGAGTACTCCTGGCAGAAGAAATCAGCGGCGGCCTTGGAGGCTCCATAAATTGTCTTTGTCGGGCCATCCACTTCAAAATTAGCGCTAATTCCCAGCGTGGGATGAAACCCTCGAGGTAGCGCATCTTCGGCAACGCAAGGGTCCCAATCCCAGCGTGTTGGCGTTTCAATTACAGGCAATGCGTTTATTGTTCGGGCCGGGTAAACTCTGCTTGAACTCAAAAAGATCATGCCAATGCCACGAGTTCGACAGAATTCAAGACAATTCAATACACCGGTCACGTTGGTGGTGAAATCGTAGAGCGGATTAGTGTATCCGGAAACCACCGACGGCTGCGCAGAACATTCAATCAAACAGTCTGCTTCGCCAGGCAGTTCAGAGATATCCTCGACGTTCCGGATATCACCATGAATGAAGCGGATGCCCATCTTTATCAATGTGGGCAGGTTCATTTCGCTTCCTCGACGCACGAGGTTGTCGAACACCGTGACTTGATGCCCTGCTGCTGCAAGGTATCGGGTCAAGTTGAAGCCGACGAATCCACACCCACCAGTGATGATGACGTGCATATTTTTAGTCACACCTCTTTGGATCTTGCGATCCAACTCTCGGCTATTTGTTCAAAAATTTCATCCAGTTTTATTGTTATGTCCCACGCCGGATAATCCCTTTTCAGCTTCGACAGGTCAGAGATGTAACAAATGTGATCTCCTTCTCGGTTTTTTTCAACATACTCGTAATTCATCTTTTTTCCGGTAATGGCCTCGATCATTTCGAAGGCCTCGATAATAGAGCACGAATTGCCTCGGCCGCCTCCGAGGTTGTAAACTTCACCGGGTCGAGGATTCTCCATATAACAGTCAATGGCTCGGGCTACATCCAAGCTGTGTATATTGTCCCGGACCTGCTTGCCCTTATATCCGAATATCTTGTAAAGACCACTCTGAACGTTCACCTTTATCAAGTAGTTTAGAAACCCGTGGAGTTCAACTCCAGCGTGGTTAGGTCCGGTCAGGCAACCTCCACGGTAGCAGACAGTCTTCATCCCGAAATACTTTCCGTACTCCTGGACCATGATGTCGGCAGCGACTTTTGATGCGCCGAAGATCGAATGCTTGGAATTGTCTATGGTGAAGTCTTCTCTTATGCCATCGAAATCTTCCTGCCGAGCGAAATCATACCTCTTCTCCAGCTCTTTCAGAGGCAGAAAGTTCGGAGCGTCTCCATAGACTTTGTTGGTGCTCAGATGAGCGAAGACAGCTTCAGGTCGATGCCGACGGCAGGCTTCCAAAAGGTTAAGAGTGCCCACCGCGTTGACGTCGAAATCATCCAAAGGCCGGCTTGCTGCAAGGTCATGCGACGGCTGAGACGCACAGTGGACGACCGCATCAATATCAGCCTCCCGGAACAGATCGAAGATTGGCTTTCTGTTTCTGATGTCAGAGTGGAGGTTTTTGAAATTGGGATGTATGGACTCAAGTCGTTTCACGTTCCAGCGAGTGTCTCCATCAGGGCCGAAAAAGTCCGCCCTCATGTTGTTGTCTATCCCTATTATTGATTCCGCTCTGCCAGCAAAATAGGAAACCACCTCGGATCCTATCAAGCCACCGGCTCCGGTTACTAATATCAGCATAAATAACCTCGTTATTCACGGCTCCGACTGTATTCGGTGTTCCGTCTTGCACGCATCTTGCGTCTCAGACGAAATCAGTCCCGCCTCAACTTTGCAATGGCTCCCTTGAAAACCGGCTTTGCGCAGGGGCTCATTTAGCATTGCGCCGACCACCAAGTAGTCTTGCGAAAGCCGCCATGGCGTATGCGATAATCCTGGCGAATCTCTTGAAAGCGCTGCGTCTTCTCAATCCGGACAGCATCGCTTCCAGCCGTATCGAGCGAGCTCCCTGGAATCGGCATGCACTCTCTGTGATGTACGACACAATTCCGTTCGGGTCCACTTCCACGCCTTGTCTGAATTCTTCTACCGCTTGACCGTAGCATCTCTTTCGAACGAGGACACCGGCCAGCTCAAATCTCGTATAAGCGTAGTTCGGGTTTAGCTCTATGGCCTGCCTGAATTTTGCCTCAGCTTCATCCAGCGATCTCCTCGATTTTGCCAGTACTCCCAGTTGGTGCTCAACGTGACCCCAGAATGAAGCTTCATGCGGGACAGCGTTTGCAAGATTGACCCCGAGGGAATCTGTCGAGGTATTCGGGGCGACACAATCCTGTCCCTTCCGTGCGGAAGGCAGTTCACCTTGGGGCCGGCTCCGCTGTTGGATGGCAGCGGTAGTCATAAGCCGAATGGTAGACTCGAAAAACTCCACCTGTCCGGTCTTCTCACAGAGCTTTCGCACCAGCCTTATGTCACCGCACTTCACAAACATGATCCCTGCAGGCTCTTGTAATGCCATGTCAAGAAAGGCCCTGCACAGACAGAAATGTAATGCCGGCGCGAAATCGTTGGACGGATTGCTGAACATTTCGTCTTCGGGTTGAAGATGACGGCACGGGATAATGGTGCGGGAGAGCTCGACCATTTCACGAAACCGTTGTATCTCACCCAGAGCCAGCCACCTGAGCGCCGTCGACTTTATGCCGTAGGACAGTATCAGCCACTTGCGATCCTCAACTACACCGTTAGTACGAAATAAGAGCACTGCCCTTCTCATTAGCTCTGATTCACGTGCCGCAATACTAAGCTCCTGAGAACTGGAGCTTAAATAATGCTGCCTGTACAAGGTGTAGACCGTCGGGACATATCTTACCACAGCGCCCTGAAGTACTGCCTGTAACGAAAAATGCCAGTCTTCGCACCCCTGAATCGCTCGATCTTCCGGGAAAAGCCCGAACTTTTCGAAGACTCGGCGTCGCATTATCGCCGAGGACCCATGAATAGCACAGATGATGCTGAGAATCTCCACGTAGGAATCCCAGACCCGGAAGGGGCGCCACGATTCCGCATAAGGGTGTCGGATGTTGTCATCATTGAACGCCAAAGTCTTCGAATGGCACATGTCGACCGTAGGCTCTTGCTCTAGATACTCAACCATGTGCTGGATCATTCCCGGTAGGATGATGTCATCCGCGTCCAACAGACAAACATAATCACCAGTAGTCCTTAATATGCCCGCGTTTCTTGCAGAAGCTTGCCCACCATTTTCTTTGTAATAATATCCAACTCTATCCCCGTAAGATTCAATTATCCCGCGAGAGCCGTCTGTTGAGCCGTCATCGACTACGAGGACGTTTATGAGGGAGTATGTTTGCCCAAGCGCACAATCGAGTGCTTGCGATAGGAATGAGGCGCCGTTGTAACATGGGATAATTATGTCTACTGTTTTCTTTCCCACTAGTTTCCCGCATTCCTGTTGATGGCGTTGTGGACAGGTGCTCGGCAGGTGAACGGTAATTTACTCACAGGGGGTGGACTTTTCTCTCACCGTTGTGGCTCACAAGATACTTCAAATCAGCAGCCACAGCATACCCCACAGCGACCAAGCTCAGAGCCGCGCACGGCAAATCTCGGCGGGCGACATCTTGCCCGAGGAAATACCGAAGCTCCTCGGTTCTTTGTTTGAAAATGCCTTTCATTATATTGCCGAACGTGATGTCATAGCGGTATCCGAGAAAACGCCATTTCCAATTCGTTCTTATTACCGAAGAGAGCGTGTCAGCCCTGAGGTGCTCCACAACCGCAGCCGGCTGGTACACTAATGTATGCCCACCGCGCCTTATTGTTTCGGAAAGCGCCACGTCTTCGAAGTTGGTCCGCAGCCTTTCGTTGTAAAAACCTGCCTGTTGCAACACGGACTTTCTAAAAATCGTATTATTTCCGAACAGAAAAGCCGGATTCCGGATGAAGTTGTCGCCCCAGTGCTGCCGCATGTTGAAAGTTCGCCAGCGGTCCGGCAGGCTGACGCGGTTGGTCTCCACAAGTTTTCCGCCTGCACCTGCTACGGTGTCGTCCTTCAGGCAGTCCGAAAGCCTCTCCAACCAGTCAGGCCAGGGTATACAGTCCGCGTCGATCGACGCCACGAGGTCATGGGTGGCGGCCCTGATGCCGGTGTTTCGCGCTGCCCCGAGGCCTTTGTTGGAGCCGTGCCTCACGATCTTCACCGGATAGCGTGAAGCAATAGACACCGTTTCATCGGTACTCCCGTCATCGACTACGATGATATCCTTCAGCGGGTATGTCTGACTGCATACTGCCTCCAGACACGATGAGATGTGACGGGAAACGTTGAAGCACGGTATGTACAAAGACAGATTCAGCATTTTAGACCCTTGTCAATCATACCGCAACGCCGCGAATCGCTCAGAAGGATTGATGAGGCTCGCATCAATGTCTTTGCATTGCTTGGTTTTATAAATCTCTTCGATTATGGGGTTCATATCGGAGGTATCTTAGATTCTTCTACTCCGGCGGAAGATCACTTTTTACACTTGTGACCTGGCCGTAGGACTCTCATGTGAATCACGCGTCACTTTGCAGATCGGTAATTCCCTTCGCTTGGGCCTCATTGTCTTCGCTCGTTGACTAATCCGCGGGATAGCAGCATGCTTCCTGCTGAAAATGCTAATTCAATGGTAGCAGTTTCACCTAGGATCTGTTGAGCTGGAAGATCCGTAAGGAGTTGAGATTATGCACATTCATGAATGATCTCGTGGCTCACTTCGCGAACCCTAGCAATATCACTATATAATCAGTCGCAGTACAGGTCAAGAATACCGTGGCCCCTCGCATTTGCCTTCCGCTTGACCCTTGCCCTCTTAACGATTAGTCAAAGTTAACCGAATGAACCCCAGCCCTCCCGGAGCCGAAACTCTCCTCTAATTTCGCATTTCAAAATTCCCATTTCGTCTGACGACGTACAACCGCCGGTGTCCGCAACTGTTGCAGAGGATGGGTTTGGACTCTGGGACGTCGGTTATTCTATCCTGCGAGGAAGTGGCAAGTTCATGTCCTGTCAACCCCCTGACTCTGGACTCCGGAAGATGTTTTGGTAGGGAAGCAAGACCGGAGAAAACGGTTGACTGCGGGTGTGCGGTGATGTACACGTAGTGCTTTAGTACAAGCCCTTTTTTCGGGCAAGGGGGGCTCAGTTCCGCCGTGGGGGCTGGGCGCGGGTACCGCGGTGGTATGTCACGATGTCATTGCCGATCAATGGGAGGCAGCGGCTCAAACGTGGCAAGATAATGGGTAAGCCGTACAGTGACAGCTCGCGGAAAGAATTGTTGGAAGAGTGATGTTGGCAAGAAAGGAACCCTCAAATATTCTTATCGTGGATGACGAGCCGTTCATTTGCCAGATACTTGCTCGTTATCTTACGACTGAAGGGTACTTCTGTCGAACCGCCTCTGGGGGAGAAGAGGCCCTAGAGGTGCTGGAATCCGACAAGTTCCATCTCGTTTTAATGGATGTCATGATGCCAGGAATCTCTGGCATTGATCTTCTGAACCTCATCAGGCCCTTAGACCCTGACATGGCGGTACTCATGGTCACTGTGCTAGATGATAAGGATGCAGAGACTCTTTGCGCTAAACTGGGGGCGTATGCCTACATAATCAAGCCCTTTGAACGAAATGAGATCTTGATCAACGTAGCGAATGCACTTGAGCGTCGAAGACTGGCAATACGTGGTAAGGAGAACACAGGCAGGCAGGCGTCTAGAACCCAACCCATGACTTTGAAGCGACGTCCAACAAAGATCTCGACCAAAGAAATCGTAGATTTGATCAAATCGGGGATAGATGATGCATCTCTAATGGAAAGATTCAACCTCTCCGCGAAGGCACTTCGTAGTCTCGTGGACCAGTTGGTAGCCGCCAGGGTGTTGACTCAATCAGCCCTTAATGGACGAAGAGCCTTGTCCCCCCATTCGGTCCTGAAAGATACCGGCCAATCCCAGTTTCCTTGGATCGAAGAAATGCCCGTCATCAGCGGTACAGATGCTGCAAAATGTATAAAGTCCGGAATGCAGGACTCGTCCTTGATGAAAAGATACGGAATTTCCGCGAAAGGTCTTCAGAGTCTTTTCGAGCAATTGGTTGCCTCTGGCATCATTCAACAATCCGAACTAGATATAAGAGTGTCGGAAACTCACGACTGGTGGGCAGTTATCGATGAATGACTGAGGACGTCTTTGCGTCAAGAATGACCCTGAAGTGGTAGATTCAATCAGATTACGTATACTACGGGCGACGAAAGGCTGTATTGGAGCGCCGTAAAACTCTTAAAGGGCAAACGCTTATGCGGCGCAACGAAGTTAACCGAATGAACGCCGGCCCTCCGAGGGCCGAAACTCTCCTCTAATTTCGCACCTCAAAATTCCCATTTCGTCTGACGAGTACAAATTTGTCTTGACATTTTATAGAAAGACAGGCGTCGCGGACAGCTGAACAAAACAACGCCCGCCACCGGGAGTTGTGGCGGTTTATTCTCGGGGACGGCGGGTGGAAGTCATCGCTTCTTACGGCGATAGTAGTCCCTCAGAAAGCTGGCGAGTCCTTTCAAAGTCCCGGTGACTCCATGCTGACGAAACCATTTACACAAAGTCTTGGTAAGAAATAGAGGAGAAGCGATGTCTTGCAGCTCCGAAATGCACCTGAGGTACTGAGCCTCAACGGCATCATGAGATGCACGCAGGATTCTTGTCAGCTCCCAGGAAGTACCTAGATCTTTCAGCGTTTCGTCTGGAGAAAAGCATACAACCATTTCTACATGAGTAAATATCAGCTTGTGAAACACTGTATCTGTAGAATTTGCGTATTCCATCCCGTTCATTGCCCCAAGGAGCGCTAGCGTGAAATGGTCAAAGAAAAGCGTATGGTAGATGTCACAATATCGTTTTTGACTGGTGCGGTCGGTTATCGAGAGAGGGGTTTCTATCACTAATAAACCGTTAGGCTTGAGAAGGGTGGCAACTTTTGTCATAAATGCGTGAGGACATCTCACATGTTCGATGAAATTAGTGGCAATTATGCAGTCATACTTTTCTGTAGGTTTCAAACGTTCAAGGGCAACTTTCCTCACCCGGAAGTCATAATGTTCCCGAAGGTATTCGATTTGTAGTTCACTCATGTCAATGCCTTCCACATCGAATCCCATCTTCTCGAAAACCACCATGTTGTGGCCGCGGCCGCAACCAACGTCTAGACAGATGGGTTTTTTCGAAAAGGAGAGTTGATGTTCTTTGAGCCACGAGCCAACACCTGCCAAAAGGAATTTTCTTTCCGACTGGTCTAATCGGACCTGAGGATCTACGCCGTCAAAATCAAACCACTTTTCAACCGAACTGACAAACCCGTCATAGCGCGGTTGGTTATAAAGTTCGGCTAGTTCGTTTTCTCCGTACATCGGATGAATGAACTGCAGCCCACAAGTCCGGCACTCTATGACATCTCTATCAAATCTCTGAAGATCACCAACGTAGGGAGCATACATGTCGATGCTCGCAAAATCTGAACGCTTACCGAGGGGCTCGGTCTGGCCGAGTCGACAAAGTGGACATCTGATGTTCATTGAAACTCCTTGTGGTCTCTTGGAGCTGAAAAGCCGAGTACGAAACGCTATGATTAGGGCTCATCCGGTATATGCTTACGTACAGTTGAAAAGAAACATGGCCTCGTCCAACAATAGCGTATTTCATGTGGTGGCAAACGTAGATATTGAGGATGAAGAATTCGAGATCTCCGCGCCCAAATGCCTGCAAGGTTACTCTGAAAGATCAACTGATCATGTCCATTCCAAAATATAACCACCTCGGCCTCAACGAGATGTCGTCCAATTGTCGCAACACCTGATAGGTGTCGATGACCCGTACATGCTGTCACTATGCAGTCCGTACTCCTGGAGATGGTCGGCGAGATAAGACGACCTCAGCAATTGAGCTACCGATAGACTTTCTTTCAAGCGGTTGATACATCCGCGCCGAAAGGCTGACTGTCGTTCCCCACGAGACGCAAGAGAAACGCAACCGTCGTCATGGCGATTAAAAAAGCCTCTTTTATCCACTAGTTGAGCATAGCACTCCATACTGTCTCCGGTCAAGCGAGATCGTTCCAGGGCTCTCCCCCGAGTATTATTAGGATGGGAATTCGGCCTCAGAAAAAGGGGCGCAACAGCATAGCTTCCTAAGAAACGTCCGGGAACGCATAAGAAATTCCAATAGGATGTTCGTAGCATCTCGCTTATCGCTGGGATTCCGCAATGAAAGAGATGCGGGCAGAGGATAAAACCACTAGGACTGAACCAATATTGTGAACAATCGCCCCAATGATTGGCGAGAAAAGTCCCCACCCACTGGCCAAGACCGCCACCGCGTTGAAGGTCAATCCGAAGGCGATATTCCATTTGATCGTCAGAAGGGTTTTTCTGCCCAAGGTT
>Ga0326727_10015946_pt1 | contig 15986 bp, 11 predicted proteins | sample MB2enrmetagenome_FD_207643 | JGI IMG/M metagenome (GOLD analysis project Ga0326727, IMG submission 207643) | Lab enriched peat soil microbial communities from McLean, Ithaca, NY, United States - MB29MY | ecosystem: Environmental > Terrestrial > Soil > Wetlands > Peat | place: USA: New York...
GAAGCCTGTATCGGTGACCGCCTTGTTGAAGCGGTCGGGAAGCAGATTATCGATCACTTCCTTGCGAATCTCAACGGAGTAGCGGTTGCGAATAACCGAATCGGGCACTTTGCCGGTGCGAAAACCGGGAATTTTGGCGTACTTTTTGTAGTTGTCGATGATGGTTTGATAGGTCTTGGAGACCTCTTCGGCGGGAATGTCCAGCACCAGTTCGCGGGTACACTCCGGATTCAACCCCGTCGCAAACTCGGTGGTTTGGCCATGGTCGTGGCCCTGACATTCGGGGCCATGTACGTGGCCTTCGTCGTGGCCGTGATCAGGGCTCGTCTGCGTCGCCTGGGCCGCCTCGGATGGGGAGTTGTTTTCGACTGCGTCGGTAGAGCTCAACGTTTTGCCTTCCAGGCGCAAGACGCGCCAACAAGCTGTGGAAACTGGGGTGCAAACTGCCGTTTCAGGGCCACAAACCGGCAACCCTGGCGGCATACTCCTGGCTCGGGCTGCCGCTTATGGGAAAAACCGGCGCCGTGCAACCAGGAAAAACACCTTCTCTCATGTTAAGAGGGTTTGCTGACGGGGTCAAACTGGCGGGGCCGATTTAGAGCGAAACCAGAGTGAACGTGCCCTTGCCGGCGGTATTCAAGGCGGCTTTTTCTTGATGAAAAAGCCGCTCGGCGGGCTTGCCCCTGGGTACGGCTACTCTGGTTTCGCTAATGGAGTCTTCGGCACCTGTGAGCGTTCCGTTTGGGTTCCGGAGGAGGCTGCGGGACGCCGCGAAAGTGATTTGTCACTGCTCCGTGGGCCGGGGTTTGCGAACGTAGGGCAGAAAGCGGGGATGGGCCGCGCCGCACCGAGCATAGTGTTCCCGCGCCTCATCCAGACTGAGGGCGCCGTTGACCGTCAGCCGAACCTGGGAGGCATCGCTGTCATCCTGCCCATCGTCCTCCCACCAGCAGACCGGGCACAACGCCAACGCGCCGGGCGTCTCCAGCGTTCGGCAGCCGCAACACGGGCAGCGAAAACGAGTCTCCATTGCACCCTCCTATGATTGGACGAAAACAACGACTGGCGGGTTTACAGAAAGCACAGTCGTTGCAGCCGCCCGCTTAAAGATTTGCGCTTTGAGTTGCCCGCAGTCTCCTCGTGCCAGGGCTCAAAGGAATGCTCTGTGCTGGTTAACAGATGGGATGAGAAGGCCCATTTCCACTGCCATGCATCAAGTCGTCTCGGTCAGCGCGTCGGTCGTTTTGCTCATTTTGGCGGTGCGCTCCATTTTCTCCCAATTGAAGGGCTTGCCGTCGATGGCGCGCTTGAGGGTCTTGAACAGGACGATCGAGAAGACCTGGCGGTAGGCGAAGCGCTGCAGCCAGATGTGGAAGAGCAGCCAGCCGTCACCCTTGTTGGCCGGGTGACGGCGCTCCAGGCTGAATGCAATCGAGGAGGTGACGAAGTCGATCAGCAGGAAGGCGCCAAAGTAGGCCAGCAACTTTTCAAAGCTGGCCGCCGAGGCCGCCTCGGGATGATAGTGGCGATCGACGAAATAGCGGAGGACGCCGGCCAGGAACATGAAGTCGATAAACGGGGAGACCAGCGGCAGCAGCATCTGGAAGATGAGAATGTTGGGCAGGGCGAACAGGCCCATCGCCTTGTTGCGGACGAAGGCGGCGCGATGCTTCCATATGGCCTGCAAGGTTCCAAAGGACCAGCGGAAGCGCTGGCGCATCAGTCCTTTGGCGTCGATGGGGGCCTCGGTGAAGGCCAGCGAGCGGTCCTCGTAGACCACCTTCAGTCTCATTTCGAGCAGGGCCATGGTCAGGTCGGCGTCTTCGGCGACAGTGTTGATGGGATAGCCGCCGACGGCTTTGACCGGGGCGGTGCGCCAGGCGCCGATGGCTCCGGGAACCACGGTGACGACGTTGAACAGGTCCAGGGCACGGCGCTCAAAGTTCTGGCTGGTGATGTACTCCAGAGCCTGCCAGCGGGTCCAGAGGTTGATGCGGTTGCCCACCTTGGCGTTGCCGGCCACGGCGCCGACCAGCGGATCCTCGAAGTGAGGAATCAGCTTGCTGATGGCGTCGGGAGCGATGACGGTGTCGGCGTCGATGCCGACGTAAATCTCTTCGGCAAGCAGATTCAGGGCGTAGTTGAGCGCGGCGGCCTTGCCGCCATTGGGTTTGGTGAGCACCTGGATGCGCCCAGCGGCGATCTCGGCGGCGTAGGCCTGGCGGGCAACCTCGGCGGTGCGGTCGCTCGAGCCGTCGTCGATGACGATGATGTGGAGATTCTTGTAGTCGGAGTTGAGCACCGAGCGAATGGTGCGGACGATGACCTTTTCCTCGTTGTAGGCGGGGATGAGCACGGCCACGCGGGGTTTGAAGCCGGGCGAGGCCTGCGCGTGGGGGCGGCGCAAGCGGTCGATGATGGCCAGCAGGCCCACCAGTAGCAGTCGCGCGCTCATCAGAATGTCGCCCACGAAGAAGACCAGCACGATGAACTTGCCGATGACGGCCAGGCTGGAAAAGGCAATGGAGTCGGGCAGCGCGCGCAAGTACTGGCGGAAGGTGAGCTTGGGCATGACCTGGGCGGTGGTCTTGCCCAGCAGGGCAGAGACGGGCACGATCGAGTAGCCGTGGGCGCGCAGGGCGTCGATCAGCACCGGCAGCGAGGCCACGGTCACCGAGCGGTCGCCGCCGCCGTCGTGCATGAGGATGATGGAGCCGCGGAACTGCGGCTTGGTCTTCATGATCTCCAACTGATCAAGGATGGACTGGGCGATCTCGGCCGGCGTCTTGCGCGGCTGCTCGTTCCAATCGTTGGTGTCCAGTTTGCTGCCGACGATGATGAATCCGTCCCTCTGGATGCGCTCGACCGGGGCGGCCTGGTCGTCGGTGTCCGGCTCCTCGTCGATGTCATAAGGCGGGCGGAAGTAAAGCGGCTGGACACCCAGCTTGCTGGCGAAGAGGCGCTCGGTCAACTGCAACTCGAGATCAAGCTGACGGCTGGAGATTCCGCTGATGTCGGGATGCGTGTAGGTGTGGTTGCCAATCTCATGGCCCTCGCGCAGCACCCGCTTCATCAGGCTGACGTTCTCCTGGGCCTCGCTGCCGATCATCATGAACGTGCCCTTGACGCCCTTGTTCCTGAGAACATCGAGAATCTTCGGCGTCCACTTGGGATCGGGGCCGTCATCGAAGGAGAGCGCGACCTCGTTGGGGTGATAGCCGTACTGCTGGATGGTGTAGGTGCGCGGATAAACGTCCATGTGCTCATCGATGATGAGCTTCTTGCGCGGATCAGGCTCGTCGGTGTCTACCGTGACAGAGCGCTTGCCGGGCTGGGGCAGGCCGGTGACGCGAATAATATCGCCCTCGCCCTCGTCGTCCACAGCGTGGCCGGGTTGAGCCTGGCCGAGCGCCTGCAGCGCGTCCGGATTGCTGGGCTTGTCCCATACATCCCAGAGCGAACTGTCCTCCTCGCCCAAGCGCCAGAGAGCGAAGGTCTGCAAGCCGAGCGCGCGGGCGGCGCGCAACTCGTTCAGCACCGTGACGCCATCCAGAAACCAGACCACATGGCGCTGGTGCAGATCCTCGTCGATGTACTCGAAGTGCGGATTGAGACTGTCGTAATCGAGGTCCAGATCGGCGTCGGCGTCGGAGGCGCGCTGCCATACGTCGGAGACCGAGAGGTCTTCCGTGTTGAGCACCTGGGGCAGTTGAGGATGCTGACGGGCTCGCTTGTTTTTGGGTGGATTGGGAATCGAGAGCGTCCAGTCGTAGCCGTAGTTGCCGATGGCGCAGATCAGCTTTTCCTTGGGGACGATTTTGAGCACGCGCAGCAGGTTGCCGACGAACCAGTCCTGGCTGGCGATCGGTCCCGGGCTGCTGGTGGTCTGGTGCTGGTCGTAGTTCATCAGCACCACGCCGTCGGAGTTGGCGGCAATCTGCCTCAGATCGTCGTCGGTGGTGGAGACCACGGTGTTGACGTAAAGCCGCAGATTACGCGAGTGCAGGTCACCATAGAGCTCCTGGATAAAGCTCAGATAGCCGGGGGAAGCGTTGTCGGGCAGGCTTTCGAAGTCCAGCGAGAGGCCCCGGTAAGCCGGAAAGGCAGTGAGGAAGCGGACAATCTGCTGGCACAGCGCAGCGCGCTTGTTCGGGTCGTTCAGGACCAGGGCTATGGCCGGATCCCATCTTTGCGTGTTGGAATTGTAGTTGTTCAGATGAGGGAAGATTTCAGTGTCTTCCTTGGCCGCCTGGATGACGCGCTTGACCTTGTTCAGGTCGTCGGGATCATGCACCGTGGCGCCGTCCACCACCGGATACTCGCGGTGGCTGTCGACGCTTGTGGCCAGCAGTATTCCCTGGGGCGCGTCGACGTGCAGCCACTGCGGGAAGAGCAGATCGATCTGGTGGATGTGCTCCTTGAGTGAGGAGTAGCTAGCTGGATCTTCCTGAACGTAGTAGGCCGCGCGCAAACCCTCGCCGGTGTTGAAGGGAATCTCGGAGGGCTTGCGATCCGTCTTGCGGCGCGCGGGACGCTGGCCTTTTGCGTTGCGCAGGAGCGGCGACTGGTCTGGCAATGCCTTGTAGTTGTGCTTGGGAATGGGCAGCAGCAACTCCGGCAACTGCTGATAGCGCAGCACATTGAAGATGAAAGCGGCCAGAATCAGCGTGGAAGCCACCGCTGTCACGTCCAGAACGCGGCGCAGTCGCTTCCAGCGCTTGCGTTCGGGATCGAAGAATATCTGTTTATTGGGCATGAACGGTCTGGCTCATCCTTTTATACGAAAACCGAGAGTACGAAAACCGGGAAAACGGTCTACGCTATACAGTACGAATCGTATGGAAGCCGCCCCCGAGAGTCAATTGCCCGTCCCGCGCCCGGCCTCAGTTCGCCTGTATGCCGTGCTCTCCATAACCCTGGCCCTGGCCGCCGGCCTGGGGTTGCGGCTATGGATGCTCAAACAGTTCTTTGACGTTGACGGCGACCCGCTGGTCTACGGCGGCCTGGCCAAAAACCTGCTGCTCGCCGGCCGCTACGCCCTCACCGCGCCCGGCGGCGAAATCTATTGCACGCTGATTCGTCTGCCCGGCTACCCGCTCTTTCTGGCCCTCTGCTTCCGGCTCTTCGGGATGGAAAACTACGTCTCGGCCGCCTGGGTGCAGATTCCGCTCGATCTGGCTGGCTGCCTGCTCCTGGCCGATTTTGCCGGCCGCATCGTGCCGGTTCTTGCCCGCCAGATTGCCCCGGTTTCGCTCCGCTTTGGGAGTGCATCGCCTTCGGAATCAGCGCTTTGCTCGAAGTTTGCGTTCAGTTTCAGGACCTCGTCCCGCGGCGGCTCCGAGTTTCACAACGGAACAACGCTCCAGCGAGAAGCAGCATTTCACCGTGGAGCCGCGCACTGTACGCTCTGGCTGGCCGCGCTTTGCCCCTTCACGGCCATCTACGCCGCCCAACCGCTTACCGAGTCGCTGACGCTGTTCGTACTGGCGTTGGCGCTCTGGTCGGTGGCTCGCTTCTGCGAGCGGCCGGTATGGAGCTACGCGCTCTGGTTTACCTTTTCGGTCACCTACGCGGCCCTGCTCCGCCCCGACGGCGCGCTGATTGGCGTAGTGCTGGCCCTGGCGCTGGTGATGAGCTTGCGGCGCGCAGAAGGGAAGCCGGAGACAGCGGAAAAACTTGGCCACAAGGAAAATTTACCTGTTTTGAAAGGGTGCGGCTTTAGCCGCGCCGCGAGTGAGCCAATAATGGATGCGGCTTTAGCCCCTGTGGGAATGCACATTGTTGAAAATAAATTTCCTCGAGGGCTAAAGCCGCGCTCTTTCCAGACTGCAGGGCATCCCACGGCCCGAAAAGCCCCCCGTCTTGTCCGCATGGCCCTGGTTTGCACATTGTTGGCGCTTGCTCCCTTTGCCGCCTGGAGCTGGCGCAACTGGCAGGTCTTCCACGTCTTTCAGCCGCTGGCCCCGCGGCTGGCCAACGACCCTGGCGAGGAGACCCACCCCGGCTGGGAGGGTTGGGTCAAGAGCTGGTGCCTGGATTTTGTCTCCACCTACGATGTGTATTGGCCAGTGCCGGGCAGCCCGCTCGATCTGACCAAGCTGCCTAACCGGGCCTTCGACTCTCCGGCGCAGTTGGCTGAAACCGCCACGCTGGCGGCTGACTACAACAGCCAGGGCCAGAGCCTCACGCCCGCCATCGATGCGCGCTTTGGAAGGCTGGCCGAGGAGCGCGATGCCGCCCACCCGCTGCGTTCAGCCCTCTGGCTGCCGCTAGGCCGGATGGCGGACATGTGGCTCAGGCCACGGGTCGAAAACCTGCCCATCGACCTGGACTGGTGGGTTTACGAGCACCATGACACTGAGACCCTCTTTAGTTGGGCCTACGTTGGGCTCAACGCCCTCTACCTGCTGCTGGGATTGGCCGGGCTCTGCATGCGGCCGCGCTTCTGGGGGCCAATGCTGGCCTATTTTCTGCTGCGCAGCGCCCTGCTGATGACCGTGGAAGCTCCCGAATCCCGCTACACGATCGAATGCTTCCCCATGCTCTTCGCGCTGGGCGGCGTTGCTCTCCATGGCGCCTTCCGAAGGTGCACAACGCTTTGGCAGAAGCGCGGGAGCGCCGCTTCCTGAGAGCCTGGCCGCATCGATAGAGCGGTTCTCCAATAGCTATACCCCGAAAGCATGGCTGCCAAGTGGCTTTTTCCTCAAGAAAAAGCCACCCTACTCAAAAGCTGGCAGAGCACACCAATTGGAGAACCGCTCTAGCCTGAACGCACCGGCTTCGGCCGGCGGAAGGCCGAAAAACCGACTGGCGCAGGCCCGGAAGACCCGCTTTACCGGTTTACGTACTGGGTCTTGCTGTCGGTTTTGAGCGTGAAGGCGTCAGCCGGCAGGGGCTGATTGACCTTGATGTTGAAGTAAACCGAGACCCGGTACTGCCCCGGCCCCTCGTTGAAGACCTGCTTCAGACTTACGCCCCGCTCGGGATCGATCCAGAGGGTAGCCTTGGGAAGATTTTTTCTGATGGCCAAATCCTTGGGCACCATCTCCAGCTTCTCGGTCTTCACCCCGTCAATCGTCTCCGGTCCCAGGTACTTTATCTCCCACTTCTGCTCCAGATCTCTGCCGCTGGCGCCAAAGCCGAGCATGAACCAGCTCTGGTACTGGCTGAGCTTGCTGAGGATGGTCACCTGGTCGATCAGCTTTTCATAGAGCTTGACGCTGCCGCCGCTGACGAGCACGAGCTTGGGAACGGGCTTGCCATTTTCTTCGCGGATGTGCGCCGCCATCTGGTACGAGTTGCCCTTGCGCTCGTAGTAGACCACGCCCTTCTGCACGTCCTTGTCGTAGACCGGGTCGGTTGAGACCGAGTCGAATTCGAAGTCGGCCGAGGTGGAGTGAAAGCCTTTGGCCGCCTCGTCGAGCTGGCGCAGCACCTTGTCCTTCGCGTCGGGAGCGGCGGAAGCGGCCATGGCCGGGTGCGCCGCCAGCAGAAGCAGCGCCATCGAGGCGCAAAAAATCAGTTTTCCTGCTTTATGCATGGGGTTCCTTGTTCATTCGCTAGTACAGTGACCGTATGAATTGGTGATCTCCCAGGTCCCAAAAACGGAACCTGGGGCACCCATAATTTCGCGCCGATATTACAAAACCACACGATCACCGCACTGGCAGCTAGAAGCTGTTTTACCGGCGCGCCCAGACCTTCCAGTCCAGATTGCCCTGGGCGTCGGTCACGGTCTGCCAATTGTCCACTGAGACGGCGTCGCCGGTGACCGGTTCGATGGCCTTGCGCAGGGCCTTCTTCACCACCGCGTACGAGGCCGTAGTCTTCGGGTCGAGGCTCACATCCGAGGCGCGCACGGTCACAATCAGCCCATGGCCGCCATCGCCAACCACTTGAATGGGATTACGGGGACCGGCCGCGTTCGACGGCTTGTCGCCGTAATCCCACAGGTGCGGCGTGATGAAGATGAAGGCCAGAATCAGCGTCACCATCACGTCATAGTGGAAACAACCGCGTGGGTAAGTCCAGTAGAAATAGCTCTTCAGAATCTTTTTCATTGCGCCCTTAGAACCTGTCAAAAACAACAGGCGTTTGAAGGGTACGGGCCTCAGCCCGTACATCAATCCAGCAAAAATCGTGCGGGCATTAGCCCCTGAGGCAAAAGCCTGTCGTTCCAAGAACCTTCCCCCGGTGGCTAGCCCAATTCTAGTCCCGCTCAAGATGTGCGGGCTGAAGCCCATACCCTTCTGTCGGGACAGAGTGATTGAACTAGCCTTTACCGGGTAATCCGCTCCAGCCCCCCCATGTAAGGCCGCAGCGCTTCTGGAATCAGGACCGAGCCGTCGGCCTGCTGGTAGTTTTCGACGATCGCCAGCCAGGTGCGTCCCACGGCCAGCCCGCTGCCGTTCAAGGTGTGCACAAATTCGAGCTTGCCCTTGGCGCCGCCGCGGCGGAAGCGAATGTTGGCCCGCCGCGCCTGAAAACTCTCAAAATTCGAGCAGGAGGAGATCTCCCGGTAAAGCTGCTGGCCAGGAAGCCAGACTTCCAGGTCATAAGTTTTGGCTGAGGAGAAGCCGGTGTCGCCGGTGCAGAGCAGCATACGGCGGTAAGGCAGCTTGAGCGCCTCCAGAATCTCCTCCGCGTCGCGGGTCAGGCGCTCGTGCTCGGTGTCGGAGTCCTCGGGCCGGACAAATTTGACCAGTTCGACTTTTTGAAATTGGTGCTGGCGGATGATGCCGCGCGTGTCCTTGCCCGCGGCTCCCGCCTCGGCGCGGAAGCAGGGCGTGTAGGCCGTCAGGCGGATCGGCAGCCGCGCTTCGTCCAGGATTTCGTCGCGATAGAGGTTTGTAACCGGGACCTCGGCGGTGGGAATCAGCCAGTGGTCGTTGTCTTTGTACTCGCCGCGGGCAGTAGCCTCGGCGTCGGCGTCCGAGCAGCGGAACAAATCCTCGGCAAACTTGGGCAACTGCCCAGTTCCGAACAGACTCTTGCTGTTGACCATAAAGGGCGGCAGCACCTCGGTGTAGCCGTGGCCTCCGGCCTCGCGCGAGCCCGTGTGCCGGTCGAGCATGAAGCTGACCAGCGCCCGCTCGAGGCGCGCTCCCGCGCCCATGTAAACCGCAAAACGCGCCCCGCTCAGCTTGGCCGCGCGTTCCAGGTCCAGAATCCCCAGCGCCTCGCCCAGCTCCCAATGCGGCTTGGGCTCAAAATCGAGAACCGGCTTTTCGCCCCAGACCTTCTCAATGTGGTTGTCGGCCTCTGAGAGCCCCACCGGCACTTCATCGCGGGTAAGGTTGGGAATGCCCGCCAGAAGCTGGCGCAGCCGGTCGTCGAGCATGGCGGCGGTCGCGCCCAGCTCGTCCAGTTCTTCCTTGAGAGCGCGCGTCTCGTCCATCACGGCCGTCGCGTCCTGACCAGCTTTCTTCAGCGCGCCCACCTGCTGGCTCAACTCGTTGCGCCGCGCCTTCAGTTGTTCAGCCGTGGTGATGGCCTCGCGCCGGCTTTGATCGAGGGCGCGAAAATCGCCCAAGAGCGCAGCAGGGTCGGCCCCGCGCGCGCGCAGTTTCTCTTCAACAACTTCCAGATTTCCCCGTACAAATCCCAAGTCGAGCATCGCCTTACTAGTTTACTCGACTGGTTTACTCGACTATGACAAAATGCCAGATTCCCTGGGATCGTGGACTCTCACCCTTGCGACAAAAACAAGAACGTCGCAAGGATGGGGCACCTAGTTTACTGGGGACGTAGAGAGACGGGTCTGCTGTGTCGGTCTCCCAGGTCCAAAAATCGGGACCTGGGGCACCCGGCGCAATGCCAAAAGCCAGGGGCTAGCGGCTGGAAGCTGCTTTTACGGCCCCTGCACGATGGCGATGTTCACGCTGCCTGTGTCACCCGTGACGGCCAGGCCGAGCAGGTCGGTGGCGACGCCTGAAATCGAAGCCGGGCTGAAGGTAACGCTCCCGTCCACGGCCGAGGTGGCCGTCGAGGACTCGGTGGCCAGCAGCTCGCTCTCGGCGCAGCGGCCGTGCGCGGGGCAGGGCGGCGCCCAGGCGTAGAGCGCCTGGTAGAGCGCGACCGTGCCGCCGGCCATCGGATTGCCGTCCGAGTCGAGCACGCGCAGCGTGATTTGGCTGGGAGTTCTGCTCACCGCCAGACTCTGCGAAGTCCCCGAGACAGCCTCCAGGGTCGCGTACTCGGGGCGCGCGCCGAAGGCGGTGTAGGTGACGCACTGGCTGGTGCCGTTCAGGCAGGCCGTCGCGGTCACGGTTTGCCCCTCGGTCAGCGGCCCCACGGTGAGCTCCAGGGCGGCGATGCCGTTGCTGTTCGTGGTGGCGCTGCCGCTCGAACTGGCGAGCGAGGCGGTGGCCTTCTCCGCAATGATGCCGCTCGTAGCTGTCTGCCAGGTCACCGTCTGGCCGCTCAGCGGAAGGCCATTGTTCAGCACCAGGGCCTCGGTCGTCCAGGTGACCGTGGCTCCGGCGGCCAGTGAGAGCTTGGGCGAAAGCGCAGCCAGCACCGGGGGCGTTCCGCCCTGAAACTGCGCCTGCAGGCTGGAGCCGTTGGTCAAGGAAGCCGTCACAATCGACCAAGTGCCGTCTACCGCCGTCACATTCATCGTCGCCCGGCCGTCGCCGGTGGCCGGGACCGTGCAGCTCTTCTGGCCGCAGCCCAGGGTAGCCGTTCCGCTGGTCACGGTGTAGATCACCGAGACTCCGCCGGCCGGGTTCAAATTCGGCCCCAAAGCGATAACGGAGAACACTTCCGGCACCCCGATGGGGATTGTGCCCATCGGTTCGTTCACGCTCATCAACGTCAAAGCATCGCCTGTTCCCGAGTCGTAACTGAGGCCGCCATGGATGACCGCCGACGCGGCGTAAACCGGAAGATCATCCACCTCGACGTCCACCGAGCCGGTGACGCCATTGGCGGCGGGCGCAATGGCCGTAATCTCGTTGGGCGAGATGCTGGTGACCAGGGCCGCCTGGCCGCCTACTTTGACTGTATCGGTGGGGCGAAAGCCCATGCCCTGAATGACGATGGCCCCTCCCGTGGCGGCTGGCAGCCGCAGCGGCTGGACCGTGTCGGCGTAGAGCACCCAGCCCTGGTAGGTGTAGTCAGGGCGGCCGTCACCGCGCTCGTCGGCAATCCCCAGACGCACCACGTCGTCGCCGGTGGTGATCGCTTGGAGCGCGCTCTCGCCTGTGGCACCACCGCCTTCCAGCCCTCCAAAAAAGACTGCCGCGACGGAGCCCACCGCTTCAAAGGTGTGCCAGAGGCCCAGAGCCGGCCTGGCCTTGGCGTTGGTGGGCGTGCCCGTCTCGTCCAGGGCCTCGGTGACCACGGTGAAGGTGCGCCCGCCGCGCACCGGGAAGGTAAACCAGTCGGTCTGGCCCACCTGGCTCAGCCGCCCGCCCCACTGCCCGCTGGTGGCGAGCATGCGCGGCTCGGCCTGGGTTCCTATCGCGTCGTTGTAGCCACCCACCGCCGAATCGGCAACATTGACGGTGAGCGTCTGTGCGCCGCCCGCCGAAAGGCCCGGCATGGAGATGGCCGCCAGCGTTCCCGAGGGCTCCGGCGAGCCGTCCAGGTAGGGGCCGACCGCGTCGGCTTTAATGTACATCGGGCTGACCGTCTCGAAGGTGACCTGATAGCTGGCCGAGGTCACGCCCGGCGGCAGCGGCATTCCGCTCAGGTCGAAGTAGCCTTGCATCGCCGCGTCGTTCGATCCCCACATGGTCAGCACGTTGCCATGTAAATCCACCCAGCCGGTTACCGGGTTGCCGTGGTTGCCATTGAAAGAAGAGCCAGAGACGAAGGTCGCCGTGTACTGGTAAAGCGGATTGCCGCTGGCGTCCAGAGGCCGCGCCACCACGTTCACGCCCTGCATTCCCAGGCCGGTCTTGAAGCTGATTGTCCCTTGAATCGAGACCGTGCTGGTCGCGGTGATTTTTTTGCCGGGAAAGCTGGCCAGGTTGTTGGCGGTGATGGGGTAAATGCGATTCAGCGCGGCGATGTCGTCCCAGCGCAGCACCGTGGGACCGGGGATGCAGGCCGGACCGTCGGGGCCGCAGTAGGCCGTGGGCTCGGGCTGCATCACCGGCCAGCCCTCCTCCTTCTCTGTCGCGTTCGCCTCGCCGCTGGTTGCGGCCCCGGGGTTCACCTGCGCGTAGTCCAGGCCAAGAATCCGCCCGAAGGCCCGCTCCAGATCGAAGCTCATCATCGCCAGCAGGCTGGCGTCGGTGGCGCACCGGCCGTTGAGCATGATGACAGCGTGGGCCATGGTCGCATCCGGATTGACGTTGTCCACCCACATGAAGACATCGTCGTATTCGCAACTGATGGGGTCGCTGGCTCCGGTGCCGAAGACGGCGTCGATCACCGCGCCGTCCTCGTCGTAGATCACCCCCACCGGGAAGCCGGTCGCCGCAGGGGCTACATCGGCCGGCGCGGCGATCACGCCACCCACCTGGTTAAGCTGCTCGCCGGTCACCGTGAAGTTTTTGCCGCTCACCACGATGTTCGCGCCGCTCACGTCCTCACCCAGCGAGCCCTTGTCGGTCAAGGTCACTCCGGCCGTTGGAATTGCGTTCCACAGCGCCGCCGCCACGTCCACCATGGCCGTCGCCTGCTGATTGGTGACCGAGCTGTTCAGCGGACCCTGATCGACGTAGTAATTCAACTGCCCGTTGGCCCAATGCACCGGCTGGCCCATCACGCCGGCGTTGAAGTAGCTCGTCCCGGCCACAAACTTCGGCCCTCCGGCCACCGCCAGGGACGGCGCCAGCAACACCAGCAACGCCAGAAGCCGAATGGCCAGGCGGCGCAAGGGGCGGAAGCGGAAGTCGAACATAGGCGGCGCTCCACGTTGCGGCAGCCAGTTCGCCTTGCAATCCCTTGCGGAAAACTCGATGCGGGAGCTGGACGGCCGTAGCCTTTTACTGGCACGCGAACTTCCGTAATGGGAATCCTTCAGTAATCAAAGTTCTAATGAGTATTCTTTAATGTTATTGATCCGGCCCTGAACGAATATGGACAACATCACTGCTGTCCGGGGAAAAATGCATGAGTTATCGTAAAGTACAGACTGCGTGATTGATTGACTTATGCGGTGGCGGGAACGATTTGAAATCGCTTCGGCGAAGCTAGTGATTGGCGGCGGTTCTTCGGAGAGAGCAACCATGGGGCATGAACGCTGGCCGGACTGTGTTTGCACAGTTGATTGGGCATCTGCCTCACAAGGAATTTCAGAAGTGCGTGGCCAGCTATGGCGGCGACCGATACGCAAAAGACTTTCCCTGCTGGGATCAGTACCGGGTATGCAGCAAGCAGTGACCGCCCTCATGCGCTAGAGTCGTGCGTATTCGGCGCTCTGCTATAGTGCTTGAATCGTCGTCGAGCGCCTTGGCCACTACTACCTCTCTTACGCCCTTTTGGCTAAACCGGGTAAGCCCTTGTACTCCATCTGGCAAATCTTCATAGGTCGGAACCACGCCGAAGCGTTTCTCGATGAAGCGGTCAATCCTGACGGCTTCCGGACGTGTCGGCAGCAAACCGACTTCTCGAAGGGCATCGGTGCAGATGGCCTCGATTTCCCGGTCCTCGTAGAAAGGCCACTCCATGAATGGCCCTGTTGTGGATCGAAAGCTTTTCATTGATTCTTAGGCCTGTCGGACTTGCCTTCTGTCATTTTCAGCACGTCCTCGGGCGTAATCTCCTTGTCTACGAGTTTGCGCAACGCCAACCCAAATGCTGGGTCGCTCAGTGCAAGGCGCTTTATTTCCTCTACCGGCGGGCGTGTGTCCAAGGCGCGCAGTTCTGCTTCATCCACCTTGAAGAACACAGCGAGTTTCTTCAGCAATTCATCTGACGGATAGCGCCGACCGAACTCAATATCAGACAGATGCGCAGCCGTAACACCACCTAATTGTTTGGCAAGCCCACGCAAGGAGAGGTCACTCTCATCTCTCAGTTTGCGGAGTTGATCGCCTAATGTCATCTTCATATTTTTTGTAAGCATACACACGCGTACAAGTGCAGTCAAAAGTGTCTTTCGCTGACTCGATAACCAAAACAGGCGGGAGACCTGACGGTGAAAACCAACAGCCACCAAACAAAAATGGCCGCCTCGAAGAGGTGGTAGTTTTTTATTAAGTCTTTTGTTTTGTTGGTGCCCGGAGGGGGAATTGAACCCCCACGACCTTGCGGTCTGCGGATTTTAAGAGCGATTTTGGACCTTTTGAACTGCCTTGCACGGCCTCGCACCACGTCGAATAAACCACTATTCAAGAACAAGATGGACTCGTTTTCCACATTGCACTTTGTGGCATCAAAATGCACAAAATCAAGGTACGAGGTGGCACCAAAAGCGGCACCGTATTTTTCCCGTAAGTGCTTTAGAATCGCATTTAGGATCTGCGGATTTTAGGTCCGCTGCGCCTCTTGAATCGACCGAAAAATTTCCCAATAAACTGCTTACGCCCTGCGGATTGATCATCCGATGTGCCCGATCAATGTCTAGGCCGCGCACGATGAACGTGGCAATGCCACTCGGCCAGCCTGCAGCGCCGGTGTGTCTCCATTATCACGCACGCAAATAAGAGTGCACGCTATTTTCGTTTATCGTGTATAACGCTAATAGAAGCAGGGCGCTATTAGCGCCGGTGAAACCAATGAGCCAACGCAAAGCGATTCCGGGACAGGAGGTCTCCCAAGGCGCCTACAGCGCGTTTGTTCCTGCGCCATTGCCTCCGGCGTTCGATTGGACGCCGCGACTGATCCGCTCGCTCTCCAATGCGGATCGCCTCATCGGGAGACTTGCTGGAGAAGGCGGACAGCTGCCCAACCCTCATATTCTGATTCGCCCCTTCATCCGCCGAGAAGCCGTTCTATCGAGCCGGATCGAAGGCACACAGGCCACCTTGGGCGAACTGCTGGCTGCGGAAGCCGGGGCTGTTGTCGATCGCAGCCCGGAAGATCTGCGCGAAGTCGGGAACTACATCGTTGCTCTGGAACATGGAATCTCCCAACTTCACAAACTCCCGCTGTGCGTCCGTCTTATCCGTGAGCTGCACAGCAAGCTCATGGCCGGCGTGAGAGGGGATCATGCGACTCCGGGCGAGTTCCGCAGATCGCAGAATTGGATTGGCAAGCCGGGGAGCACGCTGGCGACGGCCTCATTCATTCCACCGCCGCCCGGTGAGATTGAGCCGTGTCTTGCGGCCTGGGAAAAATTCCTCTACGCATCCGAGCTGCCGCCGCTGGTGACCATCGCCCTGGCTCACTACCAATTCGAGGCCGTGCATCCCTTCCTGGATGGCAATGGTCGCGTTGGGCGCCTGTTGATTGCACTATTCCTGATCGAGCAAAAGATTCTCCCGGCTCCCCTGCTCTACCTGTCAGCCTTCTTTGAAGCCACGCGGCGCGATTACTACGAGGGACTGCGCGGTGTGAGCGAGCGCGGGGCGTGGAACGACTGGCTGGAATACTTTCTCCACGGCGTCGCCCGCACCTCGCAGGACGCTCTGAGCAGGGCGACTCGCATCAACACAATTCTTGCCCAATGGCAGCGGCAGGTGGCTGGTGAATCCAGCAACACTCCACTGCGGATTGTCGATCTGCTGGCCGCCAATCCATTCATCTCCGCCAGGGGCATTGCCGGCGAGCTGGGCGTGGCCTTCACGACTGCACAGCGCGCAATCGAGAGGCTGGAGCGCATGGGAATTGTGAAGCAAGCAACAGAGGCCAAGCGCGGCCGCGTTTACTGCGCGCAAGCCTTACTCGACATTCTCGAAGAACCGGCCAACCTTACCGGGGCTCTTGTCTAACGCAAGGCAGTTCTGGCAGAACTCGCGGCCTACGATCAAGAGTTGGGCCTTTAAGAATGACATGCACACGCTCATCGAGCAATTATTTGAAAGCTGCTTCTCTCGCGTACTCCAGCGTATCTAAACTTGCCTATTCCCCTGCATTCAATTTCAGCGGTA
>Ga0326727_10015947_pt1 | contig 15985 bp, 15 predicted proteins | sample MB2enrmetagenome_FD_207643 | JGI IMG/M metagenome (GOLD analysis project Ga0326727, IMG submission 207643) | Lab enriched peat soil microbial communities from McLean, Ithaca, NY, United States - MB29MY | ecosystem: Environmental > Terrestrial > Soil > Wetlands > Peat | place: USA: New York...
TGTAGCCGCCAGGTGCTCGCAGCCAAGGCACCGGTTGGAGAGGCACGAGCCGTATGAAGGGAAACTTTCACGTACGGTTCTTAGGGGGGCGCGGGCGGGCAACCGCCCGCGCCCACCCGGCGCACCCTGAAGCCACCCTGAGGCTACCCTGAGGACTACCCTGAAGCTACCTTGAGGCTCTCGAGCCTGCTGATAGCCAAGAGATTGGGCCCTCCAAAGCCGCCCGGGGAGCTTACCCAAGGCTCCCTTAAAGCCATCCCATAGGGGCTTGGGAACCCGCGCTGCGGCGGTTCATGATACGTCACCGGATTTGTGACTGGGACCACTTAGCCACCGTGAGGAAACGGTCCGCCGCGTCTGGGTTCTCCTTGGCAATGAGCAGCCCGATCTCGCGCAAGTCGTCCCATACTGGCGACTTGACGAGCAACTTCATCGGCCCCGAACGTTGCGCCTCAGGGCCTCCCAATCTGCCGTCGTTGGCTCGCGTCCCGAAGCCTTTACCCGTTGGTGCAGCAACCGGTCCGTCTCGGGGTCCAACTCGAAATCAGGCGCAATGCCTTCGCAAGGCAACAACACCGCCCGCTTGCCGTTCTGTTCGGTCAGCGTCGCCTCGCCGGCTATCGCCTTGGCGACAAACTCTTCCGCGCGCGCCTTTAACGTTGCCACATCAACCGTGCTCACGCTCAAAGACTACATGATCGCTGCTGAGACTCAAGCTTGATCCATTGGAAGGAAGCTGCCACCGATTCTCGTCAAGGGCTAACTACCGTTGGAAGCATCCGAGAGGCGTCAAATGCTCAGGCTCTGCGTTTGCCTTGTTCCTCCAGCGGCGTGACCGGGTCCATCCCCAGCCAGCAGAAGGCGCCCAGCAGATACGCGCACGCAGTGACATAAAAGGCCAGGTTCCAATTGCCGGTGTGCTTGACGATATAGCCGCACACAATGGGTGAAACGAACCCGCCGACGTTGCCCATCATGTTCATCGTCCCGGAGAGGGTGGCGACTGCCTTGCCGCCCACGTCCATGCAGGCCGTCCAGGCGCCGGGCAACTGGATGTCATTGCAGAATGCCACCAGCGCAATGGCGGCCACCGCCAGATATGGATTCGTCAGCCACGTGGGCGCTATGAGCAGGGCCGCCGCCCCGAAGGCCCCCGCCGCTCCGATGCCTCGCCGGATCGTGCCGGCACTGCCCACTCGCCGGCTGAGGATCGGTGCAATCCACCCCGCGAACAGCGACCCCGCTGCGCCGACGAAAAGCGGCGTGCCGGCCAGCAGCGCGCTGTGCTTTAAATCGAACCCGCGCGCCTTGAGCAGATAAGTAGGGAACCAGGTAATGAAGAACCAGAAGGAGTAACTGCACGCAAAGTATTGACCGCACAGGCACCAGACCGTTCGCGACGTGAACAGTTTCCTCCACGGCGCCTTGAAATGCTCGTCCGCCCCGGCTTCCACGGGCATCAGTGCCGCCTCAGCTGCATTGACGCGGGGGTGCGCGCGCGGGTCGTCGCGGTACCACCGGAAGAAGAGGATGGCCCAGATGACCCCGGGCAGGCCAAACAGCAGGAACGCCGTGCGCCAGGTGACATGTTGCAGGCACAGGTACACTAGCAGCGGCGTGAACGCGCCGCCGAGCCGCGCGCTCATCCACATTATCCCTTGCGCCCGGCTGCGCTCGCGCAGGGGCAGCCAGCGATTGAAGGTCTTGGTCAGGTTCGGGAACGCGCCGGCCTCCCCTGCCCCAAACAGGAACTGGGTTACGATGAACGACCCGCAGCTCCACATCCGACCCAGGGCCGCCGTGCAGAACGACCACCAGATGACGATCCGCAGCAGCACCCGCCGCGGGCCAAACCGGTCACCCAGGTATCCAGCGGGGATTTCAAAGAGTGCATACGCCAGCGTGAAGGCGCCGAACACCCAACCCATCTGGTCATCGCTTAGGTGAAGATCTTTCTGGATGAACGGCGCGGCCTGGGAGATACAAACCTTGTCAATGTATTGAATGATCGCCAGGGCCACGGCAAACACGATCACCCAGTAACGGGTGCGGGTAGCCCGTAAAGCAGCGGGCGCGGCCGCGTTCGGCGGGCAGGAGCGAATCGAAGCGGGCTCAGCCATTGCGGTGGGCATGATGGGAGGGCGATAGCAGCCGGGCAATCTGTTTCTGGGATTTCCCTTTGTGATTGAACCAGCCAGAGAACGGGCGTAAGATGCAACCATGGCAATCAGTGAATCAGTGGCCGGGCCGGCGGTTGAGATACCCAGCCTCGGCCAGTGGACTATTGGGCGCATTCGGGAGTGGTCGGGCTCGTGCGGCCGTTTTCTCAATTGGGAACGCGAACATCTGATCCTTCGCGAACCGTCCGCCCAAGACCTCGCCGAGCACAAGCAGGCTCTGCGATGGCTGCTGCAGATTACCAGGTTCTACCATGCCGCGGTTTCCGACCCGGAATTCCCCGACCGCGCGGCGGTCAAGGAATTGCATGGCCGGCTGCTGCAACTTGAGTCTTCCTGGCGGATGTTCCACGAAGCCATGCCCAAAACGGAAGCCGAAAAGCTGCTGGCTGAAGTCTTCCCGGATGAACGCTGAGCTGGAGGCCATCCTCAAGAGCTACGACGCGTTTAAGGAGGCCCGCCAATCCGGAACCCAGGCGGACGACCTTTATGCCATTTACGAATCCAGATTAGACGACGTCTTGAAGCGCTGCTCAAGTCTCTCCAAGGAAACCCTTCAACGCCTCGTGGACGCCGCCTATGGTCCATGGCGCCGCGCTCAGAACAAGCCGTCGGCGATGCCTCCGCGCGCATAGCGGCCTGTGGGAATAAGCATCCTTTTGGAATTCGGACACCGCTTTTATTGGCAAATTCGCGTGTTCTTCCTGCGAGAGCGCACTATTTCGACAGGCTGATAGGTCTGCTCCATTCTCCCCACCGAGGAAAGAATTGCTCCGCCGCTGGCTTTCCCGACAAAATGCGCGAGTTTACCGGCATGAGCACCGCCCTGTTAAATCGCACCGCTGCGCCGTCGGCCACCGTTGGTCCCGGCCTTGACTTCTCGCGCCCGGTGCAGCGACCCAGGACCAGCAGTCTGAAGCTCTTTCGGGACGTGCTCCAGCATGGCGGGCCGGGCTATCTCCAGTTCGCCATCACCAACATCTGCAACGCCAAATGCGACTTCTGCGGCTTTGCGGTGGATCGGTTCGATCCCAGGCAACGCCGCAGCGTCACACTGCAAGAGGCGCGGGACGTGATAGACATCTGCGTGAAGAACCACATCGGCTACCTGCTGTTCGTCGGCGGCGAGCCGCTCGTGCACAAAGACTTGCGCGCAATGACGCGTTACGCGGCCGAGCGGAGCATTCACCCCATGATCTGCACCAATGGCTCGCTTTGGACCGAGCAGAACATGCGCGACCTGGCCGGCGACGGACTATCCAGTGTCATCATGTCCATTGATGCGCACGACGCGGCCAAGCACGAGACGAACCGCGGCCTGCCGGACGTATGCCGCAAGATCAAGCGCGCCAACGAAGTGTTCCAGGAACTCGACGTGCAAACCACGGCCAGTGTCACCGCCAGCAAGCTGATTGATGACTACGACAAGCTGCCTGCGTTCCTGACCGAACTGGGCTTCCGGAGCTGCACTTTCAGCTACCCGCTCAGCAGCCTCGCTTCGAGCTACCTGAGCTTCAGCGACTCCAAGCTTGTCAGCTATAAGACCGAGGAGCTGATTCAGGTCTTCGAACGCATCAAGCAGATGAAACGGCGCAGCGGGTTCCCCGTCGTGAACCCCGCCGAATCGCTGACCGAGATGCAGCGCCACCTGCGGCGCGAGCCGGAGAAGTTCGGCTGCCTGGGCGGCCACAAGTATTTCTACCTTGACTGGCACCTCAACCTCTACCGCTGCCACTTCTGGGAAACCCCGATGTGCAACATCTATGACTTCGACCAGTCGAAGCTCATTCGCGACGGCTGCACGCGCTGCATGATTGACTGCTACCGCGACCCCAGCGTCTTGCAGTTTGTCGCCATCAGCGCTAGCGACGCCTGGAACAATCTCAAGCGGGGCAAGCTCATCGCCGCCGCGAAGAACATCTTCGACTCGCGCAACCTGACCTCCCTGAAAGCTGTCTGGGAAGACCGGAAATGGATTGGCGGGGTCTAGCCCCGCTTCCTACTGAATTCCCAGCAGCTCGACCTCGAACACCAGCGTGCTGTTCGGTGGGATCTTCGGGCTGGGGCTGTTCGGGCCGTAGGCCAGGTTGGGAGGAATCTCGAACTTGAACTTATCCCCCACTTTCATGAGTTGGAGGCCCTCGGTCCAGCCAGGGATGACGCCGTTCAATGGGAAGCTGATCGGTTCCCCGCGCTCGACTGAACTGTCAAAGACGGTGCCATCGAGCAGCGTGCCGTGGTAATGCACCTTCACGGTGTCCGTGGCTTTCGGTGAGACCGTACCCGTGCCGCGTTTCAGCACCTGATACTTAAGTCCGCTCGGTGTGGTGATCATTTCGCTCTTCTGGGCGCTGTCAGCCTGCGCGACCGGGGCGGCTTTGGCCACGGGGTTGTCAGCCGTCGGTTCCGTTGGCTTGTTGCAGCCCAGGAGGCAAACCGCCGCCGCCAAGGCCACTGTGAGTCGTAATAACATATTTCAATAATCCAGCAGTTCTTGCTTACTGTGCTGCGAGGTTCCGCCATGCGCAACCTCAGGTCAAGCCGTTCGATGCTGGCTGCTTCCCATCATTGCAGCTTGGTGGCCCTTTGTTATGTTGGTCTCATGTCTCATTGTGCGCTGGCAGTCGGGCTGATCCAGATTGGGCTCGTGGGCTTAGGGCTAGGCGGCATTTCCAGTTACGCGTCGGAGATGGCCGCCAACCCGCCGGTGGCCCTGGTCACCAACGTCGTGGCACAGCGGATCGTCCACGATGTCATTCAAACCCTGCTCGCAGTGACACCGGCCGGCAGTCCCGCTGGGCTCGGGGCGCAGACCGTTTCCCTGGCATCCATCCAGTCGAACGCGCCTCAAAGCAACGCCGTTTGGACTTCCGCCGTGGCACAGGCCCGCGCCGCCGGGGTCACCCTGGTCACCAACACTTTTGCCGGCTTCGTCCCCGGCAGCCTGGCCGGCGCGATCTGGGCCGGCTTCCACACCAATGACCGGTGCACCAACATGTGGGAATATGCCCATCTTCCCCCCGACTGGCCGACCAATCCGCCCGTGCTGCGGTGGAACACCAGTAGTCTCCTCTGGGGCCGCAAGGGCATGACCGGCATCAGCCAAGTCTGCGAAGGCATGGGCGCTTTCGGCCAAGGCACACCCACCGCCTTGACGCGGCGCCATGCTTATGTGCGCGGTCATGGCATGGGCCCCAGCGGGTTGGACCCCACGCGGGTTGGCCGCCGGGTCTGGTTCTGCACCCGGAACAACCAGTTGGTCGTTCGCAAGATCAAGCTCCTGCTTATCCACGCGCCCGAGAAAGGCAGCCCGGGCGATTACTCGATCATCTTATTCGATGCCGACCTGCCCCCAACCATCGAGCCAATGCGCGTCGTTGACCAAACCAAAGTTCAGCGGAAATACCTGCGTTACCCATACGGCGATCCTAGCCACAAGCCGCTGTTCATGGCCTTGCAGGGAGGCTTCGTCAGCGCCGGCGTTCCCGGCTGGATCGTCCAGATCCGAGGCGGCGATTCCGGCAACCCGATCATGTTGCCCCTGCCCGACGAGCTGGTCTTCTACGGCGGAGTCACCACTTCCACGCCCAGCCCCGCGATGCAGGCCGACATGGACATGCTCAGCCGCAAGGCCGGCCTGGACCCCAGCAAATACCAAATGCAGTGGGTCAACCTGGACGCTTACCCCGACATTTCGTCACAGCCTTGAGTTACGACGAGCTTCAGCGATTCAGGGGTCGGATGTGAGGCCAATTCGATGGCGGCGGCGGTTTGGGCGAGCGGAAACTGGTGCGTGATCAGCCGGTGCGCATCGAGCTTCCGTGAAAAGACCAGCCGCACCACTTCTGCTTGTAGCCGGAAATCCGCCGAATAGCTCCCGATCAGGTCCTTCTCATCCACACATACCGTTGCCAGATCGAGCGGCGTTTGATCGCCACGCCGCGTGTGCGAGAACAGCAGCACCTGGCCGGCCCCGCGGACCAATGCCTGCGCCTGACGCACGACCGTATCGGACGGCACCGCGATAACCGCCGCGTCCAGCCCGCGGCCACTCGTGAGTTGATGGATGAGAGCCGAGAGTTCAGGGTCGAGGGTGGGGGACTGATCGAATGGCGCATTGGTGGAGTGCCGGGAGCCGGCCAGCCGGTGCTTTCGGATTTCGGGCTTCGGATTTCCTTCGGATTTCGGATTTCGGGCTTCGGGCCTCGGACAATGCACAACCGTCGCCCCAAATTCCCGCGCCATCTTCACCCTCGTCTTTAGCAAGTCCGTCGCCACCACGCGCATTCCCTCCAAAGCAAGCAGCCGGGTGAACATCAGCCCGACCGGCCCCTGCCCCGCGACCAGCACCGTGTCGCCTCGCAACAGCACGAGCCGTTTCACAGCCTTCAGGACCGTATTAACCGGCTCCAGCATCGCGCCTTCGAGAAAGGAATTGCGCGCCGGGATTCTGACCACGCCCGGCAGCACGAACGGCATCACCCGCGCGTATTCGGCATAGCCCCCGCCTGCCGGCTCGAAGCCCGCCGTAATCCCCGTGCGCTTGTATTGCGCGCACTGCGCAAAGGCGTGGTGTCGGCAGGCATGGCACTCCAGACACGGCACGTGATGATGCAGCGCCACGCGCTCGCCGACCTTGAACTGCCTCACACGTGCTCCGGTGCGGACGATGGTGCCCGCGGTTTCGTGCCCAAAGATGCGCGGCGGCGGCACTGTGCCGTATTGGATCTTCTTAATGTCGGTCGGGCACACGCCGCAAGCGGCCACCCGGACGAGCAAATCCTCCGGCCCGATGCGCGGCACCGGCACCGTTTCGAGCCGCAGGTCGTTCGCTCCGCGATAAACCACCGCCCGCATGGTCCTTGGAATCAAGAACATGGAGCGTATTGAGCCACGAACCACGGGAGAATTAAAGACAGGAAAAGAAGAAGTGCGCCCGCTCACCCTTCAAAAACTGGCCCAGCACCCGCGGAAACCGGGCCCTTTCGCCTCCAATTATTCACCCTCCCTGCATTGCCCACCCTTGACTTTGGACCTTGGACTTGGGACTTGAGACTAAGAACAATGCGGCGCGACTGGCCGATCATGGCGCTGCTGGCGGCTGCTACCATCGCAGTCTTCTGGCAGGTGAGCTGGAACGGGTTCGTCAACCTTGACGACCCCGCGTACGTCACGCACAATCCGATGGTGCGGGAGGGGCTGACGTGGGCCGGAGTCAGGTGGGCCTTCGGGGACCTGCACGGGGAGGCCACTTACTGGCATCCGGTCACCTGGTTGTCGCACATGCTGGACTGCCAACTCTTCGGGCTCAACCCGACCGGGCATCATCTGACTAGCCTCTTCCTGCACACGCTCAACACCGTGTTACTCTTTGCAGTGCTCCGCCGGATGACGGGCCGGCGCGGCCCCAGCGCAATGGTCGCTGCCCTGTTCGCCCTCCACCCCCTGCAAGTGGAGTCAGTAGCCTGGGTCGCCGAACGCAAGAATGTCCTGAGCGCGTTCTTCTTCATGCTAACCCTGTGGGCCTATGCCCGCCATGCCGAGGTCCAAACTCCAAAGTCCAAGATCCAAAGTCAGGAATCGAACGTCCAAACTCAGGAGCCAGCCTCAGGGCTTGGCCCTCACGCCTCACGTTTCACGCTTCACATTTCACGCTTCTATCTCCTTTCCCTCTCCTTCTTCGCTCTCGGCCTGATGAGCAAGCCATCGTTGGTCCCGCTGCCCTTCGTGTTGCTCCTTCTCGACTACTGGCCACTGGCCCGCCTTCAAGTCCAAAGTCCAGAGTCCAACGTCCAAAGTCTGAATGCTGACGGCCGAATGCAAAACGCAGAATCAGCTACCACGTATCACGCATCACGCATCACGCATCACGTTTCACCCCTCCCTCTCCTGCCCCTCCTAGTCGAGAAGTTCCCCTTCCTCGCCCTGTCCGCCGCATCGAGCCTGCTGATGATCCGGGCCGGCGAAACGCTCGGCGCCCTGGTGAGCACCAAAGAGCTGCCGATCCCCTTCCGGCTGACCAACGCGGTGGTGGCCTGCGCCCTTTACTTGCGCAAGCTGATTTGGCCGGTGGACTTGAGCGTGTTCTACCTGCATCCCGGCCGCTGGCCCGCGTGGTCCGTCGCAGTCAGTGCGTTGCTCTTGCTGGCCGTGACGGCAGCAGCGGTCTGGCAAGCGCGCCGCCGGCCTTATTTGATCGTCGGCTGGCTGTGGTTTCTGGGAATGCTGGCGCCGGTAATCGGCTTGGTGCAGGCGTTCGTGCAGGCGCTAGCCGACCGCTTCGCCTATCTCCCCGCCATCGGCGTATTCCTCATGGTCGTCTGGGCGGCAGTGGATTGGCTTGCGCACTTAGCCGCGCCAACAGCCGACGACCACAGATGGACACAGATAGACACAGATAAGAAGGGTGTGGAGCCAAGCCTCTCCACGGCGAAAACCGTCCCACCCGCCCGCCGCCAGGAGAAAACCGAAAGCAATCCTCCGTCCGGTCTGCTCCATCTGTGTTCATCTGTGTCCATCTGTGGTTGCCCCCTTCTAACCTTGGCCCCAGCGGCGGCGGTCCTCGCCGGCTGCGTGGTGATGACCTCCTCGCAGTTACGGCACTGGCGGAACAGCCTCACTCTCTTGCAACGCGCCGCCCGCGTGGAACCGTCCAACTTCGTCGCCCGCGTCATGCTGGGCAATGCCCTGTTCGAGCGCCGCCAACTCGACGCCGCTCTGCGTCAGTATCAAGCCGCCCTCCGGCTGCGCCGAGACTATCCCGAAGCCTGGCTCCGCGCCGGTGTCGCGCTGACCGAGTTGGGCCGGCCAGCGGAGGCGATGCCCTATCTGACCACAGCCTGCCAACTGGTGCCCTCCTGGCCGGAACCCCAGCGCCGCCTGGGCTTGGCCCTGCTCCGTCAGGGAGGCATCAAAGAAGCCCGGGACGCCTACCACAAGCTCATCCCGCTGATCCCCCCCACGGCCGAAGGCTACCGCGACCTGGCGGACATGCTCGCCGAAGGCCAGCAGTATGCCGAGGCCATCCACTACTTTCACGAGGCGCTCAGGCTCAAACCGGATTTCGCTCCCGCGCTCAACAACTTGGCCATGCTCCGCGCCTCCTGCAAGCAGCCTGAGTTCCGCAATGGCGGTGAGGCGGTCCAGTTGGCCGAAGCCGCCTGCCGGCTGAGCGGGCGCCGCAACCCAAGTTTCCTCGGCACCCTGGCCGCGGCTTACGCTGAAGCGGGCCGCTTCCCCGAGGCCGTCAAAACCATGCAGGAAGCCCTGGCGCTGACCCGCGCGTCCGGGGCCGACGACCTCTTGCCCATGCAGACTCAAATGCTGCAAGAGTTCAGGGCTGGAAAAGCTCTTCGCTAACTCCCCGTGGTGGCCTCTACGACCGGACCTCCCGCGCGTGCAAGGCGTGATGAGCAATATCAACCGCCGCCGCTGCTCCAGGGTCAAACGGTCTTCCACCAGCGCCAGATACAAGTCCTCGTCACCCCCGTACAGCTCGTCCCCCACAATCGGGTGGCAGACCAACCCGACCGCCTTGTTGACCACCAGCAGCCTGCTGGCTTCGTAAATGATCTCGAAGAGCTGTTCCACACTTGATCAATCTCCGTTCAGCGACATAATCCCCGCGTTGACCACGCCGGTAGCGTGGCGGACTCTGCGTTTATGTTTATTTCGTTATAGCTGGTCATGCTTACTCCATCCCCCATCAAGGCAATAACGTTCGTTCTCGCCCTGTTGGCTAGCTTGACCGCCGGCCTCCTCGGCGCGGCGCCTGAGCGCCGAGTGCTGGTCTATACCAAGAACCAGATCGGCCAGGGCCTCTACGTTCACGCCAACATCCCCGCCAGCGTCGCGGCCATCAGGAAACTCGGGGCCGAACACGACTTCCTCGTGGACGTCTCGGACGACCCGGCGGTGTTCACCGACCAGAACCTCAACCGCTACAAGGCCCTGGTGTTCGACAATACCAACAACCAAATCTTCGACAACGAGGAACAGAAGACCGCGTTCCAGCACTACATCCACGCCGGGGGCGGGTTTGTCGGCATCCATTCCGCCACGGGTTCCATGCGCCAGTGGCCGTGGTTCTGGTCGGTCATCGGCGGCAAGTTCTTACGCCACCCCAGACTTCAGACCTTCACCGTCAGAGTCAAGGACCCCAAGGACATCTCGACCGCTCACCTGCCGGCCACGTTCGACTGGACCGACGAGTTCTATTACGTGGATCACATGCCCGACGACCTGCATGTGTTACTGGCAGGCGACCTGGCCAAGCTCGACGACCCCGGTAAGGAAACGTATCCGGGCAAGAAGTTCGGCGACGAGTTTCCACTGGCTTGGCGCCACCAGTTCGACGGCGGCCGCGAGTGGTACACCGCCCTCGGCCACCAGCCGGAACATTACTCCGATCCCAGATTCACCCGGCATATCCTGGGCGGCATCCTGTGGGCGATGGGAGAAATCAAATGAGTCCGGTCGAACCGCTTCATCCCGAGGGAACGGGTGAGAACAGCCCCGCGCATCACCTTCGGCCTTCGGGTTTCGGCCTTGTTTCGGTCTTCGGATTTCGGCCTTTGGCTCTGCCAGCCCAAGTCCGCCATAAACCCCACTGTCAGTCCGGGAGCATTGTCTTATGAACACCAATCTCGCCCTGTCCCGCCGTCAGTTCCTCCAGACCACCCTCGCGGGCGCCGCCGCGGCGGCCATCGTGCCGACCCTCGTGCCCGCATCGGTCCTGGGCAAAGACGCCCCCAGCAACAAGATTCAGATCGGCCAGATCGGCTGCGGCCGCATCGCGCACGACATGGATATGCCCGGCATCCTCAAGCACGACATCACCCGCATCGTCGCCGTCTGCGACCTGGACTCCAAGCGGCTCAAACACGCCAAGGCGTTCGTCGAGGAGACCTATGCAAAGAAGCTAGGCGGCGAAAACGCCGTGGCCGTCCAAACCTTCGGCGATTACCGCGACCTGCTCCGGGACGGCCACGTGGACGCCGTCGCCATTAGCACTCCCGAGCATTGGCACGCCGAACTGGTCGTCGCTGGGGCGCTGGCCGGCAAAGACATCTACGTCCAGAAACCCCTTTCCATGACGCTCGTCGAAGGACGTGCCGTCAGCAACACCGTCCGCGCCCGTAACCGCGCCTTCCAGATCGGCAGCCAGCAGCGCTCGACCCCGCAATTCCGCATCGCCTGCGAACTGGTCCGCAACGGACGCATCGGCAAGCTGCACACTGTCAAGATCGGTCTGCCGGTGGACCCGCCCGGTGGTGACCCGCGGGAAATGCCCGTGCCGCCGAACCTGAACTACGACATGTGGGTGGGTTGCACCCCCAAGGAGCCCTACACCGAGGATCGCGTGCATCCGCAGAACAGCATCTCCGACCGGCCCGGCTGGCTCCGCATTGATTCCTACTGTCTCGGCATGATCACCGGTTGGGGGTCGCACCATGTGGACATCGCCCATTGGGGCATGGGAACCGAGCTCACCGGGCCAATCGAGATTGATGGGCGGGCAGAGTTTCCCAAGACTGGTCTGTGGAATGTCCACGGCCCTTACCACATCGAGGCCAAATACGCCAACGGTGTGACCATGATCATTGACAACAACTTCACTAACGGTGTGCGCTTCGAGGGCGCCGACGGCTGGATCTTCGTCAGCCGCGGCTCAGAGAAGGTCACCGCCAGCGACCCGGCCAGCGCCTATGGCAAAGCGCTCGAAGCGAGCGACCCGCAGATTCTGAACTCGAAGATCGGCCCGACCGAAATCCATCTCTACCGGAGCAACGACCACCACCTCGACTGGCTGACCAGCATCCAGACCCGCCAGCCGGCGGTCACTACCCCCGAAGAAGCGCACCGCTCCACCAGCGCCTGTATCCTCGGCTGGATCGCGATGAAGCTGGGCCGCAAGCTCGCCTGGGACCCGGTTAAGGAGGTCTTTATCGGCGACGACCAAGCCAACTCGATGCGTTCCCGTCCCCAGCGCTCCCCCTATGGCATTGACCGCGTGCTCAACCAGACATGAACCCGCCCCGAGCCCGGAATCCAAACTCTCCGAAGCAAGCAAAGTCGCGCAGCCATTCCCGCCCCTCGCTCCTCGCCCCTGGTCCCTGGCCCTACGGCCTTCGGCTTTCGCCCTTCTTTCGGCCTTCGGCCTTCGGACTTCGGATTTCGTCCATGCTCTGCCTCCTCGCCATGAGTTCCCCCCTCCTCGCCTCCCCGCCCACCAGCGCCGTCCGCCTTATCACCCTCGATCCCGGCCACTTCCACGCCGGCCTGGTCCAGAAGTTCATGTATCCGCAGGTTAGCCCGGTCGTGCACGTGTATGCGCCCGCGGGACAGGACTTGGAGGAGCACCTCAAACGCATCGAAGGCTTCAACACTCGCCCTGACCAGCCCACGCATTGGGAGGAGAAAGTCTATACCGGCCCTGACTTCCTCCACCGCATGTTGCGCGAGAAAGCCGGCAACGTCGTCGTGCTGGCCGGCAACAACGCCCACAAGACCGAATACATCTACCGCTCCGTCTCCGCCGGCTTCAACGTACTCGCCGACAAACCGATGGCCATCACGCCCACCGACTTCGAACTGCTCTGCAAGGCCTTCACCCGCGCCGCCGCCAACAAGGTGCTGCTCTACGACATCATGACCGAGCGTTACGAGATTACGAGCATCCTGCAGCGCAAGTTAGCCCGCATGCCCGACCTTTTCGGCACCCTCCAGCAGGGCACCCCCGAGCAACCGGCGGTCCTGATGGAGAGCGTCCATCATTTCTTCAAGGAAGTGGCAGGCAACCCACTGACCCGGCCCGCCTGGTTTTACGACGTCCGCCAGCAGGGCGAGTCCATCCCCGACGTCGGCACGCACCTGGTGGACAGCGTCCAATGGATTTGCTTCCCCGACCAACTGCTGGACTGGCGCAAGGACATCAAGGTGTCGAGCGCCCGCCGCTGGTGCACCAAGCTGACCCCCGAACAGTTCAAGCGCTCCACCGGCCTGGACCACTACCCGGACTACTTCAAGAACGACATCGGCCCCGACGGTGCCCTCGAAGTCTATGCCAACGGCGAGGTCAGCTATACCTTGCGCGGCGTCCACGCGAGGCTCGCGGCCTTGTGGCGATTCGAGGCGCCGGCGGGCTCAGGAGACACCCTCTACGCCCTGGTGCGCGGCACCCGCGCCAACCTCGTCATCAAGCAAGGCACCGAGCAGAACTACAAACCCGCCCTCTACGTCGAGAACCAGGCCGGCACACCCGCCCCGCAGTTCGAGGAAACCCTCCGCGCCGCTCTCGCCAAACTCAACGCCACCTGGCCCGGCCTCGACGTAGAACCAGCCGGCGCCGCCTGGGAGATCGTCATCCCGGACAAATATCGCGTCGGCCACGAGCAGCACTTCGCCCAGGTGACCGGCAACTTCCTGCGCTTCCTGGCCGACGGAAAGATGCCCGTCTGGGAGGTGCCGAACATGCTTGCGAAGTACTATACAACGGCGGAAGCCTACCGCCTGAGCCATCACCGCCGATAGGCGCGTGTTATGTCATACGACCGCGCAGATTTCGACTACAGCACGGACGCCGAGCCCCTCCCCAAAGGTCACGCTGCCACCCACATCGGAATGTTCCTAACCTGGGCGGTGCTGAACAGGTTGGAGAGCGACTTTCACCACGAGCATTCCGCCGATTCCCTCGCCCGCCTGCGCCGCCGTGAGATCACCGGCCGCCAGTTCTTTGAAGCAGCCTGCGGCGAGCGGTTCACGGAGAGGGACTTAAGCGAGCACGGCAATGCTTTCGCGCAGCATTACTACGTGGACGAGGCCGGACGCCGGGGCCCCTATTTCGCCGACTACAAGCGGACCCTGACCAACACTCTGCCCAGCTTCTGGCATGTCGCCGATACCTGGGATAACTATGAGAAACTGGCCCCAGTGATCAGCCGCCGCTACGACGAGTGGAAGAACCCGCGCCCCCATAAGCGCTGGTGGCAGTTCTGGAAATAACCAAGAGCCTCCCCCACTTCTCCCCTAACCCCGCCTCTGGCACGGCTCGGGGATGGCTCGAGGGTGGCTTGGGGGACGCATGGGGGTGGCTTTAAGGTGGCCTTAGGGTAGCCTTGGGGTGGCTTTGGGGTGCCTATCGCCTGGCTATCAACACGCTTTGATGGCGCTTTGATGTCGCATTGATGTGGCTTTCCACGCCATTTCTGCTTTCTGCTCTCCACTTTCTGCCTTTGCCCCGAAGGTTACCTTGCCGAAGCGGTTCCCTTGCCTGGGAACTTCGCGATGTATGAGACCGAGTTTAGAAAGAAAGCGCGTCCCGCCTCCGTCATCTTGGAAGGCGGGGCGGAAAATCCCCACTGCACGAAGTTCGGCTCGCGCCCCACAGCTACGGCTCCATCCATTTTCCCGGTATTATAGCCTGCCACCAGAATTTCGGTATCGGGTGCTTCGCTCGGTTTCCAGGGCTTTGCGGCCGCCCCGTACGGTGGCACCATGTGGGTCTTCTCGTCCTGCGTCTGCCGCTGCACCCGCCAGACTTTGAGTTTGTTCGGCAGCCACTGCCTGGCAAGTGCCGCACCCCACCGCCACAGCCATCCGCGTGATCGGCTATCGCCATCATCGAAGTGCCCAAACGCCCCCTTCAGCTCGTCTTCGGAGGAGCTGTCCGTCGAACGCTTTTCCTGCTTTCTGCTTTCTACTTTCTGCTTTCCCCTCCCGGAGTTGCATTCACAGGTCGAAAGAGGGATGCTCCGCCAGTACTATGAAGCTGTTCTTGTCCGTTTCTGATCCGCGGGAAGTCAAACGCCTTGGCCTGGTGATCTGCCTCTTGCTGGGCTGGACCTGGACAGCGCCGGCTGAGCAGGTAAAACTGGACTCCCTGCAAGCCGGCGGGTGCACCTACAGCAATGTCACCATCCTGGGTTTCAACAGTACCGACGCCTACTTCACCCACCAAGGCGGCATAGCCAACGTGAAGCTCAGATACCTCGATCCCAAACTTCAACAGCGCTTCAATTACGATCCGGCAGCCGCCGCCGAAGCGGAGAAACAGCAAGCTGCCGCCGACGCGCGTTACAGTGCCTCCGTCGCCGCGGACATTGCCGCACAGGCCCAGCAGGCCGCCCTCGCCGCACGGAAAGGGGGCGCCGCTTCCCAGGACAGCCTGGCCGATCCAGTTTCAGACCAATCGCTGTTAGGGAAACGGGTGCATGCGATCAAGGGCGAAAAGTGGCTAGGAGAAAGGCCCGCGCTCAACGATAAAGTAGTGCTGGAGGTGTTCTGGGCGCCCTGGAGCAGTCCTTGCCGCCGATGCCTCCCCGAACTGGACCGGCTCCAGAAGAAGTTCGCCGGCAAACTCGCCGTGGTCGGCGTTACCTCCGAATCCGAAGCGGAGATTGCGAACATGACCGAGCCGAGGATAGAGTTTGCCTCCGTGCTCGATCCGAAGGGTGAACTCCGCGCCGCCGTCGGCGTCACCAGCATTCCCTATGTGCTGCTGGTGGATCCCAAAGGCGTTGTCCGATATCAAGGCCACCCCGCCGCCATCACCGAAAAGCACCTGGAGGCCATGCTCGCCAACGCAGCCGAGTAGAATCCGCGCTCTTCTTCAATCATCATTCTCCATTTTACCTTCGCTCCATCCCCCTCCTCCGCACTCCGCACTGCCTCGGCCCTCCGATTTCAGCTTTGTTGAGGTAGGGACACCGGTTGCCCGGTGCCCCCCTCACAGATCCCGGCGGGCGGTATTCCCGCACCGGGCTCTTCGTGTTGACACGCTCTCTTCGCTCACAGGAAGGTTTGCCCGG
>Ga0326727_10015948_pt1 | contig 15985 bp, 15 predicted proteins | sample MB2enrmetagenome_FD_207643 | JGI IMG/M metagenome (GOLD analysis project Ga0326727, IMG submission 207643) | Lab enriched peat soil microbial communities from McLean, Ithaca, NY, United States - MB29MY | ecosystem: Environmental > Terrestrial > Soil > Wetlands > Peat | place: USA: New York...
TCCACGATGAATAGAATGTCCCAGGCGGGCCGCGACCATGCGAGCGGCGACCAGATCATCGTGCCGAAGGTGGTCACCAGATCCAGGAAAATGTGGCTCAGGATTCCGATCGCCCAGATACCCCATAACGCAAGGAAGGAGGGCGCTTCCCATTTTCGCCACTTCGCCACCACGCGCGTCAGCCCCGCCAGGATCACGGCCCAGATTGGAAGGCAGAACAACGAATGCGTGATGCTGCGATGCCAGGTGAGCATCAGCAATTCATTGTGCGAAAATAAATCGCGCAGGACATCGCTGTCCGGAAAGACTGCCCCCAGCATCAACGACCAGGTGATGAGGCGCTGCTTGCTCAGCGACCGCGGCGAAAACAGGTCCCGCCCGCCAAACGCCGCTTTGCTGATCAGTGCACCCGCAATACCGTGTGTGATGGTGTCCACTGTGTGCTCGTCGTTCTCGCCCTCAGACCACCGTTAATAGCGCAGATGTCTTTGGCACGACGCGGCCGACCCGCTTGGCGGTTACACCATGACGCTGGAGACTTTCCCGCGCCAATTCTTCGTGTTCCGGAGAGAGCGCGATCAAAAGGCCACCGGACGTCTGCGGGTCGAAGAGCAGCGCGCGATTCTCTTCCGCCACGTTTGTTGCGAAGACAACGCAGCCGCCTAGAAACTCACGATTGTTTTTCAGGCCCCCGGAAATCATGCCCTGGCGCGCGGCATTGAGCGCACCCGGAAGCAAGGGCACGTCCGCAGCAACAATTTCAAGTGCTACTCGCTCAATCCCCGAACCCGCGTCTCCTAGCGCCATTTCCCGCGCATGCCCTAGCAATCCGAATCCCGTGATGTCCGTCACGGCGTGCACGCAGCGCTTCCCTGCTTGCACCTCCAGCTCGCGCAAAGCTTCGGCCGCCGCGCGATTCAATTGCCTCATCGAAGCGAGCGCCGCATCCAGTGAAGCTTTTTCCGCGCGGTCTTTTTTGAGTGCCGTGGAAATCACCCCCGTGCCCAATGCTTTTGTCAGCAAAAGTACGTCATTTGTCTGCGCGCCGACATTTCGCCACACTTGCTGAGGATCGATCACGCCTGTGACGGCATAGCCAAACACGATATCGTCGATGCGAATCGAATGCCCGCCGATGACGCTGCACTTCGCTTCGCTCATCTTGTCGAGTCCGCCGCGCAGAATCCGCTCCAGAATCGCTGGGTCCCCTGTTTCGGGAAATCCCACGATCGAGAGCGCGGATACCGGCCGCCCGCCCATTGCGTACACGTCGCTCAGCGAATTGGCCGCCGCGATTTGCCCGAAGGTGAACGGGTCGTCCGCAATCGGTGTGAAGAAATCCACCGTCTGCACCAGCGCCAATCCTCCATCGAGCAGGTACACCCCGGCGTCGTCGTTCGTGCTGAACCCAACAAGCACGTTCGGATCCGTTGGCAGTGGCAGGCGCCGAAGTATTGCATCCAGCGTCCCGGGACTCAGTTTGGCCGCGCAACCCGCCGCCTTGACCATCGCCGTGAGTTTCACGGAACCTGTCAAATCACACCTCGCTGTACTCCGCTTCGATTATAGTCATGCCGCGCCCTTCTTGCTCGGCCTCCGATAGAAACTTGGCCTTCGGAACACCTTGCACGGATTGCCTGGAAAATGTTCTCATCAGCCGATGCCTTGGGACTTCTGGTTGATCTTTCTTTTTCTCGGAATAGTTGTGCCCTGGCGCGGCGCCGTGCGGTTGAAGAAACTCCTGGCGCTCCCTTCCGTCAGCACGAAAGAAAAGCTCGCACTCTATGGCGCGACCATCGCCGGCCATTGGGTGATCACCGCTCTTGTTGCCTGGCGTGCTCTTGCACGGGGTTTGTCCGCAGGCAGCTTGGGCTTAGCCGATTACGGCGGTGTCAGCACGATTATGGGGAGTCTGGCTCTGGCTGGTTTTATCGGGGCTTTGCACTGGTTAAACCTTCGGCGTGTGGGCAAATCGGCGGGGCAAGCCACAGAGCGTATGCGTTTACTGGCTCGCCGGATTCTTCCTGTCAATTCTACGGAGTTGTTCCCCTACTGTGCACTCGCCGTGACCGCCGGCGTGTGTGAGGAATTCCTTTATCGCGGATTTGGCATGGGCGCTCTTGCGCGCGTGGGATTCCCCGCATGGTCCGTTGTGATTATGACCGCAGTCCTTTTCGGATTAGCTCATGTTTACCAGGGCCGCAGCGGAATTCTGGGCACCTTTGTGATGGGCATCCTTTTCGGCGTCATCCGCGTGGCTTACGATACATTAGTCCCGGTCATCATGATTCACACGGTGGTCGATCTTGTGGCCGGGATTGCGGGGCCGCGGTACCTCTTGCCAGAGCTCACGGAAGAGCAGAAGTGAGTCGAAGTCATATCGTTGCGGGATAATTACTCTTATGGCAACAGAAGTCGATAAGCCCATTTCGGAAGAGACGATCCGGCGCGCCTTAGGGGAATTTCAGGTCACTCCAAATGATAAACAAGTCATTTCCATTCAACAATATATAACCATTCTAAGACACTGGAATGAGAAGCTGAATTTGACCGCCATCCGCGATCCTCTGGAGATACTATATCGTCACTTCTGCGAGTCCATGTTTGCGGCGGTTGCTGTGCCGGTGGAAAACGGTCGGTTCGCCGACATCGGCTCCGGCCCCGGATTTCCTGGCATTCCGCTGAAGATTTTTCGCCCGGAGTTGGAGCTTTTCTTAGTCGAGTCGAACATCAAGAAGGGCACATTTCTTGCTGAAGTCATCCGCGAGTTGGGGCTTGGGAGCACCCACGTGCTGATCAACCGCTATGAAGAGTTGGGCGAGGAACTGGCCCCGCTGGACTTTGTCTGCTCTCGCGCCCTCGGAGAATTTGGCACGTTCCTCGAATGGGCCGCGTCGGACAGTGTAGCCGCCTCTCGTGCGATTCTGTGGATTGGTGGCCGCGACCTTGAAGAAGTTCGCAAATCGAACCGCTGGGAATGGCAAGAACCAATCGCCATGCCACAATCTTTGCAGCGATATCTCCTTGTCGGCAAGAAAAAGCCTCAATTGTCGGCGTAACGACATCATAGCAAAGGACTTTTCATTATTTTACTCAAGTGTGGACGATTCTTGTGTGTTTTTCTCTCGCTTGATGTCGTAGGTGAAATGTTCAGTCCCATCACTCGAACTACAGACCATTTTTGTTCCACATAAGACTCTTCGCCTTATGTGCACTGCGATATATCTCTCGGGCGACTTTGCGCACTTCCGTGAAACTCCTGTTTCACGTGGAACGTCGGATGCGCCAGACACGTAGTGCAGTGACAAGGGAATTGGACCAGTTCCAAGCCCTGTCTTGTTCCACGTGGAACGACTAAGGACTCACGCTTGATGTTACAACTAGTCCGAGTGGATGTCGCTCAACCAACCAAGTTCAATCCAAGATTGTTCCACGTGAAACATTCACTTTCTAACAGAATTTCCGCAGTTCACTTCCTGTCTCACGTGAAACATCTTGCTTCTAGCGGGCGGCTCTGCTAGTTTCCCTACGTTGGGGAGACCGTCTTGGCCCGGGTCATTGCTGTTGCTAACCAAAAGGGTGGGGTAGGTAAGACCACAACCGCAGTTAACCTCGCAGCCTGCCTCGCCGCCGCGGAGCAGTCAACTCTCCTCATTGATTGCGATTCCCAAGCAAATGCAACAGCCGCAATCGGTTTCCAGAAGGATCCTGCCCGCCGTACCATTTATCACGCCCTTATTTTGAACGAATCGTTTGAAAAATTGGTGCAAAAGTCGCAAGTTGAGGGCTTAGATGTTGTCCCGGCCGACAAGAATCTTGCAGGAGCTGCGGTCGAGCTCGTCCTTGCCGAGAGCCGAGAATACAAACTGCAATCCTTCCTGCAGAATGTGCGGCCAAATTACAAATTCATTGTGCTGGATTGCCCCCCTGCCTTGGATTTGCTCACTCTAAACGCGCTGGTTGCAGCCGATGCCGTGATGATACCCATCCAGTGTGAATACCTGGCCCTGGAAGGCGTGTCAGAATTGCTGGATACCTTGATGCGTATTCGCCGCACGCTCAATCCCAGCCTCGAAATCGAAGGTATCCTACTGACGATGTACGATGAGCGCACGACTCTATCAAGGCAGGTAGCCACGGACCTGCGCAGTTTCTTCGGCACACAGGTCTTCCAGAGCCTGATCCCGCGCAACGTCCGCCTTGCCGAAGCACCAAGTTTTGGTAAGCCTATTATTTTCTATGATATACATAGCAAGGGCGCTGAGGGATACACGCAGCTCGCCCAGGAGGTTATTGGCAATGCCGAGAAACGCGTTGGGGCGGGGGCTCGGAGCGCTCATTCGGGAGCCTGAACCGACAGCTCCAGCAACGCCGGCCGCACCGACATCTTCGCACGCTGCTCCCGTCGCGCACAGCTCTGGAGGAGCTGCTGCAGCCGTATCCCGGGCCTTGAGCCCCGCACCGTCGGGTCCCTTGCAGATCGACATTGATCTGATAGACCCCAGTCCCTATCAGCCACGTACCCGGTTTCGTGAAGAAGCACTCGATGAGCTGGCCCGCTCAATTCGCACCAGCGGCATTATCCAGCCGCTCGTCGTGCGGCCGATCGGCCAGCGCTTCCAACTGATCGCCGGCGAACGGCGGTGGCGTGCTGCGCAGCGCGCCGGTCTCGACAAAGTATCTTCGATCATTCGCCAGGTTCCCGACGAACTCGCGCTGGAAATGACGCTAGTCGAGAACATCCAGCGCGAAGACCTTAACGCCATGGAAGCAGCTCGCGCCTTCGAGCGATTGATGGACGAATTCCAGCTTACCCAGGAGTCGGTGGCCGAGCGCACGGGCAAGGAGCGCGCGACCATTGCGAACGCTATCCGATTGTTGAAGCTGGAACCGACCATTCAAGAATGGATTGAAGAAGGGAAACTAAGTGCAGGTCATGGACGGGCTCTGCTGGCGGTTGCCGAGCCGCAGCTCCGCATGCGTTATGCGCAGCGTGCAGCGCGCGGCGGACTCACCGTGCGCCAGATCGAACGCCTCGCTTCGCGGCGCGCTCGTGGCGCAAAACTTCCCACGGAAGTCCATCTGGATCCAAACATCCGTGAAGCCGTGGAAGAACTCCAGCGGCATCTCGGCACAAAGGTGCTCCTGCGGCAGAAAACAAAATCACGGCCCGGCCAACTCATACTGGAGTATTACGACGACGCGCAGCTCATGGGCATCTACGACTGCCTAATGAAATAGCGCCTCAACACGCCCGCGCTTTCATTGCACCAACGTTCAGGCATTTCATTCGACAACTCGCTCTGCAACGTCCGTTGACTTCTCGCCGCTTCAGGTTACATTGGAACCAGTACCCACGGGGAGACTATCTATGGCTTGGAAGTGGCCCGGTACATCAAAAGACAGCAGCGTTGAAGAGTGGACCGGCTTCATTGACCAGGGCGTGTCGCTCGAAGGCACGCTGACACTCACCGGAACGTTTCGCATTGACGGACACATCAAGGGAAACATTATCTCTGAACAGACGGTAATTCTAGGTGAGAACGCGAAAGTCGAAGGACAGATTGAAGGGAATCGCGTGGTGATCGCGGGGCGCTTTGATGGCGTCATTTTCGCCAGGGGCCGAGTGGAGATTCAACCCAAGGGAGTCGTAACGGGCGAAGTTCACTCACCCTGCATGGTGATCGATCCCGGAGGCATTTTCGACGGACGTTGCCACATGCTGGCCTCCTCGGAGGCAGCAGCCGGTGTGACGATTCCAATTCGAGCAGTGAGCCAAGCGTAGAGCTGCAGAGTTTAGCAAGAAAGCAAACCTGCCCCACTAACCATTAAATTATAATAAAACAGTTAGTACGCGCCATAACTCTCTCTGGGCGTCTCGTTTCAACGATGACGAGACAAACCCCTAACGGAGCACCCCAGAGGGGACTGCCATCAGGGCGCGTTCGGCATCCTGCAGGCCTGCCTGGATGTTTGCCTCCCAATCCAAATGGGGAACCTTGGAAGCTGCTGCTGCCCTGTAGAACTTCAACGCATCGTCCGGGCGATTCAGTTTTCTCAGGCACAAACGCCCAGCCGCCAATAACGCCAGCAGCGACTGTTTTTCTGTGGGGTAGTTTTCAGCAAGGCGCTCGTATTCGGAAACGGCGCGATCGAAATGCTGCTGCGATTCGATGGCGCGGATGATCTCGAGCCAGGTTGCCGCGGGCATCTTGTCACCGCCGGCGTTGTGATATTCCTCAAAGGCGCGCCTGGCAGCATCCACGTACTGATTCTTGAGACAGGCCTGGCACAGCTGAATCGTGACTTGTCGGTAGGCCGGCATGTCGCTGCGACGCCACTGCGCTTGTTGCAAGAGATTCAGGGCATCAACAGAGTTTGGCTTTGCGGCAACATGCTTCTGGAGAACGGATGCTGCTTCATCCAGCTTGTTCTGTTCCATGGCTTCGGAAGCGCGGACGACTTCCGGATCGCCGGTCCAGCTCAACTTGGATTCGATGGCTTCATTGGCTTTCTGCTCCAGGCCCGATTGTTGCAACGCAAACGCTCCAGCCATGCCGAACAAGAACCCGCCAACGTGAGCCCAATGGGCGACCGGCGAGGACGTTCCGAATGCCGAGCCATAGAAGAACTCCATGGCTAGCCACAAGGGAAGCAACCAGTAGGCGGCCGCTTTAAAGCGGCGCCGGTAGAAGATGGTGAAAAACATCATCTCAATCTTCATTTTTGGGAAGCGCACGAGAAATGCGCCCATGAGTGCGGCGACGGCGCCGGAAGCACCAATGAGCGGTGCAAAACTTCCATGGGCGCACCAGCCGTAAAACTGCAGCGCCGCCGCTCCCGCGACCAGGTAGAAAAGCGGATAAATCAGGCGGCCCCAGGTATCTTCCAGAATGAATCCCGCGAGCCACAAGAACCACATATTGCCGATCAGGTGTATCCAGCCAGCGTGCAGGAAATTCGCGGTGACGTAGGAAAGCAGCCGGGGATGCGCGGGGAGGTAGGCGTATTTCTCCAGGATTGAGGTCTGCTCCACGGTGCCAAATTCCTGACAGAGGTTATCCATCTCCTGCTGCAATTCGATGGGGTCCTGGACTTGGCGAATCTGGGCATCCCAGGGATCTTCAGCTCTCCGCGAAGGCGCTGCCAATTGATCCCACCCATCGCCAGCAGATTTCTTGATCGCGTCGACAAAATCCGTACCGGGGCCGGAGGTCTTGAGTTCCGGATGCATGGCGGCAAGGAGGATCAGGTGGACGCGGACTTCCGTGCGCTGCGGGGCTTGGTCTTCGATGGGGCCGTGGGTGACCAGGAAAATCAGGATGTTCAAGCCGATGAGGGCAAACGTAATCACGGGCCATCGTCGACCGCGCATACTCTCGTGACGTATGGGGATCAGCATCGTGTTCTCCCGGAGGCCAGCCTCCGCTCCAATCGGCAGGAATCTGTTGTTTCAGGTTAAAGGTGCAACGGGCAGAGCGAAGAAAACCGAAGTACAGGTGCCGCTAAACAGTCAGCTTGACGGATACGTTACGCGGTGAGGCGCACAATCAGCTTTGTTGCACAGCCATTTTGACGTGAAGCGCCAGGTAACATCGCAGGCCCAATTGACACTCCCTAACGGGCAGACTATCGTTCGGAAGGTGTGATTACGAGGCGAAATTCATGAAGGTTTTGGTGATTGGCGGTGGCGGACGCGAACACGCCCTGGTATGGAAACTCCACCAAAGCGTCGGTGTCGAGAAGATCTGGTGTGTGCCCGGCAACGGCGGAATTTCTGCTGAGGCGGAATGCGTGGCCACCGACGCAGGGAATGTCTCGGCACTGGTGGCGCTGGCGGAGAAGATCTCGCCGGATTTGACGGTCGTCGGGCCAGAGCTTCCCTTGGTAAACGGCTTGACCGATGCCTTCCGGCAACGCAAGTACGCGGTGGTCGGGCCGTCGCAACAAGCGGCACAACTCGAAGGCAGCAAGATCTTCGCGAAGGAGTTCCTGCAGCGGCACAACATCCCCACGGCGGCGATGTATGGTTCTTACGATTCGCCCGGGGCCGCGTATTCAGCGCTTTGCGCTGTGGATTGGCCTGTGGTCATTAAAGCCGATGGCCTCTGTGCAGGGAAAGGCGTGTTTCTGGCAGACGATCCCGACGCCGCCACAGGATTCATCGAGCGCGTCATGGAAAAGGACGAATTAGGCGGGGGAGGAAGGCGCATCCTGCTGGAAGAAACGCTGGAAGGCGATGAGCTATCGTTCATCCTGCTGACAGATGGTGAGCGTTCCGCTTCACTCGTGCCCACACGGGACCACAAGCGCGCCTTTGACAATAACGAGGGGCCAAACACAGGCGGTATGGGCGCGTATTCCTCGGACGAGCTTTTGCCCGCAGCTTTGCGCCAGACGATTCAGACCACCATTGTGGAACCGACCTTGCGCGGCCTAGCCAAAGACGGGCTGCGCTATCAAGGCTTCCTTTACGTGGGCCTGATGCTGACTAAGCAGGGGCCCAAGGTATTGGAGTTCAATTGCCGCTTGGGCGACCCCGAAACACAGGCGATTGCCGCGCGCATGGATTTTGACTTGGCCGAGGTGCTCGCCGACGTTGCAGCCGAGAGATTTGAGCCTGCCAAGCTGAAGTGGAAGCGCGGCGCCGGTGCTTGCGTTGTGCTGGCCTCCGGCGGGTATCCGGGGAAATTTGAAAGCGGCAAAGAAATTAAGGGGCTCGCCGAGGCAGGGCAAATTCCCGATGTGAAGGTATTGCACGCGGGAACGCGCCGGCAGGGCAGCGCGATTGTCACGAGTGGCGGGCGAGTCCTGGGCGTCACGGCAACCAGCGATTCGCTTGCCTCGGCTCTCCAGAAGGTCTACCAGGCCACCGCAAAGATTCACTTTGACGGCATGCACTACCGTAAAGACATCGGCCGACATCACCAACAAAGCACGGCCGCAGGAGACTGACGCTTTTGGCCAAGATCCTGCACCTTTTCCGCGCGCCGAAACGTCATGCGCCGATGGAAGAACTCGCCACCGCCCGCGCCGTCGCGAATTCAGGATTGGAGGGCTGTGCCCACGCGGGTCCGGGCGGCAAGCGCCAGGTTCTGCTCGTGGATGTGGAAACGCTCGGGAGCTTGAATCTGGTGCCGGGAATCATTCGCGAAAACATCACCACACAGGGCCTGGACGTGAACGCGTTGCAGGTGGGGCAGAGACTGGGCATGGGCAGCGTGCTTCTGGAGGTCAGCGCCGTTTGCGAACCTTGCGAGCTGATGAAGGCGATCCGCCCCGGCTTGCAACAAGAACTGCAGGGGCGCCGCGGGATGCTGTGCCGTGTCTTGCGTGGCGGCACGTTGAAGCGCGGGGACGCGATCGTTTTGCAGGCAGCGCGAAGCACGCCAAAGTCGGACGTGGAATCTTAAGGTGTTGGCTTGCGACGCAGCGTGGGCGCTTCGGGAGGCCGATTTTTGTCCTCGGCCGGTTTTTCCTTCTCGATCGGCTCTTCCGGTGGAACAATCCACTGGAACGTGCCGCTCTCGCCCATAGCTCCCTCGAAGAAGTTCGCTCCGCCCGCCAAGAGCGGCAAAACCGCCCGCATGAAATCGGCCGAATCTTTGCTGTCGGCTTTTTGCGCCTGGCCGCGCTCGATCAACTCGATCACTTTGGCAAAACGCTGCTCGGAGGACTTCAAGCGCACGATGCGGGGATCGTTCTGCTGAATTAGACCCAAAAAAGGCACATCCTGGGAATCGTTCGGGAAATGCACTTCGACCAGTGTGTGTGCTTCGTGTTTTTCCGGAGGATAGAGCTGTGTAAACCGCGGGCGTAACGGCCGCGTCTGCAGGTAATCGGCTTGCGAGCCGACGGACTCCTGCTCCACGCGATACTCAACCAGCCAGACTTCCGGACCGTACTGCTTTGGCGCGTAGCCAATCAACACGATTTCCAAGAGTGGTTCGTCCGATTGCAAGTCGATTTTGTGGTGGAGTTGAGAAACGAGCGGCCGCAGCTTTTCAAGGAATATCACGCCAAGCTGTTCCAGATCGCTTTCGCTTTCGGTGGGCTGTTCGTAGCGCGGATCGGCCCGGCCGGGACGCTCGATATCGCGATCCAGGCGAATGGGCCGCGGCTGGGCAGGCAACTGCCACTCCTCGGCACCAAAGAAAATGCCGATATGCCCCGTGTCAATCTCCGCCACGCGCGGGGGGACGCCATTTGCTTCCAGCGGTTGGTTAATCGCGCCAAAGATGATGGAGTCACGGGCCACGTGGACGAGGACTCGCCCGCCGGACAGGTTGGCGACAATTTCGTCCTCCTGTGCCCAAGCGGACGCAGTGGCCAGCAGCATTACGCCAATGAGCAACCATCCTCGCATCACTTTCCTTTCGATCACAGGCCAGACGCCTGCTGCCCCTAGCATACTCCGCGGTCCGCTGGGGCGTTCAAGCAAACCTGGCCGCCTGAGCATCAGCATTTACCGCCCGGCGTTTCTTCCGGTAAAATGAAGAAACACTCACAAGCCAAGAGAAAACAACAGCCTATGGGATTTCGGAAACTCAAAAACATTCTGCATAACGGTAAGAGCGTGGCGGCCATCCTGGAGGCGCACGAACGCTTCTTCAGTGGGAAAGAAGGCGGGGCGCGGGCCGATCTCACCGGTGCGGAACTTTTCCGCGCGGACTTGACAAAGATTAATCTCGCCGGGGCCATTCTGCGCAACGCCAATCTCGAAGGCAGCGACCTTCGCGGGGCGCGCCTGCCCGGAGCGGATCTCAGCGGGGTGCGGTTGCGCAAAGCCGATTTGCGCAACACGGACATGACCGAGGCGGTGCTTCCAGGAGCGGATCTGAGCGAAGCGCAAGCGAGCGGCGTGGAGTTTTTCCGCTGCGATCTGACTGGCGCTAATTTCCAGAACGCTCTGCTGCGCAACGCCAACTTCCGCGATGCACGCGTGGATGGCGCAAAATTTTCCGGCGCGGATATGGGCATCAGCATTCTGCGCGAGACGGATCTGAGCAAGGTGGATTTGACCGGCGTCGATCTGTCCACGGCGCTGCTGCCACCGGGATACGCGGCGAAAACCCGGGGGGCATAAGGGCCGCAGGGCCTGCGTGTTCGCCCTAGGCTCGGGGCGGAACCCGCCTGGATGGCAAATCGCCGGAGCGCGTGTTAGCCTCCCGCGAAGCCCACAATTGAGGGGAAACTTTGGCGACCATCTCCACACAATTGGACCTGCCGGGCGTACGCGAGCGCGTGCTGGAGGTTCTGCGCGGGCTCCTCGAAGAACTCGGCAGCCAAGGCGCCATTCCACAGCTTTCCATCGCCTCCAACCTCGATCGCGATTTGGGACTCGGCAGCCTGGAGCGCGTGGAGCTTCTTACGCGACTGGAGAACGCCTTCGATGTGCGGTTTCCTGACACGCTTGCGGCGGAAGCGAGCACGCCCGAAGAACTTATCCAGGCCATCCTGACGGCTCCTGGCACGACTGTGAGCGAAGACGAAGAGGCCTCCGCGTTGCGCGCGTCTGCGGCGGTGCAGGTCATGCAGCGGGAAGCCGAGGATTCCATCGTCGAAAAGGCGGAAACCCTAGTCGATGTGATCCGCTACCGCGGAATTCAGGATGCAGACCGCGCGCACCTGCTGATCACCGAGGACGACGAGCAGGGCGAGTATCACTACACGCTGACGTTCGGCGAACTCTACACAGCCGCACAAAAGTGCGCCGAAGAACTGGCACGAAGAGGCGTTCCGGCGGGAGGGCGCGTGTCGTTGATGCTGCCCACTTCGGGGCAGTTTTTCATTTGTTACACCGGCATTTTGCTGGCGGGCGCCATTCCTGTGCCCATCTACCCGCCGTACCGCGCGGACCGCATCGAGGAGTATGCACAGCGCCAGTCGGCCATTCTGAATAACGCGCGCGTATGCCTGCTGCTGACGTTTCGCCGAGCGGAAGCTGTCGCCAAACTGCTGAAGCCACGCGTGAAATCACTGCGGGGAGTTGTGGACGCACGGAAATTACTGGAAGCCGCCGAAAACGAGCCGCCGCCTGCGCCTGGCGCTTTGCCCACGTTCCTGTCGGGCAGTCGCATGCGCAAGGGCAGCGACATCGCGCTGCTGCAGTACACCTCGGGTTCCACGGGCAATCCGAAGGGCGTGGTGCTGACGCACGCGAATCTTCTGGCGAACATGCGCGCGCTTGCACAAGCCGTGCAACTCGGCCCGAGAGACATCGCCGTGAGCTGGCTGCCGCTCTATCACGACATGGGATTGATTGGCGCGTGGCTTACGCTGTGTTTATACGGCCTTCCCCTGGTGGTGATGTCGCCGCTCGCTTTTCTGACGCGCCCGGAGCGCTGGCTGCAGGCGTTCAGCAAATACAAAGGTACGATCGCCGCCGCGCCGAATTTTGCCTACGAACTGTGCGTGCGCAAAATATCCGATAAGGCGATGGAAGGGATTGACCTCAGCTCCTGGCGCGCGGCGCTGAATGGCGCGGAGTCCGTCAATCCCGAAACCCTGGAGCGCTTTATCCAGCGTTTCGGGAAGTACGGCTTCCGGCGGGAATCGCTGTTGCCAGTTTATGGGCTCGCGGAGGCGTCTTTGGGCGTAACCGTGCCGCCGCTCGATCGCGGGCCGCTGGTGGACTGCGTGGAGCGCGACGCTTTCACGATGCAGGGGCGCGCCGTTCCCGCGTCATCGGACGAGGAGGGGAGCATCTCGTTTGTCTCGTCGGGGAAACCGCTGGCGGGCCATGATGTGCTCATCGTGGACGCCGAAGGAAATGAACTGCCGGACCGCAGGGAAGGTTTTCTGTGGTTCCGCGGACCCTCGGCGACGAGCGGCTATTACAGAAATCCGGAAGCGACCGCGAAGCTCTTCCCGCGTGGACCGGCAACCATGCCGGGCGAGTATCCGTGGCTGAATTCCGGCGACCGCGCCTATCGCGCCGATGGCGAAATCTACGTCACCGGCCGCGTAAAGGACATCATCATCAAAGGGGGACGAAATCTTTACCCGCACGAAGTGGAAGAGCTGGCATCAAACGTCGAGGGAATCCGCAAAGGTTGCGTGGTGGCGTTTGGCTTGCAGGATGAGGATAGTGGGACGGAGAAGTTGGTGATCGTCGCGGAATCACGCGAAACGCAAGCCTCTGGCCGCACCGCGATTGCCGGGAAGATTACCGACCAGGTTTCGCGCGGCCTGGGCCTTCCGCCCGACCGCGTGGAGTTGATTCCGCCCGGCAGCATCCCGAAAACGTCCAGTGGCAAATTGCGCCGCGATGAAACGAAACAACTCTACCTGGCGGGCACGCTGACGGCGGCGAAGCCTCCGGCATGGCTGCAGATCGCGCGTTTGGGCATGGGTTCGTCCGTGAAAGGGGCGTTGCGCGCCATTTGGGGTGGCCTGCGCAATGCATTTGAGAAGGTCTACGGCGTCTATTTCATTGTCGTGTTTATCCTGTGGATTGTGCCGGCATGGCTGATGGTAAGGCAATTCAAGGATCACAAGGCAGCGGGGCGCTTCACTTCGGCGGCGCTTAAGGTCCTGTTTGTGCTGGTGGGAATTCGCGTGAAGGTCGTCGGGAAAGAGTACATGGATACGCCAGGGGCAAAGGTCTATGCCTCCAACCACGCCAGCTACTTCGACGTGCTGCCGCTGATGATGGGCTTGGGCGTGCCGTATCGCTTCGTCGCCAAGGGCGAAGTGAACGAGATGCCGCTCATCGGAACTTTTCTCAACAAGATGGGGCACCTCTCGTTCGATCGCCATGACCCGGGCTCGCGGCTGCGCCAGGTGCATGAGATCGAGCAGTACTTGCGGCAGGGCGACTCCGTGTTTGTTTTTCCCGAGGGCACGTTCGTGCCGGAGGAAGGCGTGCGGCCATTTCAGCTCGGAGCGTTCCGCGGAGCAGTAGCCACGGGCGCGCCGGTTGTGCCGGTATCGCTGGCCGGCACGCGGAGGTTTCTGCGTGACCGGACATTTCTGCCGCGTCCCACGAGTGTCACGATTACGCTTTCACCGCCGATTTATCCTTCGGCAGCGATGCCCAGCGGCGGCCCTCGCCATTTGCCGGAGATTGTGCGGCTGCGCGATCTTTCCCGCGAAGCGATCGCGCGCTACTCCGGCGAACCGATTACTTAAGCTGCGTTTCCGCTCGGTCCTGCCATCGCCAAAGAATCCGAACACTTTCCAGCCCGAGTCCCACTCGTATTTGAATGGGACCCGGGCTGTCGATGAGTTGCCGTTTTCCGCTGCCTGTTACACATGGTTGTGAGCACAGGCGCTCAGCGATTCAGTGTGTAGATCACGCTGATTTGCGTGTCGACCTCGACGGCCTGCCCATCCAGGTAAGTGGGCCGGTAACGCCACTCGCGAACCGCAGCGAGCGCGGAAGCATAGAAGAGCGGATCGCCAGACACAGCTTCAAGCGCTTGGATCGAGCCATCCGTTGCAATGATGGCGTGGAGCTCCACGCGGCCCTCGCGGTGCATCTGCAAAGGCAGCGGTGGATAGACCGGTTCCACGCGATGAATCAAAGAGGCGGCTTCGATATGGCCGAGGCTGATGCGCTTTTTCTCAGTGCGAATCACGGTTGGCGGCGGCTGCTCAGGACCTCTGTCCGGCCCTGTGACGGGCGGGGCACCCGGGATATATTGTCCGTCCGGCACACCAGGAATCTGCGGGCCAATGGGCTCATTCGGGTCACTCGTTGGATTTCCGTGGTCAACGGGCGCGATTGTTGTCGGGATACTCGGTGGCTCGCAAAACCGGCAGACAGTTGTTGGATTCTTCCCCGTATGTGGGTTGTCACCGGCTGGGCGTGCGGGCCCTCCGGAATAGCTGTAGGGAATCATAGGCGTGATGTAGGTGACCGGCGGACGCTCGCCACGGCCTAGCAGCGGGTGAAACACTAACGCTGCGAGTACGAGTATCTGCACGACGATGGACGCAACCAGTGCGCGGCGGCGCTCTTTGCGTGCGCCTTTCTCTTCATCCGCGTTGCCTTCCATCAGGCAACTTCTCAGGGAACCCAGACCTTCTTTGGAGACACTCGTTCGCTCTTGACTCATCACACACCTCCGTAGACTGGCCCGCGAGCGGCGGGGAAGTTTTGCGGCACCAGCCTCCTGTGGTTGCCTACAGGAAGCCGGCGCCGCGCTCGCAGGGATGTGAGGTGCGCGCGTCCTCTATTCCATTGGACACCGTGGTGCGCGACAAGTTCCCCGGGGAAGGCCGGTCCCTCGCTGCTTTTCGCCAGGGGCCGTTTTCACGGGCGCCGAATTCTTCAAACGATTCGCCGGCCAGCAGGTTGTTCCGGGATGCATCTAGCCTTGTCCCCCGAGCATCTAATCTGCTGGACCTGGATCCGAGGAGAGACCTCATGGACAGGCGTATTCCCGAGGTAGTTGGTGTGCGCCGCACGGGCTGGGCAGCTCTGGACCGCGATCCGCAGTTGGACGTCATTGAATTCATTTGTCCTCATTGCGGCGCGCAAAGCCAGAAGAAGGCGCGGCGCGAGCGCACCGAGTATCGCTTCACGGATGGTTTCATGCAGGATCTGCAGGGCGAAGGAGTGCAGTGCCTCCACTGCAGGCAGTCGTTGCGGGTCGTGCCGGTGGTGATGCTACACGATCAGGAAGAGGTCAGACGCTTTGAGGCTATGCGCGCGGAAGAGAACGTACCAGCGCAATAGTGCACCCGCAGACGTCGCGTCGATACACAGGGAAACAGTTGTGGCTGTAAAACGAAAGAAGCTTAGTAAGCCTGCAAGACAGGGTCTACCGGCAAGCCGGATTTTTCCAGGCGGTCGCGAACCGTTTCAAACGCTTCGTCGACGGTATCGGCAAAGCTCAACTGGCCAAATTCCTCCCGGTTGATGGTGCCCCAGCGCACCATGGCCTTCAGGTTCAACACGTCATTCCAATATTTGCGCCCGTAGATCAGGATCAGCGTATTCTTGTTCATTTTCCCTGTTTGCGAAAGCGTCATCATC
>Ga0326727_10015950_pt1 | contig 15984 bp, 14 predicted proteins | sample MB2enrmetagenome_FD_207643 | JGI IMG/M metagenome (GOLD analysis project Ga0326727, IMG submission 207643) | Lab enriched peat soil microbial communities from McLean, Ithaca, NY, United States - MB29MY | ecosystem: Environmental > Terrestrial > Soil > Wetlands > Peat | place: USA: New York...
ATAACGGCGCACACGCTGTTCGGGATCGCCTCCAACAGCAAGATCTTTACATCCGCCGCCGTCGCCATGCTGGTTGACGAGGGAAAGATCGATTGGGACGACCGCGTGGTCGACCGCCTTCCCGGATTCCAGATGTCCGATGCCTACGTGACCCGCGAGATGCGCATCCGAGACCTGTTCTGTCATCGGAGCGGGCTGCCCCTTGGTGGCGGCGATCTCATGTTCTGGCCGGCGACCGACCTAACGGCAGATCAGATCAACTACCGTCTCCGATTCGTACCGCTCGAAACCAGCTTCCGCAGCTCCTACGCTTACGACAACATTCTTTACAACATCGCTGGTGCGTTGATCCAGCAGGTCTCCGGGCAATCCTGGGCCGACTTTGTCAAGGCCCGCTTCTTCGGGCCGCTCAACATGCGCGACAGTAAGACCAGCATCCGCGACATCGACGCGTCCACCGATGTTGTAACGCCGCATGTGATGGTGGATGGGACGCTCCGGCCTGTAGCGCACAGTCCGCTCGACAAGAACGCGCCCGCGGGCGCGATTGTTTCTTCGGTCGACGACATGAGCCGCTGGGTGATCGCACTGCTGAACAAAGGCGATCTCGGCAATGGCAAGCACCTCTTTAGCGAAGCCCAGGCGCATACTTTGTGGTCCCCTTTGACAATTCTTCCCGTGCCTGAATCGCCTCCGGAGATCGTGGAGGCGCAAGCGCATTTGGCTGACTACGCGATGGGTGAGGTGCTGCGGGATTATCGTGGGCACCTGATGGTGTTCCATACCGGCGGTCTGCAGGGGATGGTCAGCATCGTTGCCATGCTGCCTGAGTTGCACGTCGGTGTGGTGGTACTCACGAACCAGGAGTCTGGCGCCGCGTTCCAATCGATCGCCTATTCTGTGTTGGACCATTACCTTGGCGCGCCGCCGAAGGATTGGGTAACTTCGATGGCTGTCGTCACCAAACGCAGGCGCGATGAAGCGGAGAAAGGCGTGCTCGCTGCGGCATCCAAGCGCAATCCGTTATCGAAACCTTCACTCTCGCTCGATTCGTATGTGGGCCGCTACCGCGACCCCTGGTATGGCGATGTGGTCGTCGAAAAAACAGGAGACGAGCTGGGCATTCGCTTCACGCACTCACCCCGGCTGACCGGCCGGCTGGAGCACTGGCAGTACGATACATTTGTCGCTCGCTGGAACGATCGCTCATTGCTCGCCGACGCGTACATGACCTTCTCGTTGAACCCCGATGGCGGCATTGATCTCGCAAGAATGAAACCCGTGTCGCCGCTCACCGACTTCAGTTTCGATTTTCAGCATCTTGTGTTGAAGCCGGTGGCGAAGGATGCCGCACCGTATTAAACGCCGATGACTCCCAACGTTTATGACGAACATGCGGCCCGGCGAGATCCGGCTGTCCGCCTCAGCCCCGCTTTTATCGCAGCAGCTACCGAAGTCCGTCCTTTTTTGATCGAGAAATACCCCACTTGGCGCGATATCCCGGGCATCATGACGAGCGGCGAGGCTGTGGACAACAGGTTGGGGGCAATGTCGGCGGGCACGAGGTCTCGGGTCGATTTCAAAAGGGTTTTTGCGAAGTTCGCCAAGGGGCGTCTGGCAGGATTTGAAGCGGGACTATCCGGCATCGAGGTGTTTCGGTATACGAAACCGCTCGAAGACAAACTCGCCATTGCGGTGGAGTGGCGCCACAAATCGGGCGTTGGGATCGGCAAAATGCTGGAACTCAGCATGGGCGCCCGCTGGAACGACAAAACCGCGGTGATCCGATGGCCCGTGCCGATGTTCTTTGGTTTCGCTCACTCGGCGGACTGGGCGTACAGCACAAAAGAAGATCTCGAAGGCTGCCTCGCCGCAGGGGCGGACTTTGTGGATTTGCTGGCGCCTCCGCTGAGCGAAGCGCTGGCGAGGAACATGGCGATGGCTGAGATTCCCGGCGGCGCCGGGGCTGCCACTGCGCGCGAAGCACTGGAGATCGCCAAGCGCGAAATCGGCACGGTGGGTGCGAATTTGCGATTTGCCGGCATCGAGCTTCGCTACACGAGAAGTCATTGGGGTCCACCGATTGCGTCCGATGGCCGCATCCGGGCGCACGCCGAATGGATTGCACGATTCGTCGCCGCCAACGGACACGGCACGGTTGTGCACACAGCGCATGTGGGCGCACCACTCGTGCTTCAGTTCATCAAGGGGGTTTCTCCCATTGAACCAATCGGCGAACTCTTCGTCGATAGCGGCGAGGCCTTGCGCGGCGTTAGCGGCGACACCCGATTTCCGGAGAATGCTGCGTTCACGGGGATGACGCTTGGTTACCAACGGCCATACATGCCCGGCGCTTGTTGGCGCGCCGACTTCATCGTTCCCAACACTGTAATCCGTGGCCTTGCCTGGGTAAACGCCGCTGACGGGGCCGTGGTCTTTCCCGGACAGTAAGACTGGCACAACGCTAAGAAGCTACAAATTCGACCACGACCTTGCCGGCCGCGCCTGATTCGACCAGGGCATGCGCAGCAGCGATATCTGTGGGTGTGAACCGCTGAGAATTCAGCAGCGGCCGCAGTTTTCCGGCATCCGCCAAAGCCGCGGCCTCGCGAAGAATTTGCCCGTGCCTTGCCTGGTCCTTCCCCGTGAGCAGCGGAATCAGGCTGAAAACGCCGGAATAGCTCGCCCCGCGAAAAGAAAGAGGAGCCAGCGAATGAGTACTCCATCCGAGACAACTGACGACGCGGCCCGTGTATCGCTTCACCGCCGCAAATGACGCGTCGATGGTTGTGCCTCCCACCGTGTCGTAGATGACATCAAAACCGTCGCCTTGCGTATGCTGCAAAACGTATTGCTCCGGGATAAGCTCGCGATAATCAATAGCCGTTGCGCCCACGCTTTCCGCAATCGCTCGTTTCGTAGACGAGACGGTGGCGTAGACTTTTGCGCCGCGCGCCCGGGCTAATTGAACTGCGATATATCCCACGCCGCCCGCCCCTGCGTGGACCAGCACTTTTTCGCCCGCGCCCACTCGTGCGCGATCGCAGATGCCTTCCCACGCGGTGATAGTGACTAAAGGAAGCGCGGCGGCTTCACGCATGGAGAGCGACTTCGGCTTGGCCGCCAGCAGGGCCGCATTTGCCGTGACGTACTCTGCCAGCGTTCCTTGTATCCCGCCGACCCCACCCACCATTCCGTAGACCTCGTCTCCCGGCCTGAATTCAGAAACGCCCGGCCCCACTTCTTCCACCTGGCCAGCCATATCAAGGCCTAAGACAGCAGGCAGCGGATGCTTTGCGTGCTGTGCGGCGCCGGCGCGAATCTTCGCGTCCAGAGGATTTACGCCGCTCGCATGGACAAGCACCAGGACCTGCCCGGGCCCTGGCTCGGGCCGGGGCAAATCGACCTTAGCAAATGGTCCCGCGGGATATTCAACAAAATATGCTTTCATATCTGCGCCAGGCCGATGGAATCGTTGTCTTCAGGAGAGCCAACCCAGTAGCCATATTTCGCCGCCAGCCCGATCAGGCGCTGCATGTCCCGCTGATTCGGCGGTCCAGGCGGCTCGCCGGGATCATATGGCTTGGCGAGTTCCCGGAAAAACTCATAGATACGCGGCGTCGCGGCGATAAGGATCATTGTCGGCGAAGGCGAGGTGTTGCGAATTCCGTGCCTCACCCCACCCGGCACCGACACCACATCGCCGCTGCCTGCGGTACCCAGTCGCTGCCTGATGTTTCATAACGCAGCACCTCCAGCAAGAGCTTCGGCGGCACGATGGCCCGCATGATCCCGAAGGCCCCGCCCGTCTCCGCGGGCGCGACCAGGAATTGCTGCAGCGGTCCAAACACGTTAAACAGAGGTGCTTCGCTGGAGTGGATGAGGTTGGTTTGCATTGCCGTGCTCCTGTTCCGTTCGGGCGGGAGCCGACGAGAACAAAACGTTCAAGCCCTCCGCCATCGTGGGGTGCGCAAAGATAGCATCCCGGAGACCGGTCCAGGGAATCCTGGCCATCATAGCCGTTTGGACGATCGCCATTACCTCGCCCGCCTGCGGACACAGCGCGCTAAATCCTAAGATTTCATCCGTCTCGGCCCCGATCAAAGCCTTGAGGAAACCGTCTGTTTCGGAAAGCGTGCGCGTGCGGAGTACGCCCGCGGCCGGTGTTTTGGCGGCCCGGTAGGGAACCCCCAGCCGTCGAGCTTCGGTTTCGTTCAGGCCAATCCGCGCAAACTCCGGATCGGTAAACAGGCAGAACGGCACGATTCTGCCTATCGTCGTCCGGTTCCCTCCGGTGACGTTATCACGAACAATCCGGAAATCGTCAAACGCGATGTGCGTGAATTGTGGGCTTCCGGCGCATTCCCCCATCGCCCAAACTCCCGGCGCCGTGGTTTGCAACCGCCCGTTGACGCGGATGTAGCCGCGCTCGTCTAATTCCACCCCGGCATGCTCCAAACCAAGACCTCGGGTATTCGGCTTTCGCCCGGCGGCTACTAGCAGGTCGGAAGCTTCCATCGCGCGCTCGCCCTCTGGTCCGACCAAACGCACTCTGATTTCCCGTCCCGACACACCGCTCACCCCGGCGAGGTGAGTGTTCAGCAGGACGCTTATCCCTTCGCGTTTGAAGATTCGCAGGATCTCACCACTGGCATCGGGGTCCTCGCCACGCGCAAGATGCGGACCTCGCTCGAGCAGTGTAACCCGACTGCCGAATCGACGCATAGCCTGTGCAAATTCGAGCCCCACGAAACCCCCGCCCAGGACCACCAGATGCTCAGGAAGTCGATCCAGTTCCAGCGCTTCCACGTGAGTCATCGGGCCGGCTTCCTGAAGGCCTGGGATCTCCGGAAGTACGGCGTGAGTTCCGAGATTAAGAAACACCTGATCACCGGACAGCATGCGCACGGGGCCATACTGCCCAGTCACCTGCACGGTTCGGCCGCCGATGAAACGAGCCTCGCCCATAATCAGTTCCGCGCCGCTGGCCCGGTACTTATCTAAGTGAATCCGAATCAGGTCGTCAACCATTTGGCGTTTTCTCGCCCGCACACCGGTCATATCGACCCTTAGTTCTCCCAAGTTGACTCCAAACTCTCCCCCGCGCCGGGCTAACTCCGCCACCTTCGCGCTGTGAATCACGTTCTTACTCGGCAGACACGCAATATTCGGGCACGATCCCCCGATGAGCTTTCGTTCCACAACGGCCGTGGATCGGCCCGTCTTGGCCATCGCCCAAGCTAGGGACTTGCCCGCTTCACCGCTACCGATTACTAGAATTTCAAAATGGTTTCTCTCCGGCATTGTGCTTTACTCAACGCTCTCTATTCACACGGTCGTAGGCTCTAGACCACACCGCCAGTTGCAGTTGAACGGACTTGCACCATGCGCGATGCATCTCATCGACCTCCAACTCCGAGTTCCCTTTTGCCGCGAGGTAGGGTTTGATGGTTTCGTTCATAACGCCGACGAATGCGATCACGTCCGGCAGCGGCACAAACGGCGTCGACTCCACTCCGTCCACCTGATTTTTCTTCGCGCTCGTGTGCCGCAATGCAATTTCGTATTGATAGTCCAGCCACTCCTGGTCGTAGGGGCGCCGGCAGGTGTCCAGTATCCATTGCTCGAACCGGCGGCTACTCCTCGCCAGGTATTCGGGAATCGGATCTCCGGCAGGTGTCCACGAATGCCGAGCTAGATGCGGTATTCCCGCAATGATTCCAGCCCGCCAGTGATCCACTATCTGCTTCGTTTGACCCCGCAGGACTTCGCCCGCCAGCCTGAGGTTGTGCTCCTCCTCCGCAGTGAATCCGGCGCTGATTTTCAAGCGCTCTAACTCTTCCATCGAGACCGGCGACCTGGGTACCGCTCCGTATTGGTATCCTGGGATGCTATCCGAGGTGGGCTCCATCCGCCTACTCCGCAGCCTTCGCTGCCAGCGCACCCACAACTGCCATGTTTTTCAATAGGTCCGGCGGCAGATTGTGCCTCTTCAATAAGTAGTCCGGGCTGTTGTACGACACCCACACCCTCCCCTTGCCGTCCTCCCAGACGAGTAGTTTCAAGGGTAAATCGATAGCGATGCTGGGGGAAGCCAGCATGAGGGGTGTCCCGGCTTTCGGACTCCCGAAGATCAGCAGTTTGGTGGGGGCCATCTTCAGTCCCGCCTTGTCGGCTTCTCCACTGTGGTCAATCAGGGCAAACAGCGTGACCCCCTTCGATTGCAGAATCTCCTTCGCTTTCTCCACCGTTTCGTCGACGGAGTGATTGCTTGGCTTGCTGATAATCCCGTTATCCTCCGCCTGCGCCAGCAGGGCAACAGACACTAGCAGCAGAACGAGCTGAATGATAGCGGACATACCTACTCCTTGATCTCCGCATAACCCTGCTGTGCGAGTTGCGTCAATCTCACCATGGCGTCGGTGTCTACCGCGACGCCCGGCAACAGGTCGGCATTCACCCAGTTATGGGCTTTGGCCGTGGCCCCGCACAACTCGATTTGCACGCCTCGCGCGATTAGTGCGGCGATCATCTCTTTATAAGGGTTCCCCGTGGTCACGTTGCGGGCGGTGTTGTAGGCTTTGTCATTCAAGGTGACGTGTCCCGCGTTCGTGTGAAAAAGCCCGATGATATGGCCTTTTGTTGACCTCCCGGAAGTCGGCCGACAGCAGGTTCAGGTGTCCGATCGCGATGGGCATGTCGCCAACCAACGCCAGATGGTCGATGTTGAGTACGACATTCGCGTTTTCAAGTCTTACGGGAATATCGATGCGAAGACTCGTTTCAGCCAGGGTTCCCGCGCTTTCTCCCGCGCGCAGCGCCCCGCAACCGAGCAACAGCAGAACTGTGAGTGAGCCAATGAAGGATTTGTTCTTGGGCATAATGGTGGTCCCAATAAGCGAGCTTGCCGGAAATCCAACCAGAAGCGCGTCACGAAAACTGGTATTTTCTTGCTACCACTGAAGATTGACCGGTAACTGCCCGGTTGTGGTGACATCGAGACCCCTGATTTCCGGCAGGGGGAGACCGTTGTCACGGCGAGTGCGTGTCTTTTTCGGACGCACAATTCCAAAAACGAACACTAGCGTTAAGAGCCGCAGGCGAAACAAACCTCGCACAGTGGCGATAGACTTGCCTAATCGGACGCACGAGGTAAGCGCATGACGTTTCTCTGGGATTTGAGGCTCGCTTTCCGTTCCCTGGCCCGGGTCAAGGGGCTCAGCATCACGGTGATCGTGACGCTGGCCCTTGGAATCGGCGCCAATGCCGCCATGTTCAGCCTTTTCCGTGGGATGCTGCTACGGCCTCTGGTCAACCGCGACGAAGCCCGTCTTATTTATATTCGCCAGAGCGCTCCCGGCGCGGGCGCCGAGAATGCCGACTTTTCGATGCCCGAAATCGCCGACATAAGCTCGCGCATGAAAACGCTGAACAGCTTCGGGGATTTTTCCAGCCTCCCCTTCACCGTGGTGGGGCTGGGGGAGCCCCGCACCGTGCAGGCCGGAGTCGTGAGCGGCTCGTTTTTCCAGGTGATGGGACTGCGCCCGGTGTTGGGCCGCCTGCTCGACGCCCGCGACGACGGGCCGAATGCCGCAGGGGCAGTGGTGTTGACCTACCGTTTCTGGACAACCGCGCTCAACAGCGACCCTAAGGTCATCGGCAAGGCCGTTCGCCTCGATTCGTTTATAGATGCTCGCGCGGCCACTGTCGTCGGAGTCCTGGAGCCATGCCTGCCTTACCCCGCCGATACGGAAATTATAGGAAACGTGGTCACCAGCTCCCATCATCTTTCGGCAACCATGGTGACCAGCCGCCTCCACCGGATGACGGAGCTATTTACAAGGCTCGCGCCCGGGGCGACCTTGGAATCGGCGCGAGCGGAGTTGAACGCGGTCTACGGGGCGATGAAGCACGAGCACCCCGAAGATTATCCGGCCAGATCCGATTATCGAATCAGCGCCGTAACGCTACGTGACCAGCTGACGGCGGGAGCACGAACCATTCTGCTGGTGCTGATGGGTACCTCGATTCTGATCTTCGTCATCGCCTGCGCCAACGTCGCGAACCTCATTCTGGCGCGGACCGTGCGCCGCGAAAACGAATTAGGCGTGCGAGCCGCGCTGGGCGCAAGCGCCGCTGCTTTGCGGCGCACTCTGCTGGCTGAGAGCCTGTTGCTGTGCGGGGCCGGCGCAGCGCTTGGCATCCTGATCGCCGATCCCTTGGTGAACGTTCTTTCGCGGTACATGTCGCGCTTCTCCATCCGGGCGCTTGACCTGTCAGTGGATTCGAGCATGCTGTGGATCGGCGGCGCTCTCGCTTTAGTAGCCGCAGTGCTGCTTGCCTATATCCCGCGCCTGCCGTCGTCCGGCGGAACACAGGCGTTCGCGCTCAGCAGCGGCAGCGTCCGCGTCACCGGCGGCGCCAACAAGAAGCTGAGGTTTTTTGCGGTAGTACAGATCGCCGCCTCCTTTGTACTGGTGGTGTCGGCCGCCGCCACTGTGAGGACGCTTCTTTCGCTGGAAGCCGCGCAGTCCGGTTTCGATACGCGACACGTGCTCGCCATGGACGTACCCGTGATGCATTCCGGGAGAACGCCGGAACAGGTCGTGGGCTATTACCGGGAAGTCACGAACCGAATCCTGGCGCTACCGGGCGTTCAGAGCGTGGCTGTCGGCGCTTCCGTACCGTGGCGCGAGCCGAACAACTTTGCGCTGGAATTTGCGGCCGACGGACATGTGCCCGCCTCCAGTGAAGAACATCCGCGCGCCGACATGCGGATCGTATCCCCGGGCTTTTTCGCGACTCTGGGACTGCCGCTCATCGAAGGGCGCGATTTCAACGATGCCGATCGGGACGGCGGCGAGCGCGTCGCCATCATAAGCCAGAGCGTCGCCCTGCGCCTGTTCCCCAAACAGGATCCGCTGAACCATTCCGTCATGTGGACAGACCCGATTCTGAAGGCGGTCCCGATGATGAAGGTAGCCCCGATGCGAATTATCGGCATCGTGCGGGACATGGACGACGTGAACATTGTACCGGTGCCGACCATGACGCTGTACCGCCCCTTTGACCAGGAGGCAGTTTTGGGAGGTGGGCGCTTGTTCGTTCACGTGCGCTCAGATCCTTATTCCCTAGTGACGCCGATCACGCGCATCGTGCGCAGCTTGTCCGCGGATCAGCCGGTGGAACACGCAGCGACTCTGAGTGATGTCCGCGCAGATGTACTCTCGCCGGACCGACTTAATGCCGCGGTATTCAGCGTCTTCGCAGGCGTGGCGCTGCTGATTGCGGTGGTGGGCGTGGTCGGCGTGCTCACATTTTCAGTGAGCGGCCGCACTCGCGAATTTGGAATCCGGCTGGCCGTTGGATCGCAGCCGCGCGATTTGCTGGTTCGCGTCATCGCGGAGGGCGCGGCCATGGCCGGCGCCGGATTGGCCGCCGGTTTCATCAGCGGGTTTGCGTTAGCTCGCGTGGCGGGCAATCTGCTGCCCGATCTCAAGGCTCCAGGAGCGCTGCCGGTCGTAGGTTCCGCTTTAGTCCTGCTGGTCGCGGCCGTGATAGCGTCGTTGGTTCCCGCCGCGCGAGCGGCTCGAGTGGATGTTCTCGAGGCGCTACGCACCGAGTAGGCCACGTCAGTAGAGGTCGCCGTCCAGTAGCACGGCCGTGGCGGTGTCGGAAGACTGTGAGTTGAGGGAAGCCGATCCCCAGACCACGTTACTGCCCCACACCACATTACTGCCCCATACTACGTTCGATCCCCATACTACATTGGCGGCGTTCAAGAATAAGTTGGAGGACCCCCAAACCACGTTCGATCCCCAAACGACGTTGCTGCCCCAGACCACGTTACTGCCCCAGACCACATTGCTCCCCCACACCACGTTGGAACCCCAGACCACATTAGACCCGCTCACGAATTGCAGCGTTCCCGCGGAAGTGAACGCCAAAGCTGGCGAGGCCGCGCTGGCTCCCGCTGGCGCCAAGGCTGAACTGGCGAGGGCGTTGGCAATGTTCAGGTAACCAGCGCCAACCGTGAAAATGTCGTATTGTGCCTTGTAGACGATTCCCGTCGAAGGGTCCTTGTAACTGCTGGTTACCGGGAAGCTGGTCTTGTTCGCTGTCAGCATCAGCCGCGCTTTAACCTGATCTGGCGTAAGTGCCGGGTGTTGCTGCAGCATCAACGCCGCCGCCGCGCTCACGAACGGCGTAGCCATGCTGGTGCCGCTCAACTGCATGTAGTAATTGGAGGCTCCGTTGACGGCCGTGTTCGCGAACAGGTCCTGAGCAATACCCACTTGAGGGTACGGGCCCAGAAGATTGCTGGATTGCGAGCGCGCCGAATCAATCAGGTTGCCCGGTGCGACAATGTCAGGCTTGGCGACGGTATCGTAGAGCGTCGGCCCCTTTGAACTGTAGGTCGCAATCATGTCGTCGGTCGGGGTCGCGGTTCCCATGTCTTTCATCGCGCCCACGGTAATCACGCGCGGGTCATTGCCCGGAGAAGTGATTGTCCCGTATCCGTAGGTCGTGGTCGGGTTCGTACGGCCGTAGTTTCCCGCCGCCACCACCACCACGATGCCGGCGTTCCACGCCTGCTCGACCGCTTGGCAAAGCGGATCGACTTTGTAACTCTCAAACACCGGACGGCCCAGCGACAGGTTCACCACTCTGATGTTGTACTTGCCCGCCCGCTTCAGCGCCACGGCTTCTTCCAGCGCCGCAATCACCGCGCTATCCGTCCCGGCTCCGTCCGAGTTCAACACCTGCATATCGATCAGGTTGACGCCTTCGGCCACGCCGTGGAAGGTGCGGGTGAAGTCGTTCCCCGTCGAATCGGCTCCGTTTCCGGCTATAATTCCCGCCACATGCGTGCCGTGGCCGAAGTTATCCTCGGTAGCGTTGTTGGAGAGAAACTGTTGTTCGTAGACAACTTTTCCAGCCAGATCGTCGGAATATCCAATCCCGCTGTCGATTACCGCAACGCCCACTCCAGAGCCGGTGAGCCCATAAGTTGCCGCGGCGCTCGCGCCGATCGTCGCCTGGGCCTGGTCAAGACTGGCGCGTAAGGGGCGGTCCGGAGAAATGTAGGCGATGTTGGGTTCCTTCGCAAGCTCGGCAAGCGCGCTGGCCGGCACATGATACAAGCCCGCCCGAATGCTATTGAACGTGCTCCGGTGTGCCCCGCCCCTGCTCATCACCTTCCGATGATCGAGACCCGTGGGGCTCTGTTTGTACTGGATAATTACGTCCAGGTCCGAAGGGACATCCCGTCCTTGCAAATCCACCGATAGCTTTTCGGTTTGTGCCCAGCAGGTGCTCACCACACCCATGCCCAGTCCAAGCATCAACACCTGGGCGGTGCGTATCAAATTACTCCGTGTCATCGTTCGAATTCCCTCCTTCCAGTTCTTCGTGAAGGGTTTTGATCGGCTGAAACGAGGAGATTCTATATGACGCGGCGGTTCACGGGCGCCGTTCCCGCTGGGAAAAGGTACTAGTCAAGCCGGGAGGTTGAGGTGGGTTGGGCCATAGCCTGCCTGGGTGCGCGCCGCCTCGCCGGCCGTACAGGCGAAACAAGACAAAGGTCGACCTCAATCCTGACGGCGCCGCTCAGCAGGCCCCGGTGGAAGTCGTCAGCGAGAACTCGTGGCGCTTGCGGCGTGAGCAAATCAAGAATCAGGGACGCTCCGCCCTAGAACGTGATGCGTGCGCTGATTTGTACGCGTCGTGCCTGGGTGCCGTCCGGGAATCCACCGTCCGCCGTCCCGTAACCCCACGCGCTGGGCGTCGCTTGCAGCACACCTTTCGTTGCGGTATATTCCTGGGTCGCCAGGCTCGTGGGCGACCAGCTGTTGCTGATATTGAACGCTTCGAAATTCAGCGAAAGCTTGACCTTTTCCGTTCCAAGCGGGATAGCCTTAGTGACGCGGAGGTCGGCCCGATATGTGGCCGGCGTATAGATGCTGTCCACCGGGAGAAACGGCACGCGCGTGCTCCCCCCGCTGAATCCGTCAATGGTGCTGGTGGAAAGGAATTTACCCGAGGGTAACGTGGGGGCCGAAATGATGCGGATCGTTGGGCTCCCCGTCGGCCGGCCCGACGCCAACGTAACAATACCGGACAACTGCCACCCATTGGCAACATATTTCGCAAAAGCGTTGGATGACCGCATCGACGGCGGTCTCCAGATGAAGGAATCCACCAAACGCTGCCTTTGGTCCAGCAAGCCGCTGCCGCGCTCGAAACCATAGTTGCCGTCGTATGTATAGGAACTTGGTGAACTGAAGAAAATGGCGCTCGAACCGCCTCCCTGGCCCTCGTCGATTTCGTGTGACCAGGTGTAGGAAAGCAGCGACTGGAAGCCATGCGAGAAGCGCTTTTCCAGCGTAACGGCCAACGCGTCGTAGTAGCTGTTGGTGCCGTTCGTGGTTTCCAGAATCGCTCCGTACTTGGTGTTCGGCCGCGGTGTTGTATAGACGGGCGTGGTATAGCTCCCCGTCGGAGCGCCGGCAGCGTTCTCAATGGTGTAGGTGAAAGTGGAACCTGCGGCAGCATTCAGATCCGTCACGCCGTATAAGTTGACGCCGCGGCTCCAGATGCCGGACACCGTCATCACCATGTCTCCGGCAAACTGACGGGAGACGGAGAGATTCGCCTGCTCCGAATAGGGCGTCTTCAGGTTTGGCGCGGCGAACTGCAGCGTAGCCGCGCCTACCCCCGCCGCGGTGGGAGCGGAAGCGAGGGCAAATGGGAAAACGGGACCCGCCGCAAGCTGTTTCGAATTGGTGGCGCTGAACGAATCGGCGATCTGGTAGATCCCGTTCGTAGTCCATAGGTTATCGATCAACCCACCCAGCATGCGGGCGTAGAACATGCCATACCCAGCGCGCACCGCTGTCTTATCGTTGATGCGGTACGCAAGCCCAATCCGCGGTGAGAAGTCGTCATTTGGCGTATGGATGTGGCCGGTTTGCGGGAAGTCGGGGTTTACAACCGGGAAATCGGGCACGTGCGACTTATCCCAACGGATTCCCAGCGATGCGGTGAATCGCGGCGTCACCTTCCACTGATCCTGCGCGTACCAGGAGTACTCGCTGATCTCATAACTCGCGACCGGATTACCAAAGGTTTGCGAATAAGACGTCCAGTTCTTTGCGCCCGCCGTATTGCCGCTATAATCCAGTGCGAAAGCGGTGGGGGTTAGATAGGTGTAAGATCCGAATGCATTGCTGATGTAGTAGTTGTAATCGCTGGTGACAGCTCCGTTGAAGCCGAACTTCAACGTGTGGGTGGCTTTAACCCACGTCAGATCTTCTGCATATTCGTGGCGGATTTCGTTGGGTTCTACGCGCGGGAGATAAGTGGCTGGCCCAAGCTGCACCCCCGCGACGGAAACATCGAGGTACCCGAGGCCGCTGCCGAGTTCGGCCTGGTCGAATGAATCGGCCTGCCGATCGTTGTCGATGCCGAATCGCAAGACATTGACGATCGTGCTGGTGGGAACTGAAGTCCAGCCGAGTTTGCCGTTACGCACCCGAACGGAATCGTCTCCGTTACCCGTGATACCCGCGCCGCTGGTGGATGAAAGTCCGGTCTGTATGCCGTTCGGCGACCACCAGCGAAGAAAATTGAATTCGCCGACGAACGAATTCTTGTCGTTGAGGCGGAAGTCGATTTTGGCGAATGCGAGATCGTTATCGTCGGTGCGCGGGATTTGTCCGAAGAAACGCGGCAGCAGGGTGTTGATTGCGCTGCACTGCGCCGGAGTCGCAGGAGCGGCGCAGCCAGAGAAGGTTTGCGTCGCCGTGTTCACTACTCCCGACGCAACATAGCTGTCCACCAAGGGGAACTGGCGGTACGTGAGGTCGCCGCTTAGTAAGTAGAACAGTTTGTTCTTCTTGATGGGGCCGCCGACAACGCCGCCGCCTTCCACCCGCTTCTCACTAGGGTTAAAACTGGCGAAAGGATCTTTCGCATCGAAGCCCGTGCTGCGGAAGTAATAAAAGCCTGAGCCGTGGACCTCGTTGGTGCCGCTCTTGGTGACCGTGTTGACCACGCCGCCCATGGCGCGTCCGTACTCCGCGGAGTAGTCGTCGGAAACCACCTGGAACTCCTGCACCACATCCTGCGAAAGCTGCGATTGTATGCGCGTCCGCCCCGCGTCTTCGTCGTAGAACTGCTCGGTGTTGTCGTTGCCATCCAGCAGGAACGAGTTATTCCCCGCCACGCCACGAAAAGTGAGCAACCCGAACGTGGCGTCGTTGGTCACACCCGGAGTGAGGAGGACGAATGAATCCACGCGTCGCCCGTTGATCGGGAGGTTATTGATCTGTTGGTCACCCACAACCTGGGAGACGTCGGTTTTCTGATCGTCGATCAGCTCGGCGGCTGAGGAAACGTTCACTTCCGTGGTGGTCTGGGCAATGGTGAGGCCGATGTTCATTTCCAGATTCTGGCCAACCTGAAGCACGATGTTCTTGAGCTCGTATTGCGCAAAGCCCGTGGCCGTAATTGTCAATATGTACTCTGGTCCGGGAACCAGCGCGGGCGCGCTGAAAATACCGGCGCTATTGGTCTGTATCGATCGAAGCTTCCCCTTGGAAGCGCTGGAGATAATCACTTTGGCGTCAGGGACGACAGAGCCCGAGGCATCGTGGACCGATCCGGAAATGCTGGCGACACCGCCCGCCTGGCCGAAGGCCTGCCAAGAAATAACAAATGTAAAGACTAATGCTGTCGATATATTGCGCATGAAAGCCCCTTTTTGCGTGTATTGTTATTGATTACCAGCGGAACGTAAAAATTGAATGACAGCGAAGCGCACGCCCAATCTGGTCAGGGAACAGTGTCCACTCCGAACCGCGCCCCGCCCAGAAGTTAGCCGCGTGATATAATCTGAAGACATGCAAAACTCGGCGGCACTGGGCGCAATTGCCTCAGGCTCAGCGCTTTACGGAGCAGCCGCTCTCGCCTATGCCGTGCGCGGCAAAGGTTCTCAATTTTTCGGACCGTCTGTTTGCCGAGGTCCCAGATCACGCCGTGCAATCGCGATCACGTTTGATGATGGTCCCAGCGAGGGCACAGTTCCGTTACTTGAAATCCTTTCAAGATCGAACATTCCGGCCACGTTTTTTCAATGCGGGATGAACATTCGCCGGCTTTCGAGTGTCGCCCGGGACGTGGTGAGCGCAGGTCACGAGATCGGCAACCACAGCCATACGCACCCCCCGCTATACTTCCGCTCGGCCGCCGCCATCGAATCAGAATTCGTAACCGCGCAGCGTACGATAGAGGATGCGCTGGGGGTGACGCCCGCATTGATGCGGGCGCCTTTCGGAGCGCGCTGGTTTGGCTTCCGCGGCATGCAGGCTCGCCTGCGTTTGCTCGGGGTCATGTGGACGGTAATCGGGCTCGATTGGAAACTCGACGCCGCCGCTATCACCGCGCGCATCCTGAGCCGCGTTCGTAACGGTGCTATTATTTGTCTTCACGATGGCCGTCAGCTTGTTAGCCGCCCCGACGTGCGGAGCACGCTGGACGCCGTCAAGCAGATTATTCCGAGCTTGACCAGCCGCGGGTTCGAATTCCAAACAGTGAGTCAGCTTCTATGCCCGACGAAATAACCCAACGCGTTCTGCACGTTATCGCAGATGCGCAGCGCCTGGCGCCTGAAAAGGTGACCGTCGACAAGACCTTCCAGGAATTAGGCATCGATTCCATGGACGGGGTAAGCCTGCTGTTCGCTCTCGAAAACGAGTTCGACATCAACATCCCGGATGAAGCGGCCAAGAGCATCCGTTCCGTTCAGGACATGGTGGACGGCGTAAAGAAGATCCTCGAACATGGTGGAACGCTCCCGGCGGATTTGATTCCGCCCACCCCTGCCGGCGAGACCAAGGAGCCCGTCGAAGGCTCCAGCGAGGGAGCCCCCGTCGCTTAATGCGGCGAGTTGCCATCACGGGCGTCGGCGTCATCTCTGCAATG
>Ga0326727_10015951_pt1 | contig 15983 bp, 11 predicted proteins | sample MB2enrmetagenome_FD_207643 | JGI IMG/M metagenome (GOLD analysis project Ga0326727, IMG submission 207643) | Lab enriched peat soil microbial communities from McLean, Ithaca, NY, United States - MB29MY | ecosystem: Environmental > Terrestrial > Soil > Wetlands > Peat | place: USA: New York...
CCCAGCAGTTCGCGCAGCTTGTAGATAATGCGATGCTCCGTCGCCGGATCGAACTCGCTCGAGTTGGCATTCTTCAAGCCGCACACGTTGCGCGCATACTCGATGCACGCGGTTTGCATGCCCAGGCAAATTCCAAAATAGGGAACGCTTTTCTCGCGCGCGTAGCGGATGGCGTTCAGCATGCCTTCGATGCCGCGCTTGCCGAATCCGCCGGGAACCAGGATGCCGTCGTATCCCTCCAGTTGTGCCTCGTAGCTGCGATCTTCGGGGCCCGTCGATTCCAGACCGCCGGCTTCGATCCACGTGACTTTGAGCTTGAGGTTTTGCGCCACCGCGCCGTGGGTCAGTGCTTCCTTGAGCGACTTGTAGCTGTCCTCGTATTCCACATACTTGCCGACAATGGCGATGGAGACTTCATCTTTGGGGTGGTAACAACGCTCCACCAGATCGCGCCACTTGCTCAGGTCGGCTTCAGGCGCTTCCTTGTGCAGATATTTGAGGACGAGCTCGTCCACCCCCTCCTGCGCAAAATTCAGCGGCACCTCATAGATGTAGGGCACGGTTTTCGCGCCGATCACGGCCCTCTCTTCCACGTTGCAGAAGGCGGCGATCTTCTGCTTGATCTCGCGGCTCAGCGGGCGCTCCGAGCGGCAGAGCAGTATATCGGCCTGGATGCCAATGGAAAGCAGTTCTTTCACAGAGTGTTGCGTAGGCTTGGTCTTCAACTCCTGAGCGGCGGCGATCCACGGAACCAGCGTCACGTGTACAAACACCGTGCTTTCTCGCCCCAGTTCCTGGCGCATCTGGCGAATGGCCTCAAGAAACGGCAGCGACTCGATATCGCCCACCGTGCCGCCAATCTCCACGATGGTTACGTCGGCGCCATTCGCGGCCACCTTGCGCATGGCGTTCTTAATCTCGTTGGTCACATGGGGAATCACCTGGACGGTTTTGCCCAGGTAGTCGCCGCGGCGCTCCTTCAGGATGATTTGCTCGTAGATGCGGCCGGTGGTGTAGTTGTTGTCGCGCGAAAGCGGCGCGTGGGTGAAGCGCTCGTAATGGCCCAGGTCGAGGTCGGTTTCGGCGCCGTCGTCGGTCACAAACACCTCGCCATGCTGGAAGGGCGACATGGTGCCGGGATCGACGTTGAGGTAGGGGTCGAACTTCATCAAGTTCACGCGCAGGCCGCGGCTTTCAAGCAGACAACCGATGGAAGCAGCCGCGAGACCCTTGCCAAGACTGGACACAACTCCGCCCGTCACAAAGACATACTTTGCCGACATCGATGCAACCTCATTGTTTGATTGTTGGGATTGGACGTACCTGGTGGGCACATTCAAGTATGGCAGAGATGTGGGTGCAGCGAAAGAGGAAATTTGGCGCGAAACACAGCAGGCGGAGTGTCGCTTCATATAACGGTACTGAAATGAGCGCCTTGCGCCCCAAAGTGACGGCGCGGCGGTTGTAGAGCTACGATGGCTTCGGGAATGAGGCTGCCATGACGAGCAAGATTGAGGTTTTGAAGGCCGACATCACCACTCTGGCTGTAGACGCCATTGTGAACGCGGCCAACACGTCCCTGCTGGGCGGCGGGGGCGTGGATGGTGCGATTCATCGCGCAGCCGGGCCGGAGCTGTTCGACGAGTGCTACCTGATCGGCGGCTGCCCCACGGGCGAAGCCCGGCTGACGAAAGGCTATCGCCTGCCCGCGAAATTCGTGATTCATACCGTGGGCCCGGTGTGGAGCGGCGGTGAGCGCGGCGAGCCGGAACTGCTGGCGAATTGTTATCGCTCAGTCTTCGGGATTGCACGCGAAAAGGGGATTCGGTCGCTGGCGTTCCCCGCCATCAGTTGCGGCGTCTACCGCTTTCCTGTGGATCGCGCGGTGAAGATCGCCGTGGCCGAGACCGTGGCCGAGCTGGTCTCGAGCGATGCGGTGCAGAGGGTGATCTTTGTGTGCTTCGGCGACGAGATTTACGACGCGTACCGGCGCGAGGTGGACAAGCTCTCCTGAAAGGAATCCGGCAAAAAACGGGCAGGCCTTGTGAGCCTGCCCAATGTGTTTCTCCAGTGCTGCTTTTCAAACAACTTAAAAATTCAGCGTAATCTTCGCCGTCAACGCCCGCGGCGTCACATAGTGCGTGCCGCTGAACGTCGACAGGAAGTTATACAGCGCGTACTTGTTGGTGACGTTGATCGCCGTCAGGTCGAGGTTCGTCTTGTAGTGCTCCCTGTTAAAGATGTTGTTCTTGCCGACGGTGACATCGAACAGATTGCGCGGCGCAATGCGCTGCGGGTTCTTGTCGTTGTCGCCGGTGTTGGGAGCGGGAATGTTGATGAGGCTGGAGGAGAACTTCGAGGCCGGGCAAACGCTGGGGAGGGCGACGAATGGAGTCGCCGACTGGCCATTGCACATGAATCCAGCTTCAAACTCCTGATCGGCAGTGAGCGGTGCGCCCACAGCATTCACCATGCTGATGGCCGGCTGGCCGCCGAGCGTGGTTGAAGACACCAGGCATGGGCTATTGGGATCGGTAATGCCATAGCAGGGCGCGTTTCCGGCGACGAGGCCGGAGTCGTAGCGCCAGTTAAAGCCGCTCCACAGGCCGTTTACCCAGCTCCCATCATGGGACACCGTGTACTGCAGGTGCGTTGTCTCGTTGAACCTCTCGTCGTGGTCTATGCGGAAAGGGTACCCGCTCTGCCCCACCGTAGCGCCCGCACCGGCCACTTGCGGCGGGAAGAAGCGGGCCGCCACCGATGACGTGACGAAGTAGGCGCTGAAGTGGTGGTAATTCGGGATTTCCGCATCCAGCGCGTAGCCCGGAATCTTGGAGTTATGCCAGTCGATGGGGAAGAAGATCGGCGTATTGCCCAGAATGCTGAAGTCGAAGGCGTTGTGCGTGTACTTCCAGATGTACTCGCCGCTGACTACGATATTCTTGCCGACGGCCTGCTGGAATCCGGCATGGAACTCATTGCGGAAGCCGGGCTGCAGGAGCCCGGAGACGCCCGGCGTGCAGGCAAGCAGCGGCGCCAGCACCGCATCCGAGCAGCCGTTGCTGGAGACCACCAGGTTTTCATTGAAAGGCGTCTCCAATGTGCGCGCATAGGAGGCACGCAGGATGGTAGCAGACGGCTTGATGTTATAGGCAATGCCCACGCGCGGCTCCGCTTGTTTCGTGGTGGCGAGGCCATTGTAGGTATCACCGCGGACGCCGAGGTTGAAGTCCCAGTTGCCAGCCTTGATCTCGTCTTCAATGTAGAGGGCGAGTTCTTTAACGTCGGTGTGACCGAAGAACGCGTAAAACACGCCGCCGCGGGTCAGATCGTAGGGCAGCAGGAGCGAATTAAAGGTGCCCCCGGCGGATGGATCGTTGGACACCAAGCCGGCCCCTGCGCACTGCGATGGATTTGTGAGTCCGGGCTGAGGCGCTCCGGTGGCATCTACGCAAGGCGCATTGTAGGTGGAATCAATAACGCCGAGGTGATCGTGCTCGCGCAGAAAGGTCTGTTGATATTGCGCGCCGATTTTGAGGTTATGGATTCCCTTCACGTAAGAGTAGTCCGCGCGAAGCCCGGTATTGGTCAACGTGCGGTACTGGGCGATCGATGCAGTCTGTATTGGACCCAGGTCGGCCAGGGGATTACCGCTGGGATAGTAGTCATATCCATCCCTTCTGATGTATGCGCCCAGGTTAAAGACAGAATAGTTGTTGATAACGTGCGTGTAAGTGGGCGAGACGTCGTAGGTGCTGATTTTGGAAAGCTGATCGGTGTTGCCCACGTTGCCAAAGGTTGGGTTGGCGCTCGTTCCTCCCTTGACCACATTCTGCACATTCAAGTTGTCGAACGAATTGGGCGTCTGGAACCAGGAGCGGCTGTAGTTCAGGTCCCAATGGATGGAATCGGCGGCCGAAAAACTGTAATCGACGCGATCGAAGAAGTTCTCCTCGTTGCCCTTGTCGTGGAAGACCGAAAACTCCGGCGGATCGAGGAAGCGGCCGGTGTTGAGGCCGTCGGCCTCAATAAAGTTGCCCCAGCTCTTGCCGCCATAGGAGAGGTCGGCGCCGCCTGTTGCCGATCCAAAGGCTCCGTAGGAGGCAAAGATGTCGCCTGTAGGTTTGGTCACGCCCTGGCCGGAACGCGTGGTGGCCACGATCACGAGACTGGTTTTACCGCCAAACTCGGCCGGTGGCGCGCCGCTGATGACCTCAATGGATTGAATCGAGTTCGCCGGAAGCTGGTTGGAGAAAATCTTGCTCTGCTGGTCGGTGATGGACTGCCCGTCGATGGAGAACGAGTTGGAGGCATGGTCGCCCAGACCATGAAACAGGCCGTTGGAGTCGGCCGCCACGCCAGGCGTAGTCAGCGTGACCAACGAGCTGAGCGTGGAAGATGCGCTTTCCAGAGGCACTTTGTTGAAGAGGTCGCGGTCCACATCGACATGAAAGGTGGGATCGTCCTCAATCAGGTCGCCCGAAGACTCAACTGTAACGGTTTGGCTCCCCCCGGAGACTTGCAGAACCAGCTTGAGGCTTGTTCCAACCGACGAGTTGATCTCGGTATTTTGACTCAACTGAGCAAAGCCCTTGGCAGAGACGCTGAGCCGGTAAGGGTTGAAGGGCACATTGGTGAATACAAACTGGCCGGTTGCGTCCGTAGTTGTGGTCCGATCAAATCCGCTGATTGCGTTCGATAGATGCACGGTCGCGCCAGAAACCACGGCGCCCGAGGGATCTGTCACGGTGCCGCGTATGGCTCCGGCGTTGCCGCTTTGTCCGGGGGCCGAAACTGCCGCCGAAACCGTCATTAGGGCGAGGGCGAGAAGGGGAAGCATATGTAGCTTCCGGCATTTCTCCTTCAAATGTAGCCCCGCCGGTCGGCCGTGCAAGGTTGCGATTTCTTGAGGAAATCGCAACTTGAGGGTCGAGGCTTCGGGATGCGCCCGAAGGAGAAATGCAATAGCGCCAAGAGGGAACGACATGGGAAAGTCTCCTGAAAAATGGCTGGAAATGCGAGAACACAAACCGCGGGAGCCGCTGCCGCGGAATCTTCAGTGCATTCAGAGAGCATCGATCCGGAAGTCTTTGCGTTCGACTTTGGCCTTTTTGGGGAATGCGCCGAAGCATCGCCGCGGTCAAACAACGGCGCACGGCGCAACGAACCGCATCAAGACGGAAGGATGCCCTACCAGGAGACGGGAGGAGGGCGAATGAAGAGGCGGACTTGCCGCTGGTGGACAATGACGATGGGATCGGCCTGGGGCGCGGAGGCTCCCAATTGCACGATCACAATGACCGCTGCAGCTATCGCCGCGGGCACCACCGTGTGCATCACGATGCACAACTGGCAGTGATCGGCGTCGGTCTGGTTGGGGTGCAGGTGCGCAACCTGGGCAATAGCCAGCATCGCCAGCAGAATCAGACAAAGCACCGCTACCGCCGGCACAAAGCCGGGCCAGGCGCCGCGTTTCCCGTGCGGATTTGTCCTAAGTCCTGCCAATCGATGATTCCTTCTGGGTCTATTCTACATAAGAACGAATAAAGAGATGTATAAGATTGGACGTCAGGGCGCGGAAGGGGTTGTATCCGAAGAAGACTTTTTTCGGCCAACGCCTGCGAGCTGGGAACGTCTAAACAGTGTTGCCATGGTGATCTTCAAGGAAATGCGCCGCTTGGGTGCGCTTGGCCTCGCACCTCTTCTGCTGGCGGCGACGGCCGCGCTGCCGCAAAGCGGCGCCAGCCAGGCCACGCCGCCGGCCCAAAGCTCCTCCAGTCAGACTTCGTCGAGTCAGAAGCCGCAGGGCGAGAATTCCCAGCCCATGCCCTTGAAACCGAGCGTTCCCGGCATGGGAAGGAATCATCGGCTGATCCTTAAAGACGGTAACTACCAGTTGGTCCGCGATTACCAGATCGTCGGCGACCGCGTGCGTTACCTCTCGCAGGAGCGCGGCGACTGGGAGGAGTTGCCCGCGGCCCTGGTGGATTGGGATGCCACGCGCAAGTGGGAGAAGGAACACGCCGACCTGGTCGAAGAGGATACTTCGCCCGCGATGAAAGAGGCCGAGGAACTGGATAAAGAGGAGTCGCAGGAGCGCAACGAACAGAGAGCGCGCATGCCCCAGGTGGCGGAGGGGCTCGAGCTTCCGGATGAGGATGGCGTGTTCATTCTCGATACCTTCCAGGGCACCCCGGAGCTGGTGGAGCTGGTTTCGAGCGATCTCGCCATGAATGCAAAGAGCCGCAAGGGCGTCGCGGTGCTCAATCCGCTGGCCACGCAGAAAGCCAGCCTTGAGTTACAAGGCGCGCACGCCAAGGTCCACCTCCATGTCGACGATCCGGTGATCTATCTTTCCCTGGGGATCGACGAGGCGACAGAACCGGTGCTGACGCACCCTATGACGGTGGAAACCGGCGGCGCCAAAGCCGTGAACCACAAACATGGCGCGCATTCGACGCAATCCGGGTTCGTGATTGTGCGCGTGGATGAGCGCCAGGCGGTGCGCATCGTGGGCGCCATCAAGACCGGACCCACCGGAACCGTTACGCAGGACGAGGACACCATCCCCACCAAGGTGGAAGAGATGCCCGGCAAGCACTGGCTGCGCGTCACGCCGCAACAGAAACTTACTATCGGCGAGTACGCGCTGGTCGAGATCATTTCCCCGTCGGAAATCAACGAGTCGGTGTGGGATTTCCGCGTAGATCCGCGCACCGGCGACAATCCTGGATCGATCGGTCCGATTCTGAAACAGCCGCGCAACTAGCGAGAAGCTGCGGCATTTGCGCTGTCGCCGATGCGCCCTTTCCAGCGCCGGCTGACCACGAAATGCCCCAGCAGGACCGATATCAGTATGGCGCTCACCAGGGCATCGATGCCGGGCATGCCGCGCGGACCCCAGTGCGCGTAGCCACGGCCGTCGAGCCACGTCATGTACACCACGGGAAGGTTGCCCAGAGAGTTGATGATCGTATAGCGCGAGCTTCCGCTCTTGCCCGAGCCGCCGAGGAATTCCAGAGAAACCGCCGTGAACAACGCGTAGCCGACGCCGACGGTGAAAAGAAAGAGCACGGTGCTCGCGAAGTAGATAACAGGCCGCTGCGGCCCCAGGCTGAGCAGAGCAAGTGTGCCGGCATTCGCCAGGCCCGCCAGTAAATACGCAATCGGAGCGCGCACGCGGATGGGGATCAGCGACGCCGAGAGTGCGCCGGCCGTGGTCAGCAGCGCGCCGCCCACGCCGTTGATCCACGCCACCTTTGTCCCGCTCACTCCGTAGTCGCGAGCCAGCTCCGGAAGCAGTCCTATCATGGCTCCGCTGGAGCACGGCGAACCCACCAGCAGCGCATAGGGAATGGCTTCCCAGCGCAGAAAGGTGGATTTGAATTCCCGGCCGATGCGCACGAGGGTCTCGCGCGCGCCGTGTTCGCGGACCATTGATTGCGGCGGCGCCGCAAATGCGAACAACGCGGGCAACACGATCAAGGCCGCCACCATCCAGCCCAGCGCACCCAGCGTGAATCGTTCGGCGAGCGAAAGCAGTAAGAACACCGCGACGGCGCCGATGGCCAGCGAGCCGCTTTGATAGAAGCTGCTGGCGCGGCGCTTATTGGTCTCACTGGTAAGCGTTCCCATCATGCCGCCGCAGGCCGCGGGAGCGATCACGCCAAAGCAAGCGCACAGGAACAGCAATCCCACGGCGTACGGAGTCGCCAGCGTGGGCTGGTGAAAAGCAGCCAGCACGGCCAGCGCCGCGGCCGCCGACGCAATCATCAGCCAGGTGCGGCGTCGCATCCAGAAGTCCGTCACCGGGCCCCAGAAAAAATAGATGGCATGGGGCAGCGCAATCAGTGCCGCGATGCTGGCCGCGCGCCCCGGCGTCACGCCCTGGTTGCGCAGCAGAAAAGTCAGCGCCCCGCTCACAAGGCCCAGGGAAATTACCGCATCGGGCGCGATGAGAAAGCTGAAAAGCCAGGGGCGCTCATGGGGCGTCGCCGGGGATTGGGTCTCGACCTCCGGCCGTAGCGCTGGTGGCATGAGGGTTAGCGTAGCATGCAGCGGGGTTCGCCTCGACTCGTCCGGCCGTGATTTCGCCCGGGAAGGGACAAGCGATGTGCCGCTGCATTTGCCCAATCCGGTGTAATTGAGAGGCGGTTCCTGATATCCCACATTGCGGTCCAAGTGGTTCGTCAAAAACGCCTTAGGAGCGATTGGGAATCAAATGACAGTCCCTGCCGACTGGAGCGCTGCTGCATGCTCCCACCAATGCGGGATAGCAAGACGATTCAGGCGGGGGCTAAGCTCAAGACGAATACCGCGGGAGGACTATGGACGCGCCAGTACAGGATTACTATGAGTTTCTCCAAATCAGCCCCAATGCCGATGCTGAGACGATCCACCGTGTCTATCGATTCCTGGCGGCGAGGATGCACCCGGATAACAACGAAACCGGCCGCGAAGAGAGTTTTCGCCTGCTGAAGGCTGCCTATGACGTTTTGTCGGACCCGCACCTCCGCACAGAATACGATATGGCGCGTGCACGGACCCAGACGCCGCCGAAGCCGTTTGCCGCGACCATCGATTTCATGGACGTTATGGAAGGCGAGTTGAATCGGCGGCTGGCGGTGCTGGCGGTTCTTTACCACAGGCGGCGCACAAACCCAACTTTTCCTGAGGTTCCCCTCTCCGAGATTGAAGAGCGAATGGGTTTCCCGCGGGACTACCTGGACTTTACGTTGTGGTATCTGCAGAAGAAGGGTTACACGACGAAAACCGACAATGCGCAGTACACGCTTTCAGTCGATGGCGTGGACTTTGTGGAGACACAACGCGCGAACATTCCGACCCTGCACAAACTGCTTACCAGCGGTTCGGGCTCCTCGGTCGAGGACCTTGCGCGAGCAGAACACAGGGAGGCAACCGTGGCCGCGCCCGAGTCCACCGTTGCTGCCCCAAAGACGACGGATATCAGACCCGAACAGAAGCAATCCGCGAAACATCAACCGTTGCGCGCTTCCGGACCGATTGTGCTGCCTTCGTCAATGAGCAAGCCGGAGGAGCGGCCCCTGGGCAGACCAGACCGCCGCGTCGGCAGACCCGATCTGCGCGACAAGAAAGTGGAACGGCGCTTTCGTCAGCAGGAGTGGCGAGAGGAACCGCAAATCCAGTAGACATGCGGCGCGTCGCTACTCGCGGACTGAGATTCCTAAAGCTTTCATCTTGCGATAAAGATGGCTGCGCTCCAGGCCCAGCAGTTCAGCCGCATGGCTGATGTTGTTGCGGGCTTCTTCAATTTTCTTCTGAATGTATTCGCGCTCGTAGGCGTCGCGCGCCTGCTGCAGGCTGGGGAACTCCTCGGTGGAGCGGGAGCCGGTCTTGTGCGTGAGCGGCGGCAGATGCTTGCGTTCGATGCGCAACACGCGGGGATTGAGGATGAGCACGCGCTCGATCACGTTCTTCAACTCGCGCACGTTGCCGGGCCAGTGATACCGGGCGAGCGCCTCCAGCGCGTCTTCACTTATCTCGATGCGCGGACGGCCGTATTGGCGGCCGAATTCCGCCAGAAACTCGCGCGCCAGGAGCGGAATGTCCTGCTTGCGCTCGCGCAGCGGCGGAACGAAGAACGGCACCACGTTCAGCCGGTAGAAAAGATCTTCGCGGAAGTTGCCCTTGGCAATCTCCTCTTCGAGGTCTTTGTTCGTCGACGCGATCAGCCGCACGTCGACGCGCAGTGGCTGCGTGCCGCCCACGGGCGTAAACATCTGGTCGTCGAGAGCGCTCAGCACTTTGGCCTGCGTTTTCAGGCTCATGTCGCCCACTTCGTCGAGGAAGAGCGTACCGCCATCGGCGCGCTCCAGCGTGCCGCGCTGGTCAACACTCGCACCCAGCGGCCCGCCCGGTTGCGCGCTGTGACGAACCCCGAAAAGTTCGGCCTCAATGTGTGCCTCGGGAATCGCCGCGCAGTTCAGCTCCACGAAAAGGCGGTCGCGGCGCAAACTCTCGGCGTGAATGGAGCGCGCAATCAGCTCTTTCCCGGTGCCCGACTCGCCGTAGATGAGTACGCGTCCGTTGGTCGGCGCCATGAGGCGGATCTGCTGGCGCAGGGCCTTCACCGGCACGCTTTCGCCAGTGAGCACGGATGCGGCGCTGAACTGGCGCTTGAATTCCACGTTCTCCGCGCGCAGCCGCCGCGCCTCTACGGCGTTCTTGATCACGATGAGCGTGCGCTCCAGGGAAAGCGGCTTCTCGAGAAAGTCGTAGGCGCCCAGTTTGGTGGCTTTTACTGCGGTCTCAATGGTGCCGTGGCCGCTGATCATCACCACTTCCGGCCGCGTCTCCGCCGGCCATTCGCGGATCTGGCCCAGTAGCTCCAGTCCATCGCGGCCGGGCAGCCAGATATCGAGCAGAACCACGTCGTAGGGCACGTCGCGAAGCAGCGTTATCGCTTCCTCGGCATCGGCCGCGCCGGCCACACCGTAGCCTTCCTCGCGCAAAATCTCCTCGAGCGAACTGCGAATCTCCGCTTCGTCGTCTACCACCAGAATGTGGTTCATGAAACGAGCCTCTCAGCCGCTTTCCCGCCGTTTGCTGGCGATGCAGGCTCGGCGCTGGACTCCACCACCGGCAGCCGCAGCATGAAGCGCGCGCCCTTGGGGGTATTCGCTTCGGCGCTGATGGTGCCGCCGTGCTCCTGCGCAATCTTGGCCGCAATCGACAGCCCCAGGCCCGAACCGCGATGCTTGGTGGAGTAGAAGGGCAGGAAGAGGCGCTCGCGAATCTCTTCCGTCAGGCCGTGGCCGGTGTCGGAAACCGTGACCTCGACCGCCGTGCCATCTTCAAGCAGCGCGGTGCGCACGCCGAGCACGCGCAGCAAACTGCCTTGCATGGCTTCTGCCGCGTTGTCGATCAGGTTGGCCAGCGCCCGGCGGATGGCCTCGGGATCGGCCATCACCGGAGGCAGGTGGGGCTCGAGATCGCGCTGTACGGTGATGCCTTCGAGTCTGCCGCCAAACAGCGCCAGCGCCTCATCGACAATCTGGTTCATGCAGCAGGCGCGGGGCTGCGGCGCGGGAAACTGCGCCAGCGAGGAGAACTGATCGACCAGCGTGCGCAACGTGCCCACGCAGCCAAGAATCACCTCGCTGCACTTGCGGATAATGTTCGGCGAATCCGGCTGGCCGCGTTCGAGATGCCTGCCGATGCGCTCGGCGCTCAGGGCGATGGGCGTCAGTGGATTCTTGATCTCGTGCGCCACCTGTTGCGCCACTTCCTTCCACGCCAGTTGCCGTTGCGCGCGCAGCAACTCCGTCGTGTCTTCCATCACCAGCACCGATCCGATGTGCCCGGTCGCGAGTTCCAGCCGCGCGCTGGTGATGGCCAGATGCACGATGCGACCGCGGGCATGAAATTCCACTTCCGTGGACGCAGCGCCCATGCGATGGCCGCGCCGGATCACACCGGCCAGGTCTTCGGCGCATTCGGCGGGCAGCAGATCCCCAATCTTCTCTCCGGCCAGGGCAGCATCCTGCTTCAGTCCCATCAGCGTGGCAAACGCGCGGTTGGCTTGCAGCACCACACCTGCGCCGTCCAGCGTGACCACCCCCGAAGGAATGGTCTCCACGATGGTCTCCAGTTCACGCCGGCGTTCTTCCACAGCCAGGTTGGCCGCGGTCAATTGTGCCTGTGCGCTCTCCGCCAGTTGGCGGCTGGTTTCCAAGTCGCCGGCCATGTGATTGAAGGAGCGCACCAGGTCGGCCATTTCGCCGGTCGCAAGCGTGGACACACGTTGCTCGTACTTGCCGGCGGCAATCTCATCCATGGCGTCGGCCAGGGCTTCCACAGGCCGCGTGATCTGTTTTGAAAGGAACAGCGCCAGCCACACGCTCGAGAAGAACACGAAAACCGTGATCAGCAACAGCATCAGGATGAACGTGGTGCGAACGTTTCTGCGCGAGCGGTTCAGTTGCCTGTATTCGGCTGCGCTCGACCGGATACGCGCCGTGGTCTGGCTCAAGCCCTGCGGAACGGGCAGCGCGACCACAATCACCTTGCCCGAACCCGTAGCCGCCATGCCCAGCGCGTATTCCCGGCCGGCAACGCGCAGCAGCGTTTCATCGCCGCGCTGCGCCGAACTCAGCAGAATCTGCGAGAGCGGCCCGCGCAGCAGCACGCCGCCCGGCTCCACATCGTCGAGCCACATCTCCAGGCTTGCGGCGCTCGACCCTGGCGGATCCTGAAAGCCCGCAAGCGGCTTCCGGTCCTTGTCATAAACCACTGCGAATCCGCCATCCAGGGTGATGCGATGTGAACCCAGTTCTGCCACGAGATCGGCAAGCGGCTTGTCTGCCGCGCCTGAAGCCGCAATCGATTCCGCTTCAACCCGCGCGTTGGCTGTGGCGTATTGCGCCAGCTCCAGCACCACCTGCATTGAGTCCTCGCGCAGCTCCGATGTCGGTTGCGAAAACCAGCGATCGATGGACCGATTCAAGAGCATAAAGCTGAACAGGAACATGCACACCGCGGGAATCAGGGCGATGAGTGCGGCGCCCACCACCATGCGCGTGCGCAGCCGCGCTCCCAACGCACTTCCGCTTTGATCGGCGTAGAGCTTTAGGATGTTCCTGAAGAGCAGCGTCAACAGCAGCATCAGCAGCAGGAACACCAGCACGATGAGGCCGACAAAGGCCAGCGTCTCTACTGACGTCTCGGGATTGAGGAACCTCACGTCGGAGGTATTGAAGGCCTGCAGCGCGCCCAGCAAGGCGAACAACAGCACCACCCCGCATGTAAGCAGGACCATCGTACGCCGCCGTGGATCGCCGAGAAATGGCATGCGGCGATTATAGAGCGATCGATGCACGAAGGGCAGTTATCGGCATCGGGCCGGATTGACGCGGTCGCGAAATAGCACGAGTTTCTTGGCGCGGCCCGGTCGTGCTAATCCCCAAGGCACGTCCCCAATCGGCGGGCGGTCTCGACCCATGAATGGTCGCGTGGAACCGACTTGCGCTTGCCCGCGACCTGATCCAGCGGCACCGGCTCCGCGTTTTCGCCGCGGGCGGCTACCATCACGCCAAACTGCCCCTTGGCGATGAGATCGGCGCAGGCCGTGCCCAGGCGCGTAGCCAGGATGCGATCGGCCGCACACGGCGTGCCGCCGCGCTGCACATGGCCAAGGATGGTGACGCGCGATTCGAGGTGCGTGAGCTCCTCGAGTTGGTGGGCCAGGCGCAGCGTGTTGTCCTGATGCCGAACCTCGAGAGCGGCGATGGCGCGCTTGGCCTCGATCTTGTCGTTCAGGGTCTTGGCGCGTTCGAGTTTCTTCTCGGCGGCATCGAAAATGCGTGCGTCGTCGCGGCTCATCGCGCCCTCGGCCACGGCCACAATGCTGAAGTTGCTCCCCCGCTTGCTGCGCTGGCCGATGGCCCCGGCAATCTTCTCCACGTCGTAAGGGATCTCGGGGATGAGGATCACGTCTGCGCCGCCAGCCAGTCCCGCGCCAAGCGTAAGCCAGCCGGCGCGATGCCCCATGATTTCGGCCACGATAATGCGGTGGTGACTGTGCGCGGTACTGTGCAGACGATCAATCGCCTCGGTGGCAATGTCCAAAGCGGTGGCGTAGCCAAAGGTGGCGTCGGTCATGGCCACGTCGTTGTCAATGGTCTTGGGCAACGTGATCACGTTGATGCCGGCACGGTACAAGCGCAGGGCGCTCTTCTGCGTGCCGCCTCCGCCAAGACAGACGACGCAGTCGACTCCCCACTTCCTGAGATTGTCTTTGATGACACCGGTCATGTCCTTGGTGCGGCCGTCGATCTCCATGCGATGCGGCTTGTCGCGGCTGGTGCCGAGAATGGTGCCCCCGACGGTGAGAATGCCGGAAAGAGCGGCGCGATCCAGATTGATTCGCCGGTTCTCGACCAAACCGCGAAAACCGTCGCGAAAACCCACAATCTCCACGCCGTAGTAGCCGAGCGCGGCCTTGCCCACGCCGCGGATGGCTGCGTTCAAGCCGGGGCTGTCGCCGCCAGCGGTGAGAATGCCGATGCGCTTGATTTTGGTGGCCATGAACAACAAATATCAGACACGGTGGAGTCTTTGTCGAGCCTACTGTTTTCCTCAGGCCGCTTCTGGCAGAAGCCGCAGACCTGCTGAGGCTCAAAACTCCAGGCCCTCCGGCACTCGGGAGCGGTGCGAGGCATCTACCTTCTACTTCAACACTGCAAACTTCAACCAGCCCTCCCAGACATCCGCCCACGCGTGGGAGAGGATGTTGGCGCGGAGGTTTTTACGCCATGCGGCGAGGACGCCATAGAGAACCCCGAGGACGCTGATGACCACGACGTTTCGCCATCCCTGATACCCGTGCGCGATGCCGAAGACCAGACCCTGCAGAAGGATGGCCCATGCGATGTTGCCCGTAAGGGCGTGAAACTGACGCTGCAGGTAGCCACGAAATGCCATCTCCTCACAGATGCCCGCGGTGATGCATGTGGCGATCCAGACCAGAACTTCGACAAGACTCTGCGGCAGAAGACTGTCGACCGTCTTCGCGCTGCCCGATCCCAGCAGCAAGTGAACGCCGTAGGCAGCCCCTTCCCACACAGCCCAGAACGGCAGCATCACGGCGAAGTCAGAAAGCACATCGCGCCAGCTCTTCCAGCGCCCGCCCGCGAGGCCCCACAAGCTTCCGCCGTGCCGGCGCACGCCCGCCCAGCAGAAATACAGGAGCAACCAGTCCATCACGAGAGCCGTGAGATAGATCTGGACGGCGTGGCCGTGGCCGGCGAGCTGCCCCGACCCTGCGCCGCTGCCGCCGCCCGCGTGCTGCTGGTAAAGCCCCAGAACCAGCAGCGCAGCCATGATGGCGAGAAAGATCACGAGGTGCTTCCACGAGGCGATCGGTTCAGGCTTAGGAGGCCTGGTGGGGAACGTGCAATTTACCTGCATGGCGTTTTTCCTTTCCGCTTGCCCGGCTTCGCCGGCTGGTTTCCATCTTGTGCAGCGCCGTCAGCGTCTCTTCCGCCCAGCGCAGGCGCGCTTCCAGCTCCAGTTGTCCAAATCGCGCCGCCATCCGCCAATACGGCACGTCGGGGTAGCGGTCCATCTGCGGCATCATTTCGCGTTCGATCTGCTTGAACTTTTCCAGGAAGCCCTTTTCGCGATTCGCCATGCGCTCCACATAACCGATCACTGCCTCCGGGCCGGCCTGCGCGCCGAAGAACAGCTTCAGGAGCAATTCATTGCGCGGCACCTCGGGCTGCGGCTCCACGGCCAGCCACTTTTCCAAATGCGCCCTTCCACCGGGCGTAATGGAGTAGACCTGGCGGTCGGGCTTGCCCTTCTGTCTTTCGGTCTTTGCGGTCACCATTCCCGCGGCCGCCAGCTTCTTCAGGTTGGGATAAATCTGCCCGTAACTCTCATTCCAGAAGAAGCCGATGGATGTGCGGATGGCCTGTCCCAGGTCGTAGCCCGACATGGGTTCCACGGTGAGAAGTCCCAGCAGCACTTCCCGGCTCGAGCTGGAGCGGCGCGCCATAGTTCTATTAGATATATGCCTCTTAGATATTTATGTCAACAGAAATCTTTTTCGTGCGGCTCGCGGGCCTGCTCCACAACGGCTTGCGGCCTCAGATTTGCGAGCAGTCGAGCGGGCTCAGCATCAGGTTGCTGATGTTCATCACGATGGGATCGAAGGCGAACCGCGGATCGGCCGAAAGTTTTTTCCATGCCGGATCGCTGCGGAAAACGTCCCACTTGGCTTCGAGCTCCGCCGTATCGCCAAAGCTCAGCATGTAGGTGAGGCTGGGCATGCACGAGCCCACCAGCGTGTCGCCGAAGAACACAGGATGGAAGCCCGCAGCCTTGAAGATCTCGAACTCACCGGAATGGAACATTTCCACCTTGCGCACGTGCTCGCCGTTCGACGGGCTCTCGTAGGTGCGGAGTTGGAAGATGCGCTTGCCCTTGCTGGCCGCAGCAGC
>Ga0326727_10015953_pt1 | contig 15983 bp, 12 predicted proteins | sample MB2enrmetagenome_FD_207643 | JGI IMG/M metagenome (GOLD analysis project Ga0326727, IMG submission 207643) | Lab enriched peat soil microbial communities from McLean, Ithaca, NY, United States - MB29MY | ecosystem: Environmental > Terrestrial > Soil > Wetlands > Peat | place: USA: New York...
GCAGCAGGCGCGGCGAAGAGGAGCGCCAAGGCATCGCGTCGTGTGAGAGTAGGCATGGAATCCTTTCGAGCGAGGATTACGCAGTTGCCATTGCGGGCTGATCGAGGCGGCGGTACTTACGGCCTACGGCGAAGAGCGCAATCGTGCCGGCAAGAGGCATGAGCCCGACCAGCAGAAAGACCGGCGTGTAGGAGATGCGGTCGACGAGAACGCCGGTGAGCAGGGGAAACAACATTCCGCCCAGGCCCCCGGCAATGCCCATGAGGCCAGCAGCGCGGCCCACCTGGTGTTCGGGAAAGAGATCGGTGACGGCTGCGAACATATGCGCGGAGAGAAAGTTGTCGGCGGCGATGGTTACAGAGAGCATGGTCATGACCGGGACGATTCCGCGGAGATAAGGCACGGAGAAGCTGAGCAGGCAGATGAGCGCGCTGCCATACATCAGCAGGCGGCGCGTGTTGCGCACCGTGAATCCACGGCGGATCAGCACGCCCGCTGCCCAGCCTCCCGCGATGCCACCCACGTCGCCCATCAGGAACGGAATCCAGGCGACGAATCCAATCTGCACCATGGTCATGTGGCGGGCGTTGTAGAGATAGCTGGGCGTCCAATACCAGTAAAACTGCATCACAGGCCCGATGAAGAACCGGCAAAGCATGACGGCCCATGCGGAGGAGTTGCCGAGGAGTTCACGCGCGGAAACCGGAGGGTGCGCAGATTGTGCCGCGGTTTTTGTTTCCTTGCCGTACATGAACCACCAGGCCGGAATCCAAAGGAACCCGGCGATCGCAGGCATCAGGAACGCGACGCGGAACCCGTAGTGCTCGAGGAGATAAACGATGACCGGCACGGCGAGAGTTGCGCCGATGACGCTACCGCCATTGAAGATGCCGATGGCGAGAGTGCGGTCTTTCTTTTCAAAGAGACGCGTGACCGTCTTGACTCCGCCGGAATATGCGGCGCATTCGCCGGTGCCCTTCCAGAATTGCGAGAGACCCAGCGTGAGGCCGGAGCCTGCAAGGGCAAACGAGCCCGAGGCTGTGGACCACCAGCAGATGGCAGCGGTGAGGCCAAGGCGAGCACCCAGGCGGTCCATGAGGTAGCCCATGGGGAACTCGCCGGTCATCATACCGAAGCCCAGCGCGGAGACGATTCTTCCGTACGCGGCGTTGGTGAGATGAAGTGTCGCGCGCAGCACAGGCGCCATGACCGAGAGCGCCTGGCGGCCGATGAACATGATGACGGTGAGAAAGAAAAGCAGGCAGAGAATGAGCCAGGCACGCGCCCTGCTGGAATGCTCCAGTACCTGCCCGCTTTCGGTCCGGCCGATCTCTTCAGCGTGCGACAAACTTCCTCCAGGCCCTGAACTGCGATGCGGGATTCAAGCCGGCGCCAAGCTGCAATCCTGTCAGGCAAAGGGACTACATGATGCGGTCTCACCCTTGCATGCTGCGGGCCTCATGCCAAGGACACGCGGACTTCAGCACTTTGTTGATTTCTCTGACGTTTTGCAACCCCGTGGTGTTCAACCACGCTTCGAGCGCGGAGGCGCCGCCTTTGACGTAGAGGGGAACACCGTCCTGCCAGGTAGCGCGACCGGCCAACACACCGTGAAAGTGTGTGCCGCTTTCGACGGCCAGCTCCAGCGTCTCAAGAAACACCTCGGTGCTGACTCCAGCCGAGAGGTAGATGATCGGCTTGCCGGTGAGCGCCGCCTCGGCGCGGATCAACTCCATTGCCTCAGCGCGCGTGTGGAGCTTCTGACCCTTGAAAGCCCGGGTGCCTTCCACATGCGCCATTTGCATGGGGACTTCGATTTTGAGCACGTCTGCGCCATAGCGCTCCCTGCTGAACTCCTCCATGGATTTAAGGATGATCTCCGGCTTTCGGCGCGCGTATTCGATGCTTTTCTCGGCTTCGCCGTGCACGTCGTAGGGCAGGAATTCGAGGAAAAATGGAATATCGACGGCCTTGCACTCGGCGCCGATCCGCTCGACCCACGCCTTTTTGCGATCGTTGACCCACTCTTTTTCAAAGGGATTGTAGTAGACGAGGATCTTGACGGCGTCAGCGCCCGCCTCCTTGATGCGCAGCGCCGACCAGCCTTCAAACAGCGAGGGCAGCCGCTCCGGCTTGTCGGGACTATATCCCGCGTGTTCGTAGGCGAGCAGCAGGCCCTTGCCATGGATATGCTTTGTGGCCTCAAGTCCGTACTCGATATCGAGGAGAATCGACGAGGCCTCCCTGGTCAGGGTTTGCGCAACCAGAGTCTTGAACTCCGACACCATCTCTGAGGGCGGCTCACTGCCCCCCAGTTCTTTTGCCAGCATGTTCCTGAGCAGCCCACGCTGATCCATGGCCAGCGCAGCGATCACACCGCGGTCATCGGAGACGGCTTTTAAGCCAACAACCTTACCCGGCGTTAATTTGCCAGGCGTCAATTCGATCGGCATGTATTCCTCCCACGGTGGAGGTTTTGGGCACCGTTGCCACGCAGGACGCTGACGCAGCAGGAAAGCGTGAAGAGCGCAGAGGTCGGGCCTGATCCAACGAGTCGCAAGAACTATATCGGACCGGGTTTGGCGATGTCAATCGATGGTGAATGATAATCAATGATTTTAGGCTGGCAACGGTTGCGTGAGGGTACGGAAAAAAGGCATCCGGACCGCGCAAGGTGAGATTGCAGGTGCATCAATAGGCGCAGTTTGATTTGCTCTGAGGCGGTGAGGCAGGTTGCAGCATCCGATGCGGTCATGGATGGCCTCACGAGCGAGAGCGCGATGGAGGCGGCCAGGGCAGGGCAACAGCGCCCACCCCGGGCGACCTTACCAACGGACGCCGAGGAGAACCAGGCCTGTGAATTTGTCCGCAACGCCGGCAAGCCTCAAATTTATAAACTGTTATATATCAACATGTTATAAAAAATCTATTGAAATTGATTGACAGATGTTATCGTCACTGCCTATACTTCGCCCCGAATCAGAGACCGTAGTTTTTTTGCCCTAGATCAGACTGCAAAACTCTTCGCGTCTGGAATGGGTCGACGAACTGCCTGCTTGATGTTGGTTGTTCTCGATCAAAATTCGCAGACCCGAACTTTGCGGGGTCACAGCAAATTGCCATGAAGCAATCTGAGCAGAAAAACCGGCGGCGCTTGACAGAGCTGGAAGTTGGCTCTACATTGACCATACCCAAACGGGGGCAAGACGTACCTGCCAGCGAACGGGAAAGTATCACAAGCGTACAGCGTAATGATTTCCGGCTTCACTCCCGCGGTGTGTATGTGTCGCTGCTGCCGCAGCGTCGAGCGGGCGTGTCTTCCGGGCTGATCACTGAAGCGAATTCTGGATCCCGGCAACCCACCCGCTACGAGGCGCGGTGGGTTTTTGCATTTTCGGGAGATTCGTTGATTCCCAAGCAACAATTTGGGCAGTTTGCAAGGGCGGAGTGAACGCGGAGCGGTTTGCGCGCTCCCCTGAACGAAGGAAGTGGATGATGACAGTTCGGAAAGCAGCGGAGCAGAAAACGCGCAGGGAAGTTCTTCAGGCGCTGGGAATGCTTGCCGCCAGTGGAGCGATCTCTACGCTGGGATCGGCGCGTGTGCATGGGCAAGGCAGCCGCATTCCGGCGGGAATCCGGTTCGGAGTGCAGTTGAATGCATTTCCGATTGACCCGAAACGCTTCGAGACATTCGAAGCCACACTCGAGCAGGTCAAGCAGATCGGGTATCAGGGATTTGAGTCGGGCTTCCGCTTTCTGAGCGAGCAGTTCGCCGCCCCTGAGATGGCTCGACGCAGCATTGAGCGGACCGGCCTGACGTTTTTCGGCATTCATATCTTTTTCCCCGACAATCTCTACGACCAGGCGACACGCATCGCGGCTCCCTCGGTGTACGAGCCCGTGGCGCGCGGTGGTGCGGCGCTGGGCGCAAAGCATCTGATCCTGAGCGGCGCGCCGGCTCAAAATGCCGATCAACTGAAGGCCAAGATTGAAGCGTTGAATACCGCCGGCCGTTTTGCGCAGAGCTGCGGGATGACGGCCGCGTATCACAACCACTGGTGGGAGTTCGAATCCAAAATCGGCGAAATCGAGGTGCTCTACGGCGTGACCGATCCAAGCCTGGTGCACTTTGTGCTCGATGCGGGGCACGCGTTTCATGCCGGAGCCGATGTTCCCGGGTTCATCCGCGCGCATTCCAAGCGCATCGTGGGTTTTCATCTGCGCGACTTTAAGAAAGACGAATATGTGGAACTCGGCACGGGCGATTTCCCGCTTCATCAGGTTGCCGCAACGATCGAAGAGATCGGCTGGAAGGGTTGGGTGGAAAACGAAGAGGAGCGCGCCGACCATTCGCAGGGTGGACTGAAAGTGATTGCGCCAGCCTACAAGGCCATGAGGGAGGCTTTTACATCGTGAATCGCCGTACATTTCTATATACCGGAGCAGCCGCCGCCGCGGCAGCCGCGCGCAGCATGGATGCGCGAGCTTACGCCGCAATTCCCGGCGCAAATGATCGTGTCGGCCTCGGCGTGATCGGTCTGGGGCGCCGCGGAACGATTGTGTGCGGCGGATTTGTACAGGATCCCAGGGTGCAGATTCGCGCGCTGGCCGACATTTACGACAAGCAGGTTGCGGATTTTCAGGGCCGGTTCAAAGAGCATGTGGCTGAGGCTGAGGTTTCGGTCGAGTACCAGAAGATGCTGGATCGCAAAGATGTGGATGCGGTGCTGGTTGCGACCCCGGATCACCTGCATACGCAGATCGCCAAAGACACGCTGGGAGCGAACAAGCACACGTATCTGGAAAAACCGACGCTGCACCGCTGGAGCGAGCGCGAGACGTTGACAAAGGCCGTGGAGGCGAGCAAAGCCATTCTGCAATGCGGCATGCAGCAGCGCAGCGGCGCGCACTACATGCGCGTGAAGCAGGAGATCTTCGACACCGGAAAGCTGGGCAACATTATTTTTGTGCGCGCCGTGTGGAGCAACTTTCCCTGGCAGCGGCGCGTGATTCCCAATGTGCCACAACCGGCCGGGTTGCGCTGGGACCTGTTCCTCGGACCGGCGCCGAAGGTTCCGTTTGAGATGTCGCGGTACAGCTCGTGGCGGTCCTATCACGATTACGGCAATGGCCTGCTCGCCGACATCCTGACGCATTGGGCGGACGTGGCGCAGTGGATGCTGAGCGACGACAAGCCCGAGACTGCGGCCGCGCTGGGAGGCGACTTCCAGCTCAAAGGTGACCTTACCAACCCCGACACCGTGAGCGCGGTGGTCCGTTACAAGAATTGGAACCTCAACTTTGAGTCTTCGGTTCTCTCCATCCGCAATCCGCGGCCTTCGGTTTTCTTTGAAGGGACTGAAGGAACCCTCGATCTGAGCCGTGAAGGATACACGCTCACTCCCAATAACGGCGCGGCAACCCAGTTCGATTCGGCACAGGACCTGGAGCGCGCGCACACCGGAAACTTTATCGATGCCATTGTGAATGGCAGCAAGTTGAATGCGCCGCTCGCAGCCGGACTGGCCGCCAGCGTGCCCGTGATGATGGCGCTCCAGTCGTATTGGTCGCGCAAGCTTTGCAGTGCAGCAGAACTTTCTTAGAGGCCCCGCATGGTTTTCAAGACATGCGGAAACAGAACACATTGAACCAGGACACGGATCTGGCTCCCCGACCGAGTCCGCAAATAACCGGCAGACGAGACGCGCTATCACAGATGCTTCTCTCAGGAAAGGACAGGATGAAGAACACACTTCGCAAACTACTCTTCGCCAGCTTCGCAGTGCTCCTCACGCTGGGCGCTGCATGCAGCGCCTTTGCGCAATCCACAGGCAGCATCCGCGGCACGGTGAGCGATCCGAGCGGCGCTGCCATTGCCAAAGCCGCAGTGACGGTGACGGACACGAGCACGGGCATCAGCCGTGACACCGTGACCAACGACAGCGGCATCTTTGTGTTTCCGGATCTGCCCATCGGAGCCTACGCGCTGAAGATTTCCGCGGCAGGATTCGAGACGCAGAATCGCCCCGACCTTACGTTGATCACGGGCCAGGTGATCGATCTGCCGATTGCGATGGCGGTAGGTTCGCAGACACAGCAGATCACCGTCAGTTCGGAGACCCAGCAGATCGAAACCAGTCTTTCGACCGTGGAACAGTCGGTCACTCAGCAACAGATGCGCGACTTGCCGCTGAACGGCCGCAACCCGCTGCAACTGACCACGCTGACGGCCGGCACGGTTCTGACCACGGTTGGCACCGAGAGCGGCCAGGAAGACAACACCGGCCTGTCGGTGAATGGCCTGCGGGCTACGCAAAACACCTATATGCTCGACGGCACAATCTACGTCAACCGATTCTTTGACTCCGTGCCGACCATGCCGAACCCGGACGCACTGCAGGAGTTCACCATTCAGGCTTCGAACTACAGCGCCGACCATGAGGGCGCCGGAGCTCTGGTGCAGCTCTCCACGCGCTCTGGAACCAGCCAACTGCACGGCGAGGCTTGGGAGTACCTGCGCAACACGAAGGTGAACGCCAATAATTACTTCCCGGTGAAAAACCCTGCAGGCGCGATAGTCAAACCGCCCTTCAAGCTCAATCAGTTCGGAGGCACCGTCGGCGGGCCGGTCTTCAAGAGCAAGAAGGCATTCTTCTTCTTCTCTGCGGAAGACCTGCAGCAACGATCCTCGCCGACGCCGATCACCACCGAATACCCCACAGCGGCGGAGCTTCAAGGCAACTTCTCGGCATTCGCAGCCAAGGGCGTCGCAATCTATAACCCGGCGACAGGCTGCGGCTTCGGTCAGACTGGAACCGCCCCCAATTGCAGCGGCACCATCACCGACGATGCTTCTGCGGCAGACGCAGCCCCCGGCGCTGCTGTCGCCATTGATCCGCTCTCGAAGGCGGTGAACACGCAGTACCTGGCCAGCGAGGAAGCGGCGGGCACCCTGTCGAGTGACGGAACGTATATGAAGTTCACTTCTAACACCAACAACAACATCGACAACACGCAATATCTCACCCGGCTCGACTATGCCCTCGGCCAGAAAGATAATGTCAGCGGCCGGTATTTCTACAACGAGGACAACTTCCAGCGTCCCTTCACGGCGCCGCTGGGCTTCTATGCGGCGAACCGTTTCCGCAACCAGGCGCTGACGCTCAGCGATGCGCACGTGTTCTCGAATACGCTCACGGGCGCGGTGTATTTTGGTTTCTACCGCGGCGCGCGTACACAGGTTCCCGAGGCTCCGGGGCTGAAAACGCTTCAACAGCTCGGACAGAACGCTCCCTACGGGAGCCCGAACGAGAGCCTGGTGCCATTTCCCGGCGTGCGCGTGGGCATCTCCGGGTATGTCAACGCTTTCTCGGGCGGCGCACTCACGCAGGATTCGACCACGTTCGATTTCCATGGCCAACTCGTCAAGCTGTGGCATACACACACACTTACCATGGGCGGGGATATGGAGCGGTCGCGCATCGACATGGACGACTACTCGTACACGCCCGGCGACATCTACTCTTCCCCGGCTGGATTCACCGGTTCACGCACGCAAGTTCCAGCGGGCAGCTCGCTGCCCACGACGCCGGGGCCCGGCGGGGTCACATACACCAAGAGCGGCAGTGCCCTCGCCGACTATTACACCGGCTATGGGGCGGCCTATTTCATGGACAACGGGCGCAAGGCGTATTTGCGCGAGATCCGTCCGTCGCTTTACGTGCAGGATGACTGGAAGGCGTTGCCGAAGCTGACGTTTAATCTCGGTCTGCGCTGGGATCCGTGGCTGCCGCCTATCGACGACAACGGCACGTTGGTGGGCTTCAACCTGAATAATCCAACCTTCCAATCTACGGTCGCTCCCGGAGCGCCGCAAGGCGTGTGGTTTGACGGCGATCCAGGGATTTCAGACTCGATCTTCAAGAAAAACTGGAAGGACATGTCGCCGCGCGTGGGCTTTGCCTATAACGTCTTTGGCAACGGCAAGTCTGTGGTTCGCGGCGGCTACGGCCTCTTCTATGGGTTCCCGGAGGGCTTGCTCTATCAAAGAACCGATGCCATGCAGCCGGTGGACCTCTATCTTCAAATCAACAACCCGCCGGTGTGGGATGCACCCTTTGCCGGCTACTCCGGCGGCGATCCCTTCCCGCGCGGCCACGTCAGCCCCTCGCAATTCAGCAGCTATACGTTCCTGAAGCCCCTCGCGGGCGGCGTACTGAATCCCAACTCGCATGTGGAGTACACGCAGGCCTACAACTTCGTCATCGAGCAGGATCTGGGACACGGCTTTGCCGCCAACGTGGGTTACGTGGGCAATCGTGCCGAGCACGTGATGGCCTCGCGCCAGTTCAACCCATACGTCCCCGCGACCTCGGCTACGACGATCGAAACGACCCGCACCTACACCGGCCTGGGCGCGGTGGAGTTGGCCGACTCTTACGACTGGGAGAAAACAAACGCATTGGAGTTCAACGTGACGCGGCGTTCGGCTCATGGGCTGACGCTGCTTTCGAACATCGTTTGGATGAAGACCATCGACATCGGCTCGTCGGGGACCGAAGGGAACGCGGGACCATCGAACCCCTACAACTTCGACTTTTACAAAGGCGTCGCCGACTTTGATCAGGCGCTGCGCTTCACTGCATCGGCCAACTATCCGTTCCCGAAATTCCACGTAAACAGTGTCGCGGGTGCCATCGTCAACGGCTGGCAGGCGAACGCGATCGTTACTTCACAAACCGGTTTGCCCATCACCATTACCAGCGGTGTGGACGACTCCAAATCCGGCGTTGGCAATGACCTGGCTGTCTATAATCCCGGCGTCAGCATTTCGCGGCCGGCAGGTGCTCCGAAGACCGAGTGGTTCAATCCTGCGGCCTTCAGCGAGAACCCGGTGCCTTCGGCGGCCAATAACTGGACGCAGTCGTTCGGCAACGTTCCGCGTAACTCGCTGCGCGGGCCCCGCTACGAGGACACGGACATCTCGCTCTTCAAGGACATCATGAGCGAACATCGCATCCACGGCCAGTTCCAGGCAGAAGCCTTTAACGCCTGGAACCACACCAACTTTGGCAACCCCACTTCGGCGGCTAACTCCGGGACATTCGGAAACATTACCGCAACCAGCAGCAGCACGGGCACCGTGAATACACCTTCGCAGGTGGGCACGCAGCGCGTGTGGCAGTTTGTGGCCAAGATTATCTTCTAAACTAAACAGCAATTTGCCGGAGCCGCCGGCTGCAAGCCCAGCAACGGATTGCGATCTCACGTTGAGATCGCAATTCGCGGGCTCGCAGTCGAGCTCCGGCAATATTTTTGTCGATTGATATTTACAGATGAATCCAGCCGCCGCGGATGAGCGACAGCGATGCCACAGCCACAATGATCCATAGCACGACGCCTTGCAGCAGCGGCCGCGCGCCAACCTGGCGAATGGTTTTCATGGAAAGCCCTGTGCCAATCAGATAGAGCGTAACGGTGAGGCCAATCACGCCCAGATGCTTGAGCACCGGGTAAGCCGGTTGAAAGGTATGGATATAGGTATTGCCGACGGCGGCAAGGCAGAAGAAGAGAATGAACCACGGCCATTGCACGCGCGCGCTGCTTTTCCTGGCCACGGCGGTTCCCATGGAGATGGGCACAATCCAGAGTGCGCGGGCCAGCTTGACCGTGGTGCCTACGGCGAGAGCCAGGGCGCCAAATTTCGCCGTCGCGCCCACTACGGAGCTTGTATCGTGAATGGCGAGCGCCGACCACAAGCCAAACTGGGTTTGCGACATGTGCAACAGACTTCCAATGAGAGGAAAGGTCAGCAGGGCGACCGAATTGAGGACGAAAACTGTGCCCAGCGAGACGGCAATCTCTTCTTCACCGGCATCGGTAATGGGTGCGATGGCGGCAATGGCGCTGCCGCCGCAGATGGCGGTGCCTGCACAGATCAGGAAAGAAGTTCCGCGACTCACTTTGAGAAACTTGCCCAGAGCCCATCCCAGCGACAAGGCAAAGGTGATGCTGATTGCCGTGTAGACAAACCCGGAGCGGCCGGCGCTGATCACCTCGTGGAGATCCATGCCGAAGCCGAGGCCAATGACGGAGGCTTGCAAAAGAAATTTGGAAAGCCGCTTGGATTCTGAGTTGAACGGGTGAACGAATGAGAATCCGAAAACAAGGCCGCCGGCCAGCGCGACTGGCGGAGAAACAAGACCCGTGGCGGCGAGGATCAGACCGAGGAAGAAGAGGGTTTTTGACACACATTCAGTGTGCGGTTGGAGCTGCCTGCGCGTCCAAGCAGAACGAATGATGGGGCATTAGCCGCGCTTATCGGCTGTGGGCGTCTTTTGTATGCGGGTTAATTTCTCAGGCCTTGACTGCGGCCCGCCTCGCTCCGGCCCGCGCGGCAAGGAACTTGCGGAACTCCTGGGCCAGGCCTTGCGGTTCGGGGCCCTTCGCGGTAACGAGCAGAAAATCGCGGTGGATGCGCAGGCCTTTAATTTCAACGATCTTGAAGCTGTGTCCCAGGCGCAGATCCTTGGCAATCGCCCAGCGCGAGACGAAGCCGACGCCAAGGCCCGCCTCCACAGCGGATTTGATCGCCTCTGTGGAGTCGAGTTCCATCACGATCTGAAGCGCGCGGCGCTTGATCCCCTGCCGCTCCAGCGCCATTTCCGTAATTCTGCGTGTGCCCGATCCGCGTTCCCGCATCAGCAGCGGGGCCGTAGCAAGATCGGCGCACGTGATGGAGGCCTGCTCCGTCCACTCGTGCGCGGCGGGCGCTATCAGCAAAATCTCGTCGCGCAGAATGGGTTCGGTGCGCACGTCCCGGGTTCGCGGCGGTCCTTCAATGAATCCGAGGGTAATCTTCTTTTCCCTGATCGCGTTCACAATGTGTTCGGTATTGCCGCTCAGCAGATTGGGATAAACGCGGGGATTTTCCGCGCAAAACTCGCCGAGTAGGCGCGGCAAGACGTACTGCGCAATGGTTGTGGAAGCACCGAGAGTGAGCCTGCCGGCACGGTCTCCGGTGAGAGCAGCGATTTCATGCTCCGCCCGCGCCATAATCTGCTGCACGCGCCGCGTGCACTTGAGCAGCACTGTTCCCGCAGCCGTCAATCCTGCATGAGGTCCGGAGCGATCGAAAAGCTGAACACCGAGATCCTCTTCAAGAGCCTTGATCTGCAGGCTGACCGCAGGCTGCGTGAGGTAAAGCTCCTCGGCGGCTTTGCGAAAGCTTTGCTGTTCCGCGACTGTCCGGAAGACAACCAGGCGGAAGTTCTCGAGACTTGCCATTGATCCATTAGAACATTGGCAAAGCAGATTTGGCGCTGCAGTTTTCGCGATTGGCTCAGGAAGGGACCTGTTGCAGCGCGTCGCGACTCTTGGCGTGGAGAGCGAATTGGCGTGCGGCAGTGAGAACGCCTGAAGCCCATTGCGGCGTGGCCGTGGCATGAAGATGCGTATATGCCGCAAAAACATTCTGCGCGACGAGGCCGTCGCGGCCTGCATCGCATCCAGTGCCGCGGAGGACGGCGCAGGCGGAGGTCACGGCTTCGGAACCGCTGACGATGCGCGAATAATGAAACTCGTGTCCTCGTAGAACCGCGCCCTGCGGGAAAAATGGATTCGCCGCATCGACGCGCAATTCACTGTAGCCGTGGCCTTGCGGCGTGCGAAAGGCTTCAACGTCGATGGGAAACACGCTGGCCATGGGAGAACGGACGCCTCGCCACGTCAGGCTGCGCGCCAGAAGCATCAGGCCGCCGCACTCGGCATAAACGGGAAGGCCACAGGCGCATGTCTGGCGAAGCGACTCCAGAAAACTGGTATTGGCGGACAGCGCCCGGGCATGCGTCTCCGGGAATCCGCCTCCAATATAGAGAGCGTGCAGACCGGTGGGGAGAGCAGTTGCATGGAGCGCGGAGATGGGCGCCAACTCGGCGCCGGCGCGCTCCAGTTCCTCAAGATTCTCCGGGTAGTAAAAAGTGAAAGCCGAATCTCGAAGATATCCAATCCGGAGACCGTGCGCGTCGGGCAAAGCTGGGCGCTCCTCTGCGGGAGCTGCGAGTGAAGGGGCGCTGCGAGCGATGGTCAGCAGCGCATCGAGGTCCACGCGATGCTCCATCCACTCGAGAAGATTGCGCTCCACGCTGCCCATGGTCTGATGTTCATCTGGAGGAATTAAACCCAGATGACGCTCGGGAAGAAGATTCTCCGCAAGGCGAGGCAGAGCGCCGATGACCGGGATGGAGCAGACCGATTCGATGGCTTCGCGGAGAACTCGCTCATGCCGCTGACCGTTGACCTGATTCAGTACTACGCCTTGAATCGAGGCGCGAGGGTCGAGTTTCTGGCAACCCAGGACCAGCGCAGCAGCCGTGCGTGTCATCTTGGTAGCGTTGAGCACGAGCACGATGGGCGCGTCAAGGATTGCAGCGAGGTTCGCGCTCGAATAAGTGCCTGCGGCGTCGAGTCCATCGAAGAGTCCGCGGTTGCCCTCGATCACATTGACGCCGCTGCGAATGCCGTGGCGTAGAAACGAGGCGCGCACCGCTTCGGCGCCCATCAGGAATGCGTCGAGATTGCGGGCCGGATGTGCCGATGCCCATGCCAGCCACGCCGGATCGATATAGTCCGGCCCCTTTTTGAAGGCGCGCACGTCGAGCCCCGCGCGGCGGAGCAACAACAAAAGGCCCAGAGTGACGATGGTCTTGCCGGAGCCACCGGAGAGCCCTGCGACGAGCAGGCGCGGCATGGAAGGTTTGGCGTTCACAATCGAATGCGGCCGCAGCAGGCCTATTCCGTGCCTTCCTTGGGCGGAAGCTGGATGTATGAGCCTCCGAGATAGCTGTAGATGCAGCGTCCGGAGTCAATGAGAATGCGAATGGCTTTCTTGCAATCGTCCTTGCTGCAGGTCGCTTCGCCGTGGCGCGCGATCATCTCCTTGATGAGATCGCCCGCTTTCAGATTTTTCTTTCCGGCACATTCGGCTACCAATTGATACATCTCTTCCGCCAGGGTTTCAATGGGAACTGCGGCCATATCTGTCATACCTCAACCTCTTTCTGCATTGCATGTAAAACCACCAGTTGTTTCAGGCGTTCGCGAAGGCGAACCACCTCGCCGACCACGAGCGTCGCCGGCGGCTCAATATTGGCGCGCCGCACCTCTGCAGCGATGCTTTCAAGCGTGCCCGTGACGACGCGTTCGCCGTCGCAATAGGCCATCTGGATCATTGCTGCCGGCGTGGCCGGAGAGCGGCCCGCGGCGATCAACTTGTGCGCAATGGTCTCAACGTTATGTACGCCCATGAGAAAGACCGACGTGCCGATCCGCGCTACGGCCTCCCAGTCTACGCGATCCTCGTGGCCGTCTGCGCTGTGCCCCGTCACAATGACGACCGAGGAGGATGACTCGCGATGGGTGACTGCGATGCCGGCGCTGAGCGGAGCCGAAAGGCAGGACGAGACGCCGGGAACAACCTCGAAGGGGATTCCGTGCTCGGCTAAATACTCCACCTCTTCTCCGCCGCGGCCAAAGAGAAACGGGTCGCCGCCTTTGAGGCGGACAACCGTCTTGCCTTGCCGCGCCTTTTCGACGAGCAAAACATGAATTTCCTCCTGGCGCGCGTGATGGCCCTGCGGTTTGCCCATGTAGATTTTCTCCGCTGAAGGATTGGCCAGGGCGAGTACGCCAGGATGAATCAGCCGGTCGTATACGACCACATCTGCATCGCTGATGAGGCGGACGGCACGGACGGTCAGGAGATCCGGATCGCCCGGGCCGGCGCCGACGAGAATCACTTTCCCGGGTCGATGGTTGCACGGGTTCGCGGGAAGAGATCCGGTATTAGTTCCCGACGATGGGTCTGCGAACGCCATTCAATTCTCTCCACTGAGCCGCAATTTCGACTAGCTTTCTACTTCCTCTCGAACCGAGAGGGTGATTTTGTAAAACGCCGTAATGAGAAGCGCACCGACAGACCAGATTCCTGCAACAATGCTCCACTCCGGAAGCGTAGGCGCATAGTGTGCGACCGAACCCAGAGGCGACGGTACGAATCCGCCCACGATCAAGCCCAGGCCTTTCTCGAGCCAGAGCGAGGTGAACACAAGGATGCAGGCGAGGGGCAGTTGCGACCGGCGCCAGGCAGGCGTGAACAAAATGGCGAGCGCGGCAATCGCGAACACTGCCGAAACCCACATCCACGGAGCAAGATTGTGCCCTCCGCCGAGCAGATAGAGATACTCAAAGTGCACGGTGTGTTCCGGGATCGCGGCGTAGAACACCGTGAACACTTCAACCAGCACAAAAAACACATTGATTGCCATGGCATAGGTCATGATGATGGCGAGTTTGCGAATGGCGTCCTTGCCCACATCGTAGGCAGTGAGCCTGCGCAGCGCGAGGCAAAGCAGGATGAGCAATGCCGGACCTGAAGAGAAAGCAGAGGCGAGAAAGCGCGGCGCAAGAATCGCGGTGAGCCAGAACGAACGGCCGGCAAGGCCGCTGTAGAGGAACGCAGTGACGGTGTGAATGCTGACAGCCCAGGGGATGGAGAGGATCGCCAGTGGCTTGATCCATCGCGGCGCGGGCGTTTCTTCTCGCTCCGCGCGCAGCGTGACAAAGGCAATGATGGCGTTCAGCAGCAGGTAGCCGCTCAGAGAAATCATGTCCCAGAACATGAGCGAGCGAGGCGAGGGATAGAGAATGATATTGAGCACGCGGGCGGGCTGGCCGAGATCGACAAAGATAAAAAGAATGCACATGATCACAGCGGCGATGGCGAGAAACTCGCCAAGAATCGTGACGCGCGCGAATTGCTTTTCGCGATGCAGGTAATAAGGCAGCACCACCATGACTGCCGAAGCGGCGACACCGACAAAGAATGTGAATTGCGCAATATAAAGTCCCCAGCTTACGTCGCGACTGAGGCCGGTGATGCCCAGACCCTGATCCAGTTGCCGCAAGTAGAAGCAGAAGCCGGCGGCGATCACACACAGGAGACAGAGCAGCCACGTCCAGTAGCGGCGGCTTCCTTTGAGCGCTTTGTCGAGCATCAACATAGCATCAGACCAGGTAAAAAACCGACGGACCGGTTCCGAGTTCCGGTTCGCGCTGTACGGCAAAGCGCTCGCGCAGCAGTTGGCGCGGTTCGGAGTTCGGGTCCGCTAGATTGCCGAAAGTGAAGACATGCTGAGGGCAGGCGTCGACGCAGGCCGGCTTCTGGCCGCGCGCCAACCGCTCCTCGCAGAAGTTGCATTTTTCTACCACGCCTTTGGTGCGCGTGGGGAAGTTGGGATTGACACTGGCGATGCTGGGCCGCGGATCTTCCCAATTAAAGCTGCGCGAGCCATAGGGGCAGGCCGCAACACAGTAGCGGCAGCCGATGCAGCGATGCCAATCCATCATCACGATGCCGTCGTCGCGCTTCCAGGTGGCCTGCGTAGGGCAGACGCGCGTGCAGGGCGGATCGGCACAGTGGTTGCATAGCAGCGGGACCATCTTCTCCGTGTAGGATTGCGGCGCGTAACCATTTTGCGCGGAAGGAAAGACGGAGGCATAGGGTTCGGTCCAGATCCATTTCACTTCGTGCGCGCGATTGGCAATCCGCGGAACATTGTGCGCGGCGTTGCAGGCATGAACGCAGGCGTTGCAGCCATCCTTCTCGCGGCACTTGCTGAGGTCGATGACCATTCCCCAACGCACCGGTTGTGTCGACGCGGCGCGCGCGACCGGTGCGGGCTGGTTGACGGAATGCGCGGCCTGCTTGCATCCCGCCGCAAGGAGCGAAAGGCCGGACAGGCGCAGAAAGTCTTTGCGCGTAATCCTCATGGAGTACTCCTTGCGAGAGATTGCGGATCGCTGTGGCAATTCCAGCAGTACGGACCGGAGACACCGGAATACGCGTGGCAGCGGTCGCAGAATTGCTGCTTGTTGTGACAGCCGAGGCAGGTGCCCGTGAGGCTTTTCTCGTAGACCTTGCCGTT
>Ga0326727_10015955_pt1 | contig 15982 bp, 16 predicted proteins | sample MB2enrmetagenome_FD_207643 | JGI IMG/M metagenome (GOLD analysis project Ga0326727, IMG submission 207643) | Lab enriched peat soil microbial communities from McLean, Ithaca, NY, United States - MB29MY | ecosystem: Environmental > Terrestrial > Soil > Wetlands > Peat | place: USA: New York...
TGCCCGGCGGAGATGTCGTGTAGGCTATGGGCTGGTATCCATAAGTTCGGTGAAGCGCTTCGAGCCACGCGACCGTGTGAAAAACAGAGGAGCGCGGGTGCCGGTCGACGAACTCGGCCCATCTGGGGTCCTGGAGCGGCTGAATCTGATAAACGGCCCCCGGGCACGCCCCGTTAATGCGAACCGGGGTATGTGCTGTGCTTAGATTGTCGGCCATCGCAACACTACCGCCTATCGGCGAAATCTTAAACCTCCGGGACCTCCCCCACCAGCACTGGAGCCGCTCGCAGATACTGCGCCGCGTTGCGCTTCGCCTGAATCGCATCGTAGACCCGCTGGACCTGGTCTGTGTCCAGCCCAACTGCAGCACCGAGGTCAGCCGCCGGCATTCCGTTGTTCTTCCCGTAAAGGCAGAAGTCCATCTTCTCCAATGGCAGCATGAAGTACAACTCTTCCTGCGATTGCTCCACCGGATAGATATCGGTCGCCGGCGGCCGCCGCTGAATCTCCTCCGGCACACCCAAGTACGCTGCCAACTGGTAAACCTGCGAACTGTACAGGTGCGCAATTGGCTTTACGTCCGCTGCCCCATCACCGTTCTTCACGAAAAAGCCCTGGTCGTACTCCAGCCGGTTCGGAGTCCCCGCCACTGCGTACTGCAGCAGATCGGCGTAGTAATACTCCATCATCTTGCGGACGCGCTTCTTGAAGTTCGTAGCCGCGACAATGCCCAAGTAGGCCTCTGCATTCAAGCATACCCACTTCGTTTGCCCGTCCGGAGCCTGTACTACAACCGAAAGAAGCGCGTGGCGTTGCGGATCGTGCGCGCTCGGCAGCACAATCCTGCATCGGTAGCCGTCCCCATACTCGGGAACCACCTTCCGCACTACCTCATCCCGGCGTTCGTAGCACTGCGCCGCCTCCAGAATCGAGGTGATGTCTTCCACCACAGCCCTCACACCCAGTGCTTCCGCCACCATGTGCCCCAGGCGGAGACTATCGGAGGAAGATTCCGTTTCCGGCGTGAACAAAGCGAGCACGCGCTCCTTTCCCAAGGCACGCGCGCACAGAAAGGCCACTACGCTGCTGTCGATTCCTCCGGAAACACCGATCACCACTCCTCTGCGCTTCAATTGCCGGAAGACAACGTTGCGGATGCCCACCACAATTCGTTCGGTCTCCCTGACGGCATCGATGCGCAAAACGTAGGGCAAAGCTGCAAGGCTGGCGCTCATAGGCCGCCTCCTGGGTTCCCGGCGTTAGGGTCGCAACCTTTCAGCGTAGCCGCCGTGTTCAGTTTCCAGCTCACGTATTCCACGACGCTTTCAATGGAGTCTAGATTAGAAGGTTCTGAGGCTGATGGTGAAGGTATTGCCGATCGAAATGCTTTCAGGACGCAACTTCGTCCAGGTTAGACAAAACTGGCTGATCCAGACGTTCTCGCCGATTGTCAGCCCGTGCAGGCGGTGCAGCCAGGGGCGCAGGCTGCCGCCCCTCGGCACCACGGAGGCGATTCAATGAAGGAGTCGACCGATGGAATTTGGCAGCATGTTGAGATGCCGGTCCGGTTGAGGTACCTATGAGGCCCCAGAAACAGACGCCTCGCGGGTGTAGATCAGCCTATCGCCGTCGAGTTTGGCATAGGCCAGCCGGGCGCGCTCTTTGCCGGGGCCCTCAATCCGCCAGCCGTGGCCCTCCGGAACCAGGGTCATCTTGCTCCGCAGCCTCCACCACTCATTGACTTGATAAGGCGAGGCGATCCACATCTTGTGTTGAGATTCGAGCTCCGCCAGGAAAGCGAGTAGAGCCCGATACGTGCTCTGCGCCCGTTTGTCAAGCAAATAATCCGGATGGGTGATAAAGTGCACCAGGCCGTGCTTTTCCATGACCAGCGCGGCCTGGGCTTTCCAAAGATCGATTCGGTGCTCACGCAGGATGTGGAACAGAGAGTAATCCTGTGTTGTGGTGAGCGGGAGTTCGAGAATCTGACCGATGAAATAGGGGAACGCCGTGCAGCATCCCCCACGCTGCGGCTCCAGGTGCCCAACGTTGGGCATTGACATGTCATATTCAAACTCCAGCGCATCGTACCAGTTGATGTTTCGATACAGGATCGCGGAGCGGAAGCCCTTTGCGCCCCAGACGCGACCGTATTCATTTATGGTTTTGACGCGGGACAGGAACTGGTGCCTGGAACGGAAGAGGTTGCCATCATGGTTGAGGTCCTGAACATTGATCTCGTACCCACGGTCCCGGATTTCTTTAAGAAACGCCGCCGTGACCGGATATCGTTCTTCAGGGACGATTTGAAAAGAGGAGCGAAATCCGAAAGATTCATCGATGTCCATCAAGTGCGGGCAGAAGTCCCGCCCTTGCTCAGTCTCGACATCATGGGTCAGCACAGTCGCGCTGGAAGCGCCGTCCGGCCAGAACCAAATGAAGGGTACGGTGTCGATCCCGCGGGACTTCATGCAAAGCAGCAAAACTGTTTCGAGCAAGCTTTCCACGGTCAGATCGAGCGGCCAGGTGGGGAAGCCGATCTTTTCCCAGCCGCGGAAGTATATCCTCTGGAGCCGGATGCGGAGCGACTCAGAGAGGAAGGGACGCACGGAGTAATAGAGTTTGCTCAACAGAGGGTTCGGGGCGCCACCGGGGTAGGTTTCAGGCGAATTCGTCAAGTAGCGCTCATGGGTAAGGTTGTCAACCAGTTGGGTCAGCTCAAAGGGGAGCTGAACGTCTCGCAGGTCGGCCCGTACCTCGTCGAGCAGGTCGGGAAGGGGATCGTCAGCAGATGCGGCCGGGGTCGCCGAGCAAGGCCGGCCGTAACAGAGAAGATCGCGACCGAACCGGAAGTAACCGTTTTCAGTGGACAGCGGGCCGGTTAAAGAGGTTCTGATAAACTGCTCAGGACAGCGGTAGCGATCGGAAATGACCTTGCACATGTGAAGGGTCCGGGTCAAGCGCGAGAAGCGGCTCCTGTCGTGTTATCGAAAACATACAGAAACACCTCTGCCTTCGCGCCCCTCAAGAACACTCTCCTTCTCTCTTTTTTGCTCGCATTGGCTCCAAGCCGCGCCTGAATTCCTCATATGTAACGTCAAGAGTAAAAGGCACGGTTACCCTGCCGAATGCTTTAATCCGCGGCGCCCCGCAAAGGGTGTAGGGTGGGATATCGTGTGACACTGTCGAGCCCGCCGAAATCACAGCGCCTTCGCCGATAGTCAATGTCCGCCCGGACGCACACACGATCAAACAGCCCGCAGCAATGGCAACTTGCCTCTCGATAACAATTTTCCCGGCGCCTCGGGTATGACCGATGATCGTACAACGGGGCCCAATCGTAACACCATCATGAATCTCCACGCATTCGGGATAGTCCTCATCAAGGTAAACGTCGTCGCCGATAAATACCCTGGCGCCGATTTTGACTCCACGCAACCGATGAAGAAACGGCCTCAGATTCAATCCACCGGGCAGAACTCTGGCCATTAGATGCAGAGTCCCGTTGAACCCCATCCGGAGCAAAGTCTTATAAGTGCTCAGTCGATATCGTAGCCGGACCCTTTTGCGCTTGTCCATATATCGCAGCAAGCAGTCTCTCAAGCTGACAACCGAATTCGAGCCTGCGGGAGCCACGCCAACCGCCGCGGTTAAGGTCGCGGATATTTACACAATCTTCCGGGCAAAGCTCAGCTTGCCCCGCGTCACCACTGTATCCTCCACGCGGGCGACTCCTTCAACCAACGCTGCTTCCTCCGTCATTTTAACGATGTTTACTTCGATAGTCATGGTATGACCCGGTAACACTGGCACCAGGAACTTCATGTCGTTTACGGCGGCCAGCGCCATGAATTCCCTTGGATTCATGCCTTTGCCAGTACTGCGGCTAAACAGGATGGAAGCACTCTGTCCTATAGCTTCAATGATAGAAGTCCCGGGCATTATAGCAAAATCAGGGAAGTGTCCGAGGAACTGGATCTCGTTGCCCGCGACGTTCTTGAGGGTTTTGATGCGTCTCCCAGGTTCCAACTCCAGGACCCTGTCTACCATAATGAATGGGAATCGCTGCTTCAAATGTTCCTTTACTTCTTCAAAGGTCATGGTCATAAATAATGGTTTGCAGAAGTGTGTTTTGATTCTTATTCACAGATCGAAACGTCAGCAATGATCTTCCTCAACGCCGGCGCAGCACCATCCCCAAAGCACGGGGCAGAAAACGGCCACCAGGAGCAGGGGTGCCTGCGTCACAGATCAAATGGGTAACACGAAGGCCGACTTCTTCAGCCATCTTCACGGGCTCACTTTCGTGATGAAACTCGAAAGTGTGATCACGCTGGGCTGATTCCAGCGCGGTGCTGAAAAAAACGAGGCCGTCGTCAGCAAGATGGTGGGCCATTACTGTAAACAAGGGGCGCGGATCTTGCAAATGTTCTGCCAGCATGGCGGCAATAATTCCTTGATATGCTCCGCGGTCTTCCGCTAGGCTCAATTTGAGGGCGTCTTTGACCTCAAAGGTCACCCGCTGAGCATGCCCGGAGACGCCAAGTAGCCGATTTGCTACAGCCACCGCTGGCGGACTGATGTCGAAACCCTTCAGATGGATGTCCGGCCTTGTCTCGGCCGCTAGCAGGCTCATCACGCCATGACCCGAGGCCACCTCCAGGAGTTTGCCTCCCTGCGGTACCGCTTTCAGAAAGTCGTCCCGGTATAAGGCGATGTGGTTGACCATTGAAGGCCAGAAAGGATAGATTAAAATGGCGGCCCACATGTAGGGGACCATGTAGCCTTCGTTTTCATAGACTTCCGCAATGACGTCTGGGACGTTTTCGGGCGTGTACCGTCCGGTTTTCTCATAGAGCTGTTGGGACTTCCACACGCCCAGACAATACTTGGCGTAGCCCTTCGCAGCATCCTCAAAGGCGCGGTCGCCATAGGCAGCTTCAGCCCAGCGGGCGAGCGGGTTCAACAACCAGGAACAGAGTGCTTCATTCGCCTCATACGTGGCCCGGGCGGAGGGAGCAAACATCTTGGCTTTTGTCTCCAGACTGCTAAGAAAGGCCTTGCCATCCATCATAAACTGAGTTCTCCTTCGCATTCAGTCCGTCGAGCAAACATGACGAACCATTCGGACCATGGGGCGGATCAGATCAACCCCGTCCCACGGCGGAACGAATACGTGCATGCGCCCCAGTTTCACGATTCGGTCCACACCTCTTTTTCCGGCCAAGCAGGTAAGCTTCCTCTCTTTTTCCGGATCGGCCATGCCCAAACCCAGCGTCTGCACGTTTCCATCGAACTTTGAAACCGGATCAAGCAAATTGTCCACTTCCAAAACCGTCAAGGTTCTCCCTTGAATTGGTTGCGGAAGGTCCGACCCAGAGCCGAGTAGCAGCGTCCAATCTGGACCCTGCGGAAAAACCGCTTTATGTGCCGTGTCCTTCAGCAGCCATGACGCGCGCGCTTGGGATATCGCTGAAGTCAAGGCGGCAGGAATGGTTAGCCGCGGGTGGGCCCGGTTTTCGGTTTCGAAGGCGTGCCGAAGAAAGGGCAGAAATTGACCGATCGACTGGTCCGTCCTTCTTTCGAGGAACAAAACCTGGGGCGACGAACATGCCTGCTGGTCAAACTGCCAGACATCACGCGCGATGCGCCGGCACCAAGACTCCTGTTCATCGGGATCGCCCCAAGCCCCTGCGTCCATCGCTGCGACGGATATCCTGGGTCCGAAAACTGCCACTCTTGCCCAATGTGGGAACGGCAACGCCCGAATCTGCAAAACGGCCTCCTGCCCTCCCCAAATCATTGCTCCGTCCACGGCTTGAGCCATTGCTTCATGCAAGTCCTGCCGGCCATGCTCGAACGCAGCCATAAAAATGCGCCGCGTCAACACCTCGCCTGGATCGCTTTGAACCAACTTTGCCATCAAACGCCGCGTCAAGTCGACAAGGCCACTAGGAATGCGTACCAGTGTACCATTGCCACCCAGGAGAGCACAGGTCATCGACAGAATGGGCTGGATTTCTATATTGCCGGCGGGCCAGTGGCCTACCACGCCTAAGGGAAACGCCTTGCACTTGGCACGACCATATTCATTCCACCCACCATTCATACCATTGGACCCGAGTTCGCGGGCTATGATTGGTTCCAACGTGGCCCGCCTTAGCCACATCCGAAGAAAAACGATTCCGGGCACATCGTCGAGTTCGCGGGCGTCCAGACTCCTCGCCCAACAATCGAAAACGTTCATCACGTCATTTGGCGATATCTCAGTGTCGAAGACGACTTGCCGCAACCTGGCTGCTGCACTGGAGATCTCTGCGGATGAATTAACGTTGTATTGAAGCTCAGTCATCGAAATACTCATGATTCAATTCACAAGCGACCGTTTGCTTTCAATATTCCCGCAGCCTCTGACCTCCGCCTTGGGTATCCGTCCTGCAAACCGAAAACTGATGCCCCGTCTCCCACAGGGGCAACCATCATAGCCGATTACTTGAGCCATATCCTCGGTGAGCAGCAGGTTGCCTGGGAAGCTGGTTGGCAAGACACTGCAGACCTGGACGATGCCATGTTCTCCTGCCGCGACTGGTTCGAGCGTAAGCGGATGTCGCACAATCACATCGCCAAACACGGGTCCATGTTTGTTACCCTCGGAGCAATCCGGATAAATGACTCCCACGCTCTCTACCATGCCATAGAAATCGATGATGCGGTCGGGGGAACACCCAAACACCCGAGCCAACTGCTCGTTGAACAGTGTTTTCTCTACGGCTTGATCCTGCAAACGTTTCCAGCCGCCGCTATGAAGGATCCGAGCTTTGGGCAAGTTGAGACAGACACCCTCCGCCAAGAGAGGCTGAACCAGGTGTTTCCATAGAATGAACGTAAAGCCATATACCAGTAACTCGGCATTCTGTTGATTTCTGGCGAATTCCCTCAGCCTGTCGCGATCCAGGGTCAAATCACCCTGGCCGTTCAGGTTAAGACAGTAGGTGGTCTCACTGGCAAAAGGGTGCAACCCTTGAATCGCCGCGCCCCTAGCCCCCAGGGCGTTCCCCTCTCCCATGAAATCCGGTGTGTCCACAACCAGGTAAGGCCTGCGGGCCGGACCGATGAAGTCCCGGACGATGGTTACAATCCCTTTGGTCATGCGCCGTGCGGTCGGCGCATCCAGCACAACTCGACTGGGCGACTGCGACGTGGTGGCGCTCGAGGTCAAGGTTCTTTTGACCTCATCAAGACCCACGAAGGACAACGGGGGATTAGCCTTTAGAATTCCCACCGGTAGAAAGGGAAGATCGACAACCTGACGAGCGGATCGATAGTCCACAGGCCAGTGCTGGATATAGTTTCTATATCCGGCGTGGCGCTGGCATGCGTATTCCAGCTCCTCCCTAAGTATTTCGAGCAGGTCCACTTGTCTTTCCTCAGGAGATTGATAATAGGGAGGCATTGACAGAAGGCGGTCAATTTTATCATCAAAGTGCTGCATAGAAGCTTCTTGCCCGCAATCTAAACTACCGACCGCACTATTTTGCCCACGGACGTCTTCGGCAATTCAGAAACCAAACGAATCGAATCAAAAGCCCAATGGGGTGGAAGGTGGCGGCGAACGTCTTCCACCAGGATTCTCGCTCCGTGATTGGGCACTATAGACAACACTAGCGCCTCTCCAGCTTCCGGATGATCGACGGCTCGGGCAGCACATTCATAAACCCCTGGAATCGCTGTGACTCTGTCCTCCACTTCCGCAAGACTCACGCGCATTCCTCGCATTTTCAGAAAAGCCCCTTTGCGTCCTTCGATCCACAGATAACCTTCCTCATCTTGACGAGCCAAGTCGCCGGTTCGCAGCCAACCGTCGCGGAAAACGCGACGCGTTTCTTCCGAGTCGTTCAAATAACCGGAACATATGGATGGTCCCTTTACCAGCAGCTCGCCGACCTGCCCTGCGTGCAAATCATTTCCTTGTTCGTCTACGATCGAGACAGTCAGGTTGTCTAATGGCCGGCCTACGCTTCCGGTCTTCTCCTCCCAGCGCTCGGGTTCCATGCACGATATCCGAGCGGTTGCTTCGGTTTGCCCGTACATTACGTAGAAATCGGTCTGCGGGAAAACTGCCCGCATCTCATCGACCCTCTGGGGAGCCAGCGCGCCCCCTGCTTGAAGAAAACGCCTCAAACCGGACATGGGGATCCGCCGAAGATTCGATCGTCGAAGAAGCAAATTGTAAACTGTCGGCACGCCTGCGAATGTCGTGCAACCGAATTGAGCTATGGCTTGGAGCACTTTATCTGGAAACATGAAGCGGCGGTCAAAGACAACGCCACCGCCCTGATAGAGATGCGTATGCAGCAGGCTTGCGCCGAAACAGTAGCTCACGGGGAGAATCACCATGGCTCTTTCGTCCCTGGCCAATCGTTGGCTGCGGATGATGGCTTCGGTATTGGCGATCAGGTTTCCATGGCTGACCATGACGAAACGAGGAACACCCGTGGAACCGGAGGTGGCCATCAAGACCGCCAGATCCGAGGCCACGCGAGCAGCAGGCGGCATGATTCTAGGCATCGCCTTGGCCAGGTCACCCTGCAAGCAGACGATGGAGTCTTCGTGAGTCCCTCCCCCCCGAAGACCTGCTTCGGTCCACACGGCTTTGGCGCCCGTCGCTTCCAACAGCATCGCTGCTGAGGCTTTCACCACGCGATCGTCCACCGGCACCGCCACGAGGCCCGCGTACATCGCGCCCAAATAGACCAGGGCGCTGGCGGGAGACAGAGAGCAACCGATCAGCACTCGATCGCCCTCCCTCAAACCAACGGAGATGAGGGAGGCACCATACGCCGCAATCAGCCGATGCAAACGCCCCGGGCAAATCGTGTGCCCGGTGGCCGCATCGATCAAGTACGAACACGGTCCCAGGCGTTCTACCAATCGCCCGGCAAAATTCCATTCGGCAGTAGCTTTCACTTTAGGCTTCTTTGGAAAGCTTCGGCGTAATGATGCGCACGATCTCGCGGACATTTTCCATTTCCATCAGCTCATCCACATCCAGGTTGATCCCGAAAATCTGTTCCAAGTTACTGGCGAGAGACAAATGGCCCACAGAATCCCAGCCAGGGATATCATTTGCATTAGTCTCCATAGACACCAACTGCGGGTTGATCTCAAAGGCGGCGCTGAAGGCCTCTCGGATCTTCGTTAAAATGTAATCTGAATCGCTCATCTGGTCCTTTCGTGCACCCATTCAGCGTCACGCTTCTGAGTGTGTTTGTCAGTCATCAAGCAAACGTAGCTTTTTGAACGGGCTTCTGATGCTCCTTTCCGAAGTTCGCAACCTGATCCTGGCCGGAACGAACGGTCTAAGCAAGACGATGATTGCCTAGAGCATCTGCCATGCCGCGGCGCTGGCGGCCACCCCGTTCTGTTCCGCTGCGCGGCCGCTCTGCTAAACGAGTTACATCGTCAGACTCCCGAGGGCCGTGGCCCTCTACGAAGTCATCAACCGGCGTTACGAAGTAGCAGCAAAATGCTCCGGTCCTTAAACTTAGGCCATAATGCCCATACCGCCATCGAGGACAAGGGTATGGCCGATGATTCCCGCGGCCGCATCGGAGCAAAGGAATTGGGCCCCATACGCGACTTCCTCGGCTGTGACCAAGCGCCCTGCCGGAGTGCGACGGATGGCCTCGGCGATGCGCGCTTCGCTATTCGGCACTACTTTCCAGGCATCGGTGAGCACTGCCCCAGCCGTTAGAATGTTGACGCGGATGCCGCGCGGCGCCAGTTCGACGGCGAGATGGCGCGCAAGCGCCTCAAGCGCACCCTTGGATGAGCCAACCAACGAATAGCACGGAAGGGCACGCGAGGCTCCCCAGGAACTGACCGCCACAATGCTCGAGCCTTCGGGAAAACGCGCCATAAGAAGCTTGATCAGCATGAAAAAGGCACGGACATTCAGGTTAAACGTCCAATCGAAATGGCGCTCGGTGAGTTTCTCTATTGGGCGGTGGACCCCAGTGGCAGCACAGTGTACCAATCCAGAAAGATGCGGACCCCGTTCTTGTAGCGAGCGGTCGAGTTCTTCCAGACCCCTTTCGCTGGTCAGATCCGCACGACACAGCGAAATGGCCAACCGTTCCTCCGTAGCGATCGCCTTCAGGTGTTCGGCAGCTTCGTCGTTGCGGAGATAATTCGCGATTACCGTAGCACCTGCCCGCGCGAAGCGGAGTGAAATCGCCTGGCCGATGCCGCGTGTACCCCCTGTAATCAAAATCGTCTTGTTGCACAGAGAAAATAGATCATTCTCGCGTGCGTTCATGTGGATTCAGTTCCTTCTTTATGAGAAATTGCCCCTAGGCACACCGAACGATCTGCAATCAGAACACCACGGCTGTGCTGCACTTCCGCGAAGCAACGTCAAGACCGGAAGAGAGCAGCATAAGGTGAGGGAATTCCACAGAACGCGCATTCGCGCACTTCTCCAGGTTCGAATTGGACCTGCGCGTATCACGTTTAGGCATTGGATTTCTCTTTGGATCGCTTCGCATTCGACGACCAGTGGTAGCATTCCAGAATCTTGCCGGCCAGCCCCCAAACCTTAAGCTTGCAGGAGAATCGGCGGGCGGGCGCGACGGCTACCATCCATCGCAACGTCCACACAGCAAGCGTCCGAAAAAGAACCAGCGGAATTCCGGAGACACACAACTTGGTACAGGGCCGAATCCCGAACGCCCGGATGTCCGCCCGGGCTTTGTCGAACCACCACGCGAGGAAGTACTCCTTTTGAACCCGGCTTTCCGGAATTGCGTGATAGACAACGGCTGACGGTTCGTAGCGCAACCTCTCGCCAGCAGCAAGAAGGCGCCTCCCAAACTCGGTGTCTTCACCGCGAATCATGCTACAGGGTTGGGGGCCGAGGTCTGTCCGAAAACCACCATATTTCTGGAACATTGCCTTCCGAAATGCCATGTTGGTGCCGAATGGAGGCTCGGTGAGTTCACAGGCGTCATGGCCAAGGTCAAACAGGGCAAGAGGAGCCAATGCGTATCTTTCATCGATCGCCAACCAGCGAGGGGCTGAAAACTCCTGGTTCGGGACAACGCGCCCCCCGGCACCTTGCCACCCATCGCGGTCCATAGCCGAAGTCAAGTTTTGTAGCCACATCGGGTCGACGATTACGTCATCATCCATAAATGCCAGGATGTCGCCCTGCGCTGCCCGGATGCCGGTATTCAGCGCATACGATTTACCTTGCTGTGGTTCAAACAGATACTGGAAGCGACCGGCGTATCGTCTACAGAAGTCCTCCACCACCCGCCGCGTCTGATCACGAGAATTGTTATCAATTACGAGAACCTCCCACTCAACGGCGCTCGAAAGCCTGAGAGCGGCTGCGCTCTCCAGAGCTTTCACCAAGCTCTGGCAGCGATTGTATGTGCACAAGATGACGCTGATCTTCATGGCGCTTCCTTCCCCGAAATGCTGCTCACCAACGCAGCAGGAAGCTTGCGTCCAAAGGTAGCTCGAATCGTCCCATTCGAACACGTATGGCTGACAACTAAGAAAAGTGGGTGCCACGCCAGAAAGCGAAGAGCGCAGACTGCCATCAACCGCTTCGCCTTACTCCTTGTCGATAGGCCTTCATATAGGCCCAAAACTGGCTACACGAGGGCGCCGTACGCTATTCTGGGCCACAGCTTCCTTGCGTCTCGCGGTCTGGCGTGGATGGGCTTGTTCCGTAGAGGTCATTGAAAACGATATAAGGCCGGTGGCGCTTTGCGTCGAACCTCCAGTTATAACCGGTCCTCCGACAGAACTACTAAATGCCGGGTTGGTTATGAAGATAGAGGACTGCATCTGAATTGGGCGGCAAGGTTTACGGTAAAGGACGATGTCGAGGTCGAATAGACCAGAAACTGAGCACACCAGCCGAGTTTGGCTTCGAGTGGTTACTGCCTTGCGTCTAACGTAGCACGAAGGCTGCTGCGGAATTCTCAGGAACTGGATATCTTCTGGGAGATGCTTACCGCCATGCACGCTCAGGAGGAGCAAGGCACCCCGATATGCCTCATGCAAGCCTGGGTGCGCTAATACGAGGACCTTTCCCGGCGCCGCGCCCTTGACGGCGAGGAAATCTCAGCCGTGGGATCAAGAACTAAGGGCAGAAAACTTAGAGCCTGCGCCGCCCATCCCTGGGCAGGAGTGCTCCCATCCAGTTCTGTCCAAGTAAAGGTGACCGGATTAGTATTGGGACTATAATAATGCGCTCCCGTGGCATCGTTCTCATCCACCGGAGACGGACCTGAGAGAGTTTCGCCGCTATAGTAGGACATATCGGCCAACACGCCGTTGAGCGCGCCGGTCATGGTGTTGTAAGCCACGCCCGTATCGCCGATCACCAGTTCGTTTGGTGCCGTGGGCGTGATGGTGATCGTGGCCAGGTTCCCCGTTGTACCCTGGCTGCCGCATAACGATCCCGTCTGATCGAGGGGCGCAGCGGCCGCCCCAGTGATGTCGTACAGCACTACGATGCCGTGGCCGCCGTTATCACCGGTCGCATTCCAATTCAACGTCAAGGTCGCCGAGTTGCTCGGAGTCGCGTTAGGAACGTAGTAGACCTGTCCTATATCGCCATAATACGAGTCAACGACGTTACAGGTCACGGTGCTCATGGCCGCTTGCCACGTGTTGCCATTTGACCCGGTGACGCTGTTGAGGTAATACGTCGTCTTTCCCGTTGTCACCAGCGCAACTAACAAATTACCCCGCGTCGGCCATTGGAGCGGCATCGTGGTTGGGCCCCCCTCCCAGACATCATTGTGCTGGATTCCCACAACGCGGATACCAGCAGAGGGAGCCGTACCCGCCGCGCCTGTCTTAAGCGCGATTGCTACGGAGTTGAAACCACCAGGAGCCTCAGTCATGCTCGGGTTAAACGTGGAGGTTGATGAATAGACTCCCCATTGCACCGCGAGACCGTCCAGGACATCCGCAGCCGCGAGCGCCCAGGTGATGTTCGACTGCGAACCGGGAGTGAAACTAGTCGAGACCGGGAAGTTGTTCCGGTCGTAGCTGTTCGCCGAGAACTGCACTACGATATCTCCGCTCACGGATGGGCTGATGTTCCCGGCCGTCACGGTAGTGCCGGAGCCAGAAGATCCCGCCGATACCGCGTCCAGAGCCGTGCAGTTGTTGAACTGCAACGCCGCTCCCGAAAAATTGGTGGAGTCGGCGCTTGGGCTGACATACACGTAGCGAGTGCCCGCCACGACATTGAGCGCGTGAGCTATGTAGACCCCCTGGTTGTTCGTCGTGTCGATCTGCTGCTTGTCTACGACCCAAGTATTGCTTTTATCGTCTGTTATGGTGATCGTTGGGTTATAGGTATTGTCATAGCTGCCCGCCGCGACGAGACAATTGCCGCTCAGTGCAGGATCGGGAATGATGATCCGGTAGATACCGCCGCCAGTCACGGTGCCGTAGTACGTCGCCGCCGTGCGCGTAGATGAATTACTATAGGTATTGATCAACGTCGGCACAGTCACATTCAACTCAGAACAGTTGCCGCTGGCAAATGGCGTTTGGGCGGTATTTTGGCCGGAAACCTGGACGTAATAGAGACCGGAGACCGTGAGCGCAGCCGGAATCAGGAAGCCAACACGGTACGTGCTTCCCAGGATATGTGTGAAAGTGGACGCAGGGGTCGCTGCCGCGACCGGGCCGCCGCAGGATGCGGAGAGCGTAACCGTAATCTGTCCCAGGTCGAACGGTGCGGCCGGAAAACCGCTGCCGGTAAGATAGACGACCGTGCCGCCGGCCGTGCCGGAATTGGCGTTGGCCCAAGTGGTTAAAGCGACCGCCGCGCGCGCCGGATAAGACGCCGCCACGATCGCAATGCTCAGAACCGCCAGCATGTTAAGGATGGCGCGAACATGCTGTGCCCGGCGATGCCGAAACAACAAGAGAAGTCCGGCGCCGCTCGCAGCCAGCCACCACGTCAAGGGTTCTGGTATTGTCTCCGTCGTGGCGTAGATCACGCCGTTATCTTGATCTTGCAAGGGTGAGTCCATAATTGACACCGTAAAGTCTGGCAGAACCGTCACCGTACCGCTTCCGTATACATCGAAGCTCGTCGTGGCGAAAGCTCCGGTGATGGTCGCTGAAACGGGCGGATTACTGTTGGGGAATGATTCCACCGTCCCCGTCCAGTCTAGCCCATCGGGTTGGAGGGTAAAATACGACGGCCCAAAAGACTGCGTCGTAAGATCGTTAAACGTCACTACCAAACTCCAGAGGTTGAGGTTGATCTGATTCGTGACCGGAAAATCCGGGGGCAGTGAGTTGTTTGGTCCGCTCAGATCCCAGATATCAAATTCAAACGCGCTGGTTGGCGCACCGCTGAAGATGTCAACGACGGCATAGCCAACAGGGATGGAGCTCGCGAACGCGGGGGCAGCGAGCAACCCTGCCAGTACCAAAATCAATAGCCAGTGACTAGATCGGTAACGCATAGCAAGTTCCTTCCGCCCATTGCGTTTCCCGGCCCCCGGAAGGGCCGAATTCGGTGGGAGATCTCCGGCCCCGAAGGATCTCAGGCGAGGGCAGTTCTCGATCTCTCAGCAAACAGTATACCCGCAATCTTGGCTACCTACGTCCAATAGTATACACCTGACACTTGGGTTGAGACTCCTTCTTTTGCAGTCCATCGCCCGCTAAATGTACTGGTACTACCTGGGATTTCCATTTTGGCCGCCGATTCCCCGTTAGCCCAATCACAAGCCTGGCGACTTTTGATACCCGATACTCCGAAGGGCAGGTTCTTGCATTCTCTTTGGGAGCCGTCTTTGGTTCAACCAAGCTCCAATTTCGCCCTGCCCGGAAAATCCAAAAACCGGGAAGTCCCGTCTTTTCAGCACATTCCACAAACACCTCTGCTGCCCCTACGCCCTGGCCTGCCGGATTTCGCTGTGTCGCCGCCCTTCCGCTACCAGGTCGCAAACGGCAAAGCGGCGATCCTACCCACCATCGCCCCAAACAGCCGCCTGGTCAGATGGCTCTCGGCCAGTATCAGCCAGTAGTACCGCGCGTGCTTGATCAGACAACCGCTGGTTTTCACCGGCCGTTGCTGTAAGCTGGTCAGGGACCAGTCCTCGATCCTCTTCGGCAGAACCAGTCGTCGCCAAAGATTCCCTAGATTGTAGGCCATCACACTCAACCAAAGCCGCACTTCGTTGAACCGAAATCGGTGGCAGCTCAGCCGCGTCATCTTCACCACCTGCTTGCCTTCCTTGATCCACTGTACCGCTGCGCCCCGCTTGTTGTAGAACCGTACGCCCGCCCGGCTGTCCGTCTCCAGATTGGTCCCGATGAAGCCGACGCAAGGGAACACCTCCCCAAAATGAAACTCCACCTTGGCTACCCCGCGCCGCGCTGCCTGTCAACTCGCTGCCTGGTACAGGAAACTCTTGTACCAGACCACCGGCCTATGGCTTTGGCGTCCTACCGGACGGGTGAGCAAGTCTGCGATGTCCCGCTCCCAGGTTTTCATTGGCCGGCATGCGGATAGCGTACTTACCTCCGTGGCTGACCTGGCGCGCAAGCTACGTAAGAATATTCGAGCCTACCCCACGTCCGCCAGACCATTCCAGTGGACCTACACGGACGTGACCCGCAGGATCGGCCCCGCACTGGGAACGAAATGAGCGGAACATCTCAGTAGACACCTCAAGTTGCAAGCTTTGGAGGGGGTCGCTGCTGCGCGGAATGGAAAAGTATAGCTGACGGCGCGGAAAGGTCAAACGCGCGTGATCTTACAGATCCTCATAAGGGCCTGCTCACAGTATGTTTCGACCAGGACTCGCCAACGTGCGCCGTTATTTGGCCTTTTGAAGGGCCTCGACGAGTGCTGGCACCACCTGGAAGAGATCGCCCACAATTCCGTAATCTGCCACCTCGAAGATAGGGGCATTCGGGTCTTTGTTGA
>Ga0326727_10015957_pt1 | contig 15982 bp, 13 predicted proteins | sample MB2enrmetagenome_FD_207643 | JGI IMG/M metagenome (GOLD analysis project Ga0326727, IMG submission 207643) | Lab enriched peat soil microbial communities from McLean, Ithaca, NY, United States - MB29MY | ecosystem: Environmental > Terrestrial > Soil > Wetlands > Peat | place: USA: New York...
CGCCTTTTCGCGAATCGCACCCTGCAATCAATCCACTTCTTCCCCGGTCCCCCACGAAAAAACCTAAAATCGCCGTCCCCGTGACGAACTTGGGCTAGACCACCGCTGTCCTGACTTCGCTTCCAGGAATGTCCACCACATCATCCCTATTGTTCACGAGCTGAGCGATTGCCTGCTGGGCTTTTCGCGCGTCGTCAATGTGGTGCTCCTGCATCTCCCGTACCCACGGCAAGTATGCCTTTTCGGTCGTCACTGTCTTGGCGTGACCCAACATCCGGGATACCGTGTGCAATTTGGCTCCGTGAGTCAGGTACCACACGGCAAAGGTGTCCCGGAACATATAGGGATGCGGCTTGCGTATTCGGTGGTCAGTCTTAACCTCGGTGATTCCCGCCAGCTTGAACAGTACGTCGTAACGATGCTCCCATTTATGGGTGTCGCTGAATAGGTTGGAGGCCTTCGACCGGAAAGGCATCTCCGGGCCAATGCTGTCCCGTTCCAGGGGTATATTCCGCAGCAGCAGGCGGACGTGGTGAGGCAGGGGAACAATTGCGAGTTCCCCGGTCTTCTTCCTGCGGTAGGTAAGAACGCCTCCGGCGTCTATGAGACCGGGATGATACAGGACAGCGTCTACCGGAGCCATGCCCGACCACCTGAGCAATTCCGTGAACACCCTCAATCGCTGCTGCCACGCCTGGCGGGTTACCTCGGGAACATTTTCCGGGGCGTAGAGGGAAATGGCATTTAAGACTCGGCGATATTGTTCCTCGGTAAATATCGCAGTGCGGTTCCCCTTCGCTACAGAGATGTCCTTGAGCTTTCGTGCGGGATTATCTGAAACCCAACCCTGACGCTCACAAAAATTGAAAAACTCCTTCACCCTCGTCCATCTTTGAGCGCCCGTTGTATCGGAGGCAAACCTCCACGACGCACGCCACTCAGTCAAGTGTTTTGGAGTGATGTCAGCAATGTAGTTAATGCGTTGGTCGGCAGGTTTGTCAGAGTTATACTTCTCGACCCACTTGAACAGACGACCGGCTCTCGTGACCGTTCTGGTTTCGGGGTCAAGATGACCGAGCAGCGAGCGGGAATTCCGAACCGTGCCGTTGTCCCCCAACCGGGTTATCTGGTCGGCGAGGAACAGGGCTACGGCCTCTTCCAGCCGAACCTGCTGCTGTTCTTTCTGCGCCCGTAGGCGCTTGAGTTCCTGCTTCTCCGGGTCCCAGCTATCGCGTATCTCTTGCGCTCGCTTTTCCGCCTGTTCCCAAGAACGGGTCTTGGCGCTAACACGCCGATTCTTGCCTGAGCCCTGTCCCTCGTAGACGAGAAGAGCCTTCGGGCACCGGCATTTTCGCCACTCACCGCCCCGTTCTTTGTCCTTGCAATTTGCGCTGTGGCGGACAAAGACCGTAACGGTCCTGGCTGAAAAAGAAACCGGGGCTGGAGAATTTTCAGCCCCCGTGTTGGTCGCTACGTCTTGCATTTCGGCTTTCCTCCCAAGACCTTAAATACTGGCCGGCAGGAGGAAAAATCGCCGAGTATGCCAAAAGTATGCCAAAATTCTATGGCGTTTCTTCAACCGCTTGAAAAAACGCCACTTGCGCTTAAATGTCGTAGTACAAAGCGAACTCGTACGGGTGCGGGCGGGTGTTGACGGCCTGCACTTCGTTCTTCATCTTGTATTCGATCCAGGTTTCGAGCATCTCTTCGCTGAAGACATCCCCCTTGAGCAGGAAGTCGTGATCCTTCTCCAGGGCGCGGAGCGACTCCTCGAGTGAGCCGGGCATGGAGGGGACAGATTTCATCTCCTCGGGGCCGAGATCGTAGATGTCCTTGTCGAGCGGTTCGCCGGGATCGAACTTGTTTTCGATTCCGTCCAGGCCTGCCATCAGCATGGCGGCAAAGGCCAGGTAGGGATTGCAGGAGGGATCGGGCGGCCGGTATTCCACCCGCTTGGCTTTCGGATTGGGCGAGTACATGGGGATGCGGCAGGCAGCGCTGCGATTACGCCGCGAATAGGCAAGGTTGACGGGCGCTTCAAACCCCGGCACCAGGCGCTTGTAAGAATTGGTGGTGGGGGCAATCAAAGCGGCCAGCGCCGGAGAGTGCTTCAAAAGGCCGCCAATGTAATAGAGGGCCATTTGGCTCAGGCCCGCGTAACGGTCACCCGCGAAAAGCGGCTTCCCCTCTTTCCACAAGCTCTGGTGCGTGTGCATTCCCGAGCCGTTATCCTGGAAAATCGGTTTGGGCATGAAGGTCACCGTCTTGCCGTACTGGTTGGCCACATTGCGGATGATGTATTTGTAAATCATCATGCGATCCGCGGATATCACCAGGGAATTGAAGCGCTGGTCGATTTCCGCTTGTCCGCCGGTGGCCACCTCGTGGTGATGGCACTCGATGTCGAGCCCCGCCTTCTCCATGGTCAGGACCATCTCACTGCGCAGGTCCTGATAATGATCGGTGGGCGGAACCGGGAAGTAACCTTCCTTGTAACGCGGCCGGTAGCCAAGGTTGTCCTTCTCTCGCCCGGAGTTCCATCGGCCTTCCTCGGCGTCGATGAAGTAATAGCCATGTTGCTGGGCCTGATCAAAGCGGATGTTGTCAAAGATAAAGAATTCCGCTTCCGCCCCGAAGTATGCCTTATCGGCAATCCCCGTGTAGGCAAGGTAGGTCTCGGCCTTCTTCGCCACGTTGCGCGGGTCCCGCACGTAATGCTGCTTGGTGACGGGATCGATAGCGTCGCAGATCAGCACCAGGGTGGGCGTATCCGTGAAGGGGTCCAGCGTGACCCAACTCGTATCGGGCACCAGGAGCATGTCGCTTTCATGAATGGCGGCCCAACCCCGAATGCTGGAGCCGTCCATTCCAAACCCGTCTTCAAACGATGCCTCGTCTAATTCGTGAATTGGATACGACACGTGTTGCCAGAGGCCCGGCAGGTCGGTGAAGCGAAGATCGACTATTTTCACATTATTGGCTGATGCGAACTCTAATACCGCCTTAGGATCCATAGTCCCTCCATAAAGAATTTTTCTCACGATTATCAAGAATACTTATGCAGGTCATATTGTAACGAAGCGTCAACATAACTCGCACCCCGGGATTAGTCAAGTCCCTATGGAGGGAGCATTTTTAGCGTCCCGGAGCGTGGTGGGAGATGATGTTCCCGCCCCGCGGAAAGGTGTATGGGAGACTCCTCGCCCCGGAAAGGCGCAGCCTGTGTCGCCGCGGCGACCGAAGCCACAGATCCCTCCCCCTCGACCGGATCGTTATTTAGACCAGCTTGATGCCTGCTTAGTCAAACACCGGGTCAAACCGACTTGTCGAAAATTCACGATCCTGTTATTTTATTCGTGCATTTGGCGCATATTACTTTTCTCGTGAAGCGGAACGGTTCGGTTTCCTTGGGCCGTCGCATGGCTTCCGGGTGGCGGCTGGTTTAGACTCGGCCGCCACGAAGGGGAGAAATAACGATGGTTGAATTTCCGAACCGGGTCGTGTTCGTGGGCTTTGGGGCGGTGGCGCGCTGCACCCTGCCCATCCTGACTCATCACCTCAAAATCGATCCCCGGCGCATCACCGCGATTGACTTCGACCAGGTCGACGAAGCCCTGAAGCCCTGGATTGCCCAGGGCGTGACTTTCATCAAGGATCGCGTGACGCCGGAGAACATGGGCAGCCTGCTGGGAAAGCACCTTTCCACGGGAGATCTGCTGATCGACCTGGCATGGAATATTGATTGCTGCGAGATCGTGCAGTGGTGCCACGACCGGGGCGTCCTGTACATCAATACTTCCGTGGAACTCTGGGACCCTTACGCGGGCGCCGGCAACAAACACCCCACCGAGCGCACCCTTTACTGGCGCCACATGAATCTGCGCAGAATGATCGCCAAGTGGAGTGAGCCGGGGCCGACGGCAGTGATCGAACACGGAGCGAATCCCGGGTTAATCAGCCATTTCACCAAGCAAGCGTTTCTGGATATCGCGCAGCAAGCGCTGGAGGATAAGAAATTCAGCGGGGCGCAGGCGGAGGAGATCGCCCACCACGCCCAGGCGGGGAACTTCAATCACCTCGCCCGCCAACTGGGCGTCAAGGTCATTCATTGCAGCGAGCGCGACACTCAGATCACCGACCAGCCCAAGCAGGTCAACGAGTTTGTCAACACCTGGAGCGTCGAGGGCTTCCGGGAAGAAGGCACGACCACGGCCGAAATGGGCTGGGGCACCCATGAAAAGGAGCTGCCCGCCTACGCCTACGAGCATGCGGACGGCCCGAGGAGCCAGATTTGCCTGGCGCGGATGGGTATCAACACCTACGTGGCCAGTTGGGTGCCGCCGTATCACGACATTATTGGAATGATCGTGCGCCACGGCGAGGCTTTCACCATCACCGAGAAGCTGACCGTTTGGGAAGACGGCAAGGCGGTTTACCGTCCCACGGTCCACTACGCTTATTGCCCGTGCGACTCGGCCATCGCCTCGCTCCACGAGCTGCGCGGGTACGACTACCGGCTACAGCCCAACATCCGCATCATGACCGATGAGATCACCAGCGGGGCCGATATTCTGGGCGCCTTGGTGATGGGCCACCCCTACCAATCGTGGTGGTGCGGCTCCGACCTTGACATCGAAGAATCGCGCCGCCTGGTGCCGCACCAGAACGCCACCACCATGCAGGTGGCCGTCTCGGTGGTCGCCGCCTGCATGTGGATGGTGGAAAACCCGCGGCGGGGGCTGTGCGTGCCCGATGACCTGCCCCATGACTTCGTGCTGGGCGTGAGCAAGCCCTACCTGGGCAAGTGGGTTTCCGTGAGTTCGGATTGGACCCCGCTCAAGCACTACTCCAACTTCTTTGGCGGTTATAACCAGCCGCAGCTCGACACGTCCGATGTGTGGCAGTTCAAAAACTTCCTGATCACGGAAGGCGATGGCATTTAATCCATGGACCAAAAGAAACTGATCCGGTTGGCTAAGAAACACGGCACGCCGATTGTGGTGGTGGACCATAAGGTGCTGCGGGAAAATTACAAGCAATTCCGCAAGCACTTGCCGCGCGTCCAGGTCTACTACGCGGTCAAGGCGAACAGCGCCCCGGAGATCGTGCGGACCTTCTACGAAGCCGGCGCCAGTTTTGACGTCGCCAGCATGGCTGAGTTTCTGAACGTTCACGAAATGATCAAGGACCTTCCCGCCAAGGAGCGGCAGGATTTCATCTGGGATCGCATCATTTACGCGAACCCGATCAAAGCAATTGAAACCCTCGAGCAGTTGGATCCCTATAAGCCGCTGGTCACCTACGATAATTATGAGGAGGTGATCAAGATTGCCCGCTATGCGCCGCACTCGGGCCTGGCGCTGCGGTTGCGCGTCCCCAACACCGGATCAATGGTGGAGCTGTCCAGCAAGTTCGGCGCCCTGCCCGGCGAGGCCGTGGACCTGATCGCCTTCGCGCAAAATAACAACCTCGTGGTCGAGGGGCTGAGCTTTCACGTCGGCAGCCAGTGCACGAACCCGGGAAATTACAGCCAGGCACTGCACCTGGCCGCGAGCATTTTCGCAGAGGCCCGGACACGGGGCTTTGAACTCAAGCTCCTCGATATCGGGGGTGGTTTCCCTGCCCATTACGACGACGCCATCCCACCCTTCCGGAGACTGGCCAAAACCATCAACTCCGAACTCGACCGGCTCTTCCCCGAACCCATCGAAATTCTCGCGGAACCCGGGCGTTTCCTGGTGGCCACTGCCGCCACCGCCATCTCTCAGATCATCGGCAAGGCCGTCCGCGACGGCAAACTTTGCTATTACATCAATGACGGCGTCTATCACACTTATAGCGGCCAGATCTTTGACCACTGCCAGTACCGCATGAGGAGTTTCAAGAAAGGTCCCACGCAGATCTGCTCGGTCTTCGGCCCCACGTGCGACGCCCTCGATACCATCACCCTGGCCGCCCAGCTCCCGGATTTGGACATGGGCGATCTGCTCTACTCTGAAAACATCGGGGCCTATTCTGCCGCCAGCAGCACTTCGTTTAACGGCTTCCCGCCGGCCACGGTCGTGCACGTGAACCAGTGACGCCCGGGAGCCGAGCGATTGTGAAAGGCGATTTAGGTGGTTGGTCGGCTCGAATGCGGGGCTGTTGGAGTCGGGTCCGGGAAGCATAAGATGCGCCAGCCCGTGTCCTAAAGCGAGGATCCCAGCCAAAAGGAGGTCCCATGGCAAAGGTAATTGATTCCCGCATGACGGTCGAGATGGAAGGCGAGTTCGTCGTCTTTCTCATCGGCATGAGAATAAATAAACCCTGGAAGCTACACAAGTGGGTTCCCGTTTTTTTCGCCATGCCGAAAATGCTCAAAGAACTCGAAGCTCATCCCGAATCTGGATTCTTGGGGCACAATGGTCTCGGGCGCGTAATCGTGCAGTACTGGCGCTCCTTCGATCAATTGGAAGCTTATGCGCGAGCCAAAGATAAGGAGCACTGGCCTGCTTGGGTTGATTTTAACCGTCGCGTCGGAGGCAGCCGAAGCGATGTCGGCATCTGGCACGAAACCTACGTCATCAAGCCCGGCCAATACGAAGCCGTCTACAGTGGCATGCCTCCTCATGGCCTTGGTAAAGTCGGTAAACTCATTGCCGCGAGTGGAAGCCGCGAAGCAGCCCGCTCCCGCATGGCCGGCATGCCAGCCCATTAACCACGGCGGTCCTCTGCCGCACGGGTTGCAACCTTCCTCGCTTCCGCCTTCTGAATTTAATCAGGTCCGAGGCAAGTGGGGATAATTGCAACCCTCCTCCCACCGACATGCCTTCCCACCCTAAACCGCAGCCTTCAGTTTCTTCACCAGAATTTTCGACTTCCGCCCGCTCTGGTCGTATTTTGTTCGGCGGGCCGGCGGAAGGTTATCCGGAGTGCCTTCCACAAAGCCGGCCTTCGACTGGAAGTAAGCAAATGCCTGCGTCGAGAGCGTGATCAGTTCCGTCAGGCCCGCCTCGCGCGCTTTATTTTCGATAAACTGGATCATCTTTCGCCCCAGGCCCTGGTTCTCGTGCGCCGAGTGAACAAAAAGGCTGGCGAGTTCGCCCTGGTTTTGCTCGGGATAAATATGCAGGGCCACGCACGCGACCGGGTTCTTGTCAATTTCCAGAATGTAGTAATCGGCCAGGTTCTTCTCAATCTCGGTGCGCGTACGCCGGATGAGTTCTTCGGCTTCCACCGCCTTCTTGGTTAGCCTCTGGATGGCCCGGATGTCCTTCTTCTTGGCCGGGCGGATCTGTTCGTATTCGTTGGCGTAAATAAGCGTGCCGATGCCCTCGTTGGAAAACACTTCGGCAAGCAGTCCTTCATCCTCCCGGCCGCTGACAATGTGAACCCGCTCCACGCCCGCCGCACAAGCGGCCGCCGCATGGGAAGCCCGGGAAAGCATTTCTCCCACAAACCCGCCGGGTGCGGAATGGACAAGTCTCTGCAAGTCTCCCACCAGCATCTTGTGAATAAATTGATTGTTGTGCCACAGCCCATCCTGCGCGGTAAAGAAAATCAGTTTGCTGGCCTTCAAAGCCTCCGCCACCGCGAGGGCAATGCTGTCGGAGTTGGCCCGGTACGTTTTGCCGTCACCGTCAAAGCCGAGAGGAGGGAGGACAGGAATAATTCCCCGATCGAGCAGTGTCTGAAGAAGTTCCGTGTCGACACGCTGGACTTTCCCGGTGAACAGGTGGTCGACGCCCTGGATGATTCCCAGCGGATGCGCAACGATGGCGTTCGTGCAGGCGGCACGGAGGTCGTTGGCGGAAAGGCCTTCAAGAATTTCATGGGTGACGCGGTTCGCGGCGTCCATGGACAATTCCAGGGTTGCTTCATCGGTCACGCCGGTGCCATCGAGGTTGGAGGGCTGGATCCCCTGCTTCTCGGCGAGAGCTTTGATCTGCGCCGCCGCCCCGTGCACCAGCACCACCCGGATGTTCAAGGAACGCAGCACGGCGACGTCCAGGAGGATGTTGGCAAAGTTCTCGTCGGTGACGATCGCCCCATCCACGGCAATCACGAAAGTCTTTTCGCGGAACTGCGGGATGTACTGGAGAATCCCGCGCAGGTCAGTTAGCTTCACGTTGGCACCCTGTCGATTATTTGTATGGTGGCCTGCGGCCAAGCTTAAAATGGAAACAGTTCCACTTTACACCAAAACGGAGTTTTGTCGGGTCAAACCTTGCGCGGTCTCGCTGGTTCATCCGCAAAAATGTCCGGAGAAGTTGATGGGCCCGGCCGCTGGGGAGGGGCGGGGGTGGCCATGGTCGTCCCTATGACACGCAAGGATAAGGTCCAAAAATCCATTGACACTTTTCTAAAATTCTTGCTACGGTAAAAACTCTCCCGGGAGAGAGCGGAAATTCCCTTCCTGGTCCCCGATTTCACCGTTCTGGAAGGCTGGCAGCGAACCCAACACGTCCAGGAGAAGGCAGGCGCCGCAATGTTCGTACCCAAGCGGATGTTTCTTACCAAGGGGGTAGGAAAGCACCGCGAAAAGCTGACCAGTTTTGAGCAGGCCTTGCGCTCAGCGGGGATTGCCGCGTGCAACCTGGTGCGGGTTTCCAGCATTTTCCCACCCAAATGCAAATTGATCCCCCGCGCCGAAGGCGTCAAGGAACTGAAGCCCGGGGGCGTGACTTTCGTAGTGATCAGCGAGAACTCCACGCGCGAACCGCATCGTTTGATTGCCGCCTCGATCGGCATCGCGCTCCCCCATGACCGGAACACTTTCGGCTATCTATCCGAGCACCATTCGTTTGGAGAAACCGAGGAGGTGGCGGGGGAATATGCGGAAGAACTGGCCGCCGAGATGCTGGCCACCACCCTGGGCGTGGAATTCGATCCCGACCGCAGTTGGAATGAGAAAAAAGAGATTTACCTGATCTCCAACAAAATCGTCCGCACGATGAATGTCACGCAGTCGGCGATCGGTGACAAGCGCGGCCTTTGGACCACCGTGCTTTCCGCCGCCATCTTGATGGGCATCGATGAATAATTGATGGGCGGAGACGCTCACCGGTCCACCCCCCTGACCTCTGCTTGGAGTTCCAGCCGCAGGGCCAAGGTTTATTAAATTCATAGGGGACGACATGCGCAAAAACGAAATACTTTCCACACCCACCCGGCCACTCCGCATTGATGGAAGCAAGAGCGTTTCCGCGTTGCTGGAAAAGATGCAGGGCATCTCTTTCCAGGGCCGCAACCTGGCCACCGCCTATCAGGTTTGGAAGAAGATGCTGGGCGATCGCGTGATGATCATGATGGGCATGTCAGGCGCCATGGTGCCCGCCGGCATGCGGCGGCTGGTGGTCTACCTGATCAAGAATCGCCTGATCGATTGCCTGGTCACCACCGGCGCCAATCTCTTTCACGATATTCATGAGACTCTCGGCCGCTTTCACTTTCAGTGTTCACCCCGGATCGATGATGTCCACCTGCAAAAAAATCTGATCGACCGCATGTACGACACGCTGGCGGACGAGGAAGAATTTCGTGACGCTGACGCCATGGTCGGGCGCTTTGCCGCGACCCTCGATCAATCGCGGCCCTATACCACGCGCGAATTCCTGAACCTGCTGGGTAAGGATCTTGCCCGGAGCGCCAAAGAAGACGGTATCGTTACGGCGGCATACCGGGCGGGGATTCCCCTATATTGCCCGGCGGTGGCCGACTCCTCCATTGGCATTGGCATTGCCGAAAATCGCTACGAAGGGAAAAACCAGTTCACCTTCGACGTCATCGGCGATGTGCTGGAGACCGCGCATCTGGCCGGCGACGCACCGAACAGCGGGGTGGTTTATTTCGGCGGAGGCACGCCCAAGAATTTCGTGCAGCAGACGGAGGTTACCGCGGCGTTCATGCGCAACTCCACGCAAGGGCATAAGTACGCCATACAGGTGGTAACCGACTCTCCGCAGTGGGGAGGCCTCTCCGGCTGCACGCTGGAAGAAGCGCAAAGCTGGGGGAAAATCGCTCACGACGCCAGCATGGTCAGCGTGCACTGTGACTCCACCATCGCCATGCCGGTTCTCGTCTCGGGGCTTTCGGAAAATGCCGCGCTCATCCGCAGCCGCAAGAAACCGGTATTTTCACTGGGCCGGGAACTCAAGTTTACCTTTCCGAAGTAGCACCGGCTGACCGCCTATGGCCATGTTTGATGCCCAACTCCCCAATCCGCTCGCCCCCCCCGACCGGGAAGAGGTTGAGCGCGTAGTGCGCGATTTTGAGGAGCGCACGCTCGCGGGCTTGGCGGGGCAGTTCAACCAGTTGGTCTATCTTGCTTCCTTGCGCGATTACAACACCGGCCGCTACCACCACCACGGATTGGAGACGCGCTACTCCCCGAGTGCGGTGGATGTGGGCTTGCACCAGTGCCACGTGCGGATTTTTGAGGAGCTCGTCGCCCTGCCGCTGAAGGAGCAAACCGAAGATCTGCTCAATTTCTTCGAATCCCTCAAGGAAGACAAAACGCGGCTGGTGTCGGTCTGGAAGCGGCTGAGGTCCTACCAGATTCTTCCCCCGGAAGACTGTCATCCCCTGGCGCGGGATCTTTTCGACAAGAACATCGAGATTATGCTGAGGATTCTGCGCGAGACCGACCTCTGGCCCTTACTGCACGATTCGCATCGCGACGCCGACGACCTGCCCTAGCACTTCGCCGTCATCGGGAATGCGGATGGTCTGCGGCCCGGTGGGTGACAAGGGGTGGGGAAGCAGGGTCACCTCCTTGCCCCGCTGGTAGCACCAGCAGCATTCATAGCTGTAACGCAGCTCCAGAAAATAGATGGGGCGGTCGTATTCGGTGAGCCACCCGGAGTTCACAATTTTGCGCCGCGAGTCGTCAACCTGCACGACGGAGCCCGGCCGCAGCAGGGGAACCATCATCTGGTCTTCCAGCCCAATGAAGCCGTAACGGTATTTCTTGAAATCGAGCTGGCTCAGCAAGCCCGCGGGAATTTCCCCCCAGGTTTCAACCAGGCGGGAGAGGAAGGAAGTTTTCTCCGGCCGGAACCCCGGATCAAAGCGGATGGGAAAACGAATGGGGCGGGCGGGGTCGCCGATTTCGACGGTGAAAAGATGGGTCGAGGCCTGAAGCGTGGCGTGGCGGTGCTGGTCCATCTTGCCGAGATTGATTCCATAAAGGCCCATCATTCCTTCAATGCTCAGCCGGTAAATCACCGCCAGGCTGTAGAACTTGTAAATGCTGGGGAGCGAGCCGTCATTCTCAATCTGGTTGAGGCGGGCGGTGGAGACCACGTATTCCGAACTCCGCTCCGCGTCAGCGATTTCCAGGCTGGCTTCCTCCACCTGGCGAAGGGTCAGCCCAAAACGCTCGCGGATTTGCTTCAGGCGCAACCCTGCCTGCGCGCTGAGGGCCATTGCCGAAATTGCGGGTACTGCGGGAAGAGATTGGGACATATCGTATTTGGCCTGGGGGAAAAATCTTGCCCACGCCTCAGCTCTGGGGGAGCCACCCTTGCGGATCGAAGCGAGGAGGGGAGCCATGCTCCCCCATGCAATTTGTGACAACCTCTATTCTACTATACTGGGGGGATGGAAATGACCATCCTCCCGCCGGAACGGATATTGCGTGCGTTTTCTCCAGTTCACATGAACATGCTCCGCCTCCGGCGACCCCGAGGAGTTGCCTGATGTATTCTTCGTCCTGGAGGGCGACACTGTCTTGCAGCCAAAAAGCTTGCACCTTTTGATTGTTGCAGAATTCAATAGCCGCTGCCGAATTCAGAGAGGGGTAACAGCCGGCGAAGCGCACCAATACCCCCCCTGGGCTTGCGATCCGCAACATGCCTGGATTAAGGACGGCTCAAGCCGAGGTCTCATGAGATTTGATGGTCGCGTATCCCGTGTGGCATCGTACATACCGCAACAAATCCGCGGGCGGAACCGGCTTCTCCAGGTAATCGATGGCGCCCATCTGCATGGCTTCGAGATAGCAATGCATATCAATACATCGCGTCACCACCAACACCGGCCGGTGGCGGTCCAAGCGCATGGCGTAGTCCAGCACCTTGCGCCCCTCAAAGGCCAGGGAGCCCTGGCTTACCACCACGAAGTCGAACGGGTCTTTTTGGAGGGATAAGATCGCGGATTCATAGTTGGTGCAGGTGTGCACCTCAAATCCCTGGCCTTCCAGGGTCACACGCAGGGTCCGCAGGTCGCCTGCTTCCTCATCGACGAGAAGGATTGTTGTAACGCGAGTCGTAAACTCGATCCCCTGTTGCGTGAAGACATCGCTTGCCATGGGAATTCTCCAAGCTTGATTCAATCAACCCCTCAGCCAAGACGAATCGGTTCATCGCCCGCCCCCGCGGAGAGAAGGGCCACCCTCCCCCGGCGGTGGGAACGGGAAATCCGGTTAGTCGTGAGTTACTGCGTAAAATTCAAATGCGAGGGAACCATAACCGCCACCTGCTCACTGATGAGGAAACCTGCCGCGCGGAGGGAAGGAAGATCAGAAGATTTGTCGTGGCAAATACGACCGGCAAGCCTGCCCAAGAGTTGCCTCCAATCCTTGCGGCTTTTCCGTCGCGGGGGTCGCCCCAGCGATGGGAAAACCTGGCGCAGACCTACCAAGGCCCCAAAACCTGCCCTTGGCGCTTCTGCGCTCACCAGCAGGAGATTACGTGCGGGAACTCGGGGCGGAACCTCTTCATTCACTCATGGGGTAATTTCAAACCCGCTACCCGCCGTAAAGAATGAATTACGTTGGGAGGGTAATCGTTAAATTACTACTTGTCAAGTGAATTTTAAAGTGATCGGATTTTCAATTGATAATGATGTGAACCGGGAGCAAATAGAATGCTGTAAATAGCAGACTCTGAAGTGACCTAAATCAAACAAACTAGGGCGAAGTTTAAATTTTTAACAGTTTGGCTCAGACATAATAGTCATTATGTCCTATTGCTGAGTTTCTTGCACCTTGGAGGGCGATCGGGGGCAGGCTTCGCATCCCGATGTTATATCCCCGGACGCCTAGTTCTCTTCTAAGAAATATTATAATTTTAATCAATCATCTATTGGATATGGAGCCACCGAAAACGCGGTCACGGGGGAAATGGGGCTGACCCTCCCGGAACCCCCGCCCGTCACGCCGTCAGGTGCATTTTCAACCTGCGCGGCATCTTGAGCGAAGCTTTGGAGTGCGGCAGCTTGCTGCCGCTTTCCCGCCCGCAAGCTTGCTTGCGGGAAATCGAACCACCAGAACGAACCTCCGTTAATTCTCCGATTCTTTTGAGCAAGCGCGAGACCCAGCCAGCAAGCTGGCTGGGGCAAAAGCGGCAGCAAGCTGCCGCACTTCAAAGCTTCGCTCAGTATTGGCGGCGTCCCAAGCACCCTCTGCGCGCCAATCACCCGATGCCCCGAATTTTCTTCTCTTGACCTTCCTGTAGATTGCGATATGCTGCCGCTCCTTTGCAGTCCAAGGGCGGGCGATGACAAAATTCCACAATTCTGCTGCGGTGGGGCGAGCTTCCGGCGCCGGTCTTTTCCCCATGGCGAATTCCCGGCGCTGGACGCTGGTCGGTTTGCTGTTTGTTGCCTCCTTCATCAACTACCTCGACCGCGCCACGATCTCCGTCGCCCTGCCGCTCATCTCCGTGGATCTTCATCTTGGCCCGCAAACCAAGGGATTGCTGCTTTCCTCTTTCTTCTGGTCCTACGCCCTCATGCAAATTCCCGTCGGCTGGTGCGCGGACCGATGGAATCTTCGCTGGCTTTACGCCGGCCTGTTTGCCGTCTGGTCGCTGGCTTGCGGACTGACGGGCTTTGCGGGCAGCCTGCTGGTCTTGATTTTGCTGCGCATCCTGCTGGGCATTGGCGAGTCGATCTATCTTCCCGGCGGAACCAAAATTGTGGGCATGCTCTTTCCCTCCTCCGAGCGCGGCTTTCCCTCCGGCCTCTTTGACAGCGGTACGCGCCTGGGTTTGGCGGTGGGGGCTCCCCTCATCGCCGCCCTCATCGTGTTCTGCGGCTGGCGCAACATGTTCGCGCTGGTGGGATTTACGGCCATCATCTGGGTGATTCCCTGGCTTCTGGCCGCCCCCCGGAATCTGCAAGGCGCGCGCCCGGCCGCGGCTCCGGCCGGCTCGGCGCCGCCCTGGCGGAATCGCGTCAACCGCAATCTGCTGGGCATGTGCCTGGGATTTTTCTGCTTTGATTACTACTGGTACCTGTTCGTAACCTGGCTTCCCGATTATCTCGTCACCGTCCGCCACCTGACGCTGGTGCGCGCAGGCTTATATGCGGCGCTCCCCTATTTCATATTCGGCGCGGGTGAGCCCCTGGGCGGATGGATTACTGACCGCTTGATTCGCCGGGGCTGGGATGAGACGCGCACGCGCAAAATCATGCTCGCGGTGGCGTTTCTTTTTGGACTCCTGCTCATCCCCGCCGCCCGCGCCGCCACCCCGCGCGGCGCCCTCGCCTTCCTCGCCGGAGCTTCACTGGTGGGCCTCGCCAGCGGCAACATGTTCGCCATCCTGCAATGCTGCGCGCCACCCGATGAGGTGGCCACCTGGACGGGCTACGAAAATTTTGTTGGGAACATTGGCGGGGTTCTGGCGCCCTTCGTCACCGGGTTCCTGATTGCCCGCACTGGCGCCTACTTTCCAGGCTTCGCGCTTGCGGCCGCCGTCCTGGTGTCCGGCATCTTCGCCTATGGGTTTATTGTGGGAAAACTCAATCCCGCAGGGGAGCAGCCTCCCTCGGGAAGCGAAGCGAACGGTTGAACGCCCAGAACCTAGCTTTGCAGGATCGCCTTCAAAAGATTCCGGTGCACCGTTAATGCCGCGCCGCCATGGTAATCCACTAAGCCCAGCTTTCTGAACTTGTTCATAAAATGACTGACCCGGGAACGGGTGGTGCCGACCATTTGCGCCAATTGTTGCTGATTGATTCTGGGAAAGGGAGATTCGGCTCGACCTTCCTTGCCCAGGCTGGTCAGCAGCAGGAGGATCCGGGCCAGGCGTTTCTCGCTGAAATTGAAGAGTCGGTCGACGAAATCTTCTTCGACTCGACCCAGACGGGACAGCAGGTAAGCGATAAAAAGCTTGGCAAACTCCGGCTCCTGCTGGATGAGGCGAACCAGGGCCTCCTTTTTCACGCAGGTGATGGTGGAAAGTTGAAGGGCCGTGGCGGTCGATTTGCGCAGGGATCCTTTCACCACGCAGCCCTCCCCGAACACGTCGCCGGGCCCCAATATGGCGATGACCGCCTGTTTGCCGCGCGGCGATTCAACCACCAGCTTCACGTTGCCATGCTGGATCTGGAACATCGCATCCGCAGCGTCCCCTTGCGCATAGATGGTCTGCCGGTCATAGTAATCCCGGGTCGTCTTCTGGGCGCCGGCCCTTTTGAGCAAGTTCCGGGAATTGAAAGGGAGCGTATGTCTGCTCATGCTGCATGCCTCCAAAGGTCTGGCCGCGCGCCAACCGCGTCCGTGTGCCTTGCCCGCTGCGTGAGCCGCCCTACGCTGGCTCTGAGCTTTCGATTAAGAAGGGCACACGGGCCTCGCAATAGGTACAGATGGCGGTCTGGTCCACCCGCTTATTCCCCTGCATACTTGTCGCCCTGAAATTACGCAGGCAATCCGTGCAGGTCAGAATGAAATAACCGGCGAAGCCCGGCCGTACCCGTATGGGGGTGGTCACCACTTGCGGAAAATCAGCAAAATCGGGCGTTTTTCGAGCCAGATCGTGGACGGCCTGCAAGAGTTCGGGGATTTTTTGCGCGCCCTTTTCGAACCATCGGTCAGGCCTGATTTCCGCCGGAATTTCATTCGGAATTGAGCCCGAGAGGACGATTACCGGTATGGAAGGGAAGCGTCGGCGTACCACCGACAAAAATTCGAATCCCGACATGCGGGGCATGCTAAGGTCGGTGATAATGACCTTGGGAAGGTCATTCCGGAGTTTCATCAGACCGTCGATTCCGTCCT
>Ga0326727_10015958_pt1 | contig 15981 bp, 16 predicted proteins | sample MB2enrmetagenome_FD_207643 | JGI IMG/M metagenome (GOLD analysis project Ga0326727, IMG submission 207643) | Lab enriched peat soil microbial communities from McLean, Ithaca, NY, United States - MB29MY | ecosystem: Environmental > Terrestrial > Soil > Wetlands > Peat | place: USA: New York...
TCCGGCCAGATGAGTTCGGATTATTTTCCGGTTTCGTTCAAGGACCTCGGCGCCAGCATTGTGGACGACGATTTGGACGGGCAAAAAATGATTGACGGCGTTTTGGTGCGCAGTTTCCCCCTGAACCATCCGGGAGGGTGCCTGGGTTATTGCTTTGAAAAGAAGGGGCGAAAGATCGTCTTTGCGACGGACAATGAACTGGAAATCGGCGCTTGGGACGTGTTCCCCGATCCCGATCATACCGGGCCATTGCGCCGCTGTCCGGAGGCCCTGGCGCAGGCGGCGCAGGGGGCGGACTTGCTTATTCTTGACGCGCAGTACGATGACAAGGAGTACGCGACGAAGAGGAAATGGGGGCATTCCTCCTGTTACTCCGCGACCGATCTCGCCATCCAGGCCGGGGCGAAAAGCCTGGCTCTTTTCCATCATGACCCGGAAAGCACGGACCGGTCCATTGACGAGAAGGTTCAGTCGTGCCGCCAGCGGGCCGCCACCCGCGGCGCGACGTTGACCATTATGGCGGCCAGGGAAGGCGTGGAGTTGAAATTCTGAACTTTAGCTTTCAGCCTTTCCTCTAATCCATTTTCCCTCGATCATCGAATGGGCCACGTCTCCGCAGTGCTGGACCACGGCGGACTCGGCTTCCCCGATCTTTCCGCTGTACGGTATCGTGATCAGGTCGGCAAAACTGTTTTGCGCTATTTCTCCAACGCTCCCTTGCACGCCAAGGGCGCGCGCCCCATTGCAGGTGGCCAGGCGCAGGATGGCGGAGGGCGTCACGCCGGGGTTGGACTCGGCGAAGGTTTGCATTTCGGTGAATAAATTCAGTTCCGGACCGGGCGGGCGCGTTGGGGTGACGCTGGCCAGGCTGTCGGTGCCAAGGCAAACGTTGACGCGCGCCGCGGCCAGTTCCTTGTAGGGAAACGGTTGGTGCCGAAAATAGGCGTGGCTGCGGGGACAGTGGACAACGCTGGAGCGGGTTTGGCCCAGGGCTTCAATGTCGGCGGGTTGCAGGTAGTTGGCGTGAATGGCCAAGAATCTTTCGCCCATCAGGCCGCAGCGGCGGACTTGTTCGACGGGCGTCCCGCAGCCGCAGTCCGACATGTCGCGCTGGCTTTTGAGCCAGTCGAAGAGATGGCCCCGGCCATGAACGCACATTTCAAATTCATCAATCGATTCGGCGACGTGCATGGTGACGCGCCAACGGTGGCGGGCGGCCAGTTGGGCGCTGGCGCGCAACAGATCGCGGGTAGTCGAATAGAGGGCGTGGGGTGAAAGGCCGGCAAAGCCGCGTTCGGGCCGGAGCGCGGCGATTTTGGCGGCGGCTTCCCGCACGATGGCCGCGGGGTCCCGCCGGCTGCGCACACAGGTCATTTCCAAAAACGACGCCACGCGCAACGGCGTCGAGGACCAAACATCCGGCAGCAATTCCGGGACCGCTTCGACGTCGGCCACCGTGGTGACGCCGGTGCGGAGGAGCATGGCGGCGCCGCGCAGCCAGGCCTGGGCATAATCGGCATAGCTGGCGGCGGCTTTGCGGGCGAGGAGGCCTTTGATCCAGTCGGGAAATTGTTTCGGCGCGGGCTGGCCGGCCATGTCGGTGTAATCCAGATGACAGTGCGCATTGACCAGTCCGGGCAGGAGAATGACATGGCCCAGATCGGTGGCGGGTTCGGCGGCCGCAGGGGAAAGATCGCGCCACCGGCCCAGCGCCGCGACGCGATTTCCAGAAATTAAAACGGCGCCATCGGCAATGGGCGGGCTGGAAACGGGCAGGAGAATGCGCGCGCGTAAAAGCATCCGCCGGCTACTCTTCGGCACTCTGGCGCGATTGCTTGCTGCGCGAGCCTAACGTGTGCTTGCGCGCCTTGTATTTGTTGTGGCGTTTGCGCAATTGCTGTTCAATTTTTTTGGTGACAAGGTCGATGGCCGCGTAAAGATCGCTCTCCCAATCCTCGGCAAACAGGTCCGGCCCCGGGACGGACAGGCGGATGGCGCAGCAGAACTGGCCTTCCACCAGTTTCAAATGATCGTGTTCGAGCGTGACGCGGGCGCTGGTCACAAACCGGTCCATGTGCTCCAATTTTTCGAGGCGGGAGAGAATATGATCTTCAATGGCTTTGGTCAAAGTGACGTTGTGGGCCGACAGAATGAACTTCATATAACCAAAATTGGCCCAAGCCCGGCGGAAAATCCAGCAAATTGGGCGGCGCAAATTTCTTTGCGTGGCGCGCGATTTGGGATTTAATCCGTCCGTGCCGACCAAAGTCATTGCCGTGGCCAATCAAAAAGGGGGGGTGGGGAAGACGACCACTACGATCAATGTGGCGGCCTGTCTGGCCGCGCTGGGGCGGCGGGTTTTATTGTTGGACCTGGACCCTCAAGCCAATGCGACCAGCGGTTTGGGTGTGGAAAAGAGCGAAGGGGCCAGCGCCTACCGGCCCCTGCTGGGGGAAGGGACCCTGACGGAAAAGATTCGAGCGACGGCCTTCCCAGGCCTGGAAATCATCCCGAGCGAGATGGACATGTGCGGGGCGGAAATTGAGATCGCGCGGGCTGAGAACCATTTGCACCGGCTGGCCGGCCTCATTCAACCGCTGGTGGAAAGCGGCCGCTTTGATTTCATCCTGATTGATTGTCCGCCCTCCCTGGGGATTCTGACCCTCAACGCCTTCGCCGCTTCGGATTATTTGCTCATCCCGCTGCAATGCGAGTATTACGCGCTGGAAGGCATTTCCATGACTCATCGCGTGCTCAACCAGGCGCGGGACAACGGCATTAATCCGCGCCTGGAATTGTTGGGCGTGGTGATGACGATGTTCGACGGGCGGACCAATCTCTCCGCGCAGGTGACAGGGGACGTGCGGGACCATTACGGGGAAAAAGTGTTTGAGACGGTCATCCCGCGGGCGACGCGGCTGGCCGAAGCTCCCAGTTTCGGCAAGCCGATCATTCATTATGACAAGTACAATCCCGGCGCGGCCGCCTACGAGGTGTTGACGGGGGAGATGCTGAAGAGGCTTGAATGAGAATGACCAATGTCGCCAGTCCGGTTTCCGGTGAGGCAGGACTCCTTGTCGCGCCATAGCCATTTCGGCGACGGCGAATCTTCGCAAATTAAAATATGGGCCTTGTTCGGGTGCCCCTTTCGGGCTTTCGCTGAGACCTTTCGTGTTGACCAAGGCAATCAAACTCTATTGCAAGAACGTGCGGGTCATTGCAGCGTACTCGGCGGTATCCATCATGGCTTCATGCAGATATTGTTGTGCATCTGATGCCTCCTGACTTTGCGGCATCAGGGTGACGATAGATCGAATCAGCCGAAGTATTCTGATCTTTTCTCGTCGCCGTTCGATTAAATCAGGTCGATCATTTAGCTTAAAAATCTCAATCGTCGTGCGACCACGAAGGTTGTCATCGCTTGCGAACGCATACTCTTCGCGAAATGATATAAATTCCGCGGGGTTATCTGTTGATGGATCAATCAACAACGCTTCCTCACGGACCAGAGCATTCAAGTGCGACAGCGCTCTCTGCGCATCATCCCGGAGTGGAAATTGATTTCTCTTGTAAGTTTGATTGCATGCTGGACACGAAAAGAGAAGGTTCTCCCAATTGTATGCCAACCAATAATAACCGGGCCGAATAAGAGGAGCGCCGAGTCTTTGCTGGGACGCTGCCTTGGGACGATAATGGTCTATGGTCCCTGGCGACGTATGCCTGACGTGCGATTCGCAATAACAACACTTGCCGTGATGCATTGTCACCAGCGCCTGCTTCACGTCCTCATGTCCATAAATTTTTGGGTCAAACTGGAATTCACGCGTCCCGGAGGCGTATTCTTCGCAATGTTTTTGAGATTTCGCAACTCCGTCAACAGTCAAAACAGCAGGAGGGGCCGCAGGCCGGAATACCCTTATCATGGTGTCTGACGGTGGAGCTTTTTTGCTGCGCGCTCGATAATGTCCGCTGCCCTTGCCGCTTCAGTTGTTTCACCAAAACGAAGAGGACCAATTTGCTCCTCAAGGTTTTGCAGCGCATTCTTGTCTTCCGGTGAAAGCCGTGGTTTCGTCAAAATGGATTTCCGTTGCCTCAATAATTCCTCGGTTTTGGGGTCGCGAGTTCCCAAATTCTCAAACAAATCGCTCGCTACAATCTGATCAAGCCGCCAGCCCCTTACTGACTCGGTACGATTGTCAATTACTACGTGGTCTCTTTCGCGACGCAATAGAACAATTTTTGCCTCCGTCGCGGCTTGGACAATTAAGGGACTATGTGCCGTGACCACGAATTGAGTATTGCGAAAAATTGCGGTGAGATTTTGCACCAAATCTCTCTGCCACTTTGGATGAAGGAACGCATCGATCTGATCAACGAGCACGACCCCCGACTCGGCCAATGGGTCGAGGCTGTTGGGATAGCGATCAAACATCCGGCTTGCGAGGTCAACCATCCAGGCAACGACCGACCGATACCCTGAACTGAGCGCTCGCATCGTGACCCATCCATACGGTGTGTGCGCTTCCACAAATGGTGTCTGGGTTCCGCTCGGTTGGATCCTCAATTCATCAACATCCGGTAATAGCCTTACAAGTATGTCTTTGATGCGCCCCACCCTTTGCACTGCTTTTGGGTCTTTGCTCTTCTCAGCAGCGTAGTCAGCCTGTAGCAACCATTCTTCCGCATTGAGAAGGGAACAGTTTTCATCGAAAAGAGTGGCCCTTGGGTCACTATCCCTGGCTTCCGAAAGAGCCGTGAGCCCAATGCGCCTTGCTGCTCCATATCCATAAACAAGAAAATTCTCAATAACCGCAGGATAGCCTGCTGCTTGTCCCCCACTTTGGGCGTTAAGCCGAACTGACACTTTGTGCTCACGAAAATTGCCGTCTTTAGCGTCCAGCTTTGCACCACACATCAAGCGCGCAGAAATATTCATCTCGTCCGCGCCAACCCTTATAAAAGATCGATACTCTTCTTTGCGAAGAAACGACAGAAAAATTTCCGGTACGTGAGGATAATGTTCAGGTTTTTCATGGGTTCCAGATCCGCTGTGGATTGCGCGTGGAACCATAGCCGCGAGACTTTGAAGCAACGTTGTTTTTCCAGACCCGTTGTCCCCCAACAAAATGGTCCATTGAACCGGGCGGCCCCGTCCATCTGACAAATCAAGTGTTTGGGGAGAACCGAATGAACGAACATTTTCCAGAGTCAAATCAAGAAAATAACATGGCGTCTCCGCCTGTGACTCCACCGTAAGCAAATCCGGCTGTTCTTTGACAATTTCCTCAGACATTTGAAAAAAAGCTCATGCAAAATCCTGCCGCTAATACGACTTCCATTCAAGAACTAATCATCAATATTTCGTGCAAGGCGTCGGTTCTCGCGTGCTTTCTCTTGGCTCTGTACAGGCTCAAGACGCAGATCGAATTACCCATCGCCAGAGGTTGGGCTGCTCATTTCAGGCTCGTCCTCTCGTTTATCGCAACAGCATGCCAGCGCCGCTTTACGTTTAGCCCAACCCGCCCCCTCTGTCCACCAACAAATCCGCTTTCGCCGCAACGGCTACGGCGACAAGTCTGCCACCCCCAAGTCCCGAGAGGACGAAACGCAAAGTTGTTCTTAAGTCCTTCCCTTTCAGGCTGTTGCGCCACGGGCAGCGCTTGCCGGAAAAAACCAGGATTCGCCCAGTTGGACTTCGAACCGGCGAATATTCTTTCAAGAATTAAATGGGGCATTTATCTTTGCCATTTTTTGAGAGCCAATCGGGCAAAACAAATATGGCCAAACAAATTGTCGAAATGCGGGTCGAATCGGCGACGATGGAGTTGGCGGATACCAAGACGCTGAAGTTGCAGTGGCCCGATGGGTATGACGTTGATTTTAAAACCGGCCAGTTCATCACCCTCTATTTTTCCGACTCGCCGGCTTACAAAAGAGCCTACTCGCTCTGCTCCTGCGCGCTGGATCGCGGCTTTTACGAAGTGACCATCAAGCGCGACGGCAAAATGGGCACGCGGATTGTCGATTGGGTCCAGGCCGGGGACAAACTCTTTGTCATCCCGCCGGCCGGAAGGTTCCTTCCCGTCTTCGAGCCGGACCGGCACTTGATCTGCATCGCCGGCGGTTCGGGCGTGACCCCGTTTCGGGCCTTTGCGCGGGAAGCAACGCGCCGGAAGTTGCCCACAAAAATCACCGTCCTTTACAGTGTCCGCACGCCGGGCGACATCATCTTCAACGCGGAGTTTCGCAAGCTGGAAGAGGAGAATGCGAATTTCAAATTCCTTGTCACCTGCACCCGGCTTGCGCCGGAAGATCCATGGCCGGGCCGGCGCGGACGCATTGATTCCGGGTGGGTGCGCCAGCACGTCGGCGACCTGGGCAAAACGGTCTTTTTCGCCTGCGGCCCCAACGCGATGGTGGAGGCGGCGGAGAAGCTGGTCGTGGAGGAGTTGAAAGCTCCGAAAGAACAAATGAAGGTTGAAAAGTGGGGATGAACCCTTGAAACACACTCCTCTTTACCCGGCGTATCAGCAATTGGGGGCCAGGCTCATCGAGTTCGGAGGCTGGGAAATGCCGCTTTATTACTCCAGTATCCTGGAGGAACACCAGGCCGTTCGCACCGCGGCCGGCCTGTTCGACGTTTCGCACCTGGGGAAAATCCGCGCGCGCGGCGTCGCGGCCTCGGAGTTTCTCAATGGCGTTTTGACCAACGATCTGCGCCCATTGCCGCCCGGCCGGGGCCAATACTCTTTGCTCTGCAATGAAAGAGGCGGCACGGTGGATGATCTCTACGCCTGCCGCATCGATGCCGAAGATTTCTTGTTGATTGCCAACGCATCGCGCATCGAGGCGGATTTTCTCTGGCTCGAAAAGCAGCTCGCCAGTTACAGCAAGCGCGAAGGGATGGAATTATCAAATGTGTCCGATGATTTCGGAGCCGTGGCCGTGCAAGGCCCCACAGTGGCCCGGTTTATCGATGCCTGTTTCCAGCCCGGCGCCCGCGCGGCAACCAGCCTGCGCAAAAACGAAATCGCCCGCTTCAATTTCGCGGGCCAGCCTGTTTTTGTTTCCAGAACCGGCTACACTGGAGAAGATGGATTCGAAGTGATTGCGCCGGCGCAAATGACCGAATCCCTGTGGAACAAAGTGCTGGACACCGGCCGGCCTTTCGGCCTCAAACCCGCCGGCTTGGGAGCGCGGGACACGTTGCGCACGGAGGCGGGTCTTCCGTTGTACGGGCATGAGCTGGATGAAAACACCACGCCGCTGGAGGCGGGCCTCGGATTCTTCGTGGCCCTGGAGAAGGGCGATTTCACGGGCCGCGCCGTCCTGGCCCAACAAAAAATCGCCGGGACGGCCAAAAAACTGGCCGCCTTCAAAATGGCCGGACGCTCCGCGCCGCCGCGTCCGCACTATCCTCTCTGGAGCGCCGGCGCAAAACCGGAATGCATCGGCGCAGTGACCAGCGGCACGCAAAGTCCCACCCTCGGCATGGGCATTGGACTGGGTTATGTGCCGCCGCAATTCGCCGCGCCCAACACGGCCATCAGCGTTGAGATTCGCGGCCAACAAACGCCCGCCCTCATCGTGCCCCGGCCATTTTACCGCAGAAGTTGAAAAAAGATTTTCAAGCGCCCCAATCGGCGTAAGCTCCCATTCGATTATGAGCGCAAATGTTCCCGGCGATTTAAGATACGCAAAAAGCCATGAGTGGGTCCGCGTCAACGGCGACACGGCGGACGTTGGCATCAGCGACCACGCCCAGCGCGAATTGACCGACGTGGTCTTCGTGGAATTGCCCGCCGTGGGCCGCCGGCTCAAAGCGGGGGAAAGCTGTGCCGTGGTGGAATCGGTGAAAACGGCCAGCGACATTTACGCGCCGGTCAGCGGCGAAGTGGTGGCGGCCAACCCGCAGTTGGCGCAGCATCCCGAACTGGTCAACAGCGCGCCCTATGGCGACGGCTGGTTTTTCAAAATCAAACTGGCCGACCCCGGCGAACTGGAGCGGCTGCTTTCATCGGAGAATTATTTGAAACAAATCGCGCCGTAAAGCTGGAGTTTCATCCGTCCGACCTGTCCGACCCGTCCCATGAGTCCTTCACGCTTTGACCCCGGCGACGCGGAAGCCTTCCTGTTCGAGCAGAGAGCGAATCCTGTCCACCTGGTTGCCTTGAATTTCGATGGTGCGTTGCCGGGTCGTTCCCCCGCAACCGCAGGCCGAGCGCAGCTTGCGCCCCAGGTCCTCAATGGATTGGTTGCTGATGAACGGCGCAAAGTCGTGGATGACAATGACGATTTTCCCCCCGCGATGGGCGGTTTCACGCCGCAGCACCACCCGCCCCAAGGCCGGCCCGGCCTTGGGCGGCGGCGCACACGACAGCGGGCTGGGTTCGCCGAGGGGCAGATTGTCGATCTGCAAATCCGCAAACGGATTGTTCAATTCGAACGGATTCTCGGTTGCCATTTCGATTTTATCCTTTCTGGCCATAATATTCTTAAAGCCTCATCGGCATTTTATAGGCGGGACTTAACGCCGTGCAAAGGGCAAACTAAAATCCATCCCGCTTGACGAACGCGCGGGAAACAAGTATTTCAACATTCGTTCCGAAACTGATTTAATCCGGCAGGAAACAAACACGATTTATGAAAAACAAGCCATCGCAATTGACCACCTCGGCGGGCAATCCCATACAATAGACCCAAGGAGAAAACATATGTCAACCGAAGCCAAATGCCCTTTCCACCCCGCTGCCGAAGGCGGCACATCGAACCGCGACTGGTGGCCCAACCAGTTGAGGCTGGAACTCCTGCGCCAGCATTCCTCCAAGTCCAATCCCATGGGCGAGGACTTCAACTACGCAAAAGAGTTCAAGAGCCTCGACCTCGCGGCTCTGAAGAAAGATCTCGCGGCACTGATGACCGACTCGCAGGACTGGTGGCCGGCGGACTTCGGCCACTACGGCCCTTTGTTCATTCGCATGGCGTGGCACAGCACCGGCACCTACCGCACCGGTGACGGCCGCGGCGGAGGCGGCAGGGGTCAGCAGCGCTTCGCGCCGCTCAACAGTTGGCCGGACAACGTCAGCCTGGACAAGGCGCGTCGCCTGCTTTGGCCGATCAAGCAGAAGTATGGCCGGAAGATTTCATGGGCCGACCTGATGGTCCTCACGGGGAACGTCGCCCTGGAAACGATGGGGTTCAAGACGTTCGGTTTCGGAGGCGGTCGCGAGGACGTCTGGGAGCCGGACCAGGACGTCTATTGGGGCAAGGAGACCACCTGGCTGGATGACAAGCGCTATTCCGGCGACCGGAACCTCGAAAATCCGCTCGCTGCCGTGCAGATGGGGCTGATTTACGTCAACCCGGAAGGCCCGAACGGCAACCCCGATCCGATTGCCTCGGCGAGGGATATCCGCGAGACCTTCGCCCGCATGGCGATGAACGACGAGGAGACGGTGGCGCTCATCGCCGACGGCCATACCTTCGGCAAGACCCACGGCGCCGGCCCTGCGTCCCACGTGGGGCCTGATCCGGAAGCGGCCAGCCTCGAAGAGCAGGGCCTGGGCTGGAAGAACAGCTTTGGCGCCGGCAAAGGCGGTGACACGATCACCAGCGGTTTGGAAGTGACCTGGACCACCACGCCCACGAAGTGGAGCAACAACTACTTCGAGAACCTTTTCAGCTACGAATGGGAACTCACCAAGAGTCCCGCCGGTGCCTATCAGTGGACGCCGAAGAATGGCGCTGGCGCCGGCACCGTGCCGCACGCCCACGACCCATCCAAGCGGATCGCGCCTTCCATGCTGACCACCGACCTCGCCCTGCGGTTCGACCCTGCTTACGAAAAAATCTCGCGGCGCTTCCTGGCGAATCCAGATCAGTTCGCCGACGCGTTTGCCCGGGCGTGGTTCAAGCTGACGCACCGCGACATGGGTCCGCGCCAGCGCTATCTCGGACCGGAGGTTCCCGCAGAGGAACTCCTTTGGCAGGATCCCATCCCCGCAGTCAAACATCCATTGATCGATGCGCAGGACATCGCCTCTCTGAAGGGCAAAATCCTGGCTTCCGGTCTGTCCGTCTCGGAGCTGGTTTCCACAGCTTGGGCGGCGGCGTCCACGTTCCGTGGCTCCGACAAGCGCGGCGGAGCGAACGGTGCCCGCATTCGCCTGGCTCCGCAGAGGGATTGGGAAGTCAACCATCCGGCCCGGGTGGCGAAGGTGCTCAAGACCCTGGAGGGCATCCAGAGCGCTTTCAACAGCACCCAGTCTGGCGGCAAGAAGGTCTCGCTGGCGGACCTGATCGTTCTGGCCGGTTGCGCAGGCGTCGAGAAAGCTGCGAAGAATGCCGGTCACGAGGTCACGGTTCCTTTCACACCGGGACGCATGGATGCCTCGCAGGAGCAGACCGACGTCGAGTCCTTCGCCGTGCTCGAACCCAGCGCGGACGGCTTTCGCAATTACCTCAAGAGCAAATACTCTGTATCGGCCGAGGCGCTGCTGGTCGACAAGGCGCAATTACTGACCCTGACCGCGCCCGAAATGACGGTGCTCGTGGGAGGCATGCGCGTCCTGAAGACTAACTTCGGAGGGGCGCAGCACGGTGCCTTCACCCAGCGACCGGAGGCACTGACCAACGACTTCTTCGTGAACCTGCTCGACATGGGCACGGAGTGGAAGCCGGTCTCGAAAGACGCGGACGTCTTTGAAGGCCGCGATCGCAAAACGGATGCACTCAAGTGGACCGGCACACGTGTCGACCTTGTCTTCGGTTCAAACTCCCAACTCCGCGCCCTGGCTGAAGTCTACGGAAGTTCCGACGCCGGGAAGAAGTTCGTCCACGACTTTGTCGCGGCCTGGAATAAGGTGATGAACCTTGATCGCTTCGACCTTGCGTGATCTCTGACGTTTATCCGATCGAGCCATTGCCTGACCCCGCTCATGTTCGCCGCGATATTTGGCCGCGTCAACGTTGCCGCGCAGTTGCGGGCGCGCGGCGCATCCCTGCAACGCCGCAACCCCCTTGGCCTTTCCGCCGGTTTTATGGTGCGCCTTTTAGCATGCATTACCCGTCTGCTCCACCGCAAGCATCCTCAATTCTTGCCCTGATATTTTCGGCTTGAGCAACGAGGGCAAGTTGGGGAAAATGCCGTATGCCGATGATTCAATTCAAAGGAAAAACCGCCGTGCCGCTTTATCAGCTCAAGATCACGTTGAAATGGTCGAAGCCACCCATCTGGCGGCGCGTTCTGATCCGCGCGGACATGAGACTGGACCGGCTGCACGATGTCATCCAACTTGTGATGCCGTGATTTGAAGGAGTGGATCGGTGGCGAATGGGACCCGGCACGCTTCGATCGGGATGAGGCCAACGATGACTTGAAGCGGTTGAAAGCCTGAAAAACGAATGGAACTGAAGATGGGGGCGGCGCAAAATCGGATTTGCGCCTTGCGTTGAATCCCCGAAAATTCTAAAAGGCTTGCTCTTGTTCCCTTGGGCCGATTATAGTCCCCCCCCAAAATGAAGTTTATAAAAGAAGTTTATGGCTGACATTGCAAATAAATATGCCGACAACGTCGCAGGCAAATACTACGTTGACAATCAATGCATTGATTGCGATCTCTGTCGCGAAACGGCCCCCGCCAATTTCACCCGCAGCGACGATGGAGGGTATTCTTACGTCTTCAAACAACCCGGCAGCCCCGAGGAGGAAGCCCAATGCAAGGAAGCCAAGGAAGGCTGCCCCGTCGAAGCCATCGGCGACAACGGCGAGCCGGCATGACGCGCGGCTTCACGGAAGTGCCCCAGTTCGCCAAGAGCGGCAGGGTCTTCCCGGCATTGATCCTGATGACGCTGGCCGTCGTCCGGCCCGTGGCGGGGGGTGACTGGCCGGAAATGCGCGGGCCTTGGCGTGACGGCCATGTCCAAAGCACGGGCGACACCAAACCGATCGGCCTTCCCCTCCACTGGAGCGAGACGGAAAACATCAAATGGAAAACCGCCATTCCATTTCGCGGCTGGTCCACGCCCGTCGTGATGGGCGGCCAGGTTTGGCTGACCACCGCCACCGAGGAAGGCCATGATTTCTACGCCCTCTGTCTTGACGCCGACACCGGCAAGATTCGCGTCAATGAAAAAGTCTTTCATGTTGAAACCCCGGAACCGCTCGGCAACAGCGTCAACAGCTACGCCACGCCCTCGCCCGTGATTGAGCCGGGCCGGGTTTATGTTCACTTCGGCAGCTATGGCACGGCTTGTCTGGACACCGCCACGGCGAATGTCCTCTGGCAACGCACCGACCTGCCTTGCCGCCATTACCGCGGCCCGTCCTCCTCTCCCATCCTCTTCGAGAACCTGTTGATCGTCACGATGGACGGCGTTGATCTCCAATACACCGTTGCCTTGGACAAGGAAACCGGCCGGACCCTCTGGAAAACCAATCGGTCCGTCGCCTTTAACGACGAGGACGTGCCGGGGGAAAGGGCCAGGCTTGGGGATCTGCGCAAAGCCCACAGCACGCCCATCATCGTCACCAACGCCGGCCAAACGCTCCTGCTCAGCGCCGGGGCCAAGGCCTGCTACGCTTACGACCCGCGCACCGGGCGGGAACTCTGGATGGTCCGTTATGTTGACTGGTCGGCCGCGCCCCGGCCGCTGTTCGACCACGGTCTGGCCTACTTTGTCAGCGGCCTGTCCAAAACCGAACTGATTGCGGTCAAGGTTGACGGCCACGGCGACGTAACCGACACGCATGTGGCCTGGCGGAGCAAGACGCACATCGGCAAATACTCCTCGCCGATTCTGGTGGATGGCCTGATTTACAGCGCGGCCGAGGAGAGCTTCCTGACCTGTCTGGAAGCCGGCACCGGAGACGTCGTGTGGACCGAACGAATTGGCGGCAGCTACGAAGCTTCGCCCCTCTACGCCGACGGGCGGCTGTATTTTTTCAACGTGCAAGGCGTCACCACCGTCATCAAGCCTGGCCGCGTCTGCGACATATTGGCGACCAACACACTGGACAGCGGCCTTATGGCCTCGCCGTCGGTGGCCGGCAAGGCGTTTTACCTACGGACCAAGACCCATCTTTACCGCATAGAAGACGGCGCCTCCGCCAGCAAGCCCCAGCCCGCGAACTAATTGCATTTCAATTCAAACGCTCCAGCGGATATTCTCCCGGGCGTGCAGCGCTATCCCGCCAGCGACATAGCTTTCCGGCGAACGATTCCGCGCCAGCCAGCGGAGGACCTGTGATTGGAAGGGAGTTAGAGGCACGCTTCAATTTCCCGGGCCGCCTGCCAAGCGGCCGCACCGCCGTTTTCACGCAAGCGGCGGATGACCAATTCCACGTCCGCGCAATTTCGCAAAGGCGCCTCCGGTTGCCGCATCCAGAAACAACCGGCGTGTTCCGTCAAAGCTCGTCTGGCGCGACGCACCGCTTCGGGTTTCGCCTTCAGGTCGTTGGCAATTTCCTGATCCAGCATGAGGTCAAAATGCACTGTCCCGGCCCTCTCTGCAAGCGGGTTCTCCTTCGCCCTCGCCGGGGGCGCTGGGAATTTTTGACAAAAACCTGCGTTGCAATTATTCTTTTCCCGTGGGCAAACGCAAGATTCTGACGGCAAACGTTCACGGACGAAACTTGCGCGTTGCCAGGAACTATGAAATCGCAAAGTCTCTTTTCCAAGGCCGTTTTTGCGATTTTCCCTCTCCGCTCTGTTGTCCTGCCCGGGTTCCTGCTTTCGCTGTTCATTGCCGTTTTTGGCCCGATGTCCGCCCGCGCTGGGGAGATGCGCGTGTTGCGCGGGCATGTGCCAGCAGCGGCGGCGCTGTTGCAGCCGCTGGGCCGCCTTCCGGGGACTAATTCGCTGCGCCTGGCCATCAGCCTGCCCTTGCGCAACGGGGAGGCTCTTGCCAACCTGCTGCAGCGCCTCTACGATCCCGCCAGCCCTGATTACCATCACTACCTGACGCCCGCGCAATTCACCGAAAGGTTTGGGCCGACCGCGCAGGATTACCAAACGGTCATCCAATTCGCCGGGAGCAACGGGCTTGAAATCGTCGCCACCCGTGAGAGCCGCATGTTGCTCGACATTCAGGGAAAGGTCTCGGACATTGAAAAGGCGTTTCATGTCACCTTGCTGACCTATCAACATCCCACCGAGGCCCGGCAGTTTTATGCCCCGGACGTTGAGCCGACGGTGGAGGCGGACTTGCCCATACTAGACATTGTCGGGCTGGGCGATTTTGCCGTGCCGCGCCCGATGCTGCACGTGAAGCCGGGGAACACAAAACCTGTGCCGGCGTCAGGTTCCCAGACCAACGGCTATTACTTGGGGAGTGACTTCAGGCATGCTTACGCCCCGGGAGTTTCTCTGACTGGCGCCGGCCAAATGGTCGGGTTGTTGGAGCTGGACGGCTATTACAGCAATGACATTGTGTCCTACGAGAAACTGGCCAATCTGCCAAACGTCCCCTTGATAAATGTTGACGTGACCAACTACACCGGACCTCCCGGCTCGGGAGTTGACGAGGTTTCGCTCGACATCGAGATGGCCATTGCCATGGCGCCCGGGTTGGCGGCGGTGGTCGTTTTTCAAGCCGGCTCAACCGTCAACCTGGCCACAGCCTTCCAGGACATTCTTGACAGCATGGCGTCCAGCAACCAGATCAAACAATTCAGTTCTTCCTGGGGTTACCCCGGGCCTCCCGACCCGAACACGAACCTAGATGGATGGTTTGTGAAAATGGCCACGGATGGCCAGTCCTTCTTTCAGGCCTCGGGCGACGGCGACGCGTGGGTCAACCCGATCATGGTGCCGGCGGACAGCCCCTATCTGACCAGTGTCGGCGGAACCAGCCTGACGACGAACGGTTCCGGGGTGTCCTACGCTTCGGAAACGGTTTGGAACGAGGGCGACCTGGGTCGCAGGAACGCCTGGCCCGGGAACGGAAACGGCTATTGGGGAAGCGGCGGCGGCGTCAGCACCGTCTATACGATTCCATCCTGGCAACAAGGAGCCATCAACAGCGCCAACCACGGCTCGACCAACATGCGAAACATTCCAGATGTCGCCCTCACAGCGGCTGACGTTTGGATCCTATACGGCAACGGCAAATCGGAGTCGGTCTCAGGGACCAGTTGCGCCGCGCCGTTGTGGGCGGGTTTTACCGCCCTGGTCAATCAACAGGCGGCGGGCGGCGGCAACCAGACCGTGGGTTTTATCAATCCGGCCATTTATGCGCTCGGCCAGGGGGCTTCCTACACGTCCGCTTTCCACGACATCACCACCGGCAACAACACCAATGCCCAGAGTCAAGGCCTGTACTTCGCGGTTCCCGGCTACGATCTCTGCACCGGTTGGGGCACGCCGAACGGGGCCGGCTTGATCAATGCCCTCTCCCCCGAGCCGCTCCAGATCACTCCGTCCGCGGGCTTTGTCTCCTCCGGCCCTTTTGGCGGACCGTTCAGCGTTGCCAATCAGAATTTCACCTTGACCAATATTGCCCCGGCTCCGCTCAATTGGACCCTGGCCAACACCTCCCTGTGGCTCGCCGCCTCCTCCAGCAGCGGCACGCTCACCTCCGGCGGAGCCGCCGCCGTCGTGAGCGTCAGCCTCAATGCCGCCGCCGGCAATCTCACCGTCGGTGCCTATACCAACACAGTATCGTTCACCAACCTCAATGACACCGTGGCGCAAAGCTTCCAGTTCATCTTGACCGTATCGCAGGCCGCGCCCTTGCTGAACTGGAGCACGCCGTCCGCCGTCACTTATGGCAGTGCCCTCGGTTCCAACCAACTCGATGCCACGGCGAACGTGCCTGGCAGCTTTGACTATGATCCATCCACCAACACGGTCTTGAATGCGGGGACCAACATCCTTTCCGTCATTTTCACCCCGGCCGACACGGTTGATTACAGCAGCGCAACCGGCAATGTGAGCTTGAGTGTCACCATGGCCGCCCCCTTGCTGAACTGGAGCACGCCGT
>Ga0326727_10015960_pt1 | contig 15980 bp, 8 predicted proteins | sample MB2enrmetagenome_FD_207643 | JGI IMG/M metagenome (GOLD analysis project Ga0326727, IMG submission 207643) | Lab enriched peat soil microbial communities from McLean, Ithaca, NY, United States - MB29MY | ecosystem: Environmental > Terrestrial > Soil > Wetlands > Peat | place: USA: New York...
CGACTTTTTGGCACGTTATTCACTTCGTAGAATCTGTAAGTTGCAGAAAACAATGCGCATGAACTAGCTCGACTCCCGCCGCCTCCACCAACTATCTCCGCACCGCCGATCTTCGACCGGTGCCATCCTGGGAACCGCGCCACGCGCTACCCGTTTCAGTACTGGCCCTTTCTCCATTCTCGCCTCGCCAGGAATTCTCCAGCACAGACTTCAGTACTTTATAGATACATCTGCAGGTGCGGACCTGCGTTTGTAAAAACCTTGCCGCGGGAAAACCGGCCCTTCTTCACCGCGTCCATCTTTCGACGGCGCATGGAGGAGCAGTGCCGGCGGATGGGAAAGAGAAGCTCATGAACCAGCCCTATGTTCTTGCCTTCGTCGGACAGAGCACAAACGGAATCCTTCGCTGGGGAACCGAGAAAGTTCTCCCCGGATTTGAGAAGCACGGGCTGGGCCATCGCCTGATCGATCTCCTCGATCCTGGCTGGACAACAGAACTCGGCGACTGCCTCGCCGCGGCCAAGCCGGCCTTCTGTTTCAGCTTTGAGGGCGCCGGCACCGGCATCCGCGCCAGTAACAACGAGAATCTCTGGGTGCATCTCGGGGTTCCATTCATTACCCACATCAACGACCATCCCTATCATTGTCCGCGCCAGCATTGCGCGGAAGGCCCCGGCATCTATCGCCTCTTCAGTTGCGAAGATCTTTTCAAGGCCTATGTGCGCTATTTCCAAAGCCGGACCTATGCCGGCGTGCTCGAGCTCGGCTATCCCGAGAATCCCTATGCGGACCGCACCCCGTGGAAGCAGCGCGAACACGACATTGTTTTTGTGAAGACGGGCGCCGATTCCAAATCGCTTCGCCAGAACTGGCAGGCTTTTCCATCTAACGTGCGCAGCATTCTCGAGGACACGGTGGAGCTGGTTCTGACCGGCGGCGACGAAACCGTTGCGTCCCTGTGCGAACAGGTCTTTCGCAACCGCAACATGGATTGGGGCGACCGCACGGAGCTCTTCTTTTCCGTCTGCAGCATGGCCGATTTCTACGTCCGCGCGCGAAGAGCCGAGCGCATGGTCTCAGCCTTGATGCGGCACGATGCGCTGATCGTCGGCGACTGGCCGCACATCGATTCGAAGAACGCGCGCGCCCGCTTCGCCACATCCATCCCGGCCTCCGAGCTCGACGATCTCTACGCAAAAAGCAGGGTAGTCGTCAACACGCTGCCTGCCATCCGCTACGGCGTGCATCCGCGCATTCCGGCCGGCTTTCACGCCAAGGCTTCGCTTATATCCGAATCCACCCCATATCTCGAGCAGAAGCTCAGCCAGTATCCCACCTTCTTCGGCGTCGACATCGACGGCGAGGGCTTTGCGAGCGAAGTGGACCAGGCATTGACGCTGGCTCTCCACGACCCGGAGATCGACGAGAAGATTCGCTTCTCGGCTGACCTGGCGCGTAGACAGTTTTCCTTCGACAACTTTGTCCAGGGATTGATCGACCACGCGGCTCTCGATCAGTTCCGCCGCATGCATGACGCGTGGAGGATACCGCTGCCTGCCCAACAGACGGCGTCACGCATCGGAAAGAAGGTTACCTTGCTGGCAAGGGCATCGGACAACGCGATTTGAAACCGAGGAATCCGCAGGGGTCTCTGGAGATGCTTCGCAAAAGTGAAAACATGCACTGAGAGCCTCGCCTGAAAGCATCTGGTGACGGTCCACGACGCAGGCGTTAGAGCGCTTTGCGCTAAGGAACTGCTTGCCAGGGACTCATCTGATTGACGCCAGAAGCAGAAATAGACACCGAAATCGTATCGGAAGCTGTTTAGAGTCGTAGATGTTTTTGGTTGCGGGGGTTGGATTTGAACCAGCGGCCTTTGGGTTATAGGTTCGTAAATATAAGAATCAAAAAAGCTGGTAGGTGTGATTGGTTATACGAAGTTGTCCTGTGCGCCTCACAGAAATCATTCTGACCGCTAAGTCTCGGCGTATCTCAGTGCGGATGGAATTCTGGCGAATCACAGGTTATCGCCGCAAACTCTTGAGTTCACTCATTGGAGAAGAGAGTCAAAATAATTTGTTGACTTGAAGAGTTGGGGTAGGCTACGATTTCTGCGTCGTGGGTAGAGGGTATCAACCGAATATTTCCCCGCCGACGAGCTAGCCTTGGGCCAGTTCGAGGGTTGATTAGATTGGGTTGACGATGCTCTAAACTCTTCCCATTCTAACCTCTTCAAGGTTGCCCCGGATAAGCCCAAGTACGGGTCCCTTCCCCTGCAAGATTGCCCTGGAAATTTGCCGAAGCCTAACAACAGCGGACCCCGTCGCTTTGTGGGCTGACCTGCGTTGGATAAATCTGCAACCTATGGCGCCGCAGCAAGGGATCCCGCGGCCACGAGGTATTCTTGCCTCAAAACGGATCCGAATCAGGTTAGACTCCAACCCAATCCCCCTGAGGAGGTAACATGGCCAGGTTTACTAAGATCGCAACAGTTATTGCTTCGGCAGCTGTCTTTGCCGGCGTCGCATGGGCGCAGCAAGACCCCGGAGTACAGACCGGCAATCGCGGCACGGGAGCGACCATCATCAATCCCAACGACGACCCCAACGGTTTCACGGCGTTCTTTCAGGATGGCCTGAGTCGCATGCAGGACGTGGAGTCGGTGTCGGGCAACGCCAACGGTAACAACGGCCTCGGGCCGCGGTTTAACTCGGTAAGCTGCAGCTCCTGCCATGCACAGCCGGCAGTCGGCGGCTCGGGCGCTGCAGTGAATCCGCAAGCGTCTTTTGTCAGTAACGGAATTGCGCCCCACAATACGACGCCGAGTTTCATCACGGCTAACGGCCCAACTCGTGAAGCGCGGTTTCCATTCTTCTTCAACAGCAACGGCACTGTGAACACCAGCGCACCAAACGGCGGCGTAGAAGATCTGTTCACCGTGGCGGGCCGGCCAGATTCAGGCTCCTGCACGGTGCTGGCGCAGCCTAACTTCACGCAGGCCCAGAACCTGAACAACATCATCTTCAGGATTCCCACGCCTCTGTTTGGGGCAGGTCTGGTTGAGAACGTTGACGACTCGACGCTGCTCGAGAACCAGCAAACCAATCTCCACAATAACTTTGGCATTGCGGGTACATTCAACCACAACGGTAACGACGGAACCATCACCCGATTCGGCTGGAAGGCGCAGAACAAATCGCTACATATCTTTAGTGGCGAGGCCTACAACGTGGAGATGGGCATCACCAACCTCTTGTTCCAAAACGAACGCCCGCTTCCTGAGGAAGAGCAAGCGTTAGGACTTCCGGCGACGTGCCTCAACCTTTCGGGAACCGGATATCCGGAAGACGCGTCCAATCCAAACTCGTCGCCAAATGCAGCGGTGCTCGACGATGTGTCTGCATTTGCCAACTTCGCGCGTTTCCTGGCGCCGCCGCCTCCGGGACCGGTGATTCTCAACGGGCAGCAGGTGCCCGAGTCCACCATTTCGGCGGGAGCGGCCGTGTTCACTTCGATCGGCTGCGCCACTTGCCACAACCCAAACCTCGGCCCCACACAGACCTCGAACCTTGTGCCGGCACTTAGCGGGCAGACGTTCCATCCTTACTCCGACTTCGAAGTGCATCACATGGGCTCGGGTTTCGCGGATAATGTTTCTCAGGGCAATGCAGGCGGAGACCAGTTCCGTACCGCTCCTTTGTGGGGACTGGGACAGCGCATCTTCCTCGATCACGATGGTCGCGATCAAAGCGTTCCGGCGGCGATCCAGAATCATATGAGCCCCGGAAGCGAAGCCAACACTGTCATCACCAACTACGACAACCTAAACCCGACTCAGAAGCAGGAGCTAATTGATTTCCTGCGCTCTCTCTAGAGAGGTTAATTCTTGCCGGCGAGGCGCAAATACGCGACTCGCCGGCTTGTCTGATTTGCCGGAAGATGCACATCCGCCAAGGATGCGTATCTTCGCGTTCAAATTTGCTTCGGGGGAGTAATCCATGTATGCGCGATGGTTCATCTGCATGGCAGTAAGTGCTCTGATCGCATCTTCACCGTGCTGGGGGCAGACCGCTCCCGCAACGGCCTCTTCGGGCGGGGGTAAATCCGAAGTCGCCGCAGGCGGCGTTCCCAAGGGTGTGATTCTGGTAAAAGGTGCGTGGTGGAGCGCCAGTGATTCAGTTACTCCTCTTCCGGAAACTGGACAGATTACCGACAACGTATATCGCAATGACTATTTCGGCATCAACTGGACGTTGCCCACGGATTGGACACAGAAATACGAAGGGCCGCCTCCTTCCGACATGGGGCGTTATGTATTGGCGAATATCGTTCCCTCCGACACCTATATGGGACGATCGCGCGGAAGTATCCTGATTACTGCCGACGATCTGTTCTTTACACCGTTGCCGATGACGCGCGGGGAGGAACTTATCGATTACAGCAAGGACAATCTGCCGCAAGTATACAAAGTCGAAAGGCCGCCCACTCAGGTAACAATAGGAGGACGATCGTTCCGGTTCTTCGCCTATTGGTCACCGGCAGCCGAGTTGCATTGGTACGTGTTCGGGACGCGGATTCGCTGCCACGCAATCGAAATCGTCGTCAGCAGCAGCGATACCAGACTTATCCAGGATCTTATCCAGGATTTGAACACGATGACCTTTCCTCCGGAGGACGCATCGGCCGATGGCAACAGCGTTCCGGTGTGCATAAAGGATTATGCGACAGCGGAGAATGTGATAAGCCGCGTCAACCCGGTATTCTCCGAGCGCCGATACAACGCTATTCCAGTGCGCATAGTGATTGGCAAGGATGGCAGGGTGAAGCACATTCACCTGATCAGTGCGTTTCCCGACCAGGCAAAGGCTATAACTGACGCGCTGAATCAATGGACCTTCAAACTCTACCTGAAAAGCGGACAACCGGTGGAGGTGGAGACCGGCATCCAGTTCGGAACTGCGGGGCGAGTGCCGGAGCCCGCACCGGCAAAAGCGCGCCCGCCGTCCTGGTGAAGCATGAGCCGGCAGCAGGCGAAAAGACACCGCATTTGAAGTACGCGATGGTCGTGAGAAACATTGTCGGATTATCGAGATCCAGAAGAAAGGACTGCGGCCGATGAAGATAGATATTTCCAGGCGCTTGTATCTTGGGATCGGTCAATGCGCGGTGATCCTGATTTACGCGTCTCAGGTTTGTCATGCAGCAGGCCCTATCCGGGGCATCGTTCGGAACGGAACCAGTGGCCAGCCCGCAGCCGGAGATGAAGTGGTTCTGCTTCGCCTGGATCGGAGCCCGCATGAGGAAGCTCGGACGAAGATCGACGCCCAGGGAGGATTCATCTTCGATTTGGACCATCCCGGCCATGCCCATATCGTCCGAGTAGTTCATCAGGGTGTGAACTACGACAAGCCTGTTGCTGCCGACGGTGCAGTCTCCATCGATGTCTTCGACGCCGCAGCCACGGTGCAGGGCGTGACCGGCAACATTCAGATTATCCGCGCAGGAACGCGCGGCAGAGTTCTTCACGTCTCCGACATGATTGAGATCTGGAACCAGTCCAATCCGCCTGTAACTCAGGCAAGCGCGCGAAGTTTTGAAGTCAACCTGCCCGCCGGCGCAATGATCGATTCGGTTCTGGCTGCCGGCCCAGATAACATTGCGAAGTTGATTTCGGCCACGCTCGTCCCTGGTGAGCCGGGCCGTTACACCGTCAACTTCCCCTTGCTTCCTGGGGCGACTAAGTTCGCCTTCAATTACGACCTGCCTTACAACGGTCACGCAACACTAAGCGCAAAGTGTATCTATCCCTTCAAGCAAGTGGCGATCATGATTCCGCCGACCATGGCACTTGCGTCGTCATCAGCATTCCAGACGCTCCCCGTGGGCACCGATCGGTACCATGTGGAGGCGGTTGAAAACGTCGCAGCTGGAGCCGCGCTCGCGTTTGAAATCTCCGGAGCCGGTGAGCTGCCCGAAGCGCACCAGCCAAGCACGGTCCCGCCGAATCCATCTACCACTGCTTCTATATCTGAGGCGCCGGTAATGACTGCCGAAGTTTCCACGAGCGGGAGTGCAATTCCCGGAGTTAGTCCTCAGAGGAAGATCGCCACGAGCACAACGACTGTGTGGTGGTGGGCCTTGGGTATTGCTGTGATGGGTTTCGCGATTTTTGCGTTTCTTGTTTGGCGACGGCGGAGCTCACGAGGACGGAGGGAGGTTTCAGTTTTACAGCCGCGCTCGCCTTGGCTGCAACCCGCTGCACCGCTGGTGGATGCCTTGAAGGAAGGCCTATTTCAGCTTGAATCCGATCGCTTGCAGGGAACAATTTGCGGCGAGGACTACACGTCCACGAAGCGCGCCCTGGATGAAACTATCCACTGGGCGCTCACGCGCACACTGCACCGCAAAGCCGATACTTCCACTCCGTGAATCAGAGGGCGACTCGTCAGGCGGCAATTCCTGGTCTCACTGTGCGCCGTCGAACTGTCATTGGGCAAAACTGAATGACGGCTCTCGGAACCGTTTACCGAGCGGTTGCCCCTGGCCAAAACTCCATCCGTTCCGATCCCAGCGTGTTTTTTAAGATATCGACCAGTTATGCTGCGTCTCGTATAACGCTTGTTTGTAGTCGCCGTTCGATCTCTTTGTGCTTGAGGTGGCCTTTCGGGGAGAATCTTGCCCCGCAGCAGCAGCTCGCAGTTCTGGCACGACGCCGTCCTCGGCCGCAGTTCTCCAACCCTGACCAATTGCTTGGGTGATGTTGCGACGTCTGTGGCCCGAGTGACAGAAGGCTTTGATTCTGGTTCAGCCAGATACTGTGGTGCGCTGGCACAAGGCCGGCTTCAAACGATATTGGAAGCGGCTCTCATGGCATCGGCCGCGTTCCGGAAGACGGCGCGAGGGCAAGGAACTTCGCGAACTCATCTGTCGCATGGTAACGGAAAACCCGACGTGGGGCCGACGACTAACATCCGAAGTGGTTCAAAAAAGCCAGGGCCGATCAGCATTTATCTTCGATAACTTATGTCCACATTGAATGGAAGGCCAATCGATTGTCCCTGTGAAACGTCGTCTCTATCCGTTTTCGCTCCTCAATAGCTTATTGAGCGGTCTGTGATCCGGGCCTCAACGCCCGCATCTACTGGAAAAGTGCCGCTGTTCCTTGGAAGGTACTGCGTGGAGCAGCCTGAGAACTACTCCACGCTCGATGAACCGCGAGGCCTGCCGTCAGCCTGCGGGTTAATTGCACGCATGCCCGTTGACGGCGAAAGCAGTGGGCACGGTGTTGGTGGAGCTCCACGAGCCGTTGAAGCCCATGCCGTTGTAACTGGTACCGGCAGCGATGGAGCCGTTGTAACTGAGGTTAGAGACGGTCACGATGGCTCCGCTCTGCGACTCCGCTCCGTTCCACAACTGGGTGATGGTCTGGCCGTTGGCAAAGGTCCAGGTCAGCGTCCAGCTGGTCCAGTTGGCAGTGCCGGTGTTCTCGAGCGTAATGGCCGCACCAAAGCCCCCCTGCCACTGGTTGCCGATGGTGTACACGATGTGACAGTAGTTGCCCGTCGTGATCGGATTCACTGTCAGCGTGATGGTCGTGCTTGCTTTTGTTGTGCCGGAGGTGCCGCCGATGGTCACTGTGGAAGTGCCCGTTGTCGCCGTGCTGCTGGCGGCAAAGGTCACTATGCTGCTGCCTGTGGTCGGGTTAGTTCCGAACGTCGCGGTTACGCCGCTGGGCAAACCCGTGGCTGCCAGCGTTACGGCGCCGGTGAAGCCGCCCGTGTCGGTCACCGTGATGGTGTCAGTGGCGCTCGAAGCCTGTGTTACTGACAACGACGTGGCCGACGGCGTAAGCGTGAAGCCGATCGGAGTGACTTTATTCACCGTCAACGAGATGGTAGTGCTCGCCGTTGTGGTGCCGGAGGCGCCGCCGATGGTCACCACGGAGGTGCCCGTTGTCGCCGTGCTGCTGGCGGTAAAGGTGACTAAGCTGCTGCCTGTGGTCGGATTGGTTCCAAAGGTCGCGGTTACGCCGCTGGGCAAACCGGATGTGGATAGCGTAACGGCACCGGTGAAGCCGTTCGTGTCGGTCACGCTGACCGTGTCCGTCGAACTCGAGCCCTGCGTTACCGAGAGCGACGTCGCCGATGGAGCCAGTGTGAAGCCGGGAGGGGGCGTTCCGCTGCCCAGCGGGAACTGAATACTTTCTAGCTCCGATTGCTTCAGTGTGCTCACCGGGGTCGCGTCGTAGTTCGAGTCGAGAAGCGCATAGCTGTCTTCGCCATTCAGAGCCCAGTAAGTCCAATTGATTTGAGGGTTGCTTTGCAAAAAACTGACGAGACTCTCGAACCATTGTCCCTGGCTGCCGGCTGCGGAGTTCTCAATATCCGAACTCGTGTTATCGGTTCCGAATTCGCCTAACCACACCGGCGCCGTGCCAGCCGCGCTGATATATCCCCAATACTTATTCCAAATTGCGTCGAGGCTGGCAGGGGTTGTGCTGCCGTTGAACCATGATTGTTGAAAGAGATTCGGACCGTAATCGTGAGCCGAATAAACCAGTTGATTCGCAACGCTGAGCGTGATGGGATTGGTGGCCACGCCGATCAGGTTTCCGCCTTGCCAGCCGCAAACGCCACTGTAACAGTCGTTGCCCTCGACAAAGATCAGAAGATGGGAATTAATAGCCAGAATCGCGTTGCCTGCGGTTGTCGCTGCTACAGGCCAATTCTGCGTGGTCAGAGACGTTGGGCATCCGCCGGTCGTCGTGTCGCCTGTCCAGCATGAGCCGCTTGTAGAGCTGGAACCGATAAGATGCGGCTCGTTGCGCAGGTCCATGCCGATAACCGTCGGATTGCCGTTGAAAGTGAACTGGCTGGCGCTGTAACGCGTCGCAAGCGCCTTCCAGTCGGCAATCCAGTTGGCCTGGGGATAGGCGCTTGTGTACCAGAGGCCGCTGGACTCGTTGGACGAGCCGGCCTCGGAACGATGGTTATCGAGAATGACGCGCAGACCAATCGATCCAGCATAACTAACGATCGTATCCAGATCCTGAAGCGCGGTTGCACCGGCCAGAGCCTGGTTGACGGTTACGCCGCCGGCGTTTTGCGTGAAATTAGTCGGTACCGGATTGCTCTCCACCATTTGGTTCGAGAAGGGGATGCGGATGACGTTATAGCCGAGGCTCTTGATGGTATTCAGAACTGTCTTGTAGTCCTGCGCCCACAGTCCGTGTACCAAGAAGTCCGGTGTCTCAAAACCATACCAGTTGATTCCGGCAATGCGCACTTCTGTGCCATTGGAGTCGACAATCTTGTTGCCGCTGGTATGCCAGTAACCGGCGCCCTGCGCTGAGGCGAAGGGCGCCACAAGGGCAGCAGCGAGAGCCAGAAGAGCTGCAATCGCCGCTGCACGTAGGGGGGAGGGATTTCTTTTCAGCATGGTTCAAACTCCATTATTTGCGCGCATGCGCTAGTTGACTGTGCAAGCGGTTCCGTTCAGCGAGATCGTGGCGGGAATCGCATTGGTCGAGTTGTTCCAAGTGCCGTTAAAGCCGAGTCCAGTTACACTGCCGCCGGCGGGAATGCTGCCGTTGTAACTGAGGTTTTTCACCGTCACGTTGGATCCGCTTTGCGCCTCCGTGCCATTCCAGAACTGCGTGATGGTCTGGCCGTTGGCAAAGCTCCAGGTCAGGGTCCAACTGGAGAGAGCGCTGGTTCCAGTGTTTTTGATGGTGAGAGCCGCGCCGAATCCACCGCCCCACGAGTTGGAGATGGTGTAGTCAACTACGCAGCTGCCGCTTCCGCCACCGCCGCCCGATGCCTGCGTTGTGGCATTGGCCTGGGCCGATGCGCTCGATGTGCCCGCCGCGTCTACAGCTTCTATTACGTAGTAGTACGTGGTTGAGGCGGCAAGGCCTGTGTCGGAATAACTGGTCGCCGTCACGTTGCTCGCAATCTGATTGCCTGACGAAGGCGCGAAGCCGCTGGTTGTGCTGCGATAAACGTTGTACCCGGAGATGGTGCAGTTGGCTGGAGCAGTATCCGCGGTCCAGCTCAAGTTGATTGTGCTGGAGGATGCAGCCGTGCCCTTCAACCCGCTGGGAGCAGAGGGCGTCGCGGAACAGCTTCCGCCGCCACCGCTGCCGGCAGCAGCGCTCACGCTGAAGTTGCTCACGGCGAGGCCCTGACCGCCGGTCCAGATCTCGAAGCCGTACTCAACGTCGATCAACCACCAGGTCGATTCAAGGCTGCCCCGCGAAACGGCGTCGGAGAAGAACGGCAGCAAATTCAGATTCGCCGACGTCACAGGCGAGTTGGCGACATAGGAAACAATCTTCCATGAGCTCTGATTGCCGGTCCACACCGCCCAGCTTGCGCCGTCGATGGTAACGTTGGCGACATTGGAACCAAAGGGCTGGATCGATCCCTGGTGGTTGATCCAGATCATCACCTCCGTGCCGTTGGGCTGACCGGACGTTGTCGAGGTCTGGTTAAACCAGATGTCGTAGGCTGCATCGTTGTTGTAGCCCGACGGCTGCGTGATGCTGACGCTGGACGAGGCTGAGGCGATGTTGTTTTCCTCGATCGGAAACGGATTCGACGAAGTGCAGGTACCCCAATGGCATCCCCTGTAAATGGAAGTGTAGGTTCCGGGAGCCCCGTTGGTGGCGTTGTCGAAATCGGCGGTTGTGATATTAAAGCCGACTCCGCTGACGGAGGCGCACTCCGTGGTGCTGGAGTTCCACTCGTCCATTTGGAAGTTGTAGACGCCGCCGTCGAGCGGCGTAACGTCGAATTGTGAGCAACTGGATTGCGCGGCGGCCATGCGCGGCATCGCAAAGATGCCCAGGCACAGCGTCAGCACCAGGAATGCCCATCGCGTGCTGATTCGGGCGTCTCCGAGGTTCATCTTGTGGCGATTCAATCTGTTCATTACTTCTCCTTTCGACGCGTTCGGCAGGTGTGTTGCCGAACAACGAATGAAAGCGGGGCAAGCCATTTAGCTTGTCCCGCCTTCTGTGCGTTACGCGTTTAGTTGCACGTATGCCCGTTGACAGCGAAAGCAGTGGGCACGGCGTTGGTGGAGCTCCACGAGCCGTTGAAGCCCATGCCGTTGTAACTTCCTCCAGCAGCGATAGAGCCGTTGTAACTGAGGTTAGAGACGGTGACGATGGCTCCGCTCTGCGACTCAGCGCCGTTCCATAACTGGGTGATGGTCTGGCCGTTGGCAAAGGTCCAGGTCAGCGTCCAGCTGGTCCAGTTGGCAGTGCCGGTGTTCTCGAGCGTGACGGCCGCGCCAAAGCCGCCCGGCCACTGGTTGCCGATGGTGTACACGACATGACAGTAGTTGCCCGTCGTGATCGGATTCACCGTGAAGCTTTGCGTCACCGGCGTGGCGGCTGCGAAGGTGCTGTTGCCCGCCTGCGAAGCGGTGATCGAGCAGGTTCCAGCGGCCAGGAATGTGGCCGTGGTTCCCGAAACCGTGCAGATCGTTGTCGTGGTCGATGCCAAGCTGACCGTCAGGCCCGAGCTGGCCGTGGCCGTGAGCGTAAGCGGCGTGCCTACCGTCTGCGCAGGGATGGTCGCGAAGGTGATGGTTTGCGATTGCCCTGTTCCTGGAACGATCACTGTGATTGGGACAGAATTCGTGATCGTGCCGTTGGTTCCGACAATGTTGATCGGATAAGATGCGGCCGGCGTGCTGCTTTGCACGCTGAAGTTCGCAACGATGGTGCCACCTGGCGCGTTTACCGAGTTGGGAGCAAAGTTGATTTGCATGCCGTTTGGTGCGCCGGTAGCGCTGACCGACACGCTGCCTGTGAGTCCGCCCACAAACGCGATGGTGAACGTGTCGGTGGGGTTCGTCCCGACCGGCAAATTCACTGTTGCGGAAGAGGCAGTAATCGTGAAGTTAGGCTTGGGAACTACGGTGAGAAGGAGTGAAGCGGTTTTCGTGGTGCTATCACCGGTTCCGGTGACGGTTAGAGGATAGGCTCCGGGGACGGTAGTGGCAGCCACGGTAAAGGTGAGCGTGCTGCCTGCCGAGCCGGTGACTGTAACAGGGTTGAAGGCAGCAGTAACGCCTGTCGGCAGGGCGCTTAGACTCAATGCTACGGCGCCGTTAAAGGTTCCAAAATCGGTGACGATGACGCTGCTTGTCGCGGTCGTTCCCTGCACCGGACTCGCCGCGGTGGTCGTGAGGAAGAAGCCGTTGCCGATTTGAATCGTCGGGAATGCATTCTGTACGTCTTCAAGGAACTCGGTGATCCAGAAGTCCCCGGCCGGGGGCGAGTTCGGAATCGAGTTAACGGCCATACCGTTGGCCAGCGTATTGCCGTGCGCGGGGTCGCAGTTCTCATCGCCATGGGTGGCGCCAAGGGCGAGGTGCTGTGCGTTCGTATCACCGTTAGGATAGTCGCCGTCCGATTCTCCTGGCGGCTTGACCCAGACATACGCAGACAGATTGGCAAACCCTCCCGGGTTCACCGTGGGAAAGGAGCCGATTCCCTGATTGGCCTGGTTGCACCATTGGCCCATATCGTCGCGCTCGTCGATTTTGCTTTCGTCCACGAAGGTGTCGAGGACCGTGCTTGTGCTCTGGGCGGTCGGCCGCAATGATCCACCCCAGCCATTGCGCGAGGTATCGATCAGGAACCCGAGTGTGGATGGGAAACCGGCGTTGATTAGGCCCGCGTCAAATTCGGCAGCGTAGTCTTCCTCGTCGATTTCGGGATTGAACTGATAGAAGGTACCGGAACAGGCCTCGGGACTGGCGCAGAGGGTTCCGCTGCCGATGGCGCCACCGGGTTCCGTAAATGCGGTCAGAAACGGCTCTTTGGTCGGGCCATAATTGGCCGTATTGGTAATAAATCCATCCACGCTGGCTACGCCGGCCGTCGTTCCCTTTGCCACAGAGACAAAGAAGGGGAAGGCGATGGTGGAGTTGGCAGGCCAGCCGAGCCATCCGTGATGCCCCACATCGAGATAGTTATATACATTCGGTAGGGCGTGGAATTGTTCCAGCGCGTACTGAATTCCCTGTACATAGACGCCATTCAATGAGGGCGATCCGGTCATGCCGTCGTTCGCGGCGATGCAGTTGGTGAGCGAAAAGCTCAGACCGGTGTTGGTGATCATGTTGGGCAGCGAGTCGTCCTCGATGACCAGCACGAAGCGGATATTCGAGGGCGCTGCGGCCAAGGCCTTGGCGATGGGAGTAATGTAATCTGTCTCGTACTCATCGAGGCCGGTCCCGGTCAAGGTTTCTTTGGCGCCGGTAGGGCCGATCACTGTGTCGCCTCCGGCAATGCTCAACTCGCCGTTCGAGGCCAAAGCTGCGCAGTCCCGGTCGGGCAGATCGTAAATGACGAGCTGGACGACGATCTCCGCGCCGTTGGCTTGGGCGGCTGCCGCGGCGATATGCTGCGCGAGGCTCATCCGTCCGTTGCCCGCAGCGCCGCCGTAGATCGCGCCGATATGGTCCAGCCAGACGAAGGTCGGGGTATTTCCGACAACAGACATCTGCTGAGCGAGCGTGGAGCCGGCAGGTTCAGTTGTGACCGCGGTGGCGACTTCATTGGCATAGTCAGGGTTGACGTACACCTGTGCCCCAACATAGGGGTTGGTTACGTGCTGCGAAAAAGCCGCAGGCAGGGTGAATACCAGTGTTAATACTGCCAGGACAAACAAAGCGATCCGCCTCGCGCGCGAGGCGGTGGTCTGGCCCGACGCCATTCCGATGCAATTCTGCATGTGTTCTCCTTCTTATGCATCCGGCGTGGCTCGATACATCGCTGCACGGAAACGCGCCGCAATTATGCCGTTATCAGCGCATGCAACATAGGCATGGGCTGGCTTGAACAGCTCGCAAATATCTGAAACCAAGAACTCACATTGACATGAGAATCGTGGACGCAACAACGAATCATCGCGGGCGCGACCCGAAGGTCCACACAGATGGGACAAACAGCGCCGTACACACAGAGTGACAATTCGCCTCGGCGCGAACTTAGATATGCCGTTGCGAACCTATTTCAGCTACGCCATGCGGCACCATTGGGGGTGCTTTCTTGTGGCGTTATGCAGGGGACGAATCACTCTGCCGTACAGTTGCGAGAGGAAAGTAAAACGTTTGAGTAGGAACATGCAAGTTACGAAGGGCCATTGTCCGAAAGTAACAACGCAAAAAACAGGGCGTCGTGGTATTTACGCAGTCGCGCGTTCGTTGAGCCATATCGCGACTGCTGCAGGCAACTGTTCGTGGCCGACTGATCGGCCCCGGCTTTTTTGAACCACTTCGGATGTTAGTCTTCGGCCATAACCGAGCCGGGGAGGGCGGGTGGAATTCTGGCGAATCACAGGTAGGGACTTATGCGTTGCCAGTCACACAGTTGCACTGCTAGGCTTATTGGACTCTATCCAGGGTCCGCAAGGTTCCTTGGCCTGACAGCTCTTTTATCTGCGCCAGTTATAGCCGCAAACTATCGAGTTCTTTCATAGGAGAAGAAAGTCAAAATAATTTGTTGACTTGAAGAGTTGGGGTAGGCTACGATTCCCGCGTCGTAGGTAGAGGGTACCAACCAAATAATTAATCCCCCCACCGACGAGTTAAAGCACTCAGGTCAGCAGAAGCAGGGAGGGGAGAAGCCATCGCAGCGAGTATGCCGCAGGAGGCGCGGACTTAAAGATCGACAGTGAATGAGACTGTGCACTTAGCTGCAGGACCGGTCGCAATGACCGGAAATTCCATGCCACTTTGCCTTGCGTTGAATAGTAAATCAAAGTGCACAATAGATCGCGCCGTCCTCAACCATGAGTTCGATGCCGGCGGATTTGGCGGCCTCTTGCAGGGCTGCCTGCAGCATGGCGACCGGGTCAGGGCTTACGTCGAGCCGGCGCATCAGGCCTTCACCTTTTTTCGCGCCTGCGGAAAGGACGATCTTCAAGCCACGACGCTTGCATTTCACGGGCGTGCCATCTTCGAGCTTCAAATTCATCGGCTTGATGAAGGCATCGACATAATGCACTCCGATGCCAGACTTGTCGCCGGTGTGCTGCGGAAGTTTGCCTTCGGCATCCGGGTTCACGTCACAGATTTTGACTTTCATATTGGCCTCCACTGACTTCGATTCCCTCCGATTCCAGGAATTCGTCCATTACCTTTCTAAACGCGCGGATGTGCTCCGGCGTGCTTCCGCAGCAGGAGCCGACGATGTTTGCGCCCGCCTTCAGAAGCGGCATCAGACCTTTCACCATCTGCTCGGGCGTTTCGTCGTATACGACTTTCATGTTGATCAACCGGGGCTTTCCAGCGTTCGGCTGAACCATGATCGGCAGGCGGGTTGCGTTCTTATAGCGCTCCACGGCATCTCGCGCGCGTTCCATTTCCATACCGGTGCCGCAGTTGAGCGCAACAATGTGCGCTCCGTGCTCCTCCATGAACTCCGCAGCGCGCTCAGGTTCAATTCCCATCATGGTGCGAAAAGTGGAGCCGTCGAGAGTGACGTCGTAAGCCATAGACCCAATGATGCACTTCGAGCCCGCAGCCTGGGCTGCTTCTATGCCGATCAAAAGTTCCTCAAGCGATGTTTGCGTCTCAACGATGATGGCGTCGGCCCCCGCATCGACCAGAGCCGAAGCCTGTTCCTCGAAGGCATTGCGAACCTGGGTCTCAGTAAAATCTCCGAAAGGCTGGAGCAAGCCGCCAAAGGGCCCAATGTCCCCGAGCACGTAGCCATTCTTGTCGCCAAAAGCCTGACGGGCAATCTCCACTCCCGCCTTGTTGACTTCAACGACATGGTCCGCCTCAGAATGACGATTGAGCATGATACGCGATCCGCCGAAGGTATTGGTGATGAGGCAGTCCGAGCCGGCCTCGACGTAGCGGCGCTGAATGGCGAGCACCCGCTCTGGATGCGTAAGATTCCATGCCTCGCCGCAGTTGCCCTGTTCCAGTCCGGCCATCATGAGTTGCGTACCCAT
>Ga0326727_10015961_pt1 | contig 15979 bp, 12 predicted proteins | sample MB2enrmetagenome_FD_207643 | JGI IMG/M metagenome (GOLD analysis project Ga0326727, IMG submission 207643) | Lab enriched peat soil microbial communities from McLean, Ithaca, NY, United States - MB29MY | ecosystem: Environmental > Terrestrial > Soil > Wetlands > Peat | place: USA: New York...
CAACCCCTGCATCGCATCGACCGAATTGGGGCCGCGCTCCAAGGCCTGCTCAAACAGCTTCTCGGATTCGGCAAACTTCCTCTGAAATAAATTCAACCGGCCCAACGCCACATAGCCAAGCGGCGAGTTCGGCGCCAGCCCGATCGCCTTTTTCAAGTCGGCGTCGGCAAGATCCGGTTGTTTACGGGTGCTTTCAACGGCGGCGCGCCAAATATACGCCTCCGGATAATTGGGGTTTGTCTTGATCGTGTTTTCGGCGATTTCGGAAAGTGAGTTTGTATCGCCCTTCCGCATAGCGACTTCCGCCAGGAAACGTTCTGCCTGTACCATGCCGGGAGCGATCCGAACCGCTTCGCGCCACTGCTTTTCCGCGAGATCCAAGTCGCCTTTAGCGGCGGCAGCTATGCCTAAGTTGTATCGGGCAAAGGCGTTGTCGGGGGTGTCCTTGACCGCCTGTTCCAATACTGCGACGGCGTCTGCCGGCTTGCCTTGGCGAGTCAGAACCATGCCATGAAGAATATTGGTCTCGGCATCTTTGGCATTGGCTTTCAAGAGCTGGCCGACGATGGTATCGGCTTCCTGCAGGTGGTTGGTATCGAGCAGGAGCTGGGCGTACGCTTTCTTCAAAGCGGCATTCTTATCATGAGCTGAAACCAGGTTCTGATACTCGGAGAGTGCTTTGTCGGTTTGCCCGGTGGCGAGATAGTAATTGGCCAGCAGGCGCATTCCATCGGGATTGTCCGCCAACTCCTTACTGGCTTGGCGTAGAACCTCCTCGGCCTTGTCATTCTGTTTTTGCGCCAGGAAAACGCCCGCCAGAGCGTTGCGCGCGGCAAGATTCTGAGGTTCAGCGGCGATCGCGTCCCGGAACTGTTTTTCCGCGTCATTCCAACGGCCCTGGGTGAGGTACAGGCGCCCTAACATAAGACGGGCGCGTGCCTCTTTGGGTGCGAGTTCGATGGCATGCGTCAGCGAGGCTTCAGCGTCGCCTGAAGTCGTGGGATTGCTGGCCTGCAAGGCCGCCAAGTTCTCCACAAAGCCCGCACGCTTCGGATCCAGGGCAATCGCCCGTTGCAGCTCCTGGATAGCCCCGGGGATATCCTTATTGGCGGCAAGCAGGTTCGCCAGCAGAGCGTGGCCGTCGGCATTGTTGGGATCCTTCGCCAATATCGCATCTGCCTGTTCGCGCGCCTTATCCAGTTGACGGGCGCCCAGCAAGAGATTGGCAAGATCAATCCGAGCCGGAAGATTGTCCGGTTGCAGTTCCGTAGTGCGCACCAGTTCGTGATAGGCGTTAGGCCATGATTTGAGGTGCATATAGGTCCGAGCCAGTTCCAGGTGCGCCTCCGCAAAACCGGAATCTACCCGTAAGGCATTGGAGAACTGAATCAGCGCTTCACTGTATTTCCCTTTCTCCGCGTAGCGCTTTCCACTCTCGAAATACTTCTGCTTGCGAACATTGGGGTCCCGCGAGCAACCGATGGTGCCACCGGCAACCGCTAAGGCGAGGAGCAATATGACAAGTATGCGTACAGTTTTCATGGTCTTTTTCACCGAGAAAGTTTCAACCACCTATCCGCAATTTTCGCGCCATGCAATTGGGCTTGGCGACGGGTTCCGATTCTTCTACCGATAAAGACGGCCTGGCCGTCTATGTATTCTCAATAACTTGCGACTTCCTCTACGTCTAAGTCGCTTATGTGCTGCCGTCCCAAGCAACCCTTAGTAAATGGCCCTCACTGGGGAATATAGTTTTTGAGCTGGGGCGAGAATTGTGCAGCCAGCTCAAGAGTTCGGGCACGAGCGGCGGCCACGGTCTCCCCAGGCAAAACTGGCGTAATAAGCCGCACCAGCGCGCCATCGGTTCGATTCATCCGCATGGCATCGGCTACCAGATAGAATTTCGCCCAGTATTCGCTAGCTATAGCGCGTCCGTGGGCCTGGTACCAATAGATGGCAAACATCTTGTTAGGCCCTTTGGCGAGGATGGTCTCATTCACCTGCAACGGTTTCATTCCCGGCAGTTGCAGGGGAACGTGACGGCTGTTTTCGAACACCCAACCGGCGCCAGGAAGGCAGTTCTTGGGCGAGTGAATCGTGTCTCCGCTGCGTTGCGAAGGAAAGTAGGCAATAAACAGATCGACGCCAACCGGTTTTTCCTGAGACACATAGAAGCGATTCAGGAAATCACCAGGGCCCAGAATCTCGCGCACGTCAGAATCGATAGGACGATCCACCGACTGCCACGGCCCGATTACAGCGGGAAACGCCGCCAGTGGTGTTGCCTGCGGTATGTTCTCCATAACGCCGCGAAATCGCAAAAATACTGTAGCGGCGACCAGCACGATAACTATAACTACAAACCTGATGCCGGCATTGCCGTTATCCGCGATGGCTGGGTTGGCGGGCGATGGAAGGTCGTGCGTCCCTGAGGAGGAAGGCTCCTTTTTCTTGCCCACCAACGCAAGCCCCTTCTGCACCGCAAAAAGCATAGCCAGGGAGAAGCCAAAGATTACGAAACCGGAAAACTCATGGAAAAACCCTAAAGCTTTGGTGGGATCCCAATACTGTACACACAGTCCAGTACCGATGATCCGGGCCGAATTGGCAAAAACCGCGATCGGCACACTGGCGAGCGCCAATGCCACTCGTTTCCAGACTGCCTTCTCCAGGAAAAACCCATAGATAATGGCAAGAGTGCCCAGGCTCATTAAAGAACGAATCCCGCTGCAAGCTTCGGCCACTTCCAAAGACATCGCCGGCAGGCGAATGACATTTCCTTCGCGCAGCACGGGGACTTGCAGCAGCGGCAGTATCTCAGCCGCCACCCGGGAGGCTAACAGTTGCAGCGGAAAAGTAATCTGATTGAAAACAATCGCCGGGATCGGAATGGCAAATACAAGAAACGCAAGGGGAAAAGCTAAGACGCGTAGCCGCGGCCATCCCCAAAAGGTAAGGGCGATCCCGGCAAGCAAAACGATGCCCGAGGTGCGCGACAAGAATAACTCGGCGCCTAAGACGCCAACCACGAGCCAAGCCAAGCCCATAGCGACCACAATCAGTCCCAACCAAGTGGGCTTCTTGGGAGTTTGGGCCAGCCTGGCGCGATCCCGGTAGACCAGGAACGCCGAGAAAACCGGCACCACAAAGCCGTGGGAGAAATCCGGGAAATTCCACCAATCGTGGATAAGTTTAAGCAGCACCACACGATACAGCAACAGGACCAGTGCGGCGAGCAGTATGATCGGCCACGACCGGGCAGCCATGCGGGCCGGGCCGGGCGCAGTTTCTTTAGTAACGGCTTCTTGCGTGTCAATCATCGAGTAGTCCGATTACCGAAAACGTAGCAATTGTGAGGCCAGGTTTTTGGGCCCGGCAAAACCCTTTTCTCTTTATTACGGAACCCGGTTATCCCGTATCGGGGAAAAACTTTTCCACTCTCAGGTCCAATTTCCTTCCGCGATCGAGGGAAAAAGCGCTACTAATAGCCCATTATCCAGAGCAGGCGGGAAACGCAATCGGCAGGCAAGGGCACGGCCGGTAACCGGCAGACAATGGAAAGCCCTGCGTTGGCACGCCCAGAGGAGGAACCGCGCAAGCAAATCAGCCCGGCGGCCGGTCTTTTGACCCCCTTGGCCGGTAACTTGCAATGCAGTGCTTCCGGTTCCACATGCCAGAGAGTTTTGCTATTCGCGAAATAGCTGTGGGGGACGACTCCATCGTGGTGGGCACAAGCGCCGTGATGCTCGCGTTGTATGCTGCGGCGGCCAAACTGGCCGACCTCGAATCGCCCCTCCTCATTATTGGAGAAGCGGGCGCGGGGAAGCGTACCATTGCGCACCACATCCATAACGGTTCGCCGCGCCGAAGCGAACCGTTTCGGATCATCGACTCCTTAGCTTTTTCCACCGCAGTGGATAAGGGCAATGGGGCGGACAAGATGTTGGGTTCGGGCGGGACGGTGCTTTTCACTCAACCGTCGCAAATGAGTCAACCGGCCCAGCAGAAAATTCTCAAATTGATACAGCGCGACCGCCGTGGGCCCCGGATCGTAGCCGCCAGTAATGAAGACCTGGATCATGCCGTCCGTACCCGCCGCATCGGAGAGGAGTTCTGTCACGCAATCAGCGCGGTTTCTTTGCGGGTTCCTCCCCTGCGCGCCAGACGCGACGAAATCTCCCTCCTTACCAACTACTTCCTGCAACAATACGCGCGCGCGTTCGGGCGGCCCAAGCCCAAACCGAGTTCCGCAGCGGTCGAATTCTTCCAGACCTATCGTTGGCCCGGGAACGTGGCCGAGCTGGAAACGGCGATGAAATCTCTAGTCGCCATTGGCGACGAGACCCTGGTTATGGCGGCCCTGCGCGCCTCCGCCTGGGCCAACGGACGCTCCGAAGGACGGCCCACCGCCTCCTTAAAACAGGCGGCACGGGAGGCTTCGTTGGAAGCCGAGCGCGAACTGATTTCCGACGTACTGCTTTCGACGGCATGGAACCGCAAACGTGCGGCCCAGCAACTGCAAATCAGTTACAAGGCACTGCTTTACAAATTAAAACGTATCGGCATCGAATCGCCGGCTCTGCGGCGAACGATGGAAAACGGTGAATCACAATGAGAAGGGTCTTTTTCCTACTAGCGATCCTGTTGGCGCTGAGTACGTTGATTTATGCGCAAACCAAACCGCAACCGGCCGCTGCCCCGCCGAAGCCGGGCGCGACGATTGATCCCGAAACTTATGTCATCGGCCCCCAGGACGTGCTGCAAATTACCGTCTGGAAAGAACCGGAAATGTCTATGTCATCGGTTCCGGTGCGGCCGGATGGCAACATTTCGCTCCCCCTGTTAAATGACATACAAGCCGCGGGGCTGACGCCGATTCAGTTAAGCGCCGTCCTCGCCCAGAAGCTACAGAAACTGGTCCAGGACCCTAAGGTTACTACCGTAGTAACCGCCGTCAACAGCAAGCGGATCTTTGTGCTGGGCGAGGTGATGAAGCCGGGCCCGATTGCGATGCTGCCGGAGATGAACGTTCTGCAGGCGCTTTCGATCGCCGGTGGCTTTTCCCAATATGCCAACACCAAGAAGGTTTATGTACTGCGCACCGAAGCCGGCAAGCAGAAGCGGATCGCCTTCGACTACAAGCAGGCGGTAAAAGGTGACGTGCCACAAGACCTGATTCTGCAACCTGGCGACACCATCGTCGTTCCGTAGGAGCCCGTATGCGAAAGCTACTGCTGGCCGTAGTAACGCTCTTGTTCCTGCTGGCGTTGAACGCGCTGGCGCAAGACTCCGCAACGACTGTACCCGAGGAGGGGACACCGGCCCCGGCCGCCCAGCCCGAGCCACTGCGTCCTCTGTCGGGCGCGCTGCTGCAGAGCAGCGGCAAGAGTGGAATCCCGTCGGGAAAGCTGGTGCCGTCCCTCACGTTCTCCGAGACGACAACTACCCTGAGCGGCACTACCGACTATCGCGCCAATATCGTCGGCGACCTGGCCTACGATCAACTTTCGCCACGCCATGCCTTCACCTTACGCTACTCAGGCGGCGGACTATTTGACGTGGATAATTCCGATTTGAACAGAACCTTCCAGCAGCTTTACCTGAGCGAGTCCTTCACGGTACGGCGCTGGAACTTTCTTTTTGGCGATGCGCTGGCCTACATGCCCCAGTCCCCGATTGGCGGCGGATTCGGCATCCCCGGCCTGGGCCAGTTCACCTCAGACTTGTCACTTACCAACCTGTATCCGAACTTGGTGCCCAGCCAATCGATCCTGACGCTCGATACCAGCGCGCTCAATAACAGCACTTTTGCGCAGGGACAATATAACTTCACGCGGCAGACTTCGGTTACGGGCGTGGCCTCCTACGGCTTGTTACGCTACCCGGACGAATCGGCGCTCGACGGGCATCAGATGTTCTTCAGCACCGGCTTGAACCATAGCATCGGCCGGGCCCAGGTGGCGCTGCAGGGCTCGTACAGCCATTTCAGCTACGAGGCGACGAACAGCGGCATGGAATCGGAAATGCTACAGCTTATGTACTCGCGGCCGCTGGGGCACAGCTTCAGCATGCAAATCGGGGCCGGGCCCGAAAGCGTGCACCCCCTCGGCTCGACCGCGCACAACCGCCTTACGGAATCCGGATTGGCCGCGCTCAGCTATCGGCGGAAACAAGACCACGTCACGCTGCGATACACGCGCGGCGCCAATGGGGGATCCGGGCTGCTGATGGGCGTGTTAGCCGATAACGTCCAACTCTCTGCCGGGCATCAAGGCCGCTTCTGGGGCATTAGCGCGACCGGGGGTTATGCCCGCAGTAGCGGAATCATACAAAGCGTAACCACCAGCTCAAACACGGCGGGGGCGCAGGTGACGCGTACCTTCCACCGGAACATGAAGGTTTATTTCAGTTACACCTATCTGACACAAGACGCCGGCACGCTTTGCGTGGCGGGCACCTGTGCCCTCAATACCCATGAACATATTTTTGGTATCGGCTTCCATTGGAATCCACGCGGCCTGCGGGTCGGCGAGTAACAGGCAAAGGACGATTGCAAATGCAACCCAAGCAACAGCGAGAACTTGACCTCAGCGATTTTGTAAACATCGCCAAGCGGCGGGCCCGATGGATCGTCTTCTCCACCCTGGCGATCGCGATCGTGGCCATGGCGGCTATCTTTCTGCTGCCGCCCCGATATACGTCGCTGGCTCTGGTCCTGATCGAGCGGCCGAAGGTGCCGGGCGAATATGTGCATTCCATCGTGGATGAAAACCTGGGCGTCCGCCTGACCATGATGAGCGAAACCATCCTCAGCCGCACCCGCCTCCAGCCGCTGATCGAGCGTTTCGGGCTGTATGCCAACCGCAGAATGACGATCGACGACAAACTGGAGCAGTTGCGCAAGGACATCGTGGTCAAACCGGCCAAGACTGCCCTGGGCAAAGACCTGGTCGCTTCGTCCCGGGAAGATCCCACCCCCGGCTTCACCATTGCGGTCAATTCCAGCCAGCCCAGGATCGCGCAGCAGCTTTGCTCGGAAATTACTTCCATGTTTATCTCCGAGAACCTGAAAGCCCGCGAGCAGTCGGCCGAAGGCACCACCCAGTTCCTGCAGACTCAGCTCCAGGATGCCAAACGCAACCTGGATGAGCAGGATGCCGCCCTGGCGGTATTCCAGAAGCAGTACCTGGGCCAACTGCCGGGACAGGAACAGGGCAACCAGAACATGCTGGCCACGCTGAGTTCCCAGTTGCAGGCAACCACGCAGGCGCTCGGCCGCGTGGAGCAGGAGAAAACTTATGCGGAAGCCCTCCTGGCCCAGCAAACGGCGGCCCTGGAGGCGGCGGCGCAATCCGGCGGCGATATTCCGCCTGCCCAGCGCCTGCAAACGCAAATCGACCAGTTGCAGACCCAGTTGTCGAGCCTGGAGGCGCGCTATACCCCGGATCATCCCGACGTGATCAAAGCCCGCCGCGAACTCGACGCCCTCAAGAAACAGATGGAAGCCGGCGACCAGGCCGCGGCGGCTCCCGCTCCGGATAAGAAATCTACCAAAGAGACGCCGCAAATCCAACAGCTCCGCGCCCAGCTCAAGTCCATGCAGATGGGCATTGCGGCCTACAAAGCGGACCAGGACCGCATCCAGCAGCAAATCAAGATTTTCCAGGCCCGCATGCAGCTCAGCCCCGAGGTACAAGAGCGTTTCCGCCAGTTAACGCGCGGCTATGAGACGGCGCAAAAGTTCTACAACGACCTGCTGGCCAAGAAAGACCAGTCGGCCATGTCTACGGAACTGGAGCGGCGCCAGGCGGGCGAACAGTTTCGCGTGGTGGATCCACCCAATCTTCCGACCAAGCCCACCTTCCCCAATCCCCTCCTGTTCTCGATCGGAGGCGTGGTCGGCGGCTTGTTCGTCGGATGCGGCTTGGCCGTGTTGGTGGAATACCGCGACCGGGCCCTGCGTAACGAGTATGACGTTTTCCATTACACCAAACTGGAAACGCTGGCCAGCCTGCCGATCATTGCCAGTGCGTTGCCCCCCAAGCCGGCGCGGCGCTTCCGCTTGCGGAAGAAGCCGGCGGCGCTGGCGGCAGCCGCGGCCGGCGGCAGTGCCTCCTCCGCGCCGGCGCTGCGGGAAGCCCAGGGAGGACCTGGCCGTGTATAGAGCCTTCTTCGGCTTGCAAACCCACCCCTTTGGGGTTAATCCGGACCCGCGTTTTCTGTGCATGACGCCGCACCTGAAGGAGGTGCTGGCCTGCCTGGCCTACGGCATCCGCCGGCGCAAAGGTTTTGTGGTGCTGACCGGCGAAGTCGGCACGGGCAAGACCACGTTGATTAAGACCCTGCTCTCGTCTTTGAATTCCGCCGACGTAGCCACTTCCTTTGTCTTCAACCCCCAGTTGGAAGTACTCGACTTTCTGGAATTCATGATGGCCGATTTCGGCATCGAGGTGCGATCGCGGACCAAGTCGCAGATGCTGCTGCAGCTCAATCAATGGCTGATTCACCGCCACCAGTTGGGCATGACCTCGGCGCTCATCATCGATGAAGCCCAAGACCTCTCGCTCGCCATGCTGGAAGAAGTGCGCCTGCTGACCAATTTGGAGACGGCCACCGAAAAGCTGTTGCAAATCGTGCTTTCGGGGCAGCCGGAACTGGACGAGAAGCTGCGCTTGCCGGAAACGCGGCAATTGCGCCAAAGAATTGCCTTCCGCTGCCGGACCAAGCCGCTTACCAAACCCGGCACCCATACCTATATTGCGGAGCGGCTGCGCATCGCCGGCACTACCGACGAGGTGTTTTCGCCCGCGGCGGTGGAGGCCATCTTCGGGTATGCGCAAGGCATCCCGCGCGTCACCAATCTGCTTTGCGAACATGCGCTGATCACCGCGTATGTCGAAGGGCTCCGCCCCATCCCGCCCTCGATTATCCATGAGATCGCCACCGAATTCGAGCTGGAAGAAATCGCCCCGGTCATCGCCAGGCGAACTGAAAATACCTTTTTAGCGCAAAGGACGACTAACAAATGAGCCGGATTCACGATGCTTTAACCAAGGCCGAACAGCAAAAACAGCCGGGGAGCTTGGCGCCTGCCGCTTCCGGCGCCTTACCCCGGGTTGACACCGCGGGTGAAACGGCCGACTTCTCCGTGCAGGCCGCCGGGCTTCCAGCCAGCCCATTGACGAATGAATCGCCCCAGTATATGGGCGATTTTCCCGTCCGGCCGTGGAATCCGGACCTGTCCCGCCTCATCTTTACCGACTCCTTCAGCGGGATTTCCGATTCCTCCGCCGCGGGCGAGGCCGGGCGGGAGCAGGTGTACGCCATCGAACAACTGCGCAGCTTGCGCTCCCGCGTGTCCCAGCTACACGCCAAGAAGCCCATCCGGACCATCCTGGTTTCCAGCGCCCTGGGCGGCGAAGGCAAGACTTTTGTCTCCGCCAACTTTGCCCTGGCGCTGGCCCGGCAGAAGGGCAAGAAAGTCCTGCTGGTGGACGGGGATCTGCGCAAGCCCAGCCTGCACCAGTTGTTTGGCGCCCCGGCCGAGCCCGGGTTGACGGAATACCTCGCCGGCAGCGCCGAATTGGCGGACGTCATTCAGGGTGGCGTGGTGGAGAACCTCTGGGTGATGCCTGGGGGAACGCCGGTGTCGAACGCCGCCGAGCTTTTGGGCAACCAACGCATTCCCGGTTTGCTGGAAAGGCTGGCCGCGGTTTTCGATTGGATCATTGTGGACTCTTCGCCGGTGCTGGCGGTATCGGACGCGGTCGCCATTTCGCGCGCCTGCGACGCCGTGCTGCTGGTGGCGCGCGCCGGAATCACCCAGTATGACAACGTGCAGCGCGCCCAGCATGAGTTCCGCGAAGCCCGCGTGCTGGGGCTGGTGCTCAACGGCGTCGCCAAACCGGAGCACGGGGCCTATTACTACGCCGGATACAGCTACGGGTACGGAAAAGGGAAGGGAAAACCAAACGGTAGGGAAAACCTACCACAGAGCCACAGAGGCGCAGAGCCCATCGGGTGATCGGGTGATCCGGTGATCGGAAAAACGGAAGAAAGTAGGGCTCTTGCTTGAAACTTGCAACTTGTGGCTGATTTTAAGGCAACTGAGGGCCGAACTGCAGATTCCTCTCCCGCTTTGCGGGATCGGAATGACAATTCATTCTGAGAACCGAGAACTGAGAACTCCGTAGCTTGAAGCTTGTAGCTTGTAGCTGATTTTATGATTCGCCTGTTCAATGCTTACTTTCCGGTACGGACCGTATGCCTCGGCGCGACGGAGGCATTATTGGCGGCCCTCGCCTTTCTGTTGGCGACCGTGGCCACCATGGGAACGCTGGATGCCAGCATTGCTTTAGCTTACGAACAGGGCCTGGTCAAGATCGCTATCGTGGTTGGAGTTTTCTCGCTTTGCATGTACTACTTCGATCTTTACGACGCCCTGATCCTGAGCAATCAACGCGAGGCGTTTATCCGTCTCGTCCAGGTGTTTGGGACCGTCTGCCTGCTCTTTGCGGCGTTCTACTATCTCTTCCCGTCGCTTCGGCTCGACCTAGGGATTTTTCTGATCGGCTTGGTATTGGCGGTGGGCGAAGTGGCATTGTGCCGCCGGGTTTTCCTGTTCATGAATACCATCGACCGCTTTGCCGAGCCCTGCGCGATCCTGGGCAACGCGGCCCTGGCCAAAGCCTTGCTCGAGCAGTTTGTCACCCGTCCGGAACTCGGAACGCGGGTGGTCTGCCAACTGAGCGACGACTCCATCGCGGCGAAAGGCGACTGCCAGTCTTCTACCTGGGGCGAGGAACTCAAGAGGGTGGTAGAACAAAACCGTATCCGGCGCGTGATTGTAGCTATGGGCGACCAGCGAGGCCGGCTGCCGGTGGAAACCTTGCTGGAACTCAAGACCGAGGGGGTAAGGGTCGAGGATGGCGTGGAGTTATACCAGTCGATTACCGGCAAGATTTCCCTGCATTCTTTGCGATTGAGTTGGCTGGTATTTTCTCCGGGGTTTCAAGTCTCCCGCCTGATGCTGGTCTATAAACGGCTCATATCCTTGTGCCTGTCGATTGCGGGTTTGCTGCTGATGCTGCCCGTGATGGTGGTGATTGCCATCGCGATTCGCCTGGATTCCGCCGGGCCCATCATATTCCGCCAGAAGCGGGTGGGGAAGAATGGCCGCATCTTCACTCTCTACAAGTTCCGTTCGATGATTCATGACGTCGAGCAGGACAACAATTTCAAGCCGGCATGCAAGGACGACAGCCGCATCACCCGGGTAGGGGCCTTGCTGCGCCGAACCCGCCTCGACGAGCTGCCGCAACTGTTCAATATCCTGCGCGGCGACATGTACTTCATTGGGCCGCGCCCCTTTGTGCCTAACCAGGAAGAGGAATGCATACGCCACATTCCCTTCTACAAGCAGCGCTGGAGCGTCCGGCCCGGAGCCACCGGCTGGGCGCAGGTGAATCGCGATTACTGCAGCACGATCGAAGATAATGCCGAAAAGCTTTCTTACGATCTGTTCTACATCAAAAATGTTTCAGTCGGGTTGGACCTGCTGATTCTATTCAAAAGTATGAAGATTCTTTTGTTGGGAAGAGGGGGTCGATGACCAGGCTGGCGCTTATGGTGTTTATTGGCTCCGCGGCATGGCTCGCCTATGTCTATGCGGGCTATCCGATCTGTTTGTGGTTCCTGGCGCTATTCCGGCGCGTTCCGCACGTCGCGGACGATTCATTTTTGCCGCCGGTCTCCGTTCTGATTGCCGCGCGCAATGAAGAGAAAGACATCGGCTGGAAGGTCCAGCAGACGCTGGCCTGGGATTATCCCCGCGATCGCCTGCAGGTGTTGGTGGCATCCGATGCCTCCGACGACCGCACCGACGAGGTGCTGCGCGGCATCTCCGACCCGCGCCTGGTCTATGTGCGCATGCCGGAACGGGGCGGCAAGGTGCGCGCCCTTAATCATCTGGCGCGCCTGGCCACGGGCGAACTGCTTTTTTTCACGGACGCCAATTCCGATATCTCTGCCGAAGCGCTGCGGCGCATGGTGCGGCATTTTGCCGACCCGCGGGTCGGGTGCGTGACGGGAGTGGACCGCACCGCTCCTGAGGACGATCAATCGGCGATTGGCTCCGGGGAAAGCACCTACTGGACTTATGAACTCAAGATCGACGAACTGGAGAGCCGGTTAGGATCCGTCTTGGTATGCTTTGGGGCCATTCACTGTATCCGGCGGGAATTGTACCGCGACTGCGACCCCGATCTGGCCAACGACCTGGAAGTGCCGATTCGGATTGGCGCTGCCGGCCGGCTTCTGGTATTCGAACCCGATGCCGTCTCCACGGAAAAGGCTACCAAATCGCCGGTCGAGGAGTTCAAACGGCGCCGCCGTATCTGCGGCCAGGGCGCCCTGGGATTCTGGCGCCTGCGCCGGCAACTCCGCGGCCTGCGGGCCTGGCAGTTCCTTTCCCGGAAGTTCCTGCGCTGGCTGGCGCTCGTGCCGCTGGCCGGTTGTCTGCTGGGAACAGTGCTATTGGCTTTCGCTTATCCCTGGATGCACGTTCTTCTGGCATGTCAAGCGGCGTGCTATCTGGCCGGTGCGGTGGGCTATGCCACGGCTTTGCGGGGCCGCAATCCCGGCCGGCTGTTTGCCATCCCGTTGTACTTCATTCTGGTAAACACCGCGGCGTTCCTCGGTGTGCTTGATGCTTGCCGCGGCCGCACGTACGCGGTTTGGAAGGTGGCCTCGCTCACGCGCGGGAAACTGTCGCCTTCCGCGGCGCCGCAGCCGGCGGAAAGCGACGTATTGGCACGAAAGACCAGCGCGAGTTAGGTCTGAGACCGCGCGATGATGTACGTGCGCACCTCGGGTGGAAGCACCGGCCTTCAGTGGAAGCACCGGGCTTTAGCCCGGTGACCTTGGGTGCCCGGCATGAGCGGGCTTTAGCCCCGGTGCTACACCAGAGGCGCAAAGGTAAGTGATCAGGCGGTCAGGGACCTAGACCCTGGGAAATGGTGAAGACAATTGCCAAAGCCGGTGCAAACCTGGTCGCCCTGGCGATCATGTTCCCCTTTGCCGCCCTGTCCGGCTTCGGGCGCGTGGCTGTGCTTTTTCAATTCTTTGCCCAAATGGTGGCTCTGGTTCCGGGCCTTCCGGGCGACTATCTGCGGGTTTGCTACTACGCCATGACCATTACGAAGTGCCCGCTCTCCAGCCGGATTTCCTTCGGATCGTTTTTCGCCCAGTCCGCCGTCACGATTGAGAGGGCAGTCTACATCGGAGCTTATTGCGTAATCGCCAAGTGCCATATAGGAGAGCGGACGCAAATCGCCAGCCACGTGCAGATTTTTGGCGGCCGGCAGCACGCCCGCGCTGAAGATGGCGGGATACTTCCTTCCGATGAGCGGGCTTTTACCTCCATCACCATCGGCAAGGACTGCTGGCTGGGGGCTTCGGCCATTGTCATGGCGGATGTCGGCTCAGGCACCACGATTGGAGCCGGGGCCGTGGTAACGCACCCCATCCCACCCAATGTGGTGGCGGTGGGCAATCCCGCGCGGGCGATCAAAGGGGCGACGGCGTGACCAAGCGGCTGAGCGACAATGCGGGAGGCGCGCCGATTCCGGTCCTGATGATGGCCCAGGAGCTGGGGTGGGGCGGAGGCATCGAGCGGGACGTAAGCAAGTTCGCGCGCCACCTGGCCGGGCACGGAATTGCCGCCCACGTCGCCTGCTTTCGTCCTGGCGGGGCCAGGTGGAAGGAAATCGAAGCGGCGGGAATTCCTACCGTTTGCATTCCCGTTACCTCGCTTAAGTCTCCTTCTGTCATCTCAGCGGCCAAACAGCTAAAAAGATACGTCACCGAGCACGACATCAAGGTGCTGCATGCGTTTGATGGTCCCACCGATCTGTTCGGCATTCCGGTGGCGCGAGTCTTGCGCTTGCCCAGCCTTACCAGCCAGTTGTGGTGCAGGAGCATCTTGGCCAAGCCCAGACAAGTGCTTCTTTCCTTTATAGACAAGCTCGCCAGCGGGATATTTGTGAATTCCTACGCCGCCGCCCGCGAACTGGTTACCGATTGGCACGTGCCCTCGCATCGCATCCATGTCTGCCACAACGGGTTCGAGCCCAAGGAATTCCATCCCCACGGAAGAACCCGGCCTCCACGGCTCTCCGATGCCAGTGTCGTCATCGGAACGGTAGCCGTGCTTCGGGAAGAGAAGAATCTCCCTCTGTTGCTGGATACCTTCGTCAAGGTCCACGCGGCCGACCCTCGCGCCCGATTGCTAATTGTCGGCGACGGGCCGATGAAGCCGGTTTTGACGGAACGGGCAGAACAGTTGGGGCTCACGGATGCCTGTATTTTCCAGGAGGCTACGGCTTATCCGGCCGACTGGATGAGAGCCATAGACATATTCGTCTTGTGCTCACGCTCGGAATCATTTTCCAATTCCCTGCTGGAAGCCATGGCCTGTGGCTGTTGTCCGGTAGGCTCCCGCGTGGGCGGCACCGGCGAGCTGGTGACCCACGGAGAGACTGGCCTGCTGTTCGATTCCGGCCAGGCAGAGCAACTGGCAGACGCTCTATGCCGGCTGGTTCAAGACGGGCAGCTTCGGTGCAGGCTGGCCACTGCCGCCACGCGATTTGCCCATGACCACCTGACCATCGACATCGCCGCCGGCCGTCTTGCCGGTATTTACCGGCAACTGTTGGGGCAAGAAGCCGTGTCCGGCGACAACAACGAAACCGTTCTGGCGGTGAGCAAGTGTTGAAACTTGGGATATGCACGGCGGCGCAGGACACTCCGGCACAGCGGTGGTGGCGCCGAGGTCTCGTTGCGTTAAATCTTCTGCCCACGACGCCCACATGCTCCTCGCAGGAGTTGGAACGTTTTGAGCGCATCGTGCAGCAACTGCGTCTGTCGAACGGAACCAATAGGATTACGGTGCGTCACAGACTTGCAGAGATTGATGAAAAGATCGGGGCGCTGTTGCCCTCGCTCTTTGCTCGCGACACGGCGCTCCAAGTCGAAGACTGGGCGGTATCGAGCGGCATCACCGCCGCGGAGTGGTTCCAAGCGCTACAGCCGGTATATCCGGACCTTACCTTTACCGCTTCCGATTGGATCCTCTATCTGGTGGAAGCAAGACGGGAACAGGAAGGCGATGCTTTTGTGGTGGACCCCAGTGGCGAGCCCATCCAGTACATCCGTGCTCCTTTTGTGGTCAGCCTCACTCTGATGCAGCACCCGCTGTACTTCATCAATCGCGCCATCCAGCGCCGGGCGCTCCGGGAGTGGAAAGAAAGTCTATCCTCGCAATTCCATATCCCCGCGGAATGGGATGCGGCAGATGGAAGCCGGCAGTTTATCTCCCAGCCTCCTTTTGTGCTTCGCCGCCTCCCGCTATTGCATCCGGAGGTGTTACAGATGCGCAGCGAACGCTTCCGCATCAAGCAGCATTCTGTGTTCTCGCCTCTGCCCCGGCCGGTCCATGTGATTCGCACCATGAATATCCTGATTCGCTCGTACTTCAGCGCCTCCCAGTTGCGCTTGGCCGCGGACGCTGTCCTGCACAGCCTCGAACCGGCCGGCCTCTGGATAGTGGGACGGACAGCGGTGGACAATCCTCCCCGGCATGACCTCAGTGTGCTGCAAAAGACCCCTTCCGGGTGGAAGTCACTTTTTCGTATCGGTAAAGGCTCGGAGATGGAAGCGGTGGTGTTTGGCAACAATCGGGAACAGTCAAATGGATAGCTCGCCTCAAGTCGACTCGGTAGACCTTGAACCCTCGCTGCCCGCCGGCGAAACGGAAGACGGTAGCCAAAACGTCGCCGCGGCTGACCACACGGTCGACGATCGCCCGGGCGCCGGAGCAAGGTTGGCATTCTGGTTTGCTCTCGGCCTGGTATTTCTTCGTTTCAGCATGCTGCATGAGATGCTTACGTCTCTAGTGCATGTCAATCTTTACCTCCTGTAC
>Ga0326727_10015964_pt1 | contig 15973 bp, 15 predicted proteins | sample MB2enrmetagenome_FD_207643 | JGI IMG/M metagenome (GOLD analysis project Ga0326727, IMG submission 207643) | Lab enriched peat soil microbial communities from McLean, Ithaca, NY, United States - MB29MY | ecosystem: Environmental > Terrestrial > Soil > Wetlands > Peat | place: USA: New York...
ACCGCACGCTGCGCGAACTGGCGCTGAGCTACTTTGAGCATTACTTCAACCTGCGTCGCGAACACACGCTGCGCAGCTACTCGGCGCCGGTGAACCTGAAGCGTCTCGACGGCCGGCAATGGATGACCTCAGAGGAAGATGTCTGGTGCGTGCCCGAGCTCCTCATTGCGGCACGCCACTATCGGCTGATTCCCGATAAGGTAGCGCGGGCGCTGCCGCGGCTCGATCTCCGCAGCTTCGAAGCGGGAAAGTATGGCCGGGTGAAGCACTAGGGTCTGGCGCCGATCCTTACCAGAGACTCCTGGCCGGCGTGGATGCAATGGAATCGACTGCGCCGGGCTCTCTCGCGCTGGCGGCGGGAGTTTCATGCGCAGGGACCGATTGCTTTTGCCCTTCGGGGACGATGCGGGCTACCGGAACGCCGTTGCGGTGGAGGATGAAGGTCACCCCTTGATAGTGGGCGCGATTGACGCAGTCAGAGAACTTCCGCGCCGCCTCGGTAACGCTGATGGAGCAGGTCTGCATAAAATCAGATTATATGATTTTATGCAGTTGTTGACGCGGTGGAATCAAATCAGTTAACCCATTTGCATTGAGGAGATTTACCCTCGGTCGCTCACACCCATCTGCTCCATGATCGCATCGAAATCCTCAAGCTTTGAGTACTCGATAATCACCCGGCCGCGACCGTTCTTATCCTCGATTGTCACCTTCAAACCCAGCGCCCTTTGCAACCGCTCCTGGGCATCGCGCACATTGGGATCGATTTGAACCTCAGGCGCCGGCTCCTTCCTGGGCTTGCGCTCCGGATGAAGCAAACCCTGGACATAGCTCTCAATCTGGCGAACAGAAAGCGAAAGTACAACTGCACGCTTCGCTGCTTTCTCAATCTCCTCAGCGTGCTCAAAGGCCAGCAGCGCTCGCGCATGGCCAAAGGTCAACTCGCCTGACTCGACCCGGGCTTGCACCGTTGCGGGCAGCTTCAGCAGCCGCAGAAAATTCGCCACTGTCGCACGGTCCTTGCCGGTGCGCTGCGCCATCTGTTCCTGGGTCATGTGGAATTCACGCGACAGCCGCTCAAAAGCGCGCGCCTGCTCCATCGGGTTCAGATCGGCGCGTTGCAGGTTTTCGACGATGGTGATTTCCATCGCCTGCTCGTCCGACACTTGGCGCAGGATTGCCGGGATCGTCTTTTTGCCTGCCAGCTCGGAGGCTCTCCACCGCCGCTCGCCGGCGATCAACTGGAATCTCCCGTTTGCCTGGGGACGAAGCAGGACCGGCTGCACAACACCATTTGCGGTAATCGACGCCGCCAGCTCGGCGAGCTGGTCCTGATTCATCGGGCCGCGTGTCTGAAAGGGGTTGCGGTCAATCAGATCGATGGGAACCTCCCTTGGCCGGCCGCCTTCGTTATCAGGGGCAGGCATGGGGCCAAGGTGAGTGCGCGGCAGCAGAGAGTCAAGCCCTTTGCCTAGCGCGCGTCGTTTGGTGTCATCCGTTGCGGTGGTCATTTTAAGTGTTCCTCAAATTGCGGCCCGGGAGCGGCCAATGCATTTCAGTCTGTTTGCGATTCGGGAATTGCGAACTGCGGGAGCGATCCGGTTGAAATGAGTGCCGGATGCTCCTAAGAGTAAGGCCAGAAACGAACCGCCGCCGCCGGCCTTATCGAGACTGCAGCCTTTCGTTCCCGGCTGCCGTGAGCCTCAATGCCGTTTCGGGCCATAAACTCTCCGGCAAGTTCGAAATAAGCCTCGGTGCCGCGGGACCTGCCATCGTAAAGCGCGACAGGTTTGCCGTGGCTGGGCGCCTCGGCCAGCCGGATGTTGCGCGGTATCACGGTCTGGTAAAGCCGGTCGCGAAAATACTCGCGAAGGGTCTCGGTCACCTGTTGCGCCAGATTGGTGCGGTCGTCATACATGGTCAGCAGGACGCCTTCGATGGTCAACGCGGGATTGAAGGCTGCCCGCACCCTCTCGAGGGTGGAAATCAACTCCGATACGCCCTCGAGAGCAAAATATTCGGCCTGCATCGGGACCATGAGGATCTCAGCCGCGCACAAGACGTTCAGAGTCAACAGATCGAGGGCGGGCGGGCAATCGAGAATAAGCAGATCGTAGTTGTCGCGGATCGGCTGCAGGGCATCGCGGAGCCGGGTCGCACGATCTTCCTGGCCGGCAAGCTCAATATTGGCTCCGGTCAGGTTTTTTGAGCCGGGAAGAAGCCAGAGATTCTCGATTTCGGTGGGCAGAATCACCTGATCTGCCGGGCTGTTGCCCACCAGCACCTCGTAGATCGAATGGCGATTGTCGTCGCGCTGGAAGCCGAGACCCGAGGAGGCGTTTGCCTGCGGATCGCAGTCGGCGAGCAGCACATTGACGCCTTCAATGGCCAGGCAGGCCGACAGGTTGATCGCGGTCGTGGTTTTGCCCACACCACCCTTCTGGTTCACCACGCCAAGTATCCTGCCCATGGGATTCAAGACTAACGGGAGCCGTGGAACGAAGAAAGCTGTTTCGGCTGTGGAGAACTCGGACAAGCTGTGGAAAGTCACCGGAGCGTTCGACCCTGAAAAGGCTGCAAAGATTTATGGGGCAGTGGTTTGCGAGAAAGAGCGGTGTGCGGCAGAGTGCCGATGAGGAGGCCGGTGGAAAGTGGAAAACTCGGGCGGTTTAAAGCGAATATCAACCCAGGCCAATGCGGCCCGAAAATCACCTCTTGACTCTGCATAGGGAGTACTTTGAAAGCAGGTGTTCCAAGTGGAACATCGGGCAGTTGCGACGGCCGGTTCGATCGCGTTCCACGTGGAACAGTGAAGCCGGGACCATCCCTTTTGCACTTGTGTTTCACGTGGAACACTCGACCTCGGCGGCGGCCATCACATTCCCGGCTTGCTTCCAGGGCTACCATCGACTCGGCAATCAGGAGTCACCACCGTGAGCGTAATCGTTTCTATCGACGGCCGCATCGGAACCATCACCATGAACCACCGCCGCGTCAATCCCCTCAGCAGCAGCCTCCTCACCGACATCTCCGCCGCAATCGACGAATCGGAGAAAGCCGACGTCCGCGCCCTAATCCTCCGCGCCCCGCAGGGCGCACGCGTATTCTCGGCCGGACACGACGTCAACGAACTCCCCACCAATGGCCGCGACCCCCTCACCTATAACGACCCCCTGCGCCAACTCGTTCGCAAAATCGAGACTTTGCCCCGGCCGGTAATCGCCATGGTCGAAGGGTCAGTGTGGGGAGGCGCCTGCGAGCTGGTCTTCGGCTGCGATCTCATCATCGCAGCTTCTCATTCCACCTTTGCCATCACTCCCGCCAAGCTCGGCGTGCCCTACAACCTCTATGGAACCCTCAACCTGGTCAAAGTGGCTGGAATCCATCTCCTCAAGGAGATGCTCTTTACCGCCCAGCCGGTCTCCGTCAAGCGGCTCGAGGCCACCGGCGTTGTCAATCACGTTGTCCCGGCAGAAGAGCTCGAAGCTTTCACGATGAACCTGGCTGCTCAGATCGCTCAAACCTCTCCACTCGTCTTGCGGGTTCTTAAGGAGGAGATGCGGGTCCTGGCCAATGCCCATCCATTGAATCCCGAAACGTACGAGCGGCTGCAAGCCCTCCGCCGCGAGGTCTACGACAGCAACGACTACCAGGAGGGAATCCGCGCATTTCTCGAGAAACGCCAGCCTGCGTTCAAAGGCAACTGAGTCAACCAACCAACGCCCCAACCATCTCCGGGACGTTTTGCATCCGAACCGGCGCAGAAAGTGGAAGCCCATGGACCTCCCGAATGCATTCACCGGTCGAAAGACTCCACCGTCGGAGAAGGAGCTAGCCGCCTGCCTCGGCCCGTCGCTGCCGGTCTGGAACAAGCTCATCGCATGGCTTGCAACAAAAGGCATCGCTCGCGGCGACTGGAAGTCGGTCTCTCCCAAGTACGGCTGGGGCCTTCGGCCCGCCCTCGGCAAGCGCACAATCCTATATCTCGGTCCGTGCCAGGGCTGCTTCCGCGTCTCCCTCGTCCTTGGCGACAAGGCCGTGGCCGCAGCGCGAGCCAGCGATTTGCCCAAAAGCGTCATCCAGGAGATTGCCGGCGCAAAGCGCTACGCCGAGGGAACAGGAGTGCGGCTCTTTGTCCAAACCACCGCGGACCTGGAGCCCGTAAAACAGCTGGTCGAGATCAAGTGCGACAACTAAGTGCTCAGGAGCCAGACTTCATCCCCAGCAGGAGCACCCTCGACACGCCCCCCGCCAAGCTGGCCGCTTCCTTCCAGGTGAACCCCGCTCCAGCCGCGGCCTTCAATTGATCTTCATCAGCCGACGTCGTCATCAACGCCAGCCATCCGCCGGGCGCAACCAGCCCGGCCGCCGAGCTCGCTGCCGCAGCCATTTTGTCTACGGCGCGCAGTGTCACGCAGTCGAACCGCACCCTCAGCTCTTCGGCCCGCCCGGAGTGGACTTTCGTACCCAGATCGAGAACCCGAACCGCCTCCCTCAGGAATGCCGCTTTCTTGTTCTTCGACTCGGCGAGAGTCACCTCGATCTCAGGCCGGCAAATGGCAATTGGAATCCCTGGCAGCCCAGCGCCGGAACCAAAATCCAGCAGGGTGCCTATCCCTGCTGGAAGTCCAACACTAACAGCAATAGATTCAACAATATGCCTCGATATTATCCCTGCTTCATCGCGAATCGAGGTGAGGTTAATGCGAGCATTCCAGCGAAGAATTAGCGAAACGTGGGCGCTCAACTGGCCGATTGCCATCTCATCCAACCGCTCCAGCCCCGCCGCCCCCAGCGCGTTTCTGATCGCGTCTCCGATCCTGTCGCTGGTCGCCTGGCTCATTTTACTGTCACTGAATCTTCGACGCGCCGCGGCTGCCAAAGCGCGGCCGCCTCAACAAACGTCTTGAAGATCGACCTTGAGACCGCGCTCTCGGCGCAGGTGCGTTCCGGGTGCCACTGGACCGCGAGAACAAAATGATCCGACGCATCCAGCTCCACTGCCTCAATCACCCTGTCGACGGGAGAAACCGCCGTCACGCGCAGGTTGTCGCCCGGAGCGCGAATCGCCTGGTGATGGCTTGAGTTCACCGCCGTCTCAAGAGCCGAGCCGGCTGGCAGCAGCGCCGCCAATCGCGAGCCCACGGCCACTTTCACCGGGTGCGCTTCGACAACACTCCGCCCGGGACGGTGGTTGACTTCGGTCTTCAAATCCTGGATCAAAGAACCGTTTCGCCAAACATTCAGCGTCTGCGCGCCGTGACAGATGGCGAGGACCGGCATCTTCAGATTGAATGCGTCCCGGAGCAACAACTCATCGACGGCAGTCCGCGCGGCGTCGGCCTCGCCGCACTCGCGCCTGCGCGCTTCGCCGTAGCGCTCGGGATCCACATCGAACCGGCTGCCGGGCAGCAGAATCCCCTGCACGCCGGCGATTAGTTCCGCCACCTTCTCCTGCGCCCGATTGAGTCCGACCACAACCGCAGATGCGCCCGCCGCCTGGAGCGCATCAACATAAGCGGGAAGGGAACGCCCGTTGTATTCCTCGTCGCTACTGGGTGCGGGGATGGCGATGCGCACAGTCATGGGCAATTCCAGTGTAAGGGAGCTTAGAGTCTGCAGCTCACTGCCAGTGAATCAGCCCTTCGGCGTCGTCGACCAGCACCACGTCGTATCTCTCGATCATCGGCATCAACAACTGCTCAAGCTCCGTCTTCCAAAGCTCTCCCTCGTAGAACTTCGCCTTCATGGGCCCACGAGACTCAAAGTCAGGGAAGCCGCGCATGAAAAAGAACGTGTCGGGATCTTCAATTGAAAGCCAAGGCCCGAGGATTTTCATCCCAATCTCAGCGTGCGCAGGCACCGATCGGCTGCGAAAGATTGCAAGAAACTCGTCACGCTTGCCTGGTTTCAGCTTGTAAGTTCGCATCTCGACGATCATTTTTCTGACCTCCCCCGAGCATCGCCTTCCTATGCGACTACGCAGACTTGCAGCGAGAGACTCATGCGCCTTTATGCCTTGGCATTTGTCTGACCTTGTCTTTAAGAGCCTGAGCAGGGGCGGGCGGCGGCATCATCGCCCGAATCTCTTCTCTCGTCTTTCCCTCCATTCTTTCCAGTAGGTACCACAGCCCGTCGACGAGGATGTCGTTGAGTCTATCCCGATCCTCCCCTCTTCTTTTCCTGGCCAACTTGATCCAGTTGATTGCGGCCCTGTCCTCGTCAGCCAATTTGATCGAAGTAAGGGTTGCATCGTCGGGAGTGTGTCTGATTCTCGGACTCATGGCCGCGGATTCCGCTTGACTATTTTATCGTGTAATCACATTATAATGTAATTATATAATTACGTCGTTTGGAGAACTCCCATCCGAACTGAGCGTAAGATTCCGAGAGGGGCACATATGACGGTCGCATCCCCATTAGAGACTGAACTCAGAGTATTCGAGAATCACCATCGGGAGTGGGTTCAGTTTCATCTAGGCAAGTTCGTTGTGATTCGAGACGAGACCTTTCTGACTGAGTTCTTCGACGAGTACGAAGACGCCTTCAAGGCTGGCATACGGCAGTTTGGAGCCGACCGAAACTTCCTAATCAAACAAGTTTGGAAGACTGAACCGGTATATTTCGTGGCATAGTATGGTCGAGTTCAAGCTCCCGTGGAACCCCTTCGATCCGGCAGACCCCGGACCTTGCATCAAGTTTTCCGTAACAAGATACGTAGACGACATCGAATACGGCAAGAGCATCGGCCTGGAATTTCGTGAACCACCGATCCCTACAGCCTTGATTGATACGGGGTCACCATTCACAATCATCAACAAGGTGCTCGCCAAGACTTGTAATCTCATCCTCACGGATCCGTCATTCCCAATCAGGACCATGAATGGAGATTGCGAATGTGAGGTATATGGTGGCTCGATGAGATTCCCAGGATCTGGGCTCCCCCCGATTCAGGCGGCGAGAATTCTCGCACGGGAATTCTATAAAGAATCATCCTATTCGTGCCTAATTGGCAGAGACATATTGAAACATTGGAAGATCACCTTTGACGCTCCCGCCAGATCGGTAACGATCATCGGCTAGCCTACCTCAATCTAGAATAGATGGCGCGCGTCAAGTGCATAATCATCCTTTTCAGTAAACACGTCCACCTCGTTCTCCTCAAGCATCGCCTCAATCGCGCTTCTCAGCCTCGCCGTCAGCTCGCCGGTCTGGCGCACCGTCATTCCCCTGGTCTCAATCGGCTCGCCTACGCTCAAGGTCAGCTCGCTCGGGTAGAAGTGGTGCGTGTGGATCGGCAGCAGATCGTACACGCCGCCCAGAGCCACCGGAATCAGCGGCACCTGGGCGCGAATCGCCAGAAACGCCGCGCCGGAGAGGAACTCCTGCAACTGGCCATCGGGAGTACGCGCGCCCTCGGGAAAGACAAACAGCGGCATGCCTGCGCGCAGCGCCTTTACTCCCGCGCCCAGGCTGCCCCGCGCGGCCTGCGCATTGCCCACGTCAATCGGGATCTGTCCGGACCGATGCAGATACCAGCCAATGAACGCAATCTTCCAAAGCCCCCTCTTGGCCAGAATTCTGAACTGGAAGGGCAGCGAAGAGAAGACCACCGGCGTATCCATGTACGACGTATGGTTTGAGGCGTAAACGGCCACAGGATGCTTGCAGAGGTTTTCAGCGCCGCGCACGGTCACATGCGAACCGGAGATCCAGATGCACATGCGCGCCCACTTCTGCGCAATGCGGTGCTGCAACCGGCCGCTCCTCTCAAACAGCGAAACCAGCAGGGCCAGTGAGCCCCAGAAGCACGTCACAACACTCAATACCGGAGTCTGGACCAGGTTCGTCCGCCAGCGGTAGAACCAGGGCACGGGATTGGGCCGGCTCACCTTCATGCTTCCTGCCTCATTTGCATCAGCAGCGACCGTGCTCCGCCCACCAGGTACACCGAACCGGAAACAACCACCGGACTGCCGGCCGCAAGCTCTTCTGCCATCTGCAGCGCATCGCTCACGCTCCCCGCCGCAAATCCCCTTGCGCACGTGGACTGCGCTGCTGCCATCAGCTCGTCAATGCTTGCCGCGCGGCTGGAGTGGATTGGCGCCAGAATCACCTGCTCAAAGAGAGGAAAGAGGATCTGCGCCATTTCAACGATGGGCTTGTCACGCAGGCAGCCGAAGACCAGCACCTTCAGACTTCTATCGCCAAGCAGGCTGTGCAGTCCTGCGCGTAACGCCCAGGCCCCGGCAGGATTATGCGCAACATCGAGAATCCACTCGAGACCGCCGCTCCTCACTCGCTCCAGCCGGCCCGGCCAGCGGGTCAGCCTGATGCCCTCGGCAATCGCCAGGGGCGTCACCGGGAACCCGTGCCTTTCTGCCAACTCAACCGCAGCGGCAATCGCCAGCGCCAGGTTGCGGTGCTGATGCGCTCCTTTGAGCGGCGAGTTCACCTCGATCTGCACGCCGAGGGCCTCAACCATGTATTGGTCCCCTGCTTCACTCGAGGTCGGCACGTACCGCGCCGCATTTACCCCGCGAACGTTCAGCTCAGTTCCCACTTCGCCCAGTACCCGGTTTGCTTCAGGATGCTGAGGCAGGGTAATAAGCGTCCCGTTCCGCCGCATGATTCCCGCCTTCTCGCGGGCAATCGCGCTAATTGTGGGCCCCAGCCATTCCATGTGGTCCAGCGAGATGTCGGTAATGACTGAGAACAGCGGATCCACAACATTGGTGGCATCGAGACGCCCCCCCATTCCCACCTCCAGCACCGCAATCGCCGCTCCAGCCTCGGCAAAGTAAAGGAACGCTACTGCAGTCAGCATCTCAAAGTAGCTCGGCAGTTGCGGCAACCGCCCGGTTAGCACAAGCTCCTCGGCAACGTCGTGGACCTTGAAGAAATACCGCGCAAAATCGTCGTCCGTAATTTCAACTCGCTCCATGCGGATGCGCTCATTTGGCCTCTCCAGGTGCGGAGACGTATACAGACCGGTTCGAACGCCGCCCATGGTCAAAATCGAGGCAAGCGTCGCTGCCGTCGATCCCTTACCGTTGGTTCCCGCAATCAGAACCGCCCGGAATCTCTTTTGTGGGTCGCCCAGCGCATGGAGCAGGATACAGACCTCTTCGAGAGAAAACTTTCGCCTCGGCTGCCCGGCCTTTGCATACAACTCGGGCGTCATCGTGTTCAGCTGTTCAATAGCCGCGGCATACGACATAGAAACTTCAGTATAAAATCCGCACATCCGTTCGCCCCTGTGCCGCAAGCCACACAACACCTTTCCTACAGGCAACCTGCCAAAAAACCACCTTCCTACCCGGCCTGTCACGTTTCGCCTGCTTTTCGTCTCCTGTGAATTTGCTATTCCGTCCAACCTGTTCATCTGCAACTTCACCGGCTCACTATTCACACAATCATCTCCATATCCACACCACTTTTTGCATGGCATGTGAGAGACGTGGGAAACCACAGCCCCTACTTGCCCCATACATCCCACTTTTGCAAATCTCCTCTTTTCCTCAGGCACGATTTAGAAAACCCGCTCGCCCTCCATCCGCCGCACATTCAGACACTTTGCACGAAATCCTATTTTTCCTTCTCCCTTACGGGTACTGCTTGCTTTTCTCTAATTTAATAAACCCCTAATACACACCTGTCGCATTCAGCCTCACCATTAAAAAACCGCGCTCCCGCTCTTCACTCACCTCCTCACTTCCGCCCTCAAAAACCCGCGCACACCAGTGGCTGCCGCAATCCTGTCTCGAATTTCAGAGTTATACCCCGGTTTTCCACGTTCAACCATAAGAAAACCTGAATACAATCAAGACGAAGAAAAGACAGCCGCTTTTCGCTGGCCGCACGGTGTTGTAGAGTGATGGCGTGAGCGTAATTCGGCTTCTGGAGTAGAGTTTGGCCTATGCCAACTGTTGAACGGGACCTTGAGAAGCCGGCTGCGCAGGGGGCAGCGATGGAAATTACGGTAAGCCGCCAGGATTTGGTGAAGGAACTCACCGCTACGCAGAGCGTGGTGGAACGGAAGACAACAATCCCGATTCTCTCCAATTTTCTGATCGAAGCCGAAGGCGAGCAACTAAACATCACGGCCACCGATCTCGACCAGGCCATCCGCACCAGCGCACCCGTCAAAGTCAAGAAGCCGGGCTCCTGCACTATTCCCGCCCGCAAGTTCTACGACTACATCAAGCTGCTGCCCGATGGTGAAATCTCAATCAAGCTGCTTGAGAACCACTGGGTACAGATTCGCAGCGGCCGATCCAACACCAAGATCGTCGGCATGGCGCGCGCCAACTATCCCCAGGTGCCTGAGTTTCCCTCTATCGCCGCTACCAGTATTCCCACCGTCGCGCTCAAGACGCTCATTGCCCGCACCATCTTCGCCATCTCCAACGAGGAATCCCGCTATACTCTCAACGGCGCCCTCCTCATCCTCAAAGCTGAGTCCCTGGCCATGGTCGCCACCGACGGCCATCGCCTCTCCCTTGTCGAAAAGCCCAATGAATCTCTTGAGGGCATCAGCGGTGAAAAGCGTGTGCTCATTCCCCGCAAGGCTCTGCAGGAGTTGCAGGGGCTTCTCTCAACCACCGAAGTTGAAAAGATCGACTTTGCCGACGACGAGCACACGCTCTTCTTCCGGGTCGGACACCGTACCCTCAGCACCCGCAAGCTATCCGGCCAATTCCCCAACTTTGAGGCTGTGATGCCGCGCGATAACACCAAGTTCGCCGTAGTCCGCTCAGCCGAACTCTCCAGCGCCATCCAGCGAGTAGCGCAGTTTGCCGACGAGCGCTCCGGAGCCATCCGCCTGCGCCTCGACAGCAATGAGCTCAAAATCAGCGCCAACTCCGCTGATGCCGGCGAGTCTGAAGACACCATCGACACGCCGTACTCGTCAGACCCGATCGTGGTCGGCTTCAACTCGGTTTACATCCTCGACTTCCTCAAGGCCCTGAACAACGAGGGCGAGGTGCGGCTGGAGTTCAAGGATTCCCAGTCTGCCGGCCAAATGCGCCCCGAGGACCCGGATGCTGAGTATAAGTACCGCTACGTGCTCATGCCGATGCGGATCTGACCGGTCTGTCCATCCCGAACGGAACCACGATTTATAGCAGCGCGCATAAATAATCTGTTTACTAACCAGGTAATAATTCGGCCGTCGCCCGTCGCCCGGAAATTCGACGCTTCCGGGGCTGCCTGTCCCCATTTTTGCAAGTGAAATATGAGTTTCGGCATGTTATTTTGTCCTTTACACGATGCTGTAGCAGTCGCATACTCTTTCACAACCCCCGAAGCAGGAAAGAGTTGGCTGCGGGTCGGGGCTCCTCCGAAGAACGGAAGGTTCTGATTTAGGTTGTTCAAGGCATTTTGTTGTAAACAAAGTGATTTCTGTCACATTTTGAGGACATCGCAATCTGATTTGCTTCCAAGCAAGCACACATAAGCACGTTTTCAAACAGCGAACCGGAATTCTCTGATTGCGCGCGGTGAGGAAGATACCTGGGTTCCATCGATGCTGTGGACTTTCGGACCTGAAAGCCATGCGGTCCTATCCAAACTGGAGGCGTAACATGCGAAGTCTGATAACGAGAGTACTGAGTTCAAGAAAGTCCCTGGCTTTGTTGGTTCTGTTTCTCTCCGCCTTGTCGGTATCGAGAGCGCAGGATCAGGCGTCCATTACCGGTGTTGTCACTGACCCAAGCGGCGCCGTCGTTCCGGGGGTGAGCGTCACGCTCACGAACCCTTCCACGGGGGTCAAGCTTACCCAGACGACCGACAATCTTGGATCCTATCGGTTCCCGAACGTTCCTCCGAACACCGGCTACAACGTGACCTTCGCCCATCAAGGTTTCGCCGTCGCAGCGATCTCGGATATCGCGCTCAGCGTCGGAACCACGCGTACACAAAACGTGCGCCTGACAGTGGGAGGCGAGTCGCAGACGATCGCAGTCTCAGCGGTCAACGAGACCGTAACGCTCGACACCACCGACGCCACGATTGGCAACAGCATCGACGTTCACCAGTTGGAGGACCTACCCGTTTATGACCGTGCCGCTGGTATCAGCACCCTGTTTTACGAGCAGGCTGGTGTTGACTCCAATCAGGGTGCTGTCGCTGGCGCCCGCATCGACCAGTCGGAGGTTACAGTCGACGGTTTGGACGTGAACGATATTGCGGCAGGGACAACGTTCGCCATCGTTGGTCAGGCTCCGGTCGACTCTGTGCAACAATTCACAGGATCGGTCGCGGGCCTTACCGCCGGCCTCGGTACTGGGAGTGGAGCGCAGTTTGAGTTGGTGACCAAGAATGGGACCAACCAGTTCCACGGCAATCTCAACGAATACCATCGCGACACCACCACGGAGGCAAACACGTGGTTTAATAACCTCGATGGCGTCCCCCGCACGCCGCTCATCCGGAACCAGTTTGGCGGCGATGTTGGCGGCCCGATAAAGAGAGACAAGCTCTTCTTTTATTTTGACCTAGTCGATTCCAGGATCGTGCAATCAAGGACGGTCGAGCAGACAGTCCCATTGCCGGCTTTCCGTAGCGGAACGCTCAACTACATCAACAGCAGCCCCGGATGCGGAGACAACAGCCGGATCAATACCCAGGCGGGATGCATCACCACGCTGTCCGCCTCCCAAGTCGCGGCTCTTGACCCTGCCAGGATCGGTTTCGACAGCCCGGAGCTGACCTTTATTGACTCCCGATATCCTGACGGCCCCTACGACTACTCGACGGGCGATGGAGTGAATACTGCCGGCTTTCGATTCAACTACCACTCACCCGACAACCGTCTCATTTACGTCGGCCGGGTGGACTACAGCTTGACCTCAACGCAGAAGATATTCGGCCGCTTTACCATCGACCGTCGCACCTTGACTTACTCAGCCCCGCAGTTCCCAACCGACCCTCTCACTCATCCTGAAATCGACCACAGTTACGGATACGTTGTCAGCCATATCTGGGATATAGGCAAGAACAAAGTCAACCAGTTCTACTACGGCGACAACGTCTCCAAATACGCGTGGCCCGATCTTTACAACCCAACCGGGGTCAATCAATTCAGCTTCACTGGCTTCAGCAGCCCGTACACCAGCTATGATGGGCAGCAGCGGCGGGTCCCTATCCCGGTTGTGCGCGACGACTTCAATTGGCTGGTACGCAACCACAGCCTGACCTTCGGGGGCACCTTCAAATTCGTCAAGACCAACAGCCATCTGGTCAATAATTTCAACTTTCCAGACATCGGCCTGTCGGGTCCAGAATTTGCAAGCGGCCTCGACGCGGACGTCCGCCCCCCCGACATCAACATTGGACCCAATAACGTGGGAGTGAACGACTACGACAGCCTCTTTGCTTCTGCGCTGGGCGTCATTGGCGCGATCTACACCAACTACGTCTACAACAATAAGCAGGTCGCACAACCCGAGGGCACCGGCAGTCCCAGAGCCTATCGGTATTTCCAAACCGAGGCCTACTTCGGCGACACATGGAAGGTGAGCCCGAAGCTCACGCTCTCATACGGTGTGCGTTATCAACTCTATTCGGTGCCTTACGAAGCGAAAGGAAGCGAATCGGTTCCGACCCCCATCCCACTCAGCACCTTCATCAATGACCGCCTGCAGTACGACAAGACAGGCAACCCGACCAATAGCAATAACGGGCTTCCCATTTACAGCTACGTGCTTGCCGGCAAAGCAAACCACGGACCGAATCTATATCAGCCGAATTACAAGGATTTCGCTCCCCGATTTGCTTTCGCCTACGCCCCGTACAAGGACGGCAAGACCGTTATCAATGGCGGCGCAGGCATTGTTTACGACCGTACGGTGATCAACGCCATTAACTTCCTGCAGGATCAGGTTCCAAACATCTTCGCGAATCAGACCACCAATGAGTTTGGCTCGACTTCAATTGACTTGTCACTCGCGACCGACCCCAGGGTTGGGGCGAATCTTTCCTACCCGGCATCCTTGAATCCTCCTCCCCTGCCGAGCGCCACCCCCTATATTCCGTACATCGACGGCACTGGAACCCCCTACGGACTGGCTGCGGGCGAAACCGCCTTCGAGATTGACCCCAAACTCAAAGACCCCTTTTCAATTGCCATAAATGCCGGAATCCAGCAGGAACTCCCCGGCCACATGGTCCTCAAGCTTAACTACGTGGGCAGGCTGGGTCGCCGTTTGAATGCGGACGCAGACGCCAACCAGGTGCTGGATGTGCCGGACTATACGGGCAACTCCACTCAATCCATGGCTGGAGCCTTTGCCGGCCTTACCAAGGACCTCAGGGCCAATGCGGCTACGCTCACTCCCGAGCCATGGTTCGAAGATGTCATGCCGGCATACGGCTCGCAAATCGGCTTCGGCGACAACACCAACCTGGTCGCCGCGATGATCGGTCAGCTCGGCAACAGGGGGGACATCGCCGACTCGCTCTACACACTAGCCTACTACTCCTATTATGTTGGCTTTACGGGCTTCCTCCCGACCAACATCGGCATACCTTCCCAGTTTGGAACCAACGCCTATTTCACCAACATGGGTAGTTCCAATTACCACGGTATGCTCCTCACTCTCGACAAGAACATGTCGCAGGGGCTGCGCGGCGAATTCAACTACACCTGGTCGCACTCCATCGACAACACATCAGTGAGCGCCAACGCCAACGCGCTCTTTACCAATAGCAACTTCATCTGCGACGTCGTGCATCCACGCGCATGCCGGGGCAGCTCGGACTTCGACGTAAGGCAGGAGATCAATGGGAACTTCCTCTACGAGCTCCCCTTTGGGCGCGGAAAGGCCTACGGCGCGAACATGTCGCGCGGGCTCGACGAAGTGATCGGCGGGTGGAGCTTCTCCGGCCTCCCGTACTACCGTACCGGCTTGGCTGTCTCCGCCACTGCCGACGCCTACCTGGCCTCCTTTGACAATCTCGATATCGCCATCTTCACCGGCAGCAAGGCAGATCTCAAAGCCAAGGTCAACGTGGACCACAGCAGCAACACCGTATACACCTTCAAAGGCGGAGCTGCTGGCGCGGCAAAGGTGCTGTCTGAATTCAGAGGCCCCATCGGGATTGAGTATGGCCAGCGCAACATCATGCACGGGCCCGGTGCTTTCTTCCTTGACGCCGGTCTCGGCAAGAAATTCCCCATCCTGGAAGACAAGCTGAACATGATCTTCCGTGCTGATGCGTACGACGTGCTCAACCATCCGGTCTTTGGAGCGGGGGGACTGGACATTGTAAACAACGCCTCGCAGTTCGGCCAGATTACCGGCACAAGCAATGGCCCTGATGGTCAGACCCGCCGTGTAGCGCAGTTCTCCCTCCGCCTCGAGTTCTGAGGTTCGCCAAACAGTCGTATCGACAACCGCCAAAAGCCCCGGCCTCGCCGGGGCTTTTGCTTTGCATTCAGAAATCCTTGCGGTTTGCGTTCACGAGATCTGCGACTCGGCCTGGCCGGGTTGCCCCGGCTCCATGAAATCCAGGGCGCGAATCAGGTAGGCCTTCAGGTCCTTGCGGTGCACAACGGCATCGAGGAATCCTTTTTCGAGCAGGAACTCGGCCCGCTGGAATCCCTCAGGCAGTTTCTGGCGGATGGTCTGCTCGATAACGCGCGGGCCCGCGAAGCCAATCAACGCGCCCGGCTCCGCAATATTCAGATCGCCCAGCATGGCAAAGCTGGCAGTCACGCCGCCGGTGGTGGGATCGGCGAGCACACAGATGTAAGGCACCTTGGCATCGTCCAGCTGCGCCAGCGCCGATGAGATCTTGGCCATCTGCATCAGGCTTACGATGCCCTCCTGCATGCGCGCTCCGCCCGAGACTGCAACGATGATCAGCGGCTTGCGGCATACGCGCGCGCGATCGACGGCTCTCGCTATCGTCTCGCCCACCACCGCGCCCATTGAGCCGCCGGCAAACGCGTACTCCATGGCGCAAA
>Ga0326727_10015966_pt1 | contig 15973 bp, 15 predicted proteins | sample MB2enrmetagenome_FD_207643 | JGI IMG/M metagenome (GOLD analysis project Ga0326727, IMG submission 207643) | Lab enriched peat soil microbial communities from McLean, Ithaca, NY, United States - MB29MY | ecosystem: Environmental > Terrestrial > Soil > Wetlands > Peat | place: USA: New York...
AACACCCCCACAACACTGCCACCCAGAGGATATTCCAGCAACCGATAGCGCAGCGTTTGAAGGGGCAGCAGAGGAACCAGGTAGTAAAACCCGGCAATGGGTTTGCCTGCGATGCTCCAAATCGCGCATACAATCGCAGCCAAGTACAACACGAAAGGAGTGAACCCGGAGAAGTGCATCTCACTAACCTTCTGCGACGGTGGCTTCCACCTGTGGCATCGCCGTTTCTCGAAAACGGAACTTACTCCACTGGCCGAGCGCCATTGACCGAACCTTGGTATCAAAGCCCGCCATGAGAGCCGCAAACAACACTGCGGCCAAGGCCCCTCGGATGGCAAGACTCACAATGGGGATGCCGATTTCAATTCGAGACACCAGCGCGCAGGTTATAGCGGAAGCCAGCGCCGCTCGCCCCATGGTCCTGATATTAATAGAAAGGGGTAGTACGCGAAAAGAGTCACGCGCCAGCCACAGGATACAGAAGCAATAACTCACAAGGGTCGCAATCGCGGCCCCCGCCAATCCCACCCTTGGCAGAAGAATGACATTCAGGATCACGTTCAAAAGAGCGGACAGAAACAGCGCCCGCGCCATCGCCATCGTTTTCTTGTGAATCAGCAAACCCGCGCTTAAAAACACCTGGGTAGTGTAAATAAGCAGACCCGCCACGATGATCGGGATCAGACCGGATTGGCTTGCATATTTTGATGATGCGAGCACGCGAACGGCATCGTGAGAGCCGACATAGGCCAACGTGAACACACCGGCCGCCACGATCACAAATACATTGAACGCGGTGCTCAGGAACGAACTCGTCTTCTCTACCCCTTCCGTGTTCCACATTCGCATGTAAATAGGAAGCAGCGCTAAATTGAGAGGAACAATCATCAGATCATTCACATAACTTGACAGTCCGTACGCCACCGAGTATTGTCCCAGCGCGTCCGCACCCAGATATTTTCTGACTAACACGCGGTCTCCTGAATCGAGCACGATACTCGCTATCTCATAAACAATGAGCGGCATTCCGAAGGAGATCGCAGACCAGAATAACCTCCGGTCAAAACACCGCAGGTGAATGATTCCGCGTCGCAGCAGCAGATACACCATGTAGGCCACAATGCAGCCTTCCACCGCGATCATTCCCAGAAAAAAGTGTCGTGCCGATCTTCCCGTGAAATAGAGGATCGAGCAAATCACCACCAGCGTAGAGCCTTTGATCAAGATCTGATAACCGGTGTAGGCCCTGGTCCTCTCTTCTATCCTGAGGAACGACCATAGTATGGATTCGAGGGCGCGAAGAAAGATTATCCCGGACGTGAAATACAACAGGCTCGCGATCCCGGAATCGATCCACGACGAGGGATTCAAACGCACCAGGAAAGCAAATAATATCGTGACAACTCCCGAAGTCGCGGCCATGCCCAGAAACATCGTGGAATAGTATTTCTTGGCCTGCCCCGGATGCGTCTCGAACTCCGTGCGATTGAAAAACCGAAGCGCCGAATTCTGGATGCCAAGTTTAGAGAAAGCTGTACATAAGAGGAGAATGCGTTGAATAAAATCGATGGAGCCGTAGTCTGCAACCGAAAACACGCGCGTGTAGATTGGAAACGAGATGAATCCCAGGGCTAGCGAACACAGGAGGCCCGTGAAGTAGTGCGAGGAGTGCTGCAGTAACCTTACCAATTCCTTGGATACGGTTGGCTTTTCCTCGGTGCGAGTCACAGTTGGGCTCATCCGACTAAGGAATCCGGTACGGCGGGTTTTGTGGGTCGAGGCAAACTCATTCCGGCAAGACAGAGTGCTCGGGCAACGCCGTAAGTCAGATAGAGCAGCGTCAGAGGAAATACGAGCACAATATTGCCCCGGGCCAACGCAACCCGAAGCGAGAGGGCAACAGGCGCGGCCAGCAATCCCACGGCGCCCGCCACCGTCAGCCACACGCTGCCCCCAAGAGCCAGCGCTCCAATCGTGGCGAGAAACGCGACGATACTCAACAGAGTCCAGACAGCAAACCACGCGGCGCGACCGCTGCTCAAGCCCCTCGCCGAATGGATCACGGCCTTCAATGCATGCGTGCCGTGCCAATATTGCTTTTCGTAGAATTCGCGAAGAGTCTGAGGCGTGCCCATATGCACAACGGCCAACTGCGCGTGGGCCCGAATCGGCAGGCCTCGAGATGCCGCCCTTTGGCAAAACTCCCAGTCCTCGCTCGTCTCCATCTCTTCGTCAAATCCTCCCGCTGTAACGAATGCCGCCCGGGACATGAGTAAGTTACCACCGGAGATATACGACACGCGTCCGCTCTTCTTGTTTTGACTGCCATACCAAGCCTTCGCTACCCACTTGGAATAGTCGGGGATCTGGTAACCCGCGCCAATCACACCGGCGCCTGGCTCCTCCAGAATATGCATCCCAAAGGCCAGCCAATTGGGTTGCGCAACACAATCTGCGTCGAGAAATGCGAGTAAGTCGCCATTCGCTTCCATGGCCCCCCGATTCCTCAGGGCCGAGATCGAACATTCGCGCTGTTCCAACACGTGAAGGTTCAGCCGTGATGCAAAGCTTTGGGCGATCGCCACGGTTTGATCGACGGAACCGTTGTCGACGACAATCACCTCAAATACGTCCCCGGCCAATGTCTGGGAAACGAGCGCATCAAGGCACAGGGGCAACGCCCGCTCCTCGTTCAATGCCGGAATAATCACAGAAATCCTTGGCATTAAGCGGTTGCACTCAAGCTTTCAACACTCGCCGGGAAGCGCGGCTTCTGGGCCAGCGCCGTCATCACTTGTTCGCCAAGCTCATTCGTCTGGATCGGACTGCCGTACGCCTGAAGGTACTTCAGGTTGCTGTACAGCGGACGGCGGTAGTCCACAATCGCACCGCGCTCGAACGCGCTCTTCAGTTCCAGAATGCCGTCCTCAATTGTCTTCGAACACGAGAATCCCAACTGCCCGTGTATCTTGGCAAAAGACACTCGGTAAGAGCGCCGATCGGAATTCTCGACGTGTTCGACGTGCGTTTCCGGGAACACCTCTCTGATCTTTTCGGCGATCTGCGTCAGTGTGTAATTGAGCCGGCTGTCTCCTACGTTGTAAACCTGGCCACCCACAATCTGGACGGGCGTCTCAAGAACCCGAACGACGGCTGCCGCTGCATCGGCCACGTGCAAGAATGGACGCCACTGCTCGCCATTGAAAATAGTCACCAATTTCTCCTGGCGAGCTTTGGCAGTGAGTAGATTGACCACTAAGTCAAATCGCGGCCGGGGAGATAGGCCAAAGATAGTCGCGAATCGCAGCACGGTGGGATGGAACACCTCTGAGGAGGCCGCCAGCAGGGCTTCTTCCGAGTCCACTTTCGTTTCCGCGTACAGGGAAATTGGGTTCGCTTGCGAGGTCTCTGTCATTACCGCCTCGGAGGCCCCATAGACGCTGCAACTTGACGCGAATATAAAGCGCCGTACCCGTTCACCCTTTGCTACTTCAATCATCATGCGCGTGGCCGCATAGTTGATTTGAAGAGCCGTCTTATGATCGCGGTCACAGGCCGGGTCGCCCACAATGGCAGCCAGGTGAACTACGGATCTGACGTCTTTCATCGCGTTAACTACGTCTTGTATGTTGCGACAGTCGCCCTGTATGAACTCAAGTCTCGGGTGCGACATGATCTCGTCGATCGCGGAACTGCCGTATACAAGGCTGTCCAGTATCCGTACGCGGTAGCCCTTCTTGAGAAGCTTGCGCACCACAATCGACCCAATGTACCCCGCTCCACCTACTACCAGAACCGCTTCTTCTCCCATCCGCGATTGGACTTCGTGCTCAAACAGAAGATGTTTCAGCAGACGGATTCCGCTGGTTCCCGCCACCGCAATGGCTCCGAAGATTAGCCAGGCGGTCAGCGGAAATGTTTCAAACAGAGGCATTCGGGAAGCGCTGAGGAAAACAAGGCCGAACGCAATGCCGGCGCTCGTCGCGGCGCGTCTGAGGCACGGTGACGTTGCCCAGCAGCGGACGCGTGTATAAAGGCCCGCCAGGCTATGCACGATCGAGAATATGAGCGAGAGCGGAAGTAACACTCCAAGGTAATACCGGACAAAGTCAGGGCTATTTACCGGCCTACCGTGGAATAGGACGGATACGACAACCATCGCGATCAGTATCGATATTTGAACAACCGCTGAGTCAGCGGTCATTCGAAAAAAGACACTCACGACAGTCGAAGGCAATCTTCGAGTGGTCATTGTTGTGAAGGGTTCCTATCGGACAGAAAAGGAAAACGAAAAGAAACTTAAGAAGCTGCGGCGGCAGTTAGGGCCCATAGACGCGACACGCGGTGCTCCAGGACGATCTCGCGAACGGCCTTCGCGGTAAACACTACCTGCTCCTCGGTCATGGCTGGGTACAACGGAAGCGATATCAAACGTGGGTAAAGCGCAAGGGCGCGGGGAACCTGATTTTCCGGGCGCGCCGCCATCTTCCCGTAAGCTGGATGAAGAGGGATCGGAATGAAATGCACGCTGGTGCCGACGCCCCGCTTTTGAAGTTCTGCAATAAATGCGGCGCGGTCAATTGACAACCGGCCAAGGTTCAGACGGAGCATGAAAAGATGCCAGGCGTGCCTGCAGTCGACCTTTGTACCCGGTAACTCCACTTCTTCCAGATCTCCCAGTAACCGGCGGTAGAGGGTGGCAAGGCGAGTACGATCCGCCGTAAAACGCTCGATCTTACGCAACTGGTGGATTCCCAGGGCGGATTGCAGGTCCGTCAGGTTATATTTGAACCCCGGCTCCAGAACCTCATAGTGCCAGCTGCCTCGATCGGCATAGCGGTTCCATGAATTCTTGCTGATCCCATGCAGGCACAGCTTCTTCACCCGGGCGGCGAGTTCTTCATCATAGGTGGTGACCATTCCACCTTCTCCCGTAGTCAGGTTCTTCGTCGCATAGAAACTGAAAATCGCGGCAGCGCTGGGCGCACCCGCCTCAGGCCGTGCTCCTCCAATGGGAACGCCGCGATAATGCGCCCCCACCGCGTGCGCGCAGTCTTCCACGACATCCAACCCATGGCGGTCGGCAAACGCCCAGATGGCCTCCATGTCACAGGGAAGTCCGGCAAGGTGCACGGGAATAATCGCGCGGGTACGGGCGTTCAGCTTAGTCGCCACGGACGCCGGGTCGATGTTCCCGTGTTCATCTATATCGGCCAGAACCGGAGTCGCTCCGGAGTGCAAAATCACATTGACCGTCGCGCAGAAAGTGAGCGGTGTCGTAATCACTTCATCGCCCGGACCTATGTCCAGTGCGGCGAGCGCGAGATGCAACCCGGACGTGCATGAGTTGACCGCTTGGGCAAATGGCGCTTTCGTGTATTCCGAGAAATCCCGCTCGAAACGGGCCGTTCGCGGACCCGTGGTAAGCCATCCGGATTCCAGCGTTTCAATAACTTCTTGAATCTCTTCAGCGCCGATTGTCGGGCGATGATACGGAACCTGCAAGGGTGTAGTCATGATGGGGTGTTTCTGGCGGAACGGTTGGCAGCGCGCGGCGTTTGGGAGCCCAGGGAAAACCGAATGCGGCATGAAGGATGAGCCCGATTGTCGAAACTACAACCTTCGTGTCTCCCCAAAACGTACGATTGTCCATGTGGTCCAGGTAAAGCTGGATCTTGTAATCCATCAAATGTTCAACATAGAAAGCAGCCGGATCCACGCCTACTGGAATGATGTCCGCCTCCTCCACTGTCTCGATTTGAACCGGACCCGTAATACCAGGCTTGACGCTCAATACCGCGAGGTGCCACGGCTTGTACAGTTCCACCATTCCCGGGGATTCCGGCCGCGGCCCTACGAGCGTCATATCCCCGAGTAAGAGGTTAATAAACTGCGGTAACTCATCAATCTTAGTCCGGCGCAGCACGCGGCCCAGTGGAAAGACCCGAGCGTCGTTTGGGCCTGTGATGGGTCCATAATGGTGCGCGTCTTCGTGCATCGTGCGGAACTTCCACATGCGGAACGGTTTCCCGTTAAGGCCCACGCGCAAGCCTCGATAAAAAGGACCTCCCGCCGACGACACCATTACGGCAATCGCCACCACGACCAGAATTGGGCTAAGCAAGATCAGCGCAAAGGAGGCAACCAGAATGTCCACGATTCGACGCATAGATTAGGTAGGTTGGGTCACCGCGTAACGCTCGTGAAAGTTGGGCTTCTCAAGGGATAGGTAGCGCGATTCCCCACTAAGAAACGGAAGCCTGCTAAGAAACCAAGACCATACGAATAGTGGAATACGGCAAAGGCCACCGGTAGCAATGGCAGCAAGTCAAATCCGAAGCGGCGCGCCGCAGCCGCGGAAGCGATCAGGTTCGCGGCAAGGTAACAGGCTGCCATGCCGATCCATATCTCCACTGCCCCCGCGGCCGCACGGGGGTGGTTCACGGTCAGCAGGGCGATAGCCGCTGCCGGAAAAAGTATTTGAAAGCCTACGAAACAGACCGGAACAAGTTGACGCCACGACCCCGGTAGCCGGTGTTTGCGAATCACCGCAACCTTCCAGAACCCATATTGAAAGTATTGATGGAATAGCTTGACAAAATTGGGGCGCGGCGAGTACCAGGATTCAATCTCCGGACTCTGCCAAATCCTCCCGCCCGCGCGGATTAGCCTGAGATTCAATTCGTCATCCTGGTTGCGAATCAGTGACTCATCGAAAAGGCCAAGGCGCAGCAGTGTCGACCTATACCAGCAGCCATACGGGACCGTATCCACCCACCCTTCAAAGCGATCATCGTGGAATCGAGCGCCGCCCGTCGAAAATCGCGAGTGGTAGGCCGCCGCCACCGCTCGCGCCTTGGCGCCGTGAACTCGTGTTCGCGCGGGGCCGCCCACGTTATCCGCGCCCGTACTGTCTAACAACTCCATAGACCGCCGGCAATAGTTGGGCGCGTAGCAAGTGTGGGCATCCATTCGGATTATGATTTCGCCCCGGGAAGCCCTAATGGCCGCGTTGAGGCCGTGTGATACGAAACGCTCACCATTCTCTACTATACGGAACCTCGGGTGACCAATGGAATAGTCGTCAAGAATTTTCCTGGTCCCGTCGTCGCTCAAGCCGTCGGCGACAATCGCCTCCCACTCAATTCCCGCCATGTCCTGCCCGTCGATCGATTCCAGCAAGGTGCGAATGTGGCTCACCTCGTTCCGGCACGCCACCACGATGGAAACCCGAATCTCGCCTGGCCCAGTCATAAAGCCCTGCACCCCGCCAGCGCTCCCACGTAAATATCGATGTAACGCCGAGCCGTCTTCTCGATCGAAAACAACTCGGTCGCGCGCCGCCGGGCCGCCTCTCCATAAGCCCGTGCGAGCCCTCGATCACCAATCAGGCGCATCATCGCCGTGGCCAGCGCCGAGCCGTCTCCTGGCGGGACCAAAATCCCCGTGATTCCCATTTGAACGACTTGATTTACCGCGCCCACCTCAGTGGCGACCACGGGCAGCCCCGCTGCCATAGCCTCTATCAGGCACATCGGCATCGCTTCTTCCAGCGATGGCAGCGCCACAATGTCGAGGGACGCATACACCTCGTGCATGTCGTTTCGCGCGCCTACGAAGTGCACGCGGCCCTCAATTCCAAGTCGTGTCGCCAGGCCTTTCCAATCAGATAAGGCCGGCCCGCCGCCAACCCAAACGAAATTCACATCTGGAAATCGCGCCAGCACCAGTCGCGCCGCTTCCACAAACTCCCGGCCTCCCTTGGCGTGGATGGCGCGGCCTACGCAGCCAATCACCAATCCGCCATTCGCGGAAATCTGGTTCCGTAATGTAGGTCGCGCATCCCGGAAGCGCTCGAGATCCACACCATTCGGGATGGACGTAATCGCGCCGGGTTTCACGCCCCAGCGTCTCAGCTTTCGCGCGACAAGTTGTGAAACTACCGCAACGGCGTCGAACCGGCTCAGCACCAGCCGATCCACTGCCGCGTACACCCGCATGTTCCATCGATGGCTCGGCCAGTTATGGCTCGTCGCAATCTGGGCCTGCCTTCGCCTTCCCGCCAGCCAGCTATAGATATCCGCCTTATACCCGTGGGAATGAATCACGTCGATGTCGTGAGTCGCTATCAAGTCACGAATGGTCTTCACTGAGGTTAGGTCCAGGCGTCCGGAGCAGGGAATCCTTTCCACCACGAAACCGCGCCGCTGCGCTTGATCGGCAAGTTCGGTGTGCGGATCGCGAGCATCTTCGAAGACCCCGATCACCGCACGCACCCCGCACCGTCTTAGGCCGACCGCTAGCTCCATCAGCATGTTCTCCATGCCATAGAAGCCGCTGCTGCTGATCAGTTGAAGGACCGTCAATGCAGTCGCGACGCTTTCCAAATCATGGAATAGTCAAACATTGAGCGGGAGAACCGGCCGGTCAAACCGGTAACCTTCTCTTCCGATACGTTCATCCGGGGTATCTGCATGGCGTCGGTTTCACGGGTCCAGAAGCCTGGCCGGGTGGTGAAAGCCAGCCGGTACCCCGCGCCCTTTACTAACTCGCGAACCTCGGCTGAGTTATCGCCATTCGGATAGGCAAACAAATCACAGTCCCGGCCCATGCGTGCGCCAACGGCTGCGCGCGAATCGAAGATCTCGCGTTGCGCCTCTACCAGGGGTATCCTCGTCAGCATCTGGTGAGTCGCGGTATGCGACCCGAATGTCACGCCCGCCCGCTGCATTTCACCAGCGGCGCCCCAGTCGAATGTGGCGTCCACGTCGCCCGTGCCGCCGGCCGGAAACGCGGCGATATACCTGTCACGTTCAGTCGCCGGCATCGCCTTGCATCGCTCGATAACAGAGGCAAGCTTCTGGGTTGAAACGCGGACTGACTTCGCTCGCATTCCCGCCACCACTCGCTCTGGCCAAAAAGGCCGGGTTTTTCCAACCAGCTGCGGACAGATGAAAACCGAGAGTTTCATTCCCGCCGCACCGGCTGCCGGAAAAGCCACTGAGTAGTTGTCGATCCAGCCGTCGTCGAATGTAATCGCTAACCGCGGGCGTAGGGCTCCCTGAGAGAACGGAGTGACCGCCCGCCGCAAATCTACGATTTCAAACTCCGCAGTAAGATATCTGGCCATTCTCTCAAAAGTGGGCTGGAGCACGATGATCTCAGGTTGGCTGCAAGTAAGCCGTGCCGTACCTTTGTCCAGCACCCGGTGCAGCATCAACACGACAACCGCATCAGTCCGTCGAAGCCGTTCCTTGGCCCGGTGCAGTTGCCCCGTAATCCACAGAAACCAGACGTAAGTTCTAAGTGCAACCCGTCGGATTGTCTTCACGTGCGATTCCCGCAAGTTAGCGCTGCTGATAGTAATAATGGTGGGGGGAGTAACTCCGCCAAAGAAACCAGTCTTTCGAATCGTTCACGATGACGCCAAGTAATTTGTCTTTACTGCGCGCCAGCGCCGATGCGCACAGCGCCCGGTCGGTGTGATCCTGCCGGATCACCAGCACAACCCCGTCGCAACCGGATGCCAGCAGGTCCGAGTCGGAAACCACTCCCACTGGTGGACTATCGACAATTACATAACGAAAATCGTTGCGCAGTCGGTTACTCAAATGGTGCCACGCGGGCGAATCCAGAAGCTCCGCGGGATTCCCGGATGGGTTGCCGGCGGTCAGAATATAGAAGTTTGGCGATTCAGCCACTTGAATGACCGCATCCTCCAGTCGGCATGTCCCTTCGAGGACCTCCGCCAAACCTGGCCCGGCGGCTAGCTTCAGTTTGGAATGTACTGTGGAGGCGCGAAGGTCGCCATCTACTAACAAAACCCGATCCCCTGCCTTCAGGGCGAATGTAGCCGCCAGATTGATTGAGGTGACCGTTTTCCCATCCCCCACCGATGGACTCGAAACAACAATGAAACCAGCTCGCTTGGGCTGCAGCAGCAACCGCGTACGAATTGCGCGATACTGTTCCGCGGCGCGCCCATCGCTTCTCTTCAACGAAAGCAGCGGAGCGGCCGCCGGCAGCGGCAGCGAAACCGTACGCAGCCCGCGCGCCGATCGCGACTCTTTCAGAAGACCGTCGCCGGTAAAGCGCACATTTTCGCGCTTCAGTGGAACCGGCCCCGGACGCGTCTTGGCGCCCGGCGATTCCGGGCGACTGACTAGCTTCTTCGCCGGCCGTACTAACTCGGGCTGCTCGCGCTTCAAGGTACGGTTCACCGAGTCGATTCCCCGGTTCCCGGTAGGAATATATAGGACAGCTTTACACCTCTTCGAGGAACTCCGGTGAGTGGACCTAAAGTAAATCCATAGTCGTTTCCATACACACCCTGGGCGGTCAGACGCATGCGCGCGGTCAGCATTCGCGTGGCGCTGGTCTCCACCAGCCATCCTTCAACCGGCCCCAGTGTGATGCCGCTCAGCCGCTCATAACCGGCGCTTGATTCGAACGTCCAAGGCGAGTTGAAATGATGATAGATGCCGGCGAACTGCACGTTGAACGTGCTGGCCGCGCCCAGACCATACGCGTCCGCCACGTCGCGGCGCGCGCTAATCAAAAACGTTTCGTTCGGGCGCTTCCACCCCGCTCCCGCGTTCCACACATACGTCCGGTACAGCCGCGCGGTCGCGCCTGCCTCAGCCTCGTCAACCACACCGGCCCCCGCGCCGCCCTGCACGAACAAGTCGGACCCGAACCGCCGTTCCGCTGCAAACCGGACGGCTCCGGTCTGATACTGGGTAATCGACGAACCAATGTCGCCGTAGTCCGCATTGAAGCCCACTGTGGTGCGTTCCGACAGTGCGTAGCCATAGCTGATTCCAGTCCGGGCGTCGCTGGTCGCCAGTGCCCCGTTCGAGGAAACTGACCCCGCCTCCGTAAGCGTCCGGGTCGAGCTATCCGAGCCTGGCAGACTCCTGTCAAACCCGCCGTCGATTTTCCAGGTCGACCGCGGCGTGGCCGCATAAGTAAGGGTCGCGCTGGTCATCAAATCGATCCTGCGCGCGCCAAAAATTGCATAGCCCAGCGGGGACGCTCCCAGTGCCGGCGCCGTCGCCAGCGATCCCGAAAGTTGGTCGAGCGTCCCTGAACTACCGGCCGCCGAAAGAGAAGACAGCGGCGAGAACAAATAGTCTGCGTAAAGGACCGAGTCCGCCAGGCCGCCAGCCGCCAGAGTCAACCGTGGAGTCAGATTCCTGCGCAACCCGAAAGACAGCGTTTCATCGAAGCCATCAAGCGATGAGTAAACGTCATTTGCGCTGTAAGTCGCCCGGTATCGCACAAAAAAATCGCTTCGGTCGCCGGGCGCAAACCAACCCACTTCAGCCGTGCCAGCCCCGCTCACCAGCAGCGAAGAAGGCGCCACTCCGCCGGACGAAGTGGGTGCGTTTAAGCCATACCCGCCAATCGAGCCCGAAACCTCGGTGACTGCAAAGCCGCGCAAGAGTCCCGGTCCATTGGAGGCTGTTGCCTGCTGCACGTCCTGAGCGGGCGCTTGCGCCGTAACTTCGCAAGCCGCAACTAACCCCAGAAGTATCGTGAGTACGAACTGATCTCTCAACTGGTCTTCCTTTTGACTACTCGGGGATCACGATCGTGTCGCCCGGTAGCAGTACGATGTTTTGCTCGATGTTCTTGCCGCGAATGACACTGTCGTAGTTAAAGGGGAACGTGTGCTGCTGTCCCGCCTCGGTCCTCAGCACATAGATCTTGCTGCGCTTGGCGAAGATAGTCACTCCGCCGGCCTCGGCCAGAGCCTGCAACACCGTAGTCGGTCCATCCAGTCGTACCGGACCTTCTTTCTTTGCCTGACCAATCACGTAGGCCTTTTGACTATTGATCTCCTTCACGGTCACCGTCACGTGCGGATCGCGCAGAATGTCGTTGTACTTCGACGTCAGTTTGTTCTCCAGTTCGGTCGGCGTCAAGCCGGCCGCTTGAAACTCGCCGATGAGCGCCAGCGTCACCTTGCCGTCCGAGCGCACCGGTGTCGACGTTGTCGAAGCATCCGGCTCTTTGAACACATCCACCGCGATCACGTCCCCGGAACCGATCCGGTACTGGCTGAGATCGTGAAACTGAGAAGGGGAAGCCGCGTCGGGCCGCTCTCCCATCGCGAGTCCGCTCACTAGAAGAAAAAATGAGAATAAGCGCAACATATCTACGATGCCTTTGCTAATGTTCGTGCGTGTTTTGGAAGTGACAGTTCCGGCACATTGCCTAGCACCACCGTGCCCACCGGGAGTTCCCATTCGCCGAGGAATGCATTCTTTCGCAGTTCCCTCACGAAAGCCAGGCTCATCCCCAGCGCGAGCCAGAAAAGGCTGCCCCCGGTAGCCAGCATTGCCCGCCTGGGGCGAATTGGCTTTTCCGGTGGGCGGGCCAGGTCGAGCATCACAAACCGTTCGGCTTTCTCGCCCCGCTCCATGTTCGTAGCCACATCCGCAGCCAGCTTCTTGTCGAGTAGCGATTGATAGCTGGTCTTGCAAGTCTCGTAGTCGCGCGTGATCGTGGTGAGCTGTTCTTCACGAATGGGTATCTTCTGGATTCGCGATTGAATCTCGGCCGAGTCCAGTATCAACTGGCGGCGTCTCTGCTCGAGCGACCGGATTTCCTGCTCGGCCATCGCGATCTGCGCGCGCGTTGATTCTGCTTTCAGGCGCTCGGACGACAACATAGACTCGCGCATCGGGTCGCTCGATGACTCTGCATCCGCTGGCGCCACAGCCGGGCGCGCGCTGGCTGCCGGCGCGGGTGTTTCGCTCGCAGCATTCTCACGCCGGGCATTCTCCAGCCGCGCGATATCCGCCTTCAGTCTCTGAATCTCCGGATGTCCATCCTTGTAGCGCAACTCGGCTTCGCTCAATTCGGAGCGCAGTTTATCGAGTTCTGTGACGGGACGAACAGCCGTCGCCGACTCCCGGCTTCCGTCGCTGGATCGCCGGGGAATCGACCGCAGGTTCCTGATCGACTCCTGCGACATCGCCAGCGCGCTATCGTACAGCAGTTTGTTTTGCTGCGCCCGGCCAATAGCGTCCTGCACGCCCAATAGCTCGGTTTTGTTCTGGCTCAATTGCGCCAGCAAGCTACCTTCCTGCTCAGGCAATTCGCCGTTGTAAGTGTCCTTGAACTGGCGTAGTTTCGCTTCCTGCTCCTGTAATTTCCGGCGCGCGTCCTCTAACTGCCCATCTAGGAATTTAGATGTCCCCGATGCTTCCTGGGAGCGCTCGGATAGATTCTCTGTGATGAAGAAGTTACCGATGCGGTTGGCCACTTCCGCGGCCAGACGCGCGTCGGGCGCTTCATACGAAACGCGGAACGCTCCCGGCCGGTTGGCGCTCCAGTTGCGCTCCAGCCTGATCGTGATGTCGCTCCGCATGTACGCCAGTACTTCTTCGCGAGACTTACTGGATCTTTGCTTGGGGTAGAGATTCATGTCTTCAATCAACTGCCAAAGGCGGTCGTTGCTCAATACCTGTTGCTTCAAACGGTCCAGCCGGTCTTCGAGCGGTGTCTGCACCGTCGGCGCCACAAAATTTTCGGGAATCTTCTGGCCTTCTACAAGGATCAGCGCTTCCGCCAGGTAGACCGGCTGCATCGCAAAAACAACTGCCACCGTGACCAGGACGCCTACTATGGTGACCAGTGCCACCAGGCGCTGATGCCTCCAGATCGAGCGAACAATGGAACGCGGAGACAACGCGGGCTGCAGGCTTTCGATATCAATGTTCATCGGTTCTTGCTAACGGGCCGCAGCCAGCCGGAAGCGGTTCTCGAATAGGAGCGTAAACAAAATCGCGCCGATCACGGTACCGGCAAAATTGATCAGCACATCGCGCACCGCCGGGTCGCGTCCCGGGAATGCAAATTGCAGCAACTCGCTCGCGATCCCCACCGCAAACCCAGTCGCCAGAGTATAGAGCCAGCGACGCTCCGGCCTCTTCGAAAACACGCCTGACAACAGGAATCCCAGCAGGCTATACATGGTCAGGTGCGTGCCTTTTTCAACGATGAAGTGAAAGTCGGCGTACAGCGAGCTTCCACCGGTACTGGTGCGGCCTGTGGCGAGTGTGTAAGAGGCGCAGACGCTGCTATCAAGCACTCGGGCAGCCATCCCGGAAGACGAGAACGCGATCACCAGAAGCATGCCCGCCACGCCGGATACCCAAAGCCGCCTACCAGTCGAGTTAAGCAATGGGCCGTACCCAGCTGGTTTCAACCTGCGCCGCGATCGAGCGCTGGAGCAACTCGATCGACACTACCACGCGAGCCGAGCCCTTCAACTCGATAAGAGTCCCCTTCACTCCCGCCAACGGGCCGCGTTCAATTAAGACGCGCTGACCCACGTTCAGGTAGGCATGCGGCCCGCTCATCAGTCCGGACGAAACGACGGTGCGGACCATCGCAAGCTCCTCATCCGGTATCGCCAGCGGCTGCTTACCCGCCCCGACAAAGCCCCGCACGCGAGGCGTTACAAGAACAGGTAAACGATTTTCCACATCGAGTTCGCAAAAGACATAGCCCGGAAACAAAGGCAGGCTGAGTTCCTTCACGCGGTCCGACCATTGCCGGCGGCACTGCAACAGGGGAACGTAACATTCGTAGCCTTTTTCAACCAGCAGGTCCGCCACCCTGCGTTCATAGTTGGCATGCACCTGCAAGGCGTACCACGCGACACGCCGGTAAGCAGGCAGCCGCGACGTTTTGTTGATCAGAAATGGGAGTGGGCAGGGAGCAGTCATGAGTAGGTCCGTCAGGCAATTTGACTAAGTAGAGTTTCCTGAAAAACTCAGCGTTTCTACTCTTGATTAGACGCTAAACGAGCCCTATTATGGGCATTGGTTAGTAATGGGTCTTTTCTTGATTGAACGTGCTCCGGGCTCTCCTGCTTCCAGCACCGAATCCGCTCTTGAAAAGATTGCAGGCTACCGCACAAACGCTCCCTGGGAAGCATTCCGTGGTCTGCGCACAAAATCGATTATTGAACTTACTGAAAGCGAGAGTCAATGGAAACCCCGATCAGCAGGCCTACTGCGCCTGTGCGCGGGGTACCGGGACTTTTCCATTTGATTTCGGCGCGCGCGTTAACTGGCTGCCACGTTAGCCGCGGCAAGGTTACTATTCGACGAGCTCCAGATTCCCTGTATCTGCTGGCCCGCGCCTATGTAAATCGCTGCCGATGCAAGCGCGATGAACGCGATCAACAGCGTGTATTCGATCATATCCTGACCCTGCTCATCGAAGAAGAACGTCCGAAGTTTGTCCTTGTTGTTGGCTCCTTTTCTTTTCCGTCAAAGATTGGGGGATCCCGGGGACAAGACTGCTGCAACGGTATCTGTTACTGATACCCAGTTGTTAGAGGACTGCCATTCGACCGCATTCTTGCTCGGCAAAAGCGGTAATCTGAAGTGCCGTTTTCCTTACTGACTATTATTGTTTCTCTGATGCGCGGATAATCATCGGGAAAAACCCGGATTTTCAAAAGTGTTTTCCACGAAAGTCTTGACTGGCGTGAAGACTTAATACTTCAAATAAACAGTCTTGTAGTCGCTGTAGAAATCAAACGCGGCCGGTCCCTGCTCCTTGGGGCCGAAGCTGGAATCCTTGGTCCCGCCGAAAGGAAGCTGATATTCGACGCCCGCGCTGGGTAGATTCACGGTCAGGAGCCCCGCCTCAGCACCATAAACAAAGTCGAAAACGCGCGAGACGTTGGTGGTTTGAATGGACGCGGAAAGGCCGAACGGAATGTTGTTGGCAATGCGCATCGCGTCGCTAAAGTCTTTCGCGCGCATCACGGCGAGTACCGGTCCGAAAATCTCCTCCTGTGCGATCGTCATCTTTTCTTCCACGTCGGCGAAGATGGTCGGCTCAACAAAAAAGCCCTTATCGAAAGCGCCGCCCGTCAGCCGGTTGCCGCCCAGTCGCGGAGCCCCAGCCTCACGCCGGCCGATTTCGATGTATTTGAGTACGGTTT
>Ga0326727_10015967_pt1 | contig 15973 bp, 12 predicted proteins | sample MB2enrmetagenome_FD_207643 | JGI IMG/M metagenome (GOLD analysis project Ga0326727, IMG submission 207643) | Lab enriched peat soil microbial communities from McLean, Ithaca, NY, United States - MB29MY | ecosystem: Environmental > Terrestrial > Soil > Wetlands > Peat | place: USA: New York...
TGGGATTGATTATCGTGGATGAGGAGCACGAGCAGTCCTACAAGCAGGAGGAAGCCCCCCGCTACCATGCCCGCGACCTGGCGGTCGTGCGCGGACGCAGAGAGGGAGCGGTGGTGGTCCTGGGCACCGCCACTCCGTCGATGGAGAGCTTCTTCAACGTCCAAAAGGGCAAATACCGCCTGCTGGAAATGCCAACGCGGGCCGACGACAAGAAAATGCCGGTCGTCCGTGTGATTGACATGCGCCAGGCGGCCCGCCTGGAAAAGGGAACGCCGATGTTTTCCCCGCAGCTCAAGGAGGCGATCCTCAAACGCCTGGAGCGCAAGGAACAAACGCTCTTGTTTTTGAACCGCCGCGGCTTTGCCACCTCCCTGCAATGTCCCCTCTGCGGTTTCGTGGCCCAATGCCCCGATTGCAGCCTGGCGCTGACCTACCACCGGCAGGCGGCCAAATTGCGCTGCCACATCTGCGGCCACGAAGCCGATGCCCCGGCCGTCTGCCCGAACCCCAAATGCCGCAACCCGGCCATTCGTTTCGCGGGCATCGGCACCGAAAAAGTCGAGGCCACCCTCGCCAAACTCTTCCCCCACGCGCGGGTGCGGCGGATGGATTCGGACACGCTCAAACGCAAGGAGGATTACCGGCGGATCCTGGGGGATTTTCGCACCGGCAAAATCGACATTCTGGTGGGCACGCAAATGATCGCCAAGGGCCTGCACTTCCCCAACGTGACCCTGGTCGGCATCATCCATGCGGACCTGAGCCTCCACATACCCGACTTCCGCGCCGGGGAACGGACCTTTCAATTATTGACGCAAGTGGCGGGGCGGGCCGGGCGCGGGGAGGTGGAGGGGGAGGTTTTCGTGCAGGCCTTCACCCCGTTTCATCCCGCCATTCAATTCGCCCGCCGGCATGATTTCGCCGGCTTCTACGAGCAGGAAATCGAATTCCGCCGCCAATTGCAGTATCCCCCCGTCAGCCGCATCGCCCTCCTTTTGCTCAAAGGCCGCAACGAGGAGAAAGTGGCCTTCTACGCCGCGCACATCAAAGAGCAGATCACTCAGCACGCGGCCGGCCTGCCCGATTTGGTCCTGGCCGGCCCGGCCCCGGCGCCGCTGGCGCGCGCCCACACCTTCTACCGCCACCAAATCATGCTTCGAACGCGGCACATCTCCGCCCTCAGCCGCCTGCTGGCGGCGCTGTCCGCAACATGGTCGCTGCCGGACGACGTTTGGCTCTCGATCGATATTGATCCGGTGAATCTGATGTGAACCGGGGGCGTGGCACCGCGCATTTTGGCGCTTTGATCCAAAGATGGAAGATTGAGAGTTTGTGATTGGCTGTCTCAGGCAGCGTGGCGAACCGCCTGGCAGTTGTCGGGCACAGTGAGCGTGACCACAAAGCCCTTGCCCGGCTCGCGCGCGACGCTGGCGGAACCATCAATGCACCACAGCCGTTCATGAAGGCAAAGCGCATCGACCGATTCCACGGCCAGCGCGGACTCCCTGCCATTCTTCTCCACCGCGCACACCCGCAATCGCACCAAGCCCTCGGCCTGCTCCAGTGAAATCGACGCCTCGGAGACGCCGCCGGGCGCGAAAAGATCGGTCACAATATCGGCGCAGATGGCCAACAGTTCGTTGGCGGCAAAGGGGGGCAGGACCACGGGTTGCTCCGGCAAACTCAACCGGCAGCACAGCCCTTTGGGACAAACCTGGACAAACCATTGCAGGGCCGCCGGCAATCCGGCCTCATCACGGATGCGCGGCTGCAGTTCCGTGGTGATGTCGCGCAGGGACTGCCCCAGCTCCATCACAATCGACGACCATCTTTTGCATTTCTCAGCCCAGGCCGGAGGTGACTTGCTGTCCAGCGCCGCCATCGACAATTGCAGCGATAGGAAGGTGAGCTTCTGGTTGACGTCGTCGTGGATGCGGCGGGCGATGCGGTTCTGATGTTGCTGCTGAAGCAACTGCTGGCGGGCCATCAGCGCCCGAAACTGCACCAGAGATGAATTATCCATTCGTGTCTCAATTCGCTTTAAATCTTATGCTCCGCAGTCCCGGCCCAGCCATGGGCCGTTCTAAATTACGGACCTTACCGGAATTGCAAGGAGCATGGACGATGCCAAGCCTTTCGCCGTGAAGTTGCAAACGGGTGCAAATGATCGCCCGAACGCTATGCCCCCGGACACAGTAGATCATCGCCAACATCCTGCCGGAAAAGTGCTTGCAGAGAGCAAGCAAACCCATCCCCTTCCCTCCCGCAAGAGCTTATTCTCGTCCTGTTTATGTGAGGCACTTGTCGAAGAACAGGACGGCCGGGCCTATCCAATCGCCTTGACCGGAACCGGTTTTCGAATCAACTTGGCGCCGTTGGTTCTGAGGTAGGCCTGCACCGCCGCAATGCCGCCCAGACTGATGGGAACGCGTTTCTGACTCTGAAAGAGCCGGTAGTGGGTGAGCGTCTTGCCCACCTCCATGATTTCGATGTGCTTATCGTCCATTTTCCACAACTGGCCTTTGACCAGGGGAACCGGCGACGGCTTTTTCAAAGTGATTCTCTTTGGAGTTGTCGCGCGTCTTACCATTGTAACATCTGTTCTCATTTTACAACCGTCGAGTTTCTGAGTTGACTGACACCCCGAGTTTCCACCGGCCTTTTATCGGTGCTTTTATTTAACGCAAAGAGGCCCAAAAGACAACCACAAATTTTCGCCCGCCCGGTTTATTACTGGAATAGAGACCCAGGCCTTTTCGGGAATGGCAGGACCGCTGGCGGGGGTGTCGCGGGACCTTGCCCTGTGGTCACAGGCTGATCCCAACCCGCCGCGCGCTCACTGGCCTGCCGCGCCACGGTCCGCGTTTCCCACGCCCGCAACCCAGCCGGCGAATTAAGCGTCCCATCGGCTGCCCGCTGGGTGTAATCCGGGATTAAAGTTTCATTGAAGCCGGGAGGAAAACCCGCGTTTTGCAGTGGATCGGTCAAACTCACCTGTGGCGGCAGCCGGCCACCCGCGGCGCCTGGCTCGAAGACACTGCGCAACCCATCGTCCCTGGCCCCAAACCCGCCTTCCTGCATCCGTTGCAGCGACATCGGACTATGGTCATGGAAGGCTCCACGCATCCAACTCCATGCGCCGCCATTGTCGGACGAAATCCGGCCCATCCGCTCGTCGCGCCAATTCGATTCCCGATCCAACAAGCCCGGCTGCGAATTCTTGCCCTGGCCATTTTCCAAGACGTCTCTGCCCCTCGCCAGGCTGCTGTCAGCGCTGGAATCCAATCCTCTCTGCAAATACAATCCATTGGTCATCCTCAACGGCCCCTCCTGGTCGGGCGACAAATTGAGCCGCCCGCCTTCATCGGGCTGGCCGTCCGTGCCGGAGGGTGTTTCCCACGCGCGTTTTTCCTTCGCTTTTGGCGGAGGAATGATGATGGTCGGCTGGATGCTCCCCATATAATCGCCTCCGGGCAATCCTGGCGAGAGGCCGCCTGTGCCGGCCCGGTTCTGGTCGTCTTTTATCTCACGTTCCTGCTGCGGCACTCCGAGGGGAATGGCCGGGGAGGAAAACTGAATCTTCTGCCCGGCGCCGGCCGCGGGAGCCAAAAGGCAGCACGCGCACCCGGCCAACGCCAAAGCCAGGACCTCCGCAAAACGTAAACTATAAGACGCCATACAATCCAAACATGCTTCATACCGTAAATGCCGCCGACGGTCAAACCTTTTGCGGCATTCTTTTGCGGCAACCCAAATCCGCCCCCCGAAAGCCCATGGAGCTCTCACGGCCCCCCATTGGCGTGCCCGCTGTTCCAGAAATGAAACAGGCTGTTGTCACACGTAAATTGGTAGGCGATGTAGCATTGAAAACCCACCGGGCCGTCTATGGACCGGCCAATGGAGAAAAGCAGATGATGATGGTCGCTGAAATCAATGACCGTGCCGAGGTTAAACGCCGTCTTAACATTGGGAAAGTCGGTTTCATATACGGTCTGGTGATACACCTCCACGCCGATAAGCACGTTGGTCAAGACCTGCTTTTGCAGAACGCCCCCCGCAAAGCCCCAGTTTTCGTGGCCCGAAAACGAATTGAGGCCGTAGCCGCCTCCGCCGTAGGCCGTCCACGAACCCCAACTCTTCTGCATCCACAACGGTAGAAACGCCTGCGAATGGCCGTTGCCCAGATTGTCCGATGCGCTGCCGGTGGGCACTTCGAGCAACGGAAAAACGCCCACCTGCGGCCAGCCGTTGGTTTCCTGGAGAAAGCGGTATTTTGCGCCCAGTTCAATGTCACCCAGGCCGTAATGGCCCGCCCCCTGGGACGGCGAATCGTAAGCCAGCGGCGCAATCAGGTGAAGCTGCAGATTCGGAACAGCACCATAGTTGACTTCAAAATGTGGCGCCGTGCCGGACCAATCGCCCCCGAGTTCTGAATGCATCGAGGCAATATAAAACTCCCAATGCTGGTAATCCACCGGCTCGGGATCATCGGTGACGAATGGCGGGCCGCCCAGAGCCGTGCCAGCCGCCCCAATCATAACCACGGCCAATGGAGTAACGATTCCTGGGCGTTGTGTGCTTCGCATGAGACTTTCTCAATCGGCGATCAAATAGAAACCCACGATGGTCACAACGCCTGCCACGACTCCGGCCAGGATGGTGATGGTCAAACGGTTGACCGGCATTTTCGGTCCCTGACCGTTGTTCATTCCGCCGAACAACCAGCCGAACAAAGCAAAGAGAACGAGAACAATGGCGACGTGCGTGATCCACTGATGGCCGGTGATTTTTTGCATCCCGTCCACGACACCTTTGCGTTCCTCCTTCGCAATCACCAGCAGGGCGTTTAATACGGCGCACACCGCCAGTGACAGGCCGAACGATAGGGTGTGTTTTGAAACGACGGTATTTTCCATTTGAGTTCTCCTCGATTCAATGTGGTGTCCCCAGGGACGCCACTTTCACCCCCATCGCAATGATCGCGCCGTGCCCCTCGGCCATCAAGGCCAGCGCCGCGACCAGGGCTGCCACGCACAGCACCAACCGGCGGGCCTCCTTGTTCGCCGCAAGGTTGTTGCAGGACGAAATCGGGAGATAGGCAGCCAGCAACAAAAGCGTGATGACGAAATGCTCCTTTGTCTCCATGAAGTAATTGTGGGCGAAAGGCCACGGTCCTTTGAGGATGACCGCCTTGTCCGCCTTGTAATCCGCCACATACCAATAGCCGCCGATCACAAACGCAACCCACAGGAACAGCGCCGCGGCCCGGCTCATCCATCGAATGCGAACCCGGTTGCCTTCGTTTGCGTTCAACACGTCCACAAAAAGCCATACCGTAGCAATGATGCCAGCCACACCGAAGAGAACGTGGCTCAGTAGAAGCACTTCTTTCATGCCCGGGCGCCCTAATCGGGGCGCGTTATTGGCTTTTTAATCATCGACGAGCAGCCAACAAGCCAGGGGGGCTTACTGAAAAATCGTCTCCTCCGTCTCCAGGAATCCTTGCAGATGGCGCAGACGGGTCGGGTGACGCATTTTGCGCAGCGCCTTGGCTTCGATCTGCCGGATGCGTTCGCGAGTCACGTTGTACTGGCGGCCGATTTCTTCCAGCGTCCGCTCGTATCCGTCCGCCAGCCCAAAGCGCATTTCCACGATCTTGCGCTCGCGCTCGGTCAAGGTGGCCAGAACGTCGCTCAACGTGTCTTTGAGCAGGCTGTAACTCGTGACCTCCGACGGATTGGCCGCTTTCTTGTCCTCGATGAAATCGCCCACGCTGGCGTCGTCGCCGTCGCCCACGGGCGCTTGCAAGGAAACGGACTGCTGCGCCATTTTGAGGATCGAGCGCACTCGCTCCACAGGCAGGTTCAATTCGTCGGCGATTTCTTCCGGCTCGGCTTCGCGGCCCAATTCCTGCATGAGGCGCTTTTGAACGCGCATCAGGCGGTTGATGACTTCGATCATGTGGACGGGGATGCGCACCGTGCGGGCCTGGTCGGCCACGGCCCGCGTGATGGCCTGTCGAATCCACCAGATTGCGTAAGTGGAGAATTTGTAGCCGCGCTGGTACTCGAATTTCTCGACGCCTTTCATCAGGCCCATGTTGCCTTCCTGGATCAGGTCCAAAAAGGACAGGCCGCGATTGGTGTGTTTCTTGGCGATGGAAATGACCAGGCGCAAGTTGGCCGCCGCCATTTCGCACTTGGCTTCGTCGGCGCGGCCGGCGGCCTTTTTCATGGCGCTGTGGGCGGCCAGGAATCGGTCCTGGGGCATGCGCACAAATTTCTCCAGCGCCGCCAGTTTGTTGCGCTCGGCCAAAACCTGCGCCGCGTTGGCGGCCGTTTTGCGATGGCGCTGCAGGTCCTCGATGGCGCGCAGTGTGGACTTGATCTGGTCGGCGACGTTGTCGGAGACGACCATGATCTCCTCCGCGACCTTGGGCTTGTAAGAGAAACGCGCGAAAGTTCCTTGCAGCGCTTTGTCCAAATGTTGGTATTTCGCCAGCGCTCGGGGCGTCGGCCCTTTGCCGTTGCACACTCGCACCTGGTCGTAAGCCCTGTCCAGCCTTTGGTCCAGGTCGCGCGCCCGCTTGATGAGGCGGCGCAGGGCCGTCAAATGGCTGGCCCGGCTTTCGACTTTCTTATCGACAATCACGCGGTCAAACCGTTCCCGCGGAGGATCGCACAACAACTTCTCCGCCAACGCAATGTGTTCCTTGCCGGTGAACCCGAAGCCGAAGAGAATGCCGCGCGCCTCCGTCTCACCCTCCTCGATTCGTTTGCAAATCTGCACTTCCTGCTCGCGCGTCAGCAGCGGGACTTTGCCCATCTGCCGGAGGTACATCTGCACCGGATCGTCCAGAATATCCAGCCGGCTTTCGTCCTCTTCTTCCGGTTCCGCCGCCGGCTTGGCCCGGTCCAAATCGGGGGCTTCCACTATTTCAACCTCGAAGCCCCGCAGCTTGGAATAGACGGCGTCGAGAATCTCCGGTGTCACGCATTCGTCGGGCAGGACGTCGTTGATGTCGTCATAAGTCAGATAGCCCTGGTCCTGGGCCAACCGGAGCAAATCCTTGATTTTCTCCACTATGATCGGGGAATCCACCGTCAAGGCGTGAGCCGACGCGGCGACCACCGGCGCCGCCGGCTGGGGAGGCTGCAATGTCCGGTGCGAAGTCGTGCCGCCGCCTTTTTCGGACGAATGTTTGCCCTGGGGCGGGGTTTGAAGCGTAAATCGCGCCTCTTTCGTACAGTGACTCAATCGCGGCGCGGATTTGGCGCCGATCTTAAGCCCGTCCTCCCGATACAATCTCTTTCGCAACATATTAAGTGGACATCTTTTTGACTTTTCGGTTCATTCAAACCGTCCGCCGTTCTTGACCGCGTCAATAGACACCGAATGCTGGTTGTCCCGGTGTTCTTTCAAAATTCAAGAAGTCCGCGCCGCCATAGAATACATACATTAGCGCGACTGTCAAAGAAAGACCGACAGTTTTTGTATAATTTTTAATGAATAAGTCATAAGATTCTGTCCTCAAGCAACTTACAATGTTGTCAAACGTCACGCGCCCGCAACCTCCTCAATGCCCGCCTTACAATGCCGCTGCCAGGAACTGTCCCGTGTGGCTTTGGCGCACTGCCGCCACCTCTTCCGGCGTGCCTTGTGCGACAATCTGTCCCCCTTCCTCCCCCGCTTCAGGCCCCAAATCGATCAGCCAATCGGCTGACTTCATCACCTCCAGGTTATGCTCTATGACCAGGACCGAATGACCGGCCCGGACGAGCCGTTGAAACACTTGCAACAGCACCCGCACATCGTCGAAGTGCAGCCCGGTGGTCGGTTCATCAAAGACAAACAAAACGCCGCCGCCGTCAGTTTGCCGGGCTTGGGCAAGGTGGTTGACCAGCTTCAACCGCTGGCTTTCCCCACCGGATAGCGTGTTGATCGGCTGGCCCAGCCGCAGATAGCCCAAACCCGCTTCCTGAAGCAGGCGCAAGCTCCGTGCCGCCTGGCAGGCGGGCCGCGATTCCGGAAACGCGCCCAGGAATTCAATGGCCTCATCGACCGGCGCGTCCAGAAGGTCGGCGATGCTCCAGGCCCGCCGGGCCGCCGCCACCGTGACATCCAGGATGTGCGGCCGGTAACGCCGTCCGTTGCAATCGGGACAGCGAATGAAAACATCGCTCAGGAACTGCATTTCGATCTTTTCAAAGCCCGCCCCGCGGCACCGCTCGCATTGGCCCTGGGCCGAATTGAAGCTGAAGGCGCTGGCACTGAGGCCTCGTTGCCGGGCCGCGTCCGTCCGCGCAAAAAATGCGCGGATTTCATCAAAGGCGCCGATGTACACCGCCGGATTGGACCGTGGAGTGCGTCCCAGGGGGGATTGATCCACTGTCACCACCTGGCTGAGGTTTTCCCATCCTTCGATGCTTGTTTCGACGGGCGCGGATGGCGGGGCCTCTGCCTCCTCCTCCTCGCCTCGGTCCGGGCGAGCCGCGTTTTGCATTTTTGCGGCGATGGCGGGGGCGAGCAGGCGCGTGATGAGTGTGCTTTTGCCCGAACCGCTGACGCCGGTGACGCACACAAACCGGCCGAGCGGAATTTCCACCGTCAGGTCTTTGAGATTGTGGAGCCGGGCGTGGCGCAACACCAGTTTGCCCCCGCCTCCGGCAAAAACAGGACGCCGCGGCGGGATTTCAATTCTCTTGCGGCCGGAAAGGTACGCGCCGGTCAACGAACGGGGGGAGCGGGCTATTTGCCGGCAGGTTCCCTGAAAAACGATTTCGCCGCCGGAGGCCCCGTGGCCAGGCCCCAGCTCGACGATCTGGTCGGCGGCCCGCAGCACGCCGGCTTCGTGTTCGACCACCACCACCGTGTTGCCGGCGTCGCGCAGTTGGCGCACGATGCCGATCAGCCGGGCCGTGTCGCGCGGATGCAGTCCCACGCTCGGCTCGTCCAGCACGAACAGAGTATTGACAAGACGCGATCCGAGGCACGCGGTGAGATTGACCCGCTCGGTTTCGCCCCCGGAAAGCGACCGGGTCGGCCGGTCCAGCGTCAGATAGCCCACACCGGCCGCTTCGAGGTAGGAAAGCCGCGCCCGCGTCTCGCCCAGCGCCAGCGCGACGGGGTCGGACTTTTTTGACCGCTTCCGTTGCGCGGCCAGGGAGTCGATGAACTCAAGGGCCTGCCGGACGGGAAAGCGGTAGAAATCGGCCAAGGTCAGGCCGCCGGCGCGGTAGAGGAGCGTTTCGGGCTGAAAGCGGGTTCCGCGGCAATCGGGGCACAATTTATACACGCGATAACGGGCAAGCTGAACACGCACGTGCATTTTGTAGGCCTTGGATTCCAGCCACCGAAAGTAACCTTTGACTCCATACCACGCCCGCGGCCACTGATGCTCCTTGTCCTGGCCGTAACCAGCGTCGCCTTCGATCACCCAATCGCGCCACTGTTGCGGCAGGTCGCGAAAGGGAATATCCACAGGCGCGCCGCGCCGCCGGGCGAATTTCATTAAATCGTCCTGGCATTCCGCGTTGGAAGGCGTCTGCCACGGTTTGACCGCCCCTGCCGCCAGGGATTTCGACCCGTCGGGGATGGCTGCGTTGTAGTCGATGGCAATTACCCGGCCGAAGCCCCGGCAGGCCGGACAGGCGCCGATGGGATGATTGAAACTAAACAGGGCGTGGGTCGGTTGGCGGTATTCGATGTCGCAGTGGGCGCAATGGAGCCGGTTGGAAAAGAGCGCGGGCGAGCCGCCTTGGGGCGGGACAGGCCGCAACGCCAGTCTGCCCTTGCCGAAATGATAGGCCTGCTCGCAGGCCTCGACGAACCGCGCCCGGTTGCCTTCAGCCAACGCAACGCGATCCTGGATGACCGTCAGAACCCCCGGGCCGGGAATGGGCAACCGCTCGGCCGCCTCCTCGAGGGAGACGACGGCGCCGTCCACCAGCAGCCGTTGGTAGCCCTGGCGGGCGATGAGCGCCAGGGATTCGGCCAGCGGGAATTTCTCGCTCAACCCCAGGTCGAACGTGACGAGCATTTCGGAGGTCCCGCACCGTTGCCGCGCGGCCTGCCAGACGCGGGCAGGTGGGTCTTTTTGCACCGCCTGGCCGCATTGGCGGCAATGCAGGCGCGAAACATGCGGCCAGAACATCTTGGCATAATCGGTGATCTCGGTCATCGTCCCAACGGTCGAGCGGCTGGATTTGACAGTGTTGCGCTGTTCGATGGCGATGGCCGGAGGAATGCCTTCGATGCTGTCGGCCTGGGGCTTGTCCATCCGGTCCAAAAACTGTCTGGCGTAGGGAGAGAAGGTCTCGATATACCGACGCTGGCCCTCGGCAAAAAGGGTGTCAAAGGCCAGTGAACTCTTGCCAGACCCGCTCAAACCCGCAATAACGACCAGTTGCCGCAACGGCAGGTCGAGGTCGAGATTCTTGAGGTTGTTTTGGCGCACCCCGCGCAAGCGAATGCACAATTTTGGCCTCGAAATCATGCGCCGAAGCCTATCGCGGCGAACCCCTATGTCAAATCCCTTGACTGTCAGGCATTTCCCTACAAAGATTTTTGTTGCGCTCCAGCCGCGAATGGTGCATAGTGACCTGAGATCAGACCTGAAACGTGACATTGCTGTATGCCGATGGTTTTTCATCGCAGGAAAGACTGGCAAACTGAATCCGCCGGGTTCACCTTGGTGGAGTTGGTGGTAGTTATTGCCATCGCCTCCGTTTTGGCGGCGCTGATGCTCCCTTCCTTGTCCAGCGCAAAGGAGAAATCCCGCCGGGCTGTTTGCAAAGGCAACATCCGCCAATTGCTCCAAACGCTCGACCTCTACGCGGATGACAATTCGCAGTTCCTGCCCAGTTCCAAGGACAACATCGGCAATTACCATTCCATCCGTCTGTCCGATGCGATGTTCACCAACCTGGTAGATCTGGCCGGCGGCAATTCCAACATCTTCTATTGTCCCAATATCGTTTTCGGCGGCGGCCCGGTTGCCCAGCATGACAAATACGGCTACGTGATCGGATACAGTTACCTGGCCGCCAATATCCAGGGCACCATTAAAGGCGCTGATACTTGGGATGGCCCCACGAAATGGACCGATCCCCCGTCAACCCCGTTGATCGCCGACGCCAACTATTGGACCCTAGCCAGCAGCAGCCTGCCTGCTCTGCTGAAGGTCGCCCCTCACACCGACATGGGCGCCGCGACGACCAGCGGATCCTCGTTCACGGTGGGGTTGTCAGGCATCAGCAGTGCGAGCATTGGCGCCGTCGGCGGCAACGTCGGTTACCTCAACAGTTCGGTCGTTTGGCGCTCCATGGGCCAGATGCAGACGTACGCCGCCTCCTCCCAGAGCGACGGTTACGGAAACTGGTAGGCCCCCCGGCGGAAACCCATCCCGATGGCTCCTCCCATCGGAACCCATCACTCATTGTCAAATGAGGAACCGCGTCAGGCAATAAAAAGCCCACCGGATGGCGACAACGCGCCGCACACTTGCTTTTGAAGGGCTATCGGGTTTTTCCGGCGACATGCGACAGCCGTGCGCTCAGCCGGCCCCGCTCAGGGCTGCTTTTGGCGCTGAAATTTTATTTGACCATTTTCGACCGTGGCCTTGATCCGGTCGCCGGGCTTGAACTCGCCGTCCAGCAGCTTCATCGCCAGGGGATCCAACAGGTGTTGCTGGATGGCGCGCTTGAGCGGGCGGGCGCCGAATTGGGGATCGAATCCTTCCTTGGCCAGGTAGCGCCGCGCCGCGGCGTCGGTCTCCAGCGTCAGTTGCTGTTGGGCCAGCCGGCGCAGCAGCCGCTGCAACTGGATTTCCACAATCGCGCCCAATTGCTTCTCGTCCAGGCTGTGGAAAATAATGATGTCATCCACCCGGTTGAGAAACTCCGGCCGGAAATGCTTCTTCAACTCGGCCCGCACCAGTTCCTCGACGTGCGCCTGGTCCTTGGCCGACGCGGCGCGGCCCTCGCGCGACAGGAAGAACTCCTGGATGATCGGCGAGGCGATGTTGCTGGTCATGATGATCAGCGTGTTTTTGAAATCGACCGTCCGCCCCTGGCCGTCCGTCAGCCGCCCGTCGTCCAGCACTTGCAGCAGCACGTTGAACACATCCGGATGCGCCTTCTCAATCTCGTCCAGGAGCACGACGCTGTAGGGACGGCGGCGGACGGCCTCGCTCAACTGGCCGCCTTCCTCGTAGCCGACGTAGCCCGGGGGAGCGCCGAGCAGCCGCGCCACCGAGTGCCGTTCCATGTATTCGCTCATGTCGAGGCGGATCATCGCGTCTTCAGAGTCAAATAAAAATTCCGCCAGGGCGCGCGCCAGTTCCGTCTTCCCCACGCCCGTCGGTCCAAGGAAAATAAACGAGCCGATCGGCCGGTCAGGGTCCTGCAGGCCGCTGCGCGCCCGGCGCACCGCGTTGGCGACCGCCGTGATGGCCTCGTCCTGGTCCACCACCCGCTGGCGCAATCGCTCCTCCATCTTGAGCAGCTTTTCCCGCTCCCCCTCCAGCATCCGGCTCACGGGGATGCCCGTCCACGTGGCCACGACGCGCGCGATGTCCTCCTCGGTGACTTCCTGGTTGAGCAGGCGCGTGCCCTCGCGCTGGCTGAATTCCTTCTCGGCCGCCGCCAGCTTTCTCTGCAAGTCGGGAATGCGCCCGTACTGGATTTGGGCCGCGAGGCTGAGGTCCCCGGCGCGCTGGGCCGCTTCCTGTTGTTGACGCGCCTCGTCCAGTTGCCCGTTGAGGATGGAGATCGCGTTGATGGCGGCCTTCTCGTTTTGCCACCGCGCCTTGAGCTGGGCGGACTGTTCCTTGAGATTGGCCAGGTCGCGCTCCAGGACCTTCAGGCGCTGGCGCGAGGCCTCGTCCTTCTCCTTGCGCAAGGCCGCTTGCTCGATCTCCAATTGCATGATCTGCCGCTCCAGTTGGTCGATCTCCGCCGGCATCGAGTCCATCTCCATCCGCAGCCGCGACGCCGCTTCGTCCATCAAATCGACCGCCTTGTCCGGCAGGAAACGGTCGGTGATATAGCGTTGGGACAATGTGGCCGCGGCGACCAGCGCGGCGTCCTGGATGCGGATGCCGTGGTGAATCTCGTAGCGCTCCTTCAGACCCCGCAGGATGGCGATCGTTTGCTCGACGCTCGGCTCGGCGATATAGACCGGCTGGAAACGGCGCTCCAGCGCCGGGTCTTTCTCGATGTGCTTGCGGTATTCGTCCAGCGTCGTGGCGCCGATGCAGCGCAATTCGCCGCGGGCCAGCGGCGGTTTGAGCATGTTGGAGGCGTCGTTGGCACCCTCGGCCGCTCCGGCGCCCACGATCGTGTGCAATTCATCGATGAAGAGGAGCACCCGCCCTTGACTGGCGCTGATCTCCTTTAGAAAGGCCTTCAGCCGGTCCTCAAATTCACCCCGGTATTTCGCCCCCGCGATCATCGATCCCAGGTCCAGGGCCACCAGCCGTTTGTTCTTCAGAGATTCGGGCACGTCGCCGCTGACGATCCGCCGGGCCAGACCTTCCACAATCGCGGTCTTGCCGGTGCCCGGCTCGCCAATGAGCACGGGATTATTCTTGGTGCGCCGGGTCAGCACCTGCATGACCCGCCTTATTTCCTCCGTCCGCCCGATGACCGGGTCGATCTTCCCGGCCCTCGCCAAGGCGGTCAGGTCGCGCCCGTATTTCTCCAGCGCCTGAAACTTGTCCTCGGGGTTGGGATCGGTCACCCGTTGATTGCCCCGCACCTCGGCCAGCGCTTTGAGGACGGCATCGCGCTTGAGGCCCTGGGCTTGGAAGATTTTTTTCAACGCGCTGCCGCCATGGTCCAACAGACCCAAAAACAGGTGCTCGGTGCTGATGTAGTCGTCCCGCAATTTGCCCGCCTCGGCTTCCGCGGCGTCGAGGGTTTTCTTCAGAGCGGGGCTGGAGTATAATTCGGCCGCGGGGTCGCCATGCACCTTGACCTTGCGCTCGATTTCCTCATCGAGGGCGGCGGCCAGCCCGGCGGCCGGCACGCCCAGCTTCTGCAAGAGCGCCGGAATGAGGCTCTCGCTTTGGCCCAGCAGGGCGGCCAGCAGATGCTCCGTATCGACTTCCTGGTTGGAATGGCGCCGCGCCGTCTCTTGCGCCTCTTGCAGCGCCTCCCGTGCTTTGATCGTCAGTTTTTCCAATTGCATGGGAAAAAACTTACCACGGATGCCGCAAATTTCACGGAATCTCTTCGCTGCCGCGGGCCCCTTATCTGGGCGCGACAGGGCTGTTGATCAGGTTGGACGTGGAAGCGGCGGGGAGATTGGTGTCCAACGACCCCGGCGGCGCGGTGGCGTTGAGTTCCTTGATCAGAGTGTCTGTCAGGTCATTCTGCCCGTTGGAATACAGGAGCACGGGTGTCATGTTCGCGCTCTCGCCCGATGAGTCCACCACCATGGTGTAACCCGCCGCCTTGGCGTCGGCGTTCAGCAAGTTGCGGATCTCGGCCACTATGGCATCCCGGCGCTGGCGCTCTTTTTCGCCAAGACGCGAGGTGGCCACGCGGTCGAATTCAGTGATCGCTTGTTTATCGGATTCCAGTTCGCTGTATTTTTGCTCGGCGGCTTTTTTGCTTTTGTCGCGTTCCTCGGCCGACACCGCCTGATCGTTGGCCTTGTCGATCAATTTGCGCCATTCCTCCTCGTGCTTCTTCTCGTCGGCGATCATTTGCCCCCGCTCCTTCTCCATTTCCCCGGCCTCCTGCTTGAGGGACACGGTGGACTGGATCGTCTTGTAGTATTTGTCAAAAACCTTGCGGAGATCAATGGTGCCGATTTTCTGGTCCGCCGCGCCGCTGGGGATCGCCGCACAGATCAAGGCGGCGGCGAGCAGTATCTTTGTCACTGGATTCTTCATTGTCTTAAAAAGGATGCTGGTAGCCGACTCCAAACTGGAACCGGCCGCTGTTGCCCAAGTTGGGATCATGCGTGATCGGGATGCCGTAGTCCAGCCGAAGTGGTGTGCCCCCGCCTATGGGCAGCACTATCCGCAGCCCCAATCCCGCGTCGTCGGCGTAGATTCCCCGGTTGGGCCCTGGATTGAAACTGAATGGATCGGGATACACATTGCCGATGTCATAAAACGCCGCCACGCGCAGCATTTTGATAATCGGGATGCTGTATTCGGCCGACCCGAAAAAATAAGTGTCGCCGCCCAATGGCTCGCCAAACTGGTCCTCCGGCCCGACGGTTTCGTAGCGGTAACCGCGCAATGAATACAGGCCGCCCAAAAACCACCGCTCGAATATCGGCACGTGCGTCGAGTCGCCCCACGGCGAAACCACCCCCGCGCGCCCGTCCAACTCAATGATGTGCCCCTTGGCAAATCCCGGGAAAAACCAACTGGAGTGCAACTCCAGTTTGTAAAACTCCGTGTCCCCGGGCGGCGTCGCCACCTCCGCCGTAATCTGCGATTGCTGCCCCCGATCCGGCAGGCGAAAGTTGTTGCGCGTGTCGTAAGTCAGCCCCAGGCCGATTTTGTTGATGACATACGTCCCGTGCTCGTCGTAAATGTTGGTCGAAAGATTCGGCGGAACGGCCGCCGCGTTCTGATAGATCGGGCTGCCGTTGACCGGGCTGGAATAGGTGGGGATGTAATTGGTGCTGAATCCCTGGTTGATCGCCACGTGGGCCACCTCGGGAGTGTAGCTGATTGACCCGCTGAGAAACTGGCTCCACAGCGCCTTGGTCAAGCTGACCGTGACGCCATCGAATGTCTCGGTGTACATGTTGTTGATGCTGTTGTAATCGATCTCCCGGTGGAACAAATCGACCCCGAGTCGCAGGCGTTCGCCCAGAAACCAAGGCTCCACGAACGATATCTCATAATCCTGCAACAACGTTCCGACCGACGCCAGAACCTGGAATTTCTGCCCCGCCCCGGTGAAGGTCGGCGGGTTGAACAAATCAAAATCCCCCTGCTTCAGTTCCA
>Ga0326727_10015968_pt1 | contig 15973 bp, 14 predicted proteins | sample MB2enrmetagenome_FD_207643 | JGI IMG/M metagenome (GOLD analysis project Ga0326727, IMG submission 207643) | Lab enriched peat soil microbial communities from McLean, Ithaca, NY, United States - MB29MY | ecosystem: Environmental > Terrestrial > Soil > Wetlands > Peat | place: USA: New York...
AGAACTGGAAAAGCTCCGCCACAAGACCATCCGGTTCGTGGGCGAAAAGATCGATGCGCTCGAGTTCAACGTGGCCGTCAGCCAGATGATGATCTTCGTCAACGCCCTCGCAAAAGAGGAAACGCTGAACCGCGCGATGATGAAAGACTTCGTGAAGCTGCTCCATCCCTTCGCGCCCTTCCTCACCGAAGAACTCTGGGAAACCGCGCTCGGGGAAACCCCTTCCGTCGTAAAACAGCCCTGGCCCGTTTTCGATGCCTCTATGACCGTCGACGACGTGTTGCCGCTGGTGATTCAGGTAAACGGCAAGGTTCGCGAAACCCTGACGATGGCGCGCGGAACGGATACGGAAACCATGAAGAAAATGGCGATGGAAAGCGAGAAAATTCAATCCTGGATCTCCGGCAAGAAAATAGTGAAGGTGATCGCGGTTCCGGACAAGCTGGTGAATATCGTAATCCAGGGCTGAAAGGGAGTCTGACCTCCGGGGGGACACTATGAATCCCTTTTCCTACCTGTCTTTCCTGGCGATGATCCTCTATTGGATCATCGGCTTGCACTCCGTTTCGAGAACACCGAAGAACAACCTTTCCTGGCTGTTCTTTCTCATCTGCGCTTCCATGGGCATCTGGAGCCTGGGGTTTATGTTCGCGTACCCCGCCGGAAACGAAACCCAGGCCTACTTCTGGGTGAAAGCGACCTCCATCGCCTGGCTTCTTTTCTGTCCGGTTTTCGTTCATTTCACGATGGAACTGAACCGGATGAACGGGAGACGTCTGCATCCGGCCTTCATACTGCTCAACTACCTCCCGTTGATTCCGATCATCGCCATGACACTGACGTCCGATTACCGGCAACTCTTCACTATCACCCGCGGAATATTCGGTTTCCAGCCGCATGCGGCGACTCACCATCCGCTTATCCTCTTTATCGGTTTCTTTCTGGCAGTCTGGCTCACCGCCGGAATCATCCTGATCGGGAAATGGAAAAACGGTCTCATGGAACATAAAAAGAAGCGGCAGGGAAATTACCTTTTCACCCTGACGATCGTCACCGTCGCTTTGAATATAGCTACGGAATTTCTCCTGCCCGCATTCGGGTTCCGAAATTTTCCGACGATGGGACATTTCCTGACGCTCATCTGGGTGTTCGGAATCTGGACCATCCGTTTCTATCCGCTGAGTGTAGAAAACTTCAGCAATATCCTTTCGGAAAGGGACCTTCTTGAGGAGCGGTTGTCCTTGTCCGAAGAACGTTACCGGGTATTGGTGGAAAACCTGAATGTCGGAATATTCCGAATTCCGCCGGATCCGCATTCCCATATCCTTCTCGCTAATCCGGCTTTATCCAGGATGCTGGGCTATTTCTCCCCCCGGGAGCTTCTTCAGAAAAACTGGATCTCGCTTTTCCCCAAATCGGAAGAAGCGCTTTCGTACTTATCCAAGCTCGCCGAATCCGGTTCGTTGCGAAACCAGCCCGCAGTGATGCTGCGTCACGACGGCAAGACCGTCCGGATGTCCATCAACGCCCGTGCGATCCGTTCGGGTGAAGGCGGCATACGCTTCATCGACGGAACGGTGGAATTTGCCAACGAAGCGGAGCTGGCCGTCGAAGAGCTGGAAAAAAGACGCGGCGAACTGGAAAACCAGGTTAAAACCCTGGAGCAACGTGTCGAAATGGAATACACGCAAAACATGGAAAAGGAACAGATGCTCATTCTCCAGTCCCGGCAGGCGTTGATGGGAGAAATGTTCGAGGCGATCGTTCACCAGTGGAAAAACCCCCTGAACGGACTCGGACTCGTATTCCAGAATCTCCAGTTCATGAACGCTTCCGGCAATCTGGGAACGGAAAAGATCAGTGCCAAATGCGAGAACGGTATGGAAATCATCTCGCACATGAGTCAGACCATTGATGATTTCAGACGGTTCTTCCGCCCCGACAAAATCCGTCTCGATTTTTCTCTGCCGGAAATCGTCCGGCGCAGTCTGGATATTTTTTCCTTTTCCATACTCCAGTCCGATATCCGTGTCGATTTTCTTCCGGAACCGGAGGTGAAGACCTCCGGTTATCCCAACGAATACCTTCAGGTGGTGATGAATCTTCTTTACAATGCGCGGGACGCCCTGACGGAACATCCCCCCCGGAATCCGGTAATCCGGATACGGGTTGCCTTCGAAAACGGAAAATCCATGCTTTCCGTCCTGGACAACGCGGGCGGCATTCCGGACGAAATCCGGAATCATATCTTCCAGACCCATTTTACCACGAAGAAGAATGGAACCGGAATCGGACTGCACATCTCCAAGTCCATCATCGAAAAAAGCATGGGCGGAAGCATCGAGTGGCGGAACGTTTCATGGGAGGAAGGATCCGGAGCGGAATTCCTCGTCCGGCTTTGACACTGACGCTCAGGGAATTTCCCTTTGCAGTGTTTCCGCCCCCAATGACCGATAACTTGACGGCTTTCCGACGCTGGATTACAATATGTTGTCTGTGGGGATGGGGGAATATTATGGCGACGATCATCGATCATTCTGTCCTCTACGTGGAGGACGACAAGGTGGTCCGGAACGAGTTGGGCGAATTTCTCTTTCTGAAATTCCGCGAAGTCCGGCAGGCGGACAACGGGAAATCCGGTCTGGAAGTTTTTTCCGGATATAAAGCGGACCTCGTCATCACGGATATCCGGATGCCGGTTATGAACGGCCTGGAAATGGCCCGCGAAATCCGGAAGATCGCCCCTTCCACCCGGATCATCGTCACCAGCGCCTACCAGGACACCGAGTTCTTTCTCGAAGCCATCGACATCGGAGTCAGCCAGTTTGTTCTGAAGCCCGTCAACCTGGAAAAACTGATGCTGGCCGTCCAGAAAAGTTTCGCACCCCAATAAGGAGAATTCCGTCTCATGAAAAGCGCCAACGTTTTCCGTGTGCTGGCTTTCGGCGATGTCATCGGCGACCCCGGCAAGAAAGGGCTGTACGCCGTACTGCCGAAGATGCGCAAGGCCTACGAACCCGATCTTATCGTCATCAACGGCGAGAATTCCGCCCAGGGTTTCGGAATTACCAACCCCATCACGAAGAACTTCTTCGACAACGGCATCGACGTGATCACCACGGGCAACCATGTCTGGCAGAAGAAGGAGATATGGGACTTCATAGACACCTACCCCGCTTTGCTCCGTCCGATCAATTACCCCCCGAACACCCCGGGCCACGGCAGCGTGGTACTGGAAAAGAACGGAGTAAAGCTCGCCGTGGTCAATGCGATGGGCCGCATCTATATGGATCCCATCGAATGCCCATTTCAGGCGATGGAGAAGGAGGTGGAACGCCTGAACTCCCTCGGCATTCGCCATATCTTCCTCGACTTTCACGGCGAGGCGACCAGCGAAAAGCAGATTATGGGTTGGAAGATGGACGGCAAGGTCAGCGCCGTCTGGGGAACCCACACGCACGTTCCCACCGCCGACGAACGCATCCTCCCCTCGAAGACGGCCTACATCAGCGACCTCGGAATGTGCGGCTGCATCCACTCCGTGATCGGCATGAAAATCGAAGACTCGGACCGCCGCGTGGTCAAACACCTTCCCGTGCGCTTCCAGCCCGCCGAGTTCGGCCCGGTGGAAGTGATGGGCGCAGTGATCGACGTGCACCGCGAAACGGGTAACGCACTGATGATCAACCGTTTCAAGGAAACCGTGGGATAAAAACCGGAAACAGAATGGAAATGAAAGAACGATTGGATGCATATCTCGTGCGTGCGGGCCTTTTCGGAACTCGCACGAAAGCCCAGGCCGCTATTCTCGCCGGAGAGGTGCTCGTCAACGAAAACCCGGCCGCCAAGGCGGGACAACCCATCAAAGAAAGCGACATGGTGCGGGTAAGAGAAAGTTCTCCCTGGGTGGGGCGCGGCGCCTTCAAACTCCTCGCCGCCCTCGACGCCTTCTCGATTCCCTGCGAAGGACGCACCGGCATCGACGTAGGAGCTTCCACGGGCGGGTTCACACAGGTGTTGCTCTCGCGCGGCGCCGTGAAGGTCTACGCCGTCGACGTGGGAACAAACCAGCTCGACTGGAAACTCCGAAGCGATCCGCGGGTCGTCTGTATGGAAAATACCCACGCGAAAGATCTCGTTCCCGCGATGTTTCATCCCGCGCCGGATCTGTGCGCGATGGACGTGTCCTTCATATCCGTCACGAAAATCCTCCCCGCCGTCATCCCATGCCTCGCGCGCCCCTTCGACCTCGTCGTGCTGATCAAGCCGCAGTTCGAGCTTTCACCCGGCCTTGTCGGCAACGGCGGTCTCGTGGCGGAGCGCGACCGGCCCGAAGCCATCGCGCGCGTGCTCGCAGCGGCGAATTCCCTCGGACTCGCCGCTGCGGGGGAAGTCATCCCCTCGCCCATCGCGGGAGCGAAGAGCGGGAACGTGGAGTATCTCGCGCATTTCCGGGGAGGCGTTTCTTGACGAAAGAGCAGATCATCGAAGGCTTCCGGCTCACCCTCAGTCGGCTGATCCCGAATACGGCCGTGCAGGCGGACGAGCAAGACAGCGGAAAAGACGGGAAAAAAACGAGTTTCGACTGTCCTCACGAAAACAGCGTCGAACTGCGGTTTCCGGTCTGTAACGGGCCGGTGCGTTTCACCGTAACCCGGGAAGGAACCGGCTTTTCACAGGACGAGAAGCGGATTCTTCAGTTGGTTCCGGAGACGGTCGAATCGCTCTCCGGAGACGTGACCTCCGGCGCCTCGATGCAGTATTCCGGCAAGATCGGCTTCGGCGACATACTGGTTTCGCGCTTCCTCACGCGGAGCCTGCCGGATGGGGTTTCCGGCGGAATTTTCATTTTCCTGGTGCTCCAGGATCTCTCTTTCCGTTTTTACGAGGACAAGCGTTGCTCGAGCGGGTTCGTTTTTACCGACCGCCCGGTGGAATATATCCGGAAAATCCCGCAGACCAATTACGCCTTCTACCCTTTTCCCGAAAAGCTGAAACTCGGCTATCCGCACTTCGACTATCCGGCCTCGTTCCGCTACGTCGACGGACGGAACAGTTACTACCTCGTCGACAGCGGCCTCTTCATCCACGGAGTCCTGCGCCTCAAAAACCCGGATTCGTTTTCCCTGGTTTCGCGTATCCGGAACCTGCACCTCGGGGCGCTGGTGACGGATATGCCGGGAAACGCCTGGGTCTCCTTCGTCGGACTCCGGGAAGAGGTTTACGTCATCATCCAGCCGGAGCTCCAGATGAAATGGTCGCGGAATCACTGGCAGGTACGCGACCGCCGGATCATCTTCGACGTGCTCGACCAATCCGGACTGCGGGAAAACCTGCGGGAACTTTTCGTCAGCATCCTCTTCGCGCTGTCGGAAATCGGTTACGGGGCTTCCATCCTGATTCCCGCTGACGACGCGAAACTGCCGAAATCGGTGGGAAAAATCGACCGGACGGAAATCGGCGGCATCCTGCGCGCACAGATCCAGTCGGCGAACATCGCCGAACTGAATTCCACGAATTCGCTGCTCGGGATCATCTCCTCCGACGGCATGACCACACTCTCGCGCGACGGCCGGATTCTGAGCTGCGGCGACATCATCGACATCAGCGAGGCCGAACTCCTCCAGAGCCAGGGCGGAGGGCGCAGCCAAGCCGCCATCGCGGCGTCCTTTTTCGGCCTTTCGGTGAAGATCTCACAGAACGGTCCCATCTCGTTTTATCGCGACGGAAGGCTGCTCCTGCAGTTCTGAGACTGAGATCACATAAATTTGTAGCTGATCTCCACGTTGATACGCTCGTCCGGCGCATTGCCGCTGTAGACCATTCCGATGAGAACGGCATCAATCAGCGAACCCGAAAAGACGACGTTCCTTCCGTAAAAACGGAAACCGGCCGTCAACAGGTACTGCGGAACGTTTCCCCCGTCGAAAAGCGAATTATCAGTCATAAAACCGACCGAGAGATGCGCGCCGGTGACCGGTTCCAGAAAGCGGATGCCGATGTGCGGATGCAGCCATGTAAAGAGGTTGTTTCCGAATTTCGGCGAATCATCGACCCCGTTGTCGATATACCGGATTTCGTCGACGAAGAGCCAGTCGGCGCCGAAATCGAGGAAGAGCCGTTTCGACATCTTCCAGACTCCGCCGGCTTCAAAGAGGGCCGGATAGGTTTCATCCAGGGAAACCAACCCCACCGGCTCGTACCAGTTCATGTCGAAACCCGAGTGGTAGCATGCGCCGAACTGAAGTTCATCCGTCGGTTTCCAGAGAACTCCCGCGTTCCATGCCCAGGATATCCCCCATCCCCCCGCTGATGTGGTTGTTCCTTCAAAACCGAATACCGGCCCGATCCCGATACCGATCGATAGATTGGACAGGATCGGATAAGACGCGCAAACCGATCCCACGCGCATGGACAAAGCCGTCGCGTTGTTGAAGGACGAAAAAAATTCGGTGGAAAGCGCCGTCGCGAAGTGCCAGTCTCCGAGATACGTGGTTAATCCGAAAAACGAGAAAGTATCGAGACGGTCGAGACGAACATTGATTTGATCGAAAACATTCTGAATGGCGATTCCCGTCGTCGCATCCCAATTCATATCCAGCTTGTTCGTACACTGGACCAGTCCTGCCGGGTTGTAAAAGGCGGCCGTATCGTCGCTCGCATCGCCGACATAGGCGTCGCCGACACCATTGGCGTCCGCGCCGATGGGAAAACGGGAGAAGGCGCGCCACGAAAAGACTTCGGCAGGCGGCACGAGAAGCAGAAGCAGAATAAAGGCGCGAAATAGGCTATTCATTCTCGACCCCCGAAAAGCGTTTGAACGAAAGCGTCAGATATCCCGCGACCAGCATCAAGATGCTACCGGGAAGTCCATGCAATGCCGCACGAGCCGCCGCACCGACTTCATGATCGACGAAAAGCATGTCGAGAAAGTAGAAAAGCGCCCTTTCCGCGATCACGATGACCGGAACCATCGCCCAGGAAAGCCGGTTGAAACCGCGAACCAGAAGAAACGCGGCGGAGACGAAAAGAGTCTGAACCGTCAGCATGCTGACGCGGAGGGGGGACAATGCCCCGACGATCAGCAATGAAATCGCAGGCAATAACAGCGCGGTGGCAACTGCAGTAACGGGAAAATTCACGTACAGAGCGAGAAAGATGATCGGCCAGAAGACCGGAAGGATCATACCACCCAGACTCGTCCCGCCGATATGGTGCACGGTGAAAGTTATCAGCAACCCCGCAAGGAGAGCCGCCGTGAACTGTCCGAGATCGCAGAGAATTCTCCGTCGGATTCCCGCTTCCGCCATGCATCCCTCCCAGCCGCTTTTTCAACCCGGACGTTCGTCGAACCTCTTGATTTTAACGCCCTCGCCGCCGTAAAGCAAGGATTTCCTCAATTCCGGAGCCTCAAGGTCAAACAACGAGGGAATCCTTCCACGTCTTCCGGATCGAGAGGAACTGCTCCACCGAACCCATGAAAATATCAACCAATTCCGGTTCGAAATGCCCCCCCGATTCCTGCTGGATATATTCGATCACCCTGCCGATCTCCCATGCCTTCTTGTATACCTTGTCGCAACAGAGGGTATCGAAAATGTCGGCGAGGGCGACCATCCGGCCGAATACATGGATATTTTTCCCCGCGACGCCCCGCGGATATCCGAGTCCGTCGTAACGTTCATGGTGCTCGTGCGCTACAATTGCGGCCGATCTGAAAAAACCGCTGCGCGAGGATCCGAACAGCTCGTAACCGATGGTAGTATGGGATTTCACCAGCGCGTATTCCTCATCGGTCAGCGCTCCCGACTTGTTCAGGATGGCGTCGGGAATGCCGAGTTTACCGACATCGTGCAGGGGAGCCACCAGAACAAGAGTCTGCAGATCTTCCAGCGGCAGGCCATATTCCCGGCCGAGAACCTGGCAGTAGGCGGCGACGCGGCGCACATGGTTGCCCGTGTCCTGACTCCTCGCTTCCGCAATCTCGGAAAGCTGGATAATCAGCTCCCGGCGGGTCATATCGAGCTCCCCGGTCAGCGACTCCAAGTCCCGCTGGGCATCCAGCACCGCGATATGCTTTTGTTCCAACAGACGGGAGTAGTTCTCGTTTTCGCGCCAAGTCCGGAAAACACGATTCACCAGGACATCCATCAGAATGACGACAAAAACAAACATGCCCCAGTTGAACAGGAAAATCCTCCGGGGGAGAAAACCCATGCTCACGAGCGTATCGAAAGCAAGCGCGCCGAGAAAAACGAGAAATCCGAAGGACAGGAGCTGCGCTTCCCGTTCTCCATTCCATGCCCTGCTCATGACGAGCGCGGCAAGCGCCACGAGGAGAGCGAGCATATATACCTGAAAACCGGGAAGCGCAAGCAGGAGAAGATTCGGGTCGACGGCTCCCGCGGCGATTATACCGACGGTCCAGACAGCGGCCGAAACGAATAGCCAGAAGAAACCGCCGAATTTCCCCGGCCGCTCCAGCAGGAAGCGGAGAAAAAGCGTGATTCCCAGCGGAACGAGGTAGATCGAGGAAAGTTCGAACACGCCCCAGAAAACGGAGTCATTCCCGAAAATAAACTGACGGAAGACGGCCTGACTCAGGCTGAAAGCGCCGACGGAAAGCAGGATCAAACCCAAACTGAGATAGCGCGGGACCAGCACACGGAACAGCACCAGAAATGCGAGAATGACGGCGGACAGGAGGTAAAACAGCGCAAAGAGAATCGAGGGAATGTCCCTGCGGAGGATTTCCCGGAGAAGATCGGCGCGGGAACCGATTTCGGGATTCCGAAGCAGCCCGAGACGCGGTCCGAAAGTCTCAAAGCGGAAGGAGAGAACACCGTTCGAAGAGTTCATCGTCAGAGGGATCAGGTGGGCGGAAATACCCGAGAAAAGGTTTTTTTCACTTCCCCAGCGGAAGATTTCCTTCCCGTCGAGCCGGATCTCGGTCATCTGGTGAGCCGAGGACAGATACAGCGCACAATCATTCCATTCACCCGGCGGAAGCGTGATCCGGAGCCATAATATGCGATTCGTTCCCTTCCCCGGAAGGGCGGTTATGTTGGAGGCGGCATGCCATCCTTCGTTTGTCGCTGCAATCGCCGGATCTCCCCATCGGTAGGACCATCCGGAATCCAGACGGGCAACGGGTTGGTTCACCCTGAATGCGGAAACGGATTGCGCCGGCAAAGAAACCGGTAAAAGCAACAACATGAATAAACCGAATCTCATCCCTTTTACCCTTCCGTTCCCGCTTCGTGAACGACTTTCCCGGCACCGAAACGGAGAAGAAACGGCTGCGGATTATCCCGCGCGACCGTCGTCGCAGGGACCATCCTCGTTGAAAGGCCTGTCCTGCTCGGCGGTCAGCGGATCCCTGCAGGCTTCGATCTTCTCCATCGGCTCGTCACAGCAAATATTCGAGACGCTGTCGTCCAAAAATTCAACCTTCCCGCAGTGTCGGCAAACCATTTTCACGACTGCCATGGGATACCTCCCCTGACGGTTTCCCGTCATAGAGGATATTACACATCCCCGCCCGGAACGGCAAACCCGTTTTAACCGGGATATACCTCGGCGAGAGCTCGTTCGAGGAGTCGGACCATTTCGTCGATATGCTTTTCCCGGACAATGAGCGCGGGTATGAAGCGGATCGTCGACGGGCGCGGGGCGTTCAGGAGCAGGCCGTTCCGGAACGCCGCATCCACCAGCACCTTCGCTTGTTCCGTGGGAAGATCCACGGCGAGGAGCAATCCCTGTCCGCGAAGTCCGGATAATTTCCATCTCGGCGAAATCGCGTCCATCCGCTTCCGGAGATAATTTCCCACCCGTTCGGCGTTCCCCGCCAGGTCGCGGCGGAGGATTTCCCTCGTCACGGCCAGTCCCACCGCGCAGGATAACGGGTTGCCGCCGTAGGTACCGCCATGCTCTCCGGGTTCGAAGAGGTTAAGCCGTTCTTTAGCGAGCACCGCGGCCAGCGGATAACCCGCCCCGATTCCTTTTCCGAGCGTCAGGATGTCCGGTTCCACGTTCGCGTGCTCGAAGCCGAAAAGCCGGCCCGTGCGGCCGAGACCGGTCTGGATCTCGTCGAGGATCAGAAGAACCCCCTTTTCGTCGCAGAGGGTGCGAAGACCGCGCAGATATTCCGGATCCGCAGGGACGGCGCCGCCCTCCCCCTGGACAGGCTCCAGCATGATCGCGACCGTCCGGTCGTTCACCGCCGCGCGCGCCGCCGCAAGGTCGTTAAAGGGCACATGGACGAATCCGCCGCCCTTGGGTTCAAAGAGGTTTTTCCAGGCCGGTTTCCCGGTCGCGCTCATCATCGCGAGGGTCCGCCCATGGAAACTGTTGTCCGTCGTGATGATTTCAAAAGCGCCGCCGCGATGGAGCTTACCGTATTTCCTCGCGATCTTCACCGCAGCCTCGTTGGCTTCCGCGCCGCTGTTCGCGAACCATGCGCGATCCATCGCGGAGAGGGCGCACAACAGGGATGCGAACTCGATCATCGGGCGGTTGAAGAAGGCGGGACTGGCGTTGACGAGCCTCCGCGACTGCGCGGAAAGCGCCCCGGCGAGGACTGAAGGACTATGGCCGAGAGCGTTCACCGCCCAGCCGCCCACGAAGTCGAGGTAACGTCTACCCTCGGTGTCGCGGATGTACATCCCGCGTCCCCGCTCCATCACAACCGGAGGCCGGTTGGTCACGAAAAGCAGATGATCGTTCGCTTCCTTGAGAAGAACCCTCGTCTTGTCCATAACACTCTCCGTCTATCGGGACTATGGAACATGATAAAGTGAGCAATTTAAAAAATCCAATAGTAGGAAGTTACTTCAGTTATCCTGCACCCACCGGAATTCCGCTTTGCTCTTGATCCAACTGCTGATGGAGCGTTTTCAACTTGAGGAATCATTGGCAGACCATTCGCAGCCCTCCTTGACAAAATGGAAATTTCATATTACCATATCTACTTACCAAACGGTAAGTATTTTTTGAGATTTTTTTAAGTGGCGTATTTTATCATCGCCCTTTTTGGACAGCCATGGCCGCTCTCAGATGTCCATGGCTTCCGCGGCCTCCGTTGCAATGATGCGAAAAGGTTAACCACGAAAAGCACAAAAGACACGAAAAATGGAAGCCATTTGCAACTTTTCGTGATAGTTCGTGTCTTTCGTGGTTTGCTACTGGGCTACATAAATAACGGTTGCGTTAAGCATCAACCGACGTTGTCGGTAAAAGGAAAAAACATCTCGATTCCCTGAAAACACCTGAAATTGGAGAGGTGCCCATGAGCGATTCCCGAGAGCAAATTTTAACCATAGCTTACCATCTTTTTCTTCAGAAAAGTTACAAGGAGGTTTCCATTCAAGAGATCGCCAATAGCGTGGGAATGACAAAAGGCGCCTTTTACTACTTCTTTGAAAGCAAAGAACAGCTATTCCAGGAAGTCTTCAACCGTTTTTTCATCACCCGTCTGCAAACGGATTTCTCGCGATTTTCTCATGCGTCTTTGTACCGGTTTTACCATGATTATTTCGAGTATATGATTGCTCGACAGCCGGAGAACGGAAACGATAAGGAGGACTTGGCTATCAATATTTATGCCTATATTTTCGACGCGATCAGACATTTCCCCGGTCTATTTGTCGGAACAAAAGAGTCTATCCAGAATGAGAAAAAGTCCTGGAAAGAAATCATCGAAATCGCCAAAGAAAAAGGTGAAATCAACTCTCCGATGAGCAATGAGCAGATAGCCGACATCTTTATCTTCACCAACGATGGTCACGTTGTACGAAGGATTTTTGAAGGCGACCGCGCAAAACACGAAGATCGCTTGCTTCTTTTATGGGACGCATTTTACGCGGAATTGAAAGGGTGATGCGCGCACAGAACTGAAAACCGATGAACGGTGGCGGCCTGTTTCGGGGGATATTCCCTTCGGTTTTGCTGGGTTTCGGGGCCGTTTTTAGCCCTCCATATTGTTTTTATACAAAAAGCGCAACATGACGCCGTTAGCGTAAGATTTTACCCAAACCCCATGGTCTCGCCTTCCATAGCGAAAATTTCCGTTTCGTGAGCTGACACCTATTTGTCTATAAGTTAACAATATAGGCCGAAGTAGTAACTTTAGAATGATTTCGCACCAGGACCGATTTTCCTCCTTCATTGCCCTCCCTGATTCACTGTTACATCATACTGGATTTGCGTCGACATTTTCGGCTTTCCGTCGCTTCCAAAATTGGCCGAAACGGAATAAGTTCCGCTTCCCGGGAAATCGATCTTCAGCACATATTGCCCGTCTGCATAGCTGACTGATTGCACCGGCCTGGGCGCCTTCGGATTGGATTCCAGGAAGACTATGGGTTTGAAATCATACCCCGCCGGTGCGGGAAACGTCATGGTGAGCGTTTTCCCGGAAACAAACCTCTTTTTCCGATGGCTGAGAGTTTCCAGCTTGAATCCCATTTCCGCAAAATAGCACGAGGGGCTGATAACCGGCAGAGCGTAGGTGTCAGCTTTGGACAATTTATTAAAGAGAATGGCGATCCGGTTCGGAATATCGGATGAAGGCCCAAGTTCGTAATCTTCCTGGGGCTGCGATTCTCCTCTCGCGAAGCGGCGGATTCCGGTCACATATCGTGAAGGCATGAAATCAAATGGATCGCGCAGGTAAATTCCCCAGGTCGTGTCCAGGAATTTCCAGGCACCGGCGGCTTTAATGGCCGTCCAGGCATGCACATCTTGCAGGCTCTCAAGCGTCCCGAAGACCATATAACTCTCCAGCCCCGCCTTTGAACAGAGCAGTTCCATCATTCCAGAATACCCGCTGCAGATCAGGACACGGTAAAATGGACATGGGACATCGAAATTCAAACCCAGGATCGGGGCATCACCAGCAGAGTATCCCGTTTTTTTTTCGCTCCTGTTGAATAGGAAAAAGTCATAATAGGCGTTTTGCGTGAGCCAGTCGTAGAACATTTCGACCAGTTGATCGTTATCGGCGGCCTTGGCCCTGAGATTGTCCACCAGCTTCCGGAAATCCATTTCCCATTCGAAAGGAATATCGAATACCCATTGTGTCAAACGCAGATCGGGATTCGAATCCGGCCAGTTTAAGACCGCCGGCGTATTCGTCTCCGCTTCCTTTGATGCCTCCACGCACCGGATTTTATAGCGGAGAAGCATATCGCCCTTCGCGTCCTTGAAATCGGCCATATAGACGCCCGTTTCCGGGAATCGGACAGTCCATGCGGTCCCTGCGAAATCCCGCCTGACGGTAATATTATTGGTCCTGAAATTGACGCCGGGCCTGTGAACCGACAGGGTAAAGTTCGTCGCACCGGCTATGCCGATACCCCATTCCTTTTGGACCGTATAATACAGGTATCTCTGACTGACCGACTTGAGTTGGAGTCCGGTCCGGTAAAAGTACGGAGACGGGAATACGGGGATGTTGTCCGTTTTAAAATCGACGATGCTGTCCGGCATGGCCGTGACCAGGTAATGCACCGGCGAAACTGTCTTATTTTTGAATTGGAAAGAAATGACGAGATTGTACGTCCCGGGATAGGGAAAATGAATATCTGCGGTAATCTGGCCGTTCTGGTTGGAGGCAACGAGAAAATTGTCGAGATAAACCCTCTTTTGCAGGACCATGATATTCATGCTCGCGGACACGTCCTTGACATTGTCATTTTCAGGGAAAATCAGCCGGAGCACCCGGTCCTGGCATGAAATTTCGAATGTTTTTGACGGGAAACTATTGGTATCGAAACCAAGGGATTGAAGCGACTTCATATCCGCGTTGAAAATGTTCGTATAAAGATGCAGATCCTCGACACCCCGAACCATTCTCAAAACATTGATTGTGTCTTCATTCATAGTTACCCCGGCGGGTATCAGCGCCTTCGCGAGCTCTATATTTCCGACCCCGCCGCCGACACCGTACATGAGAACCGACTTTCCGGAATTATCCCTGGCGTCGATATCGGCCTTCGCTTCCACGAGTGCCGGAAAGACATTGGTTTTCATGTAGCCTGCCGCGTACATGAAAGCCGTCATCCCCCGGTTACTGTCCCGGAGGTTGGCGTCCGCATGCGCGGCGGACAGTTCCCTGACGACATCAGGGGAACCATTGATCGCGGCGTACATCATGGCGGTCATCCCGGACTTGTCCTTCGCATTGACATCGGCTTTCGCGGAGATAAGCGCCTTCAGGGCGTTCAGGTTTCCCTCCGATGCGGCAAGCATCAGGGCCGTCATGCCGCTCTCATTCTTTACATCGATATCTCCCTTGTAATTCTGAATAAAATCAATGTCCCCGGGTTTACCGATCATGTCAAAAAGCTGATAATATTCCGGCATGCTTACGCCGGAATTTTTCAGCAAGGTAGTCACATCATCCCGAGCGCTCAAGGTAGCCAGCGACAGCGGTGTTTCGTTGAATTTATTGGTCACGTTCACATTGACTCCGGCATCCAGCAGAAGTTTAATCAATTCAGTCGGAGCTTTGAATTTCAAGGCGAAGAGCAGCGGAGTCCACCCGCCGGGAATAACGGTATTGACTTCGGCATGCAACTCAATGAGGGCCTTGACGGTATCTGTCTTTTTCATGTTGACCGCCAATATCAGCGGCGTATTCCCCGATCTGTCTTTTTCATTCACATCCAGGCCGGCTTGTACGAGGGATTTCACGACTTCCGGCCCGGAAGCGTTCATCAGCGCGTTCTGCCCCCCCTTATTCGTCGCATGGATATCGGCATGGGCAGCCAGGAGCGCCTTCACAACTTCCGCATAGCCTTCGGCCGCCGCGACAATCAAAGGGGTCGAGCCGTAATAATTTGTTGCATTGATGTCGCCGGAAAAGCTCTTAATAAAAGCGAGATCTCCCGCCTCGACCGCGTCGAAAATCGACTTTTCCGCGAACCCGGAAACCGGCATTAAAAAGAGAATAAACAGAATAAATATCTTCATTTCCCTCTCCTTTATTGGATTGAGGTTAACTTGTACTATATGTAAAAATTATGGTTCTTGTGCAAAAATAAAAATCGTATTTATCGCCACTGCTTATTCCGGCGAAATCTGCCCCCCATTCCGACGGAAAGTCTGCCACTTTCTGAAACAGGAATAATTCCTTTTATATTCTAAACCATGCGGCAGGTTTCCGCATAAACCGCTTCAGGAACAATCACTTCATCGAACAGGATTTTCAAGGTTTCCAGCAAACGGAACAATGAAAGACTAATGATCGGAGTGGAGTTGACGACGATCTTCAAGATTTGTCTCCAATAATTTTCTCTACCGTTTCCAATTCCGAATTCCATTCCTTTTCGGTATAACGGTAAATATCCACTTGATGACTTCCGAGAAAATTCGTAAATTCATGTTTATCCATTCCAGCCAGTTCGGCGGCCTTACCCACGGATAATTTTCGTTCGCGGTAATACTCCAAAGCCGCAAAGCCGAGAATTTGCCGGGGGATATCGGCTTCATCGGATTTCAATGCATGGAAAAGTTCTTCGGAAACAGGAACTTGAATTTGTCGCATGGTCATGGTGACTCCTCCGCCGGAACATTACGAGAAATTATAGAATTCCTTTCCCGTTTCGGCAAGTTTGAATCGTGCGAAATTCCCGTCAGGGCACCCGCGCCATAGTGAAATAAAGCGCCGGTTGTTTCAACGAAGCGAAGGCCGTTCCCCTCAGCACCATCCGGAATTGCGGCGTTCCAACCATCTTCCCGATAGTTCGCCATCAAAGTAGCGGAGCGCAAACTCCCGGATCGACTGCCCACACCACCCCTTTCCCCGTGTGGCCTTCGCCGCCAGGACGTAAAAACGCCCCCGGACGGAGCGAAGCGAAAGGTTTCCCGGAGGCAAGCGACAGGATGTCGCTGTGCCCCGCAACCGCCACGACGGCGGGTTTGCGGGGTGCCATAGGGATACCTTTCGCGCAGCCCGGCCGGAGGCGTCGCG
>Ga0326727_10015969_pt1 | contig 15972 bp, 14 predicted proteins | sample MB2enrmetagenome_FD_207643 | JGI IMG/M metagenome (GOLD analysis project Ga0326727, IMG submission 207643) | Lab enriched peat soil microbial communities from McLean, Ithaca, NY, United States - MB29MY | ecosystem: Environmental > Terrestrial > Soil > Wetlands > Peat | place: USA: New York...
GGGTAATCTCTCCGCCAGTTCAATGTCCCGATTCAGCTATCTCATTGGCCGGTTTTCAGGTGTCCACGTATGGCCGGTTTTGGGCGTCCCCCGAGGTTAGCGATGAGAGCGGCAAATCGCGGGTCGCCGCGCAGTGACTTCAAGTTTTCATCGCTCGCCACTGTCAGGACATCTCTAGACCCAAGATCGGCGGCCTTGCGCAAGTACTCCAGCGCGACATCTTTATGAGCGGCGACGGCCTCCACGCTGGCGGAGTTGTACCACGCCAATGCAAGGGAGCTCTGCTCTGAGGACTGACTCGCCTTCTGAATAGCCTCCTGCAGAAGGTCTTGTGCTTTGGCGTATTCTTTTTCGTAGCTCAGGCAGATTGCCAAAAGCCCGGCGGCGGCCAAAGTATCAGGCTTTTCGGGGCCCAGCTTGCGACGCCTTAACTCCAGCACACTGTCATAGAGCTTCTCGGCCTGCGTATATTTGCCTTGCAGTTGATAGTCGATGGCCAGGTTGACCATGGCGCGCGGCAGCCAGTAATCCTCAGTAGCTGGATCTCGACGCCGAATCTCCAGGACACGCGTTTCGAGTGTTTCGGCCTGTGCATATTTGTGCTGCCCCCGGTAAGCGGAGGCCAATTGCTCCATGCTGTTTGCCCGCCGACTCTCCGGGCTGTCCACCCGACGCTTGATCTCCAAGGCTTGGCTGGCGAGTGCCTCAGCTTGCACGTACTTGCCTTGCCGAAGGTAAGAATCGGTCACATTGTACATAGCCGTGAGCGTATCGGGGTGGTCCGGACCGATGACGCGACGCGCAATCTCCAGCAGCTTCTCGGTGATTTCATCGGCCTGTGCTTCTTTCCCCTGCGCGTCATAGTCAGACGCGAGACCCCTCATGATCCCGAGCGTCTGAGGATGATCAGGTCCCAGAACCCGGCGACTGATCTCCAAGGCCTGTTTGTCAAGCGCTTCCGCCTGCGAATACTTGCCCAGAGCAGAGTCGACCATTGCCAGGTTGTTGATGGCATCCAACGTTTGGGGATGATCAGGTCCCAGGACGCGGCGGGTTATCCCCAGCGCCTGCGTGCTAAGGACTTCCGCCTGCGAATACTTGCCTTGCCGAGAATAGACCGCTGCCAGCCCGTTCATGGCACCCAATGAAAGGAGATAATCAGGCCCCAGGACCCGGTGACTGATCTCCAAGGCCTGTTTGTCGATCGTCTCTGCCTCGGCAAATTTGTCTTGCAAATCGGCGGTCCGTCCGAGGCTGAGCATGGTCTCGACGGTCTTCGGGCTTGCCGGCCCTAATACCCGGGTGCGTAACTCCAGCGCTCGCTCCAGTTGTTTCCGTGCCTGTGCGTAGAGGCCCATGTCGAGGTAAGTCTGCCCCACGGTCTGCCGAATCGCTGACTCGACTTCCGGTTGCCTTGTGAACTTTCCGTCAATCCGCTCCGACGCCCGGTCGAGCGCGGTGCGCACCTTCAGGTCCGGGTCTGCGTCAGATTTCGAGCCGGCCGACTGCTTGTAGGAGCTGGCCTGCGCCAGCAAATCATTCCGCAAGAAGTCGTTCACGGCCTGGGCGGTCGACGATTCCTCATGTGCTCGCGCTTCGGCCCGTCGCGCCACCACCGCTTCCCTTGTGCTGATAACGGCTGCCACGATCAGCACCAAAGCGAAGGCGCCGGCAGTCACCAGCGCCCCTCGATAGCGTCGCGCGAACTTGCCCGCCCGGTACCCCGCCGACGGCGGCACCGCCAGCACGGCTTCATTCCTCAGATACCGATTGATATCCGCCGCGAAATCCGAAGGCGAACCGTACCGCCGCGCCCGGTCCTTTTCCAGAGCCTTCAGCGCGATCGAATCCAGATCGCCGCGCATCAATTTGGCCAGCGCGGGCGGTTCGATCTGGCGTTTGCGCGCTACATCCGTCGAAGTGGCGGGTTCGAGCGTGCGGATCTTGGTGCTGGGCTTCACCGGGTCGTCGTCGCGCAAGCGACGCAGAAATTCGACCAGCGCCACCTTCCGGAGTTCGAGCGGCGGCGCGCCGGCGAGTAACTCGTACAGAATGATGCCCAGCGAGTAGACGTCCGTGCGCGTGTCGATGTCTTCTCCCGACGAGAGCGCCTGCTCTGGACTCATGGATTCCGGCGTGCCGATCATGGCGCCCACGCGCGTGAACAGCGTATCGGCAGTCAGCTTCTGCGTCAGCGCCTTGGCCACTCCGAAATCGATAATCTTCGGCGCGGGGTGGCCGTCAACTTCCGTGACCAGGATGTTCGAGGGCTTTAGGTCGCGGTGGATGATGGCTTTCTGGTGCGCGTGCTGCACTCCTTCGCAGACGTGCATGAATAATTCCAGCCGGTCGCGGGTGCCGAGCCTGTGATTGTCACAGTAGGTTGTGATGGGAACACCCGCGACGTACTCCATCACGAAGTACGGCGCGCCTTGCGGCGTGGAGCCGGCGTCCAGCACTTTCGCGATAGCGGGATGGTCCATCAGCGCCAGAGCCTGCCGCTCGGACTCGAATCGCGAGATGACTTCGCGGCTGCTCATCCCGGTTTTGATCAACTTCACCGCGACACGGCGCCGGACCGGTTCTTTCTGTTCGGCCAGCCAGACCTCGCCCATGCCGCCTTCTCCGACCTTCTGCAAGAGGTGATAGCGGCCGATCACCGCACCGGCGGTTTCTTCCGGCGAGATGGCCTGGGTTAGCTCCGTGCGTTGGTCCGGACCACGCGCGTGGGCGGGGTCGCGAGGTTCTTCAGTAGACATGGCGCCTCAATTTACCGAGCTTCCATACTCCTGTAGAGTGTGCGACGCTACCGGAGTCAGGATTTCATAGCGTAACAGGCGGCCTGGTGGCGTTGACTTTTGCGATGGCGTTTGCTATTGCCTCGGGGGTCAAACCGGAGGCCGGGATTTATGCCTCAGTAATTGCGGGATTCATCGTCTCCAGTTCGTCCTCGCGTTCCGTGCAAGCTATGTTGTCCATCACATCGCGTTATGGCTGGATAACGCTGAGTAGAATCCAGCGGCTGATACAGGACGCAGAAGGGAATTCAGTCACGGACCGAAAGTGCGCTAACGGTATTCCGCCCTTTCCCTTTGGCGGCGTACAGAGCGCGATCCGCATCCTCGATAAGCTCATTCGTGGTGCCGTGAGTTTCGAGTTCGGCGACTCCGAAGCTTGCGGTGACAGCAAATACGGTCCCTTCCCCGCCACTAAATGGCGTGGTCTCAAGGCGGTCCCGAATGCGCTCTATGCAGTGTGCAGCATCCGTAGCTGTCGTGTCCGGTAGGAGCACCCAAAACTCGTCTCCGCCTATTCGTCCGGCCAGGTCCTGGTATCGAATCCCTTCGCGAAGGATATTCGAGAACGTTACCAGAACATCGTCGCCAGCTTGGTGGCCATGACGGTCGTTGATTTCTTTGAACCGATCGAGGTCGCACACGCAAAATGAAAGCGCTTTTCCGTTCACGATCGCGAGCGGAACCTCTTTGGTCAACCGATCGAGGAAATACCTTCGGTTCACCAATCCGGTCAGCGGGTCGTGTTCTGCCTGGTAGCGGAGTTTCTCTTCCGCGTCTTTGCGCTCCGTGATGTCGGTATGAGTACCGATCAAGCGCAATGGCTTCCCGAACGAGTCCCAGATCGCTTTGCCCCGCGCCAGTACCCATTTGTAGTGGCCATTGTTGCAGCGCATTCGATATTCAACGCTGTAATCTGGGGTCTTCCGTTCGAGATGCGCGGCTAGCGTTGCCATAACGGAATCGCGCTCTTCGGGATGCAAGAGGAGTTCCCAGACTCCCGTGCGATTTGGCAGCTCTTCATCGGTGTAGCCGAGCATTTCCTTCCATCGTGGGGAGAAAAAGAGCGTGTCGTTTCTCCCGTCCCAATCCCAGATGCCATCCGTAGCCGCTTGCAAGGCCAGTTGCCACCTCTGTTCGCTCAGGAGGGCATCTTCGGCCGCGCGCTTTTCTTTGCTGATGTCTTCCACGAGCGCGACTCTGTGAACGGGCGTGCCGTGCCGGTCGCGGACGGTGCCCACACTCACGCGAACCCAGACGGTGGTAAGGTCCTTGCGCAGGTATCGCTTCTCAATCCGAAAGCCTGAGAGCCCGTTCTTAGAAGCTTCGCGATCCGCCGCCAAATTGAGCGCCCGGTCGTCGGGGTACGTCACGGCTAGGAAGTCCAGATCAAGCAACTCTTCTGGCGAATACCCCGTAATTTCGCAGAACGCGCGATTCACTTCCAGGAACCTACCCGCTCGGTCGGTTACCGTCATGCCTACTGCGGCGTTTTCAAACGCCGTGCGAAAACGCTCCTCGGATGCCCGGAGCGCTTCCTTAGCAGACTCCCGGTCGGTGATTTCGATCGACTGGCCGCCGAGAAATCGCTGACCTCCAATAGCAAAAGGAAACTTTGTACTGAGCCATGTGCTTGTCTTCCCGTCTCCCGCAGGCACAACGTCAATCGTGTCCTCGACGGAGTCGCCAGCCAAGATTCGCAGATCGTCACTTCGGATCTTGGCGGCGGCCACCGGCGGCCAGAGTTCAAAATCATCCTTACCGAGGAAATCGCTGCCGAGAGTTGGCAGGAAGACTTCAATGAATCTGCGATTCGCGTAGATCAAGCGACCTTGGGGATCCTTCACGAAGGAGACCAGAGGGCTGTGGTCCATGAACGCACTGAAGCGTGCTTCACTTTCAGAAGACTCGGTAGCTTTCGATATCGTTCTTCGAGCAGATTGCGCCCTTAGAATCTGCCAGGTCAGCGCGACCTCGCTGCTCGCCAAAACCCCTAAGATACAGCCATACTTCGACCATTTGGATGGGAGAGCGACGGACGCAAGGATCAGCGCGAGAACCGGAAGAACTCCAACAATCCATCCGGAAGTTAGTCCCTTCGGCATGTGTTTGGCTATCGGTATTTCTTCGTGAATACTTGACTGACCCTTTACATTAGGAATCGATCGGTTGCTTCTGCAGCAACGAGCCGGGTCGGGTAAAGCAGTCCCCGCGCTGGCGTGCCGATCAGAACCTGCTCGTATGCGATGCTGCCGAACGACGTAAACAAGAGTTCCCCGCAGTCACAGAAGTAGGAGTTTGCCTTCTTATCTCTCTGGGTTTTTGGCTCAAACGACCATTCCCGGCGGCAATCACATTTACGCTTCACGCTTACTGTATCGGCCGTAGTTCACAAAAGCTTTAAGGCGGGCATATCCACGTCAACCCGAATCGCTTCCCTGCGCGCCGGACTCAAGCCTGAAAATGCGCCACCGAGAAATGCAAATCTTCGGCAACTCCGGAAAGCCCCACCGCGCTGTTTCGAACGGAATCGCTTCCCGTGGCCAGTTTCCCCGCAGCTTGATCTACGGTGACGATGTCCTCAGCGATTGAACGAGATGCGAGAGAGGTCTCCGCTACTCGCGTGTTAGCTTCGGCAACGCCAAGAGATGCCCCCGCGATGTTGCGCGCGATATCTTTTGTCGCGATGGACTGCTGTTCGATCGCCGCCGCGATCGCAGCCACGATCGAGCTGACTTCCTGGATCACCTGCGAAACTTTCTCGATTTCCCCAATACCCGCGAGCGTGGCATCTTGAACCCCGGCAATCCGTCTCTTGATATCTTCCGTTGCTCCTGCGGTTTGTTGCGCCAGAGCCTTGATCTCCGTCGCAACTACCGCGAAGCCCTTACCAGCCGTTCCAGCCCGGGCCGCTTCGATAGTCGCATTCAGCGCCAACAAGTTCGTTTGAGATGAAATCTCAGTAATGGTCTCCGTCACCTTTCCGATTTCGCGCGCCGTTACGCCCAACTGGTCGATCTGCTTGGTAATCAGAGCGGCCTGGCGCGTCGCCTCATCCGTTACCTTGCGCGCCTTTTCAGAGTTCCGCACAATTTCGTCAATTGTAGAGGTCATCTGCTCCGTCGCCGACGCCACATGCGCCAGGTTCTTGCTGGCCTGCTCCATTCCCGCCGCCACCGATGTAATGTTGGAACTCATCTCCTCGGCGGCTGCTGATACCGAGTGCGCTTTATCGGAGGCTTCCCGGGAGCCGGAGGACATCTCCTTGGAGTTCGCCATCAGTTCGGTCGACGAGCTAGTTAGCGACTTGATTCCGCTTGAGATCTCGTGAATCATTTTCCGCAAAGCGACAATCATCGTCTGCATTCCACGCCCAGATCTCCAATCTCATCTCCTCGCGACATTATTTCGGGTGGCACATCGCGCGAGACATGCCCCTGTGCGACCTCTCGCAATTGACCTAACGAAAGGGTAAGCGGCTTGACAATACTGCGCGTCAGTAAGTTGCCGGATGCCACGGACCCGAGCACGCAAGCCAGCCCGATGCCGACCAGGATCAATGTGATCCGCCAAATCAAAACCTCCGTTTCCTCATTAATTTGCGCCAACTTCTTCTCGCGGAACTTCACGTAGCTGTCAAGAATAGTGCCAAGCTCGGTGAAGGCTGGCAGGACCTCCTCTCCATGGAGGTCGGTAGCTTCGGAGCCCTTGTTGGCCTTGAGCAACGCTATGAGCCGGTTATCTGCATCACGCCACCGTTTCGCTGCATGCTCAACCTGGGCCAATAGTCGCTTGTCATCATCGGTAACTTGCAGGGATCTGAATTCATCGAATGTCTTCAGATAATCGACCCGTTTGGCGAGTAGCTGCATCATGATCTCGCTGTCGGCCCGTCGGAACAGGGTCATGGTTGCCACACGCTGGGCAATCGCGCCCGCATCGCCCGAGATCCGTTCTGCCAGCATCGTCATGTGGCTTTCGGTTTCGGATGCGCTCATGGCCGCGTGGATCGTCCGAACAGACCAAAGCGCAAGACCAGCAAGGCATATTGCGAGAAGGACAGTCGCCCCGAGCGTGAGCGTAATTTTCCCGCCGATTCTAACGTTCGATGCTGAGATCACAGACTATCTATCGGCTCTAATCAAGTATTGTGTAGTCTTAAATTCGCCGTCCTAGATAGGTCAGACTTACTGCGCACGCTCGTTGCCATGTCGAGCAGCATCGCGCTATGAGAATTGGAACTTAACCTAGTCCAATCGCAGTGTCGGCGCGACGATCTCTTCCAGAACGTGGCTGGATGACAGTGTTGTGAGACATTATCGGCCAAGACGTGGCCATTAAGTTTGGCGGTCTACGCCTCGCCTATGTCGTTTCGCGCTTCGTACTGGCGGCTGCCCTGCGATTTATCTCGCGTATGTAGCACGACGTCGATCATTTCCACGAGCTTTGTCGCCACGAACGGCTTCTGGATGAAAGCCCATCCGTAGTTGAGCACCAACAAATCTCCGTCGGCGAACCCGGACATGAACATGACATGGATATCAGGCCGAGTTTGTTTCAGCGTCTCGGCCAAGTCGGGTCCCGACATTCCTTGCATTTTCACATCGGAAAGAAGCAGTTGGATTGTCCCGGGAGTTTCGGTTGCAAGCTTCAAGGCACTGATCCCATCAGTGGCTCGTAGAACACGGAACCCGGCCCGCCCGAGTATCGAGGAGACGATTCTTAGAACTGCGGGATCGACAAGAATTGTTTCCAGGTATTCCCCAGGCTCGTGCATCCTTCAAGCTCTTTCCAGACTTTTCACCCTTGGCACACACTTAGGGGACTAAGTCCGCCGGGATCTGCAGAAAAGGTCCTAAGCGTGGCGAATCGTGCCTAATTCACATCAGAGTGCAACCGGTGAGCAAATGTTGTCTATTCGCACAAGGAGAGTCTCCGCCGTGGGCGGTTGCCCCAGCAACTCAACGACTCTTTTCTGCAACGCTTCCTTCTCGAATGCTAAACATAGACCGTGATCTAACAAAGCGAGGTTTTGGCTTTCGCGCTTAGTCAGCAGCATCCGGGACTCCGCAAGTTCCGTTCTAAGCGACGAAAGCGTAGCCCGCGCGACCTTGTTCTTTTGGGCCGGGAGTTGAGTGCGCGGACGCTCTATGGCCTCCTCACCTGGCAATGAGATCAACCTGTCCAGCGCGAGCTCCATGTCCGTCCTAAACGTCTCCAGCTCGATACTGCTGGAGCGGAGGCCCTTGAGACAGCGTCGGGAATGAACGGCTTCGCTAACTCTAGATAGCTCATCGCAAATTGCCGTCACCGTGTTTTGGCTGCCACAATCTGTTTCGAGTCGTTCTCGGAGTACCCGCTCAGCCATATGCCGAATCCTTCTGTTGGCTCATACGTTACCTCCCACCAGATAACCTCCCAGGATGGACCGAACAGGAACAGATGGGAGCGGCCCCCCGCGGGCGCTTTCACGCTTGCCCCGGGGGAGGGAGGTGCTGCACAAAAGCCTGCAGCAAAGAAGCTAAGACTCGCAGTCCCCGCTTCTTGATTACAAGTATGGGCGCGATTGTCCCAGTGTCAAGCTAATAACATAAGTTACACAACGCTAAGTGTTACCTGGAGTACGATCTCGCCGAGGCTAATTCGTTAGCCGTGTAAGCGACGATGCAACGCGTGTATAACTTATCTTGGTGAGGGCCGCGTCGCTCACGCAGAACCAGATGAGTTAAAGACACTTTCGATTTGACACCGCTACTCTTAAAGCGCACAATCTTACTAGTTGGTCGGGCCTGTACCTTCCGACCTATAACTTCCGAACTCGATCTCGAAAACCGACGGACGGGTTTGATCACCTTGACGATCAAGTTGCCAGACCTTGTTTAGTGGCGTCTCAGCAGGACGTTCACTCATGGCTATCTTCACTTTCAGGCTGGTTGGCGTACCGCCGCTACCAGACGAGGAACTACACGTAATGTTTGCCTCTTCGAATGTTATCGATGAACCAGTAATCCAACCACGCGTCGGTTCCGCTGAGCCGAACTGGGCGGCTCTTGTCGCCAGAATCCAACAGCATGATCCCTCCGCGATGGAAGAGTTATATCAGGTGTTCAACAAGGGCATTCGGTATTACCTCTGTCGCCAACTTGGTAGCCAGGATTTGGACGACAAGGTTCATGATTGTTTTCTAGTGGTTGTTCAGGCGATTCGTCGTGGTGAACTCCGAGACCCCGAACGCTTGATCGGCTTTGCACACACTATCGTGCGTCGTCAGATAGCGGGGCACATCGATGTCGCCGTGCATCAAAGGAAACATCACGTGGATCTTCCCCCGGGCGTTCCGCTCCCCGAGTTAGGCTTGAGTCCGGAAGCCTCGCTCTTGACGAAGCAAGAAGAGCAAATCGCACTCTCGGTGTTGAAGAGCATATCAAAACGTCAGCGCGAGATTTTGACCCGCTTTTATCTGAAGGAGCAGACCCGTGAGCAGATCTGCGCCGAAATGAAGTTATCGGATACCCAGTTCCGTCTCATTAAGTCCCGGGCAAAGGCCCGATTCGGGGAACTCGGCAGGCGGCGCTTGTCAAGCCGAGGGTCTACGTTGTTTCATGGCTCTTCCCCCAAGACCGAGATCGGTGATCAACGACCTAGTCGTAAACCTATCGCTAGCGAGAAAACAAGTTCCTTCTTGGGTCGGTTTGAGACCGAGGCGGATCGTGCCAAAGTTCATTTGTAACTCGGAGAAAGTCTATTCATTAGTTGCGGTCTTTTCATTAAGAGGGGAAACATACCATTGACTCACCACCTGCGCGACGAAGAAATCGAATCCTACGTGATGCGTTCAATTCAGGACGGCGACTCGAACCCCGCGGACCCACTTGTGGCGGAAGCGGACGATCATCTTCTCTGGTGTGACACTTGCTTGGCACGCGTAAACCTGGAAGAGCGGTATATCGTGGCCAGACGGTCAGCCACCCGGATTCAATCAGCGCTGGCGAGTACTGGAAAGACGTCGGTAACGGTAAGACACGCCGGCGGGCCGTTTTGATGCATAAGTATGATGGAATGGAATTACTAACAAATCGCGGATGAACTTCCCTGCTCAGAATCCGCGGCCAAGTCATCACTGCTTCCAAGACTAAGAGATACTGCGCGGCCGACTCTCGCACCTACTTGTACCTCGTACCGGCTTACGAAAGGTTCATGCTCGGTATAAGTCATCGAGAGGAGATCGCTTCGCGTCTTTGCGCCGGAATGTTTTTGCAAAGGACTACAGCCCTAGGTCCCATGTGTCGTCACCCATCACCCGCCGCGTCTACAATATGGCGCTGGACGAATTCATTGGCTGGTTCCACCAGGGCGGACACTCCGGTTTCACCAAGGCCACGGTGAGCGCGTGGCGCGCGTCGCTCGAAGCCCGCGGTCTCGGGTCATCCTCCATCATTATTAGGATGTCCGCGATTCGGAAACTGGCGGTGGAGGCCACGGACAACGGGCTGATCGCGCCGGAAATCGCAGCCGGCATACAGAGGGTCAAAAGCGCCAAGACCAGGCGCAGGCTCTGCTGAACGCGCCGGACATCACGACGACGAAGGGGTTGCGCGACCGGGCCATCATCGCCGTGCTGCTCGGGTGCGCACTCCGGCGGTCGGAAGTAGCGGCGCTCACGTTCACTCATATTCAGCAGCGCGATGGCCGTTGGTGCATTGTGGATCTTTACGGGAAACACGGGCGCGTGCGGACGGTGCCGATGCCGGGATGGGTCATGGACGGCACGTACCGGGGTTACGGAGGGATCGGTATTCCGGCCCGTGAATCGCGCGGACAAAGTCCTGGGCGACGCACTGAATGAAAAGGTGGTGTGGCAACTCCTCCGCCCGCACGCGATAGCTGCCGAGGTTCCCGGGATCGCGCCGCATGATTGCCGGCGCACGGCTGCAAAGTTATGCCGCGCCGCCGGCGGCGAACTGGAGCAGATCCAGATGTTGCTGGGGCACGCCTCGGTCCAGACTACCGAGCGCTATTTGGGGACGAAGCAGGATCTGGTTCATGCCCCGAACGATGCAATCAAGCTGAAGGTGGCGGTTTGAGAAAGCGGTCAGACAGTCGCCGACGTGAAGTCGCCGCGAGCGCTCTTTTGCCAGACATGCTGATGGGCAAGCTTCGCAATCGTCTGCTTTTCATCGTCGCTGAAAGGGGGCGTGGGCAACTACTGGTAGACGTAATCGAGAATGAAAGTCTCCACTTCCGCCTGGGTTTGCTCTTTCTCCGTCCAGCGTTCCAGCGGGGCGATGAGCCTGCGTACCGAGTCGAGCAGGCTTTGGCTCGCCAGCTTCACTCTCTCGCGGTCGGCCTTGCTGAGGTTATCCTTCTTCAGGAGGTCGAAAAGCGCGAGTTCGTCTTCGCTCAGACCTTCCTCGGCAGCACGGCGCTGCTCGGCGTTCAGGTTGTTGGCCAGGTCGACCAGCTTCGCGAATGTTTCCTCGATGGTGACTCGGTCCTTCTCGCGATTGTAGTCGGCGACGATCTCCCCGTACTTCCTGTAGTAATCCATGCGAAGTGGGTTCTGCGCCACCATCTGTGCCAATTTGTCTTCAACCACCTGCCGGATGTCCTGCAACGCTGAGGCCTTGCGCCGCACCTTTTTTGCGAACTCATCGCGGAGTCTCTCCAGGTCAATCCGGCTCAGGTCGTAGAATCTGGCCTCCCGCTGAACGTCGCCCAGTTCTGCTGCGCGGATCGCATCATTGACGATCCGGTGAAGTTCCTTGAGCAGGTCGGTGACGTCGGACGTGTCGCGGCGTTCTTCGAGCTTCTTGTAGATCGCCTCGATGTTGTCGTGACGCTCGGCGTAGGTGAAGGCCGACGGCTCCATGATCAGTGCCTTGAACCGGATGAACACATGGCGCGCCAGAATCTCAAACCGGCGCTTCGATTCGTCCGATGTGTAGACGGCATCGACTGCGTCGGCCAGCGCTTGAATCCGCGTGAAACCCTTCGCACCCTTCAATCGAGCGGGATCGAAGCCCAGCCCACGCAGGTGCTTTTCCGTTTCCTCAATCGCATCGAGGAGGGCCTTCACCCTTTCCTCGATCGGTGCCACGATGTCTTCCCCGCCGCCACCCTCTTCTCCAAGGGCGTACTGCGCCAATGCCTCCCGGAGACTCTTCAGCATGCCGTTGTAGTCGACGATCAGGCCGAAATCCTTGCCCGGATAGACCCGGTTCGCCCTGGCGATGGCCTGCATCAGCGTGTGAGCTTTCATGGGCTTGTCGATATAGAGCGTGGAGAGACATTCCACATCGAAACCTGTCAACCACATGGCGCACACGATCGCCACGCGGAACGGGTGCTCCGGGTTCTTGAACGCGGACTCCACGTCCACGCGTTTCTCGCTGACTTCGAATCCCTGCTTCATCCGCGCGCGGTGCGGGATGATATCGACGCCCCACTTCTGGAAGTCGGCAATCTCGTTCTGGCCCTCACTGATGATGATCTCGATGATCGTCTCTTGCATCCACAGGGCCTGGCCGCGCAAATAGGCAAGTTCCTTGGCTGCCGCGTCCCGCTCACGTTCTCCGGCCAGAGTCGGTATCTCGGCCTCTCTGACCGGAATCAGCCGCGGTCACTGCGGCCAGCTTCGCCTGCCAGCGCGGGATGATTCGCTGCCACATCCGCCCGCATGTGATCTTGTCGATACACACGAACATGCTTTTCCCAGACTCCCAACGGCCAGCGCAATGCTCCACGAAATCGGCAGCGATCTTGTCGAGACGGTCATCCGCCGTGATGACCTCGTAGTCCTGCCCGAGCAACTTTTCGAGGAGAGCCTCCTTGTCAGGATCGAGTTCGGCCTTGGCGATTGCGTCGGCGATTCGGTCGTTCAGGTCCAGCCGGGCGATTCCAAGTTTCTCCCCGCGGTTCTCATACACCAACTTCACCGTGGCGCCGTCTTCCTCTGACCGCTTGAAGTCGTATCGGGAGACGTATGTGCCAAAGATGCGCTTAGTCAAGTTGTCGTGCTTGAACAGGGGCGTGCCGGTAAAGCCGATAAAGGCCGCGTTGGGCAGGGCCAGCCGCATGTTGCGGGCGAGTTTGCCCGCCTGCGTCCGGTGGGCCTCGTCGGAGATCACGATGATGTCATCTCGCGTGCTGTAGGGTTCGTGCGGATTCACGTCCTGGTTGAATTTGTGGATCAGGCTGAAGATGAAGCGATGGTTCTCCTGGAGCAACCCTTTCAGCACCTCCCCGGAACTGGCGCGGGGAGTCTTCTCATCGGCCACGCCACAGCCGACGAACGTCCGGTAGATCTGGCTGTCCAGATCATTGCGGTCCGTCATGAGGAGGAAGGTGAACTTGGCCGAGATTCGCCGGCGCACCTTCTCTGCAAAGAAAGCCGCCCGATCCGAATGCGATCTTTACCATTCTGATTTGGGGTGAAAATCGCAGTCGGTTCGGCACGCCGGAAACAAAGTACCTGGAGGAGCGCGTGTGTGTGACGGGCAAGATACAGGAGTACCGTGGAACGCCGGAAATCATCGCGACCGATCCGGCGCAAATCCGCGAGGAATAGAGATAGGAGGGTTGTCGCGATTTTTCTTTGAGAACTTTCCTTCCGCCGCCTGACCATCCCTGCAAGTAGTTGAATGTCCACGACCGCCTCGGCTGAATTCGCACTGGGGCGGTCGACTTTTTCTATGGCATGGCGCGTTCTATTAAATCCACTTCGTCAGTTTTTATTTCGAGAAGTCCCGCATCGCCCCTGCACTCTTTCACCATGAACCGTGTTTCCTTGTACGCTTCCGTATTCCTGATCGCCATGGCCGTTCTTTTTGATGAGTTGATGGGTTTCAACGAGGAGACCGGCGGCTGGAGGCATTGGATCGAGATGCGAAAGCTGTCTCGCGCCCGCTGGCGTGCGGGCTGCGACCGCGCGGCACATCGTGAAGAGGGCTGGTATCCCTCTCGTCGTTAGATCGGCCGATGTCTGGTCGGCGGCAAAGCAAAGCACTCTCTCTGGTTGGCCACCAGGATGATGCCGGGGACGCAAGAGACCGCAGGCACGACGATCACGCGAGCCTGCTTGCGGACAGGAGCCCGGTCTTCTGGAACTTGGTGGGAGCCACCCTTGGTCCACTCTTGCGTGACCTGGAGACGGTCTTCCGTGGTCAGAGAGACAGGGGAAAGATCACCTTCGACTGGAATCCAGCGTGGAGTAGCTTGCTCACCATCTCAAAGCGGTCGCATCCCTTTGTGAGCTTCTTGGCAGCGCCATACTTCTCGGGAGCAACATCCCATTTCCCCTACACCGTTTTCAGCCAGGAGCCTTCTACGGAATCCAAAAGTTCGCCCTTATCAATTACCTGCCCGTTCGACATGGACGGCGATGAGATCGTGATGTATCTCGATGGCATCCCGTTTGCGAACCCCGAAAGAGCAGCCAAATTCATCATCAAGAAGCTCTTCGGGCTGCGCCCGTCTTAAATATTCCGCGCAGAGCCTATGAGGAGGAGCGCAAGCGCGCCGAAGCCTTAGCTGAAATCGACCGTGCGAAGATCGCGTTCTTCTCAAACATCAGCCACGAATTTCGAACTCCGCTCACACTGATCCTTGGGCCTCTTGAGGAAGAACTAGCGGAGCTCCCGAACCTTCCCGCCGCCCGACGCGAGAACCTCGAGGCCGCTCACCGTAACGGCCTGAGGCTTCTCAAACTGGTGAATAACCTGCTAGACTTCTCGAGCATCGAGGCGGGGCGAACTCGGACGAACTTCAGGCCAACTGACCTCGCGGCTTTCACTGCGGACCTCGCGAGCGTGTTTCGCTCGGCGGTCGAGAAGGCGGGACTCACCTTCACGGTGGACTGCCCGCCCCTATCCGAGCCCATCTACATAGACGCTGAGATGTGGGAGAAAGTGGTCCTCAACCTGGTATCGAACGGGTTGAAACATACGTTTGAAGGAGGTATCAGCGTCACTCTCCGCTGGCGCGCCGACCACCCCGAGGTTGAAGTGTCAGACACCGGAGTCGGTATCCCTCAATCCGAGTTGCCTCACCTGTTTGAACGCTTCCACCGCGTGAGCGGAGCGAGATCCCGCACGCACGAAGGTGCGGGCATCGGTCTCGCCCTCGTTGACGGGTGCGGTCCTGAATGCCGGAAGATGCAGCGTTTGTCGTTGTGGTGATGCATTTTCGCGCAATACGGACCCCTGCCTGCACGGGCCAATAGAAAAACCTCAGCCGCCGCCAGCATGCCCAAGGGCGGCCCAATGAAATAGATCCAAAGAGTTTGCCAGTAATTCGCAAACAGTGCGGGGCCGAAAGTCGTGGCGGGATTCGTACTCATACCGGATAGGGGAGATTCGAAGGAGATGCATATCGCAGCCAGGATGGCGGCAACGCAGTGTGTATAAGGCGCCAGGGCCTCGTCATCGGATGCGAACAGGATCGCGTACATCAAGACAAACGAGATCGTCAGCTCGGCGACCAACGCGATGGTGTCGCCGTAAACACCCGGTACGGTGGCGGCGTAACGGACCGCTTTGTGAGCCGGCGCACCTTGCAGCACCAGTGATGCGAGCGCCACCCCGGCCACCGCGCCAAGCAATTGCGCAGCGCAGTAGAACACCGCATCCCAAAATGCCGCTTTTCCCAATCGATAAAACGTGATTGTGACAGCGGGATTGAAGTGCGCTCTGACTGCTTGCCCCACGGTGAGCGCACGATAGCGATGATCGCCGCTCCCATTGCCAAGCCCATCACCATCCAGCGAACAGCGTCGCTAGGGAGGAATTGCTGGACTGGCGAAGCGGGGTGCCATAACAAGGTCGCAACTGTGCACGCAGAGAACAGGTACAGTCCTGCCTCTCCTGCTTCCATCAGGTACTCCGGCCAGTGAAGAAACAGGCTGTCGGCAGCGCTTGGCGTACCTTTGTCGGACTTCCGCTCAATCCGCGGCCGTTCGCGGGTGTTGGAACTGCTCGGCATGGTTCTACGGACCTCGAAAGCACGAGATCACGGTGTTGTCGCTGAATATCCGAACGGTACCTCCGCGTACGCAATACCGGTGAGGTTTCCTTCAGCACATAGCAACGTCCTCCGGTTCGACCCATCGAGATTGGCGCTGTAGACCGAGCCGCCGAAGTCGGTAATGAACATTCGACCACCCTTCAGGTCCAGAGCCAGA
>Ga0326727_10015970_pt1 | contig 15971 bp, 15 predicted proteins | sample MB2enrmetagenome_FD_207643 | JGI IMG/M metagenome (GOLD analysis project Ga0326727, IMG submission 207643) | Lab enriched peat soil microbial communities from McLean, Ithaca, NY, United States - MB29MY | ecosystem: Environmental > Terrestrial > Soil > Wetlands > Peat | place: USA: New York...
TCCGCCAATGTGGGCGCGGGATAGCTTGCCGAGTACTCGACCACAGAGCCCGCCACCGTGTGCCGGGCGCGTACGGAGTAAGCAGAGACCTTGGCGCTCGTTCCGCCCCCGTCGATCGTGAGTATGAGCTCGGCCTTTGTGCTCACGTTGTTGGCCCGGTCAGCCTCCGACCGCAGCGACGCCCGCGGGCTCGGGTCGCGGCTGCCCAGCCGTCTTGTAGCGCTCGATCACGAGCGCGATCTCGTCCGACGGAAGCACGACGCCACCACCCACGATCAATGTGCGGTAGTAGGCGGTCGCCAGGAATTCGAGCAGCGCGGCGTTCTTGGCCGCCTTCTGGAGCTCAGTGGCCACAGCCACCGCACCATGGTTCGCGAGCAACGCCCCGTCGGTGCCCTTCATGACGGCTTCGATGTTCGCCGCCAGCTCCTCGCTGCCGAAGGTCGCGTACGGCACCAAGGGGATCTCGTCGACTCCGAAGGCGGCGATGTTGTAGTGGATGGCCGGGATGGTGCGGTGCATGATCGCAAGGGCCGTCGCGTATGGCGAGTGCGTGTGGACGACGGCGCCGATGTTCTCGCGCGCCCGGTAGAGCGTGGTGTGGAAGGGCAGCTCCGACGAGGCTCTGCGCTTGCCGTCGACAACGTTCCTGTCCAGGTCGCAAATGACCACGTCCTCCGGTCCGATCTCCGGGTATGGGATCGAGGTCGGCGTGATGGCGATCAGGTCCGGCGCGACTCGGCAGGAGATGTTGCCCGACGTGGTGCTGAGCAACCCCTCCACTTCGAGCCGGACTCCAGTGCGGGCTATCTCCACGCGAGCATCTTCGTAGAGCATGATTCTCCTCTCCTCTTGTCTAGTCCTAGTGGCGCCTGCGCGGTCTCCTGGCGCCTCTTACGCCTTGGTGCCAGGAGTTGGTGCCGTAGAGTGCAGGTCCGTGAGACCGTTGCGGTAGAAGTCGTCTTTCGGGAGCGGGAGTTTGACTATCTGCTGGGTCGCGGCCGAGCGGTAGGCGGCGAATACGACCTCGACGGCACGACGGGCGTCCTCGCCGGCGGCCGGGTAGTGACCGCCATTGCCGTCGAGGGTCGCCCCGATGTCCTCGAACAGCTCCGCCGTGAAGAACGTCCGCGCCCACGGCATGTACCAGCTGCGCGAGGGCCCCGAGGCCGGGAACAGGCGCACCGCTCGCGCCGGGACGCCGTAGTAGCCCATGTGCTCGTCGAAGACAAACGAGATATGCCCCTCGGTGCCCATGATGCTGAGCGACGCGCCACCCTGGCCCCAGCCGACGCCGAGCAGCCCGACACCGGAACCGAGCGCGAAACGGCAGTAACCCGCGATGTCGACGCCGGTCGCGTCGTAACGCACCTCGGCGCTGACGCTGTCGACCGGGCGGCCATGGTAGGCCTCCGTCAGGTAGATCGCGTGCACGGCGACGTCCATCAGAGCACCGCCGCCGGCCTGGCTGACAACGCGGCGCCAGCCAGGCGCGAAGGCTTCGGTGCCCTCCCAGGGGCGAGCGCCAAAGCCTGTGATGTCGGTGGCGAGCACCTCACCGATCTCGCCTTCGGCGATCAGCTGGCGGGCGAGCTTGGTCTCGGGGAAGTAGAGGTAGTTGTGATAGACGAGCAGTCGCACGCCGGCACGGGCACAGCAGTCGATCATCTCGTCCGCCGCGGCGAGCGTCGTCGCCAGCGGCTTCTCACAGATGACGTGCTTGCCGGAAGCCGCTGCCAACCTCACCAGCTCAGTGCGCACGTTGGGGGGCGTCGCGATCGAGACTGCGTCGATGTCGCTGCGCTCGATCAGAAGTCGCGGGTCGTCCAGGCAGTCTCGCTCGTCAAGGTCAAGGTAGCGACCTACCAGTCGTGCCCTCTCGGCGACGACGTCGGCGACGGCCACGACCTCCACTCCCTTCGCCCCGCGCAACGCGGGTGCGTGCTCGCGCTCGACGATCCAACCACAGCCCACGATCCCGAGTCTCATGCCCTGACCTCTCTCTCCTGCATTGGTTCGATTAGCAACGCGAACTGAGCGGCGTTCTCGCGTGCTTGCTCGAGGAAAGTCGCGCGGCGCAGCGTCTCGATCTCGATGGTGGCCCAGCGCCGATATCCCTGCCGAGCGAGCTCGCCGAGCATCGCCGCAAGGTCGAGCGCGCCGGCGCCGATGTCGGTGTAGGCAGGTGTCAGCGGAGCGACGCCCTCAAGCGACTCGCCGTCGAGGCCCTGAAGCTCCTCGCGAGCAACGGCCGCCAGGTCTTTTACGTGCAGGTAACGGATATGGGGAGCGAGCTGGGCGATTGCCCCCACAACGTCGTCCTCGAACAGTGCCAGGTGTGCCACGTCAAGGCACAGACCCACTTCGGGCCGGTCGACCTCCTCGAGGAAGCGCAGTTGCTCCGCGACGGTCCTGACATAGGTTCCTGCGTGGTTGTGCACCGCCACTTCAAGCCCGAGCTCGCCAGCGTGCCGGCCCACCTGCCGCACCTGAGCTGCCATGTCTTCGAACGTGCCGCTCTTCCTACTGGCCGGCACGAGGAAGACGAGCTCCGCGCCGACAGCGGCGGCCATGTCGCAACGCCCGCTGACCAGCGCCGTGGACGGTGCGTCCGAGGCCACGCCAACGAAGGCGCAGGCAATTGCGAGCCCACCCGAGTGGAAAGCGTCGACGAGACGCTTCCGGTGGGTGAGGTCGCCCATGGCCGCCAGTTGGAGCGGATGCAGCTCGAGTGCCTTGTAGCCGGCACGGGCAAGCTCTGGCGCGATATCGGCGACCTCGCCGGCACCGCAGAGCTGTGTGCCCACGCACAGCGGCGCAAGCCAAGGGCTGGCGGTCGAAGTCAACACCTTCTCCCTTCGGTGCGAACAATTGTGCGGTTTCTGCACTATTGATAATACACGATCGCCGCCTGATCGACATGGAAATCCTGCCCAGACTCTCTCCTCCAACCGCCGGTACGAACATCGGATCGTGTATTGAAAACGATTGTGGCCGCATGCGATGCCGAGCCGTGCTCGAAGGTGAACGGACCTCAGTGTCATCAGGGCGGGCCTCGTCTACGGCTGGTCGCGGTGATAACGTCCTGGTCAGTTCTATCACCTGTCTTTCTGGTAACGATTTCATACGATGAAGGAGACTCGGGAATGAACAACCTGCTCATGTACGTCACGCAGGTGGCACCCTACGAACGTGACGGCACCGCCGGCGCCCCACAACTCGCCGGCGTCCACCGCGTCCTGGAGCAGTCGGCGACTGCTCTTGCGGAGATGGCCGATCTCGCCGGCCTCGAGTTCGCGCACAGCAGTGACGTGCGCCGCCTGCCTACGGACGAGCTGGACAGCTGCCGCGTGCTTGCGCTGTTCACGATCGGGGAGACCCCCTGGAGCCAATCCCAACGCCGTCAGATACTCGAGCAAGTGCGCGCTGGCGAGACTCACGTCCTAGGGATTCACTCCGCGACAGACTCCTGTCATCGTTGGGACGAGTTCGGACGGCTTGTCGGGGCACGCTTCGACGGCCACCCGTGGACACAGGAACTGACGATCGAGGTCGCGGACGACGATCATCCCGCGACACGCGGTCTGCCCAATCCGTGGCTAGTCGAAGACGAGCTCTATCTGTTCCGGGACCTGCGCCCCGACGCACGGGTTCTCCTGCGGGTACGGCCGGACGGCCTCGACATGAGCCGGCCCGGCGCTCACGTGCCGGCGATCGGTTTCCCGTTCGCCTGGAGCTTCTCGGAGGGCCTGGGCCGCGTCTTCTACACGGCGCTTGGCCACTTCCCCGCGGCTTACGAGAACATCGTTTACCTCAACCACCTTTACGGAGCTCTCACCTGGCTCCTCGGTCGTGAGACCGCGAAGTGAGGCGGCGCCGTCGGGCGCGCACCGGATGCGCATGCGGCTAGCAGCAGCTACTGCCCGGCGCGCCTGAGTACCTCGACGGTCTGGCGTACGCCTTCGGCGAACCCTGTGACAACCATGGAGAAGATCGGCTCGGGCAGACGGGGCGGGAAGGGAAGCTGGACGTCGTCGAAGGTGATCCGGGCACCGGGCACGAAATGCTCGATCGTCGAAACGACCTCGGACATCGCAATGTCCGGACCCCCCAGGTTGTAGACAAACGCACCGACCGCCGGCATCCGGGCGGCAACAGTGAAGGCACGCGCCACGTCCGAGGTGTACTGAAGCTGGGTGCGTCCTCCGAACTCGATGTTGTACGGCTGCCCGGCGACCGCGGCCGCGATCGCCTGCGTGGGACCGGCGGTCATGCCCTGGTCACGTCCGGCCCCGTAGACGACCAGCGGCCGGAGGCCAACGCTGGCGACGCCGTTGTCCTGCCAGAAGATACCGGCGATGCCCTCGGTCGCGATCTTGTAAACGCCGTACAGCGACTTCGGATTGATGACGCCGTCGGCGTCGTAAACCGCCGCCGAGCTGGCATAGCTGAGCGAGGTCGACAGTCCGTGCCGCCGGGCGGCCTCGAAGACTGCAGCTGTTCCCACGACGTTGACGTGGGCGCCGCCTGTCGGGTCGGCACGGCAGAACGGGACCTGAAGCGCAGCGAGATGTACGACATGGGTTATTCCATGCTCGTCGAGGGTGCGCTCCAGGAGGGCCACATCGGCAACGTCGCCGCGCACGACCTCGATCTGCCTCAGCTCGTCAGCCGTGCTGATCAGGCGCAGGCGTTTGTCGTTTTCGCTGCGGTCGAGCCCGACAACGCGTACGCCCTCTTGAACCAGCGACAGCGCAACCCAGGCGCCGATGCAACCGTTGACACCCGTCACCAGCCAGGCCTCGTCCGTGCTCATAGCCAACCCTCCCTTGTAGACGTCACCTCTGGATTCGCGCCCCGCTGCCGGTGACAAGCCCCTCGACCTCCGACAGCGTCGCCATCGAGGTGTCACCCGGCGTCGTCATCGCCAGCGCGCCGTGAGCGATCGCGTAGCGAAGCGACAACTCGACGTCCCGGCCGGTGAGCAGCCCGTAGATCAATCCGGATGCGAACGAGTCTCCGCCGCCGACACGGTCGAGCACCTGGAGGTCGGGCAGGAATTCCCCCTGGAACAGGTGACCCGACGCGAAGCAGATGCCGCCCCAGTCGTTCACGGATGCCGACTTGACCCGGCGCAGGCTGGTCGCGATCAACTTGAGGTTCGGATAGTCGTCCGAGACGCGCTTTAAGGCCGCGGCGTACGCCGTCAAGTCCAGATTCAAGTAGTCCGTCGCAACACCCTCGAGCTCGTATCCGAGAGCCGCGTGAAGGTCCTCCTCGTTCCCGAACATGACGTCGGCGAGGGCCACGAGCCTCCGATTGACGGCCACCGCTTGCTCGGCGCCTCCGACGGCCTTCCAGATCGACGGGCGGAAGTTGAGGTCGTAGGAGACGACCACGCCTTGCTCGCGGGCCGCGGCCATCGCTTCTTCTGCCACCGCGGCCGTCGTCGCCGAGAGTCCGGCGAAGATGCCACCACAGTGCAGCCAGCGGGCCCCTTCGGCGGCAAATAGTTGCCGCCAGTCGACGTCACCCGGCTTGAGCTGGGACGCGGCGGTGTTACCGCGGTCCGAGCAGCCAACCGCCCCACGCAGACCGAACCCTCGCTCGGTGAAATTGAGCCCGTTGCGCACCGAGCGACCAATCCCGTCGTAGGGACGCCACAGGACGTGCGACACGTCGACGCCTCCCTGGAGGATCAGGTCCTCGATGAGACGACCGACCGGGTTGTCCGCCAGCGCAGTCACGACAGTCGTCCGAAGGCCGAAACACTTGCGCAGTCCGCGCGCCACGTTGTACTCGCCCCCGCCCTCCCAGACGCGGAAGTTGCGCGCGGTCGCGATCCTGTCGTCACCCGGATCGAGACGGAGCATGATCTCCCCGAGGGCCACAAGATCCCAGCGGCACGAGTCGGCTGGCCGAAGCTCGATGACCTCAGGCATCGGCGCCGGTCCTCTCTCTGGCGCGGACGTCGGCGACGATCGCCATCGCGCCTCGCGCAAGCTTTTCGACCTGGTCGAAACTCCCGGACGTGAGGAGTGCTCGTGTGACCATCCAGCTGCCGCCGCAGGCCACAACGCTCGGCAGACGCAGATAGTCGGCGAGGTTCGAAGGACCGATGCCACCGGTCGGCACGAAAGAGACGTCGCGGAACGGGCCCGCGAGCGCCTTCAGGAAGGCCACACCGCCCATGGCCTCCGCCGGGAAGAACTTGACCACCTCGGCCCCCGCCGCTCTTGCGACGTCGATCTCCGTCGGAGTGCACACACCCGGCAGCGGCATAATGCCTCGAGAAAGGCAGAGCCCGATCACGGCCTGGTTGGTGGACGGCGAAACGACGAACTCGGCCCCGGCATCAAGCGTCCGCGCCGCGTCGGCGACAGTCCTGACCGTTCCTCCCCCGACGAGCAGCTCCGGGTACGCGCCGCGGAGCATCTCGATCGCACTGAGACCCGCGTCGGAGCGCAGCGTGACCTCCACGACACCGAGTCCTCCCCGCAGCAACGCCTCGGCCAGCGGTGCCGCTTGATCCAGAGAGGGCAGCTCCACCACTGGCGTGACCCCTGCGGCCGCGATTCGTTCAAGGGCCCCGGTCCGTGCCGTCATGTCGCGGTGCACCTCCGTCGAGATTGCCGTACGACATCATATTAGACCCGGCGAGATTGATACAACGATTGCATGATGTCTGTCGAGCAATCTAAGTCCAGTTCTTATCCTTGTCTGTGCTAACGTTCTCTCGGCAAGAACACGGACCGGAACGGTTCTATTGCGACTCCTTCGGAGCGCCTGCGACCTCGGTGCGACGATGTCCAGACGCCTGCGGCCCCGGTGCTACTTCGCTGTCCACCCGCAGTCGACGAGCACGTCGGAACCGGTGATGTACGAGGCGCCATCGCTGGCGACAAAGCGGATCACGTTCGCGATCTCGCTCGGATCGGCCCAGCGACGCAGGGCCTGCTCGTCTTCGCGCTCCTTCTTGATCTCCTGGAAGCTTCGTCCGGTTCGCGCCGATTCGAGCCTGCAGTCCTCGCGCAGCATCTCGGTGTCCACCGACCCCGGGCTGACCGATACAACCCTGATCCCGTACGGCGCCACCTCCCAGGCCAGTGCCCGTGTCAAAGCAAGAATGCCGGCCTTGGTCGCGCCGTAGAGCGTGTGGTCTATCTGGCCGACGTGAGCCGACACCGAGCCCGCGTTCACGATCACGCCTGAGCGCTGCTGCTTCATCACCGGCAGTACGTGCTTGCACAGGAGGAACACGCCGCCGAGATTCACATCCACGACGCGCCGGAAATCAGTCCAGGAGAGCGTGTCAAGGGGCCCCACGACAACTATTCCTGCGATGCTGGCGACCACGTCGATGCGCCCGTGACGCTCTGTGAGGTACCCAACGGCAGAACTGACCTGCTCTTCATCCGACACATCGCAGACTCGAAGCTCGAAGCTGCCGTCGGTTGCCGGCTGCTCTTCGGGGAGCACGTCGAGGCCGAGGACCGTATGACCGTCAGCGGCGAACGACGCGGCGACAGCATGGCCGATTCCTCTAGCCGCTCCAGTCACCAGCACCACCCTGCGGTCCGACGTCTGCTCAGGCACGTCCTACCTCCTTGTATGTGCACCCTGACCGTGCGGTCGTCCCTTGCGACACGCTCTGACGGGAAGTATCGTCGTGATCATAGCGTTCAGTAGATGCACTATTGTGCAGGGATGATGCTGACCAAACGGCATAGTCGACCAGGAGCGGTGCCATTCCAGCGCTTTTGGTCGCGGCCCAGGTCGGGACCGCGCTGGCGCATGAGAACCCGTATCGCATCGGCAGCCTACCCGCTCCGATTCGTGGCTTCCGAGGTCAAATTCCCCCGACTTGTTGCCGGCAAGACGGCACGCACATTCACATATGTCGGGAGGTGTCAAGACATGAGTTACCCGACCTTCCACCTGCTCAGCTCCTCCCGCGAACCCGCGCTGGCGCGCATGGGCAAAGGCGACATCGGAGGACTGCCATGGCAGATCCGGCCCGTTCGATGAGCCGCACCGTCGGAGTCGGGCTGATCGGCCTCGGCATCATCAGCGGCGCGCATGCCGAGGGCTACGCGAGTTCACCGGACGCCGAGCTCGTCGCGGTCTGCGATAGCGATCCTGACGTGCTCGAAGCGCGCGCGAAGGAGCTGGGCGCCACCGGGTACGCGCGCTATGAGGACATGCTCGCGGACCCTCGCGTGGACATCGTCGACGTTTGCCTGCCGCATACCCTCCACTACCGGGTCGTCCGCGCCTGCCTGGAGGCGGGCAAGCATGTGCTCGTAGAGAAACCGCTGGCACTGACTTCGAAGGACTGCCTCGAGCTGATCGATCTGGCGGAGTCCGCGGGAGTCAGGCTCTCGGTGGCCGAGAACACGCGCTTTGTGACCGCCTATATCGCGGCTGAGCGCCTGATCTCGGCCGGTGAGCTCGGTGAAGCGCGCCTGGTCCGCACGCTCATCTCTGGCAGCGAGGTGAAACGGCTGAGCGACACCTCGCTTTGGAAAGGTCGCGTGGACGGCTCCGGGGGCGGCTCGGGGGGTGGCGCCATCATCGATGCCGGTCCCCACTCGTTCTACCTGCTGAAGTGGCTCTTCGGCGAGGTCGCGTCGATCCGCGGCTTTGAGGACCAGCTGGTTCCTCAAGCCCAGGTCGAAGACAACGCCGTCGTGGCGGGGACGCTCGTGTCCGGCGCGCTCTTCCGGTGTGAGTTCACCTTTACCGCCGAGATCCCCTGGGGCGAGCGGCTCGAGGTGTACGGCAGCAAGGCTTCGCTCATAGTGGACCAGCTCTTCGATCCGCCAGCCGTGCTGTTCCGTGGCGGGACTGACTACGCCGGCGAGCCGCTGAGCGACGTCCCTTACGACCCGCGGGGCTGGAAACGCGTCGCCATCGCGGCTGGGGCACGGGACTTCGCCGAAGCCGTGGCCGCGGGACGACTCCCGACCGTCGATCCGCGCGACGGGCTCTACGGCGTGCTCTTGTCGGAGCGCGCGTACGAGTCGGCTGCCGCCGGGGGAACTCTGCGGACGGTCTGATGTCGCCAGTGGACGCGGACAAAGCTGCACGCGCTCTTGCGGACCATGTCGTGATTGCCTGCCGCGACGGGACACAGTGCCGCGGCGCTCGGAAGGGGCCCGTCGAGGTGGCTGCACCAGGGACGGCCGGCAGACGCGCCATGATGTTCTCATGAGGATGGCCTCTGTGCCCCCGTCGGCCGACCTCGAGGTCATCGGCAAAGCGGCGCGGCTCCACTACGAGTACGGACTAACCCACCAGGAGGTCGCCGACGTCCTGCACGTCTCGCGGGTCAAGGTGACGCGTCTATTGAAACACGCCCGTGATCTCGGAGTCGTCCAGATCCGCGTGCTCCCCGACGTCTCGCCGTACGCGGGACTCGAGACGGAGCTCGCCCGACGCTTCGACCTCGACGAGGCGGTCGTGGTGCCGACGATGGCCGACGACCTCGACCAGCGCAGGGCGCTGGCGATTGCCGCGGCGCGCTACCTCCAGCGCGTTCTCCATGAGGGGATCACCGTCGCCATCGGGCTCAGCCGGACCGTCGCCCTCGTCCCCCAGTACGTGGTCGATCCGCGGCCGGTATCGGCGACCTTCGTCTCGCTCGTCGGCGGCATGCGCCGGTACTCGATCGCCGCCAACCCGTACGAGGGCGCCGAGCACCTCGCCCAGCTTTTCGGCGGTACGGCTGAACACCTGCTCGCACCTGCGATCGCCGGCTCGGCAGCGATCGCGGAAGCCTTCTACGCCGACCCGGCCACCGCGCGCACGCTCAAGCGAGCCGCCTCAGCCGATGTTGCGCTGCTCGGGATCGCCGCCACTGGTGACCACACAACCCTCGTCGAAGAGGATGAGCTGAGCGCAAGCGAGGTCGCCCACCTCATCGCGATGGGAGCTGTCGGGGACACGGCGGCACGCTTTTTCGACTCCGACGGGGCGAGCGTCCCGCACGAGCTCGACAATCGCGTCATCGGGCTCACCCTTGATCAGATCAAGCACATTCCTCTGCGCATCGTCGTCGCCGGCGGCACACAGAAGGCAGAAGCGCTGGGAGGAGCTCTACGGGGTGGAATCGCGGCCGTAGCCGTCATCGACGCCAAGACGGCCCAGCAGCTGGTCGACCAGCCCGCCCGGAGAGAGCGCCACTAGGCGCTGGCGCCGCCGCGCCGCGCCAGTCCGAACGGTAGTCCTCCCTTAGCAGGATCCGTCCAACCGCACAGACGCCGACGGCGCCGCGCCCGGAAGTCCCTCCGGGCACGGCGCCGCGTGTCACACCGAGGTGCCCGCGCCTATTTCAGGGTTTCGACCGCGCTGGGCCCGAGCTGCTCTGAGACAAGAGAGCTCAGCGTCGATAGCGCAGAGGAAATTGACGTGCTCGGGTTGATTGCGAAATCACCCGTAACCGTGTCCAGCGCACGCGCGTAGACGGGGAAGTTGACATTGTTCGGGAGAGGTATTCCGTTCACCGCGTACTCACCAAACTGCTCCTGGTAGAGCGACGACTTGATGAAGGCTGGTGAAGTGTCCAACGTGGTGTCCGGTGGAATGAATCCTGACCAGATGGCGGTGTCGAGCTGGTCGGTCGGCGTCTGGGCGAGCGTGATCAGCTTCCACGCCGCCGCCTTGTTCGGGCATGCGGCCGAGATGGCCCAGGCCCAACCGCCAAGGGTCGTCGTCGTCCCGGGAGCCTGACCGAACTCGGTGGGAATCGGAGCAATTCCGACGTCCTTGTTCGCCGCGGGCCATGGTGCGCCGCCAATGGGGGCCGGCAGGAAGGATCCCGTGTACCAGTTCGACCCGATGGCAATCGCCAGCTGGCTTTTCGAGAACAACAGCGGCGGGTTGCCGACCGAGTCCGAGGGGAACAGCTGGGAGGTCGGAGCACCGAGGCCTTCCCCGTACAGCGTCTTGTAGAACTGGAACGTCGCCTTCAGGCCAGGGCTGTTCACGACCCACTTCCCGGTCTTCGCATCGAACATCACCGGACTCGTCGAGCCGTCGATGAGGTTGCCAATGCCCTGCAGGATGTTCGTTACCCCGGCGCCTACTCCCGCTCCGAGCCACAACGCGTAGACCTTCGGGTTGGCCTTCTTGACCGCCTTGGCGACGTTCAGGATGTCTTGCCAGTTCTTCGGGACCCATGGCAGCTTGATGCCGGCCTTCTCCAGCATGACCTTGTTATAGAGAATGCCAGAGTCGTTGTTGCCTGCATTGACTGCGTCGACCTGACCGTTGATGGTGCTCATCTCCTGCACGCCCTTAGGCATCTCCTTCCAGAATGCAGGCGCATTGGAGCCGGACACGTAGCTGTTCAACGGCGCAAGGTAGCCGGATCCTGCGAACTCGCCGACATAGGTTGTCGGAAGCTGAATGACACAGGGGGTCTCCGACGGGCTCCGGAACAACACGGCAGCCTTGTTCATCTCGTCGATGTCGGTCCCACCGGTCCCGAGCTCGGTGAGCTTGACCGAAGGATCGAGCTTCTTCCACTGCGCCGCGAGCGTGTCCCACCACTTGTACGCCTGAGCGTCGCTGTCAAACACATAGTTATACGAGTACAGCACCGAAATGCCAGTGGATGAGTCCGAGTGACTGGCCTGTCGGCCCGGGCTCCCGTATGCAGCAGCCGTGATCCCGGTTGACGCCATGGCGATCCCGAGTACGGCCACCACTGCTGTCCTGACTCTTTTCACCCTCATGCCATCCTCCATTGCTCACCTATAGATAATGCAGATCCACTACTGTTACCTGTCTTCTACCCGTCACGGAGCACGGTTTTGTTGTTTAACTTTGCAAACTTCTCGAACGATGGGCATTTCGTGGGGGCTCACTCCAAAGAACCACCGCTCTCTGCGTCGAAGAGCTTCATCTGACTTGTGTCGAATTCCATCGTCACGGCATCTCCCGCTTCGAGTCCGGAACGCGCGCTCGTCCTGCAGACGAAGAGCTGATCCCCGCATCGGGCCACCACATTTGTCTCCGGCCCGAGTGGCTCGACCATTTCGACCACGCACTTGGCCGTGGGAAGACGCCCCCCGCCTTCGGGCGCCACGCGTATCTCTTCGGGCCGAAAGCCCACAGTCACCGTCGAGCTCGAGAGCTTCTCAAGTGCTGCCCCGGCGGAGCCGTTTACCGAGCACGAACACTCAAGGAAGCTCACGCGAGGAGTTCCGCCGTCGCGCACCACCGTCCCGGTAAAGAAGTTGATCTTCGGCGTGCCGATAAAACCAGCCACGAAGGCATTCGCCGGATGGTCGTAGATGCTCTCCGGCACCGCAGTCTGCTGGAGCCGTCCGGCATTCATGAGCGCGATGCGGTCGGCCATCGTCATCGCCTCGACCTGGTCGTGGGTGACGTACACGGTGGTGACCGGGAACTGGGTGTGGATGCGCTTGATCTCCAGGCGCATCTGAACGCGAAGTGCGGCGTCAAGGTTCGACAGCGGCTCGTCCATCAAGAACGCCTCTGGTCGACGAAGCAGGGCGCGGCCAAGCGCTACCCGTTGCCGCTCGCCACCCGACAGCTCCGAGGGCTTGCGGTCCAGGAGAGAGTCGATGCCGAGCATCGATGCGATCGTCTCGACGTCCTTGTTGATCTTCGCCCTGGGCTCGCGCCGCGCCTTCATGCCGAACGACAGATTCTTCGCCACCGACATGTGCGGAAACAGGGCGTAATTCTGAAACACCATGGCAAGATTGCGATCCTTGGGCAAGACATTGTTCATAGCCTTGCCACCGATGCGAATGACGCCGTGCGTCGGCGTCTCGAAGCCCGCGATCATGCGCAGAGTCGTCGTCTTACCGCAGCCGGACGGTCCAACCATGACCAGGAACTCGCCGTCTTCAACCTCCAAATCGAGGCTCTCCACCGCCGGCCGGGGCTTGCCCTTGAATAACTTGTCCACGCCTTCAAGAACGATCTTGGCCACTACATCTCCCTACAAGCTCGTCATATATTTGGTCACTCACAGCTCCCTCGGCCCTCGTCATCCTTTCACCCCACCTGCGAAGGCGAATCCACCGTGCAGCCATCGTGTAGAAATCAGATAGAGCACGATCACGGGCAGCGAGAACAAGATCGCGTACGCGGAAAGTGGTCCGAATTGAACGCGCCCGTTTGCACTCATGAACTCATATATACCCAGTGCGCCCGGCGTGTTCTGTGGATTCGCGTCGATAACGAGTGGCAGCAGGAACGCGCCCCAAGAGTTTATGAACGTGAGTATCGCCGCGACGAAGATCCCCGGAGTTGCGAGTGGAATGACGATCCGCCACAGAATCCGGACCCCACCTGCACCCTCGATCGCAGCGGCCTCCTCGAACTCCCTCGGGACCTGGTCGATGAAATTCTTCAACAACCAGATCGCGAAGGGTACCGAAGTCGCTGCGAGGGCAACCGATGTGTAGAAAGGAGAATTGTCCCAGCCCAGGTGCACGTACATCACGTAGATGGGGATCAGGAGCAGCGTGATCGGAAGCCCCGTCAGGAACAGGACGACGATGAGCATCGCCCCTTTCAGCGGCACTCGCCGACGCGAGAGCACATAGGCCGCGAGGATCGAGACGACCGTCGCGATGAACGTTGAAACTATGGCGAGATAGAGGCTGTTCTTGATCGCTCCCCCGGCGCCGGCCGCGATCGCGGCCTTGAAGTTGCCGAACGTCAGCTGCGGCACGCTCATCGCCTGCGACGCGTTGTTGCTGAACGCCGCATCGAGCAACCACAGCATCGGCAGTATGAAGGCAAGCCCCACGAGAACGATGATCCCGTCGAGAATGAACCGCTGTCTCTTGGTACGCCTTACAAGTGAGCCCTTGGGCACGTCTGCCACCTGCGACGCCTCAACTCCTTGCGTCTCCCCGCCGACTTCCTTTGCAGTCACCGCGGTTCCCATTTTCTCCCTCCTCCCTCTTCGCGCCCCAGTCGTGAGAACGTCATGAGTCACTGCGCCCTTTTGAGCTCGGGCCTAAGCTGGCGGATGTAGACAATCGAGAGCAGCGCGCCAATCAAGACCAGCGCGAGAGCGATCGCAGAACCGTAACCGAGGGCGTTGAACGTGAACGCCTGGATGTACATGTAGACCGGCAAGATCGCGGTCTCTGTCCCCGGACCACCCTGAGTCATCGCGTAGATCAAGGTGAAGTCGGAAATGGTCCCAATCGTGATCAGGAGCATGTTCACCATTATGGTCGGGCGCATGATCGGCAGAGTTACCCTGAACAGCCGCCTCCAATACGAAGCCCCCTCGAGTTGCGCTGCCTCGTCCACTTCCTCGGGCACACTGCGCAAGCCGGCGCTCAGAATCAGCATGGAGAATGCCGTGCCACGCCATGTGTTGGCGACGCACACTATGAGAAGTGGCACCGTGGACAGCAGGTCGGTGCCGGATTTGCCTACGAGATCGCTCAGTGTGCCGCCCGCTTGGCTGAAGGCATACCAAATGAAGGCGACCGCGATCTCCGGTAGGACCCACGCCAGAATGACGATCGCGCCAACGCTGGCCCGGACAGTGACATGAACACGTTGCCCGAGCAATGCAAGTGCCAGACCCAGAACGGTCTGAGCAATGATCCCCGAGCCGATCACGAAAATCAAGGTCAGCTTCACAGAGGTCCAGAACACCGGGTCGTGGACCATGCGGTTAAAGTTCGCCATACCGGTGAAGTTGAAGTGCTGCGCGTAGGGGCCGAGCAGCTCCATGTTCGTGAAGCCTAGGTAGATCGCATAGCCGGTCGGAATTAAGAAAAGGCCGACCAGAAGTGCTGTCGCGGGCGAAAGCCAGAGAAACGTGCTCGGCCTGACTCTTTCACGGTCATTCCGCCGCGATGGCCGGTCCTTTGGCCGGTCCTGCGGCTCAGCGAGCACGGTCTCCGCAAGCGCGGTCACGTCCCCACCTCTGTCGCGTCGAAGCGTCGCACCTCAGCGGGCCCTGCAGTACAACGTGGATCGAGTTGGGTCATGATTGTCCTCCGCTTTAGGGCGCCGGCGAACAGTGGACAAGAGCGATGCCTTCTTGGGACACATCTGGTTGGCAACGACTCGTGCCGATGTTTCGAGGACGATATCGAAAAAGGGACCGGCCTTGTTGTCGGACGCGGGATCCTCGGGTCGTATCTCAGGGTGGCCCCCACAGCCGGCTCCCTAACCTGGGCGTTTCGACTGAGCACGGCCGCGGGTCGCGCTGACAACGTTCCCGGAGCGGACGCGGGGTAATGCCACGGCGTCGTGGTGACACGCGTCTTGCGACACGGGTCGAAGGCGTTCGGCTCTGCGGCGGTGCCGCCGACGTCGAGCGCCGCGTCGATGCTCCCTTCGCCCATGTTGTGCGGCTACCCCCTATCCGACTATTGATACGCCACCAGTGCCCGACCAGGGCGTCGTGGGAGCCGACTCGGCCAGATGTCCCGACAGCTCTGCAGGTGAAGGCCGGGCAGCTGCAGGTTCATGAATCCGAGCTGGCCGACGTCGACGACCGGCCTCGGGAATGCAGCAACCATCGGCGCGACCCCTCGGGCGGAGCCAGCCACCACCAGGGACATGAACCCCTCCGCGGTCCCATCGCCTCACCGCCAGAAGCTCGAGAACGTCACAGCTCATGATCTGTTGGCCCCACCCCGCCAGGAACATTTGTGCATCATCTGAACAAGCCGTCAGCATAGTCTGTTCCGAGCGACGAATCAAGGGTAAAAACACGCAGATCGCTCTGCCCACACCTCGAGACGAGCCCTAGGTTGGAAGCCGCCACCGAGTGCCCCGCGGTGACGGATGTTCAAGCGTCGCCGAGGAAATGAACCTTGGCTGACACGGCATTAGCGGGAGGGGGGCAGGCCCCCCTCCCGGCCTCCTCCCGACGCGACCTCGCTGAACGTTGAGGTAGTCGGGCCGGCAAAGCCGTCCCTCGTGCGGCAGGCTTTCACGATGAGCGAGGTCGT
>Ga0326727_10015971_pt1 | contig 15970 bp, 13 predicted proteins | sample MB2enrmetagenome_FD_207643 | JGI IMG/M metagenome (GOLD analysis project Ga0326727, IMG submission 207643) | Lab enriched peat soil microbial communities from McLean, Ithaca, NY, United States - MB29MY | ecosystem: Environmental > Terrestrial > Soil > Wetlands > Peat | place: USA: New York...
GGCGACAACGCGGAGCCGGCCGATCATCAACACGCGCGACGAGCCGCACGCCGACGCGGAACGCTTCCGGCGACTGCACGTCATCGTCGGCGACTCGAACATGAGCGAGTACGCCACCTTCCTCAAGATCGGGTCCACGGCCATCCTGCTGCGCATGCTCGAGGACCCGAGCGTGGTGATCCGCGATCTCACCCTGGAGGACCCGATCAGGGCGATCCGAGAGATCAGCCATGACATCACCTGCCGGCGCGAGGTGCGCCTCGCCAACGGCCGCGAGCTCAGTGCTCTCGACATCCAGCGGGAGTACCTGGACCGGGCGCTGCGCTACCACGAGCTGCGCGGCCTGCCCCCGCTGGAAGAGCGCGCCCTTTCGATGTGGAAGCACTGCATGGAGGCCATCGAGAAGGACCCTCTCAGTCTCGAGCGCGAATGCGACTGGGTGATCAAGCACCGCCTGGTCGAGGCTTACAGGGAGCGCCACGAGCTACCCCTCGGGCATCCGAAAGTTGCCCTCTTGGACCTCCAGTACCACGACGTCGACCGCCATCGCGGGGTGTTCTACCTGCTGCAGGCCAAAGGGCTTGTGGACCGCACGACGACTGATGAGGCCATCACCAAGGCCATGGAGTCGCCCCCTGCGACCACCCGGGCGCGTTTGCGGGGCGAATTCATCAAGAGGGCGAAGGAGAAACGGCGCGACTTCACCGTCGACTGGGTGCACTTGAAGCTCAACGACCAGACCCAGCGCACGGTGCTTTTGAAGGACCCGTTCCGCTCCCACGATGAGCGCGTCGAGCGGCTCATAGAGTCGATTTAGGCTGCAGGCCAGTGACCGACGCGCGAGAGGCCTTCATGAACGCGGACAAGCTAGGGCAACCCTCCCCGTCGTCGGTGCCGGAGTTCCCCGCTGTCGTCGATGAGAGGCCACCGCCGGCACCCGACGATCCCTCGGAACCCCGGGTCGGCCTGGGCCGTCCAACGAGCTCGCCATCGAAGAAGAGGCAGGTCAACACTCGACGCGTCGTCGAGTGGGTGGTCGTCGTCGTCTTCGCGGTGCTCGTCGCCGGTGGGCTGCGCACCTTTGTGGTCCAGGCGTTCTTCGTGCCGTCGGGCTCGATGCTGCCGACTTTGCAGATCGGCGACCGCATCGTGGTGATCAAGCTGGGCTACACGATCCACCGCGGGGACATCATCGTCTTCAAGCGTCCCCCGGCCGACACCGGCACCCAGGACAAGGACCTCGTGAAACGTGTGATCGGACTGCCGGGCGAGACGATCTCGTCCAAGGGCAACACGGTGCTCATAGACGGCCGGCCGCTCGCCGAACCGTGGTTGCCACCTCTCAGGGGGATCTGCAGCGAGAGTGCCGAGAACATCCCGCGCACCAAGATCCCGCCCGGGCACTACTTCGTGATGGGGGACTGCCGTGGCGACTCTGCCGACAGCCGCGTCTGGGGAACACTGCCGGGCTCACTTGTCGTGGGGAGGGTGTTCCTGATCGTGTGGCGCTTCGGGCACCCCTACTTCCACTGGTTCTGAGGCCGCCGCGTCCACGAGGCTGTGAGCCGGCCAAGGGGGCGATCGACCCCGCGACCGTGAGGACGGCGACGCCCGCACGGCCTGCCCGCAGCGTGAGCCCCACGGTCCCGCCGGGTCGCCGGGCCGAGATCACACTAGGATCGGCCCCATGGGCGGCCTCGACCCGACCAAGATCTTTCTCATCCTAGTGATCGCGCTCATCGTCGTCGGGCCCGAGAGGTTGCCCGGACTAGCGCGTCAGCTCGGGGGAATGTGGCGCGAGCTGAACCGGATGCGGGAGAAGTTCGAGCAGGAGGTCCGCGCGGCGGTCCCCGACCTCGACCTGCCTAACATCCCGACCAGCCCGTCGCGGGCGATAACCGGCTACCTGACAGGGCTCGTCTCAGGCCAGGACACCACAGCCGCAGGGGCCGCTGCCGGGGCCGAGCAAGCCGTCGCCGAGCCCGCGTACAGCGCCGTGAACGCCGGCCCGGGCCGGGGCAGGAGGGTCTCCCGGCAGGCCCAGGGGCTTCGCGAGCCAACCCGGTCCACCTGGCAGCCTCTCCTCGGAAGACAGGGCTCGGCCTCGACGCGCAGACCCCCTTCTGTGCCGTCGTCGTCATGGGCGAGCTCGCTTGGCGCCGACACGGTCTTCGTGGTCGACGAGCCGAGCATGAACTGAGCGATGGCCGCACCGGCGAGGCTCACAAGGCTTCGCGCCAGAAAAGAGAGCCCGCGCCCGAGCCCGGACGCGATGACGCTCGGCGAGCATCTCGGAGAGCTGCGCCGGCGCCTCATCATCTGCATCTTTGCGGTCGCGGTCGGAGCCGCCCTCACATACGCTTTCTACGACCAGATCCTGGCCGTGCTACAGGCGCCTTATTGCCAGGCGGTGACTCACACGAACCGCCAGTGCGACTTCTATGTCACCCAGCCGCTGCAGGGCTTCGCCCTGCGCCTCAACGTGTCGGCGTACGGGGGCCTGCTCATAGCCCTGCCCATCACGCTCTATCAGCTATGGCAGTTCGTGACCCCGGGGCTCAAGGCGAACGAGAAGAAGTACGCCCTGCCGTTCACCTTCGCCACAGCCGGCCTGTTCGCGCTCGGCTCCTACGTGGCGTACCTCACCTTCCCCCACGCCATGCGCTTTCTTCTGGACGTGAGCGGTCCGAGCAAGACCATCATCGCCATCTTGTCGCCGAACTCCTACGTGCAGCTGATCTTGCTGCTGATGGTGGCTTTCGGGGTGACCTTCGAGTTCCCGGTCGTGCTCGTCGCGCTCGAGATCGCAGGAGTGCTCACGCCCGCGAAGCTGTCCAAGTGGCGGCGCTGGGCAATCATCGGAATGGTCCTGTTCGCCGCCATCGTCACCCCGAGCTCGGACCCGTTCTCGATGCTTGCCCTTGCGATCCCTCTGTTGTTGTTCTACGAGGCGTCGATCATCATCGGCAAGCTGCTCGGCAAGTGAGTGGCAGCCCGTTAAGGAGCGCATGAAGGAACCAGGTGCTCGCGTCGCCTCCCGCGAGCAGTTCGTCGCCGAACACCCCTACCGCCTCGACCGCTTCCAGCTCGACGCCCTCGACCTGCTAGACGACGGCCAGTCTGTTCTCGTCAGCGCCCCCACCGGCTCGGGCAAGACCGTCGTCGCTGAGTACGCCGTCCACCTCGCCCTCGCCGAAGGGGCCAGAGCCTTCTACACCACGCCGATAAAGGCGCTGTCCAACCAGAAGTACGGCGACTTCCGGCGCAGGTACGGTGCCGATCGGGTGGGGCTGTTGACGGGGGACAACTCCATAAACGGTCAGGCGCCGATCGTCGTGATGACGACCGAGGTGCTGCGCAACATGATCCACGCCGAGCCCGGTCGCCTCGCAGACCTGCGCTACGTGGTGCTCGACGAGGTTCACTACCTCCAGGACCCCTACCGCGGCGGGGTCTGGGAGGAGGTCATCCTCGGGGCGCCGTCGAATGTGACCCTTGTGTGCCTGTCCGCGACGGTCGCGAATGCGGACCAGTTGGCAGCTTGGATATCCGAGGTCCGCGGTGCCACGGGAGTGGTGATCGAGACGCTTCGTCCCGTCGAGCTGAAAAATCTTTTCATCGTCGGGGACCGGTCAGCAGAGAGCCTCCACCTGCTGCCCACCTTCGTCGACGGGCGTCCCAACCGTGAGGCCATAAGGCTCGACGGCCTGATGGCCCGTAGCGGGCCCGGCCGGAGGGGCGGCGCCTTGGGGACCGGGCCGACCGGCGCAGGCAGGACCGGCCCCGGCGGGCGCTCACGGCCCGCGCGCCCGCAGCTGTACCGCCCCCGACGCGTCGAGGTCGTGGACCGCCTCGCCGCAGAGGAGCTCCTGCCGGCCATCTACTTCGTGTTCTCACGAGCCGGATGTGACGAATCGGTCCGGCAGTGCCTCGACGACGGGCTGCACCTGACAACGGCCGAAGAGCGTGGCCGCATACGGGCGATCGTCGAGTCGTACGTCGATCCGCTGACCGATGACGATCTCGGCGTCCTCGGATACCCGGTGTTCGCGGCCGGCCTCGAGGCCGGTGTCGCGCCCCACCACGCGGGCATGGTGCCGCCGTTTCGCGAAGCCGTCGAGGCGTGCTTTGCCGAGGCACTCGTCAAGGTCGTCTTTGCCACCGAAACGCTCGCTCTCGGCATCAACATGCCGGCGAGGTCGGTCGTGATCGAAGAGGTGAGCAAGTTCGGCGGCGGGGGTCATAAGGAGCTGACACCGGGGGAGTACACACAGCTCACAGGCCGGGCGGGGCGGCGGGGGATCGACGACGTCGGTTACGCGGCAGTCCTGTGCTCCCCGTTCCACAGCTTCGGCGACGTCGCCCGGATAGCAGGTGGACGCCCCCGGGCGTTGTCCTCCTCGTTCCGGCCCACCTACAACCTCGCGGTCAACCTCGTGCGTCGTCATAGCCGCGAGGAGGCCTACACGCTCGTGAGCTCGTCGTTCGCCCAGTTCCTCACAGAGGAGGATCTCGTCGGCGAGCTCGACTCGGTCCTCTCGGTCCTCGAACGCCGCGGCTATCTCGACCGCTGGAGGGTAACCGAGGCCGGGGGCCGCCTCGCCGGTCTTTACCACGAAGCCGACCTGCTCATCGCCGAGTCGCTCGAAGCTGGCCATCTCGACGGCCTCGACCCGGCGAGCCTGGCCGCGGTGGCCTCGGCCATGTGCTACGAGGCACGACGTGAGCGCGAGGCACCTTTGCCCGCGCCCAATCCCAAGGTGGCAAGACGCCTGGAGGCGATCGAAATGGTCTCCGAGGCATTGTCCGAGGAGGAGATGAGCGCGCGTCTGCCGCTGACCCGCGGGATCGATAGTGGGTTCGCATCCCTCATCTACGAATGGGCGCGGGGCCGAGACCTGCGCCAGGTCCTCCAGCCGGGCGCAGGTTCGGGCCGGCGGGGACGCAGGTCCGCGCCACTCATGTCAGGTGGTGACTTCGTGCGCAACGTGAAACAGGTGATCGACCTTCTCCGCCAGGTGGCGATGGTCGCGGCCAGGCCCGAGACTGCCAAGACTGCTCGGGTCGCGGCCGAGCGCCTGCTGCGAGACGTGGTCGCGGCATCGTCGGTGGTCACCATTCCCGTGGATCACGGAACCATCCGCGCCGGGGGCCAACCCGCACCGTAATGTCGTTTGGGCATGTCTATCGCGGGCGTTGAGCAGTTCACCGCCGAGGAGCGGGAGCTGCTCGGGAGGTACTTCACGAATCTCGACGGACCTGTGTTCGCGCTCGTGAACCTGCCCGAGGTCGTCAAGGGCGCCTTGTTCGCGCGGTATTCGCGGTCCTCCAAGAGCCTGCGTCGGCTGTTCCTGGACGAGTTCGTCGACGAGCTCGACGTGGCCGGCGACACGAGCCTCGACGCCTCGGTCGGCCTGCGGCGCGCCGAGGAGCTCTACGCCAGGGTCTTCAGCGAGTTTGGGGACGACTCTGTCGCACAGCTGGGCGGGGTCCATCTCGCCTGCGAGCAGTCCTCGAACCTGTTGACCAAGATCCTCGAGCGAGGGCGTCTCATGTCCTACCTCGAGCAGTCGACGCGCTATATCCCCTACGACAGCCGCCTTCCCACGGGGCACTATCGCTATCACCGCGACCCGGCCGTCCTCGAGTCGCCGCTCGGTGCCCGCTACGTGGGCGAGATGGACCGGATGTTCGACACATATGCAGAGCTCCTGCCCGCCCTGCAGTCCTTCGTCGCCCGGGAAAACCCCAGGCGCGGGGGAGTGTCGGAGCTAGCCCACCGACAGGCTGTCCGGGCGCGCTGCCTCGATGCCCTGCGAGGGCTGCTTCCTGCGGGCTCGCTCTCCAACGTCGGGATCTTCGGGTCGGGGCAGAGCTATGAGCAGCTGTTGTTGCGGATGCTGGCCCATCCGCTGCCCGAGTCGCGCCGTTACGCCGATCTCATCCTCGTCGAGCTTAGAAAGGTGATCCCGTCGTTCCTGTCTAGGATCGACCGGCCCGATCGGGGCGGAGTGTGGGTCGAGTACCTGCAGGCCCGGCGTGACGAGATGGACGCGGCGGTGCACGAGCTGTGGCCGGCCGCCGTCCCGACACCGGGGACGTCGGTGACCCTCACGGACTTCGACCCGCTCGGCGAGGACAAGGTGCTCGAGGCCATGTGCTACCCCTACTTGAACCTGCCGGAGTCCGAGATAGCACGGCGCGTCTCTGCTCTTGGACCGGAGGACCGCCGGAGCATCATCGAGGCCTACGTCGGAGCCCGCTCCAATCGTCGCCACCGCCCCGGAAGAGCCCTGGAGCGCACTTCCTACCGGTTCGACATCGTGGCGGACTACGGAGCCTTCAGGGACCTTCAGCGCCATCGCATGCTCACGGTCGAGTGGCAGCCGCTCGGTACCGGGCTCGGCTTCGAGGTGCCCGCGATCGTCGAGGCGGCCGGATTCGCCGATCGATTCCTCGAGTCGCTCGAACGCTCGAGGAGCCTTGCCGAAGCCCTCGCCCCTTGCTTTCCCGAGCAGAGCGCCTACGCAGTGGCGCTGGCCTTCAACATCCGCTTTGTCTTGCAGCTGAACGCCCGCGAGGCGATGCACGTCCTCGAACTGCGCTCCGGTCCCCAGGGCCATCCCGCCTATCGCAGGATCGCCCAAGAGATGCACCGGCTCATAGCCGAGGAGGCGGGCCACCGCTCCATCGCCGCCGCAATGAGCTTCGTGGACCACGGCGGGACCGGTCTCGGCCGTCTCGAGGCCGAGCAACGCGCCGAAAAGAGACGGGAGTGCCGAACGCCGGGTCTGTGACGGGGGACTTCTCATCTCCTCTTGACTAGCAGTCCCGCCGTGGTAATAACTAGAGAGTCCCCTCAAGCCAAGGGCAACGACGGAACGTCCGGGAGTTGCTCGAAAAGCCTCGGGGGTGTTGCGAGTGGTGGGGACCCAGGAGTCGAGTAGAGAACGCCCCCGTCGGCACCTCATGTCGGCGTATCGCCCGGGCAGGCGAGAAGGGTGGCCCCAAAGGCGTCCTGGGTCCTACCGCCCGATCACGAAGTTGCCGATCGCGGGGGGAAATCTCGCCGGAAGTCGCCGCAACCAAGCATCGGTGCCGTATAGTCCATCCGGCCGCGACCTCTGCAGGGGGTTCGCGGCGAGCGTGGCACTGGCTCCGAAGACTTGAAGGACGTTGATGCGCAAGGAAACCAAGGACACCGCAGACCTGGAAGAGCCCATCGAGGTCGACGATCTCGAGGTGCCTGACGCGGACGAGGCCGACCTCGAGGATCTCGCTGACGCGGACCTGCTCGAGGACGACGACGAGGAGCTCGGTGAGGTGGCGCTCGTAGACGACCTTGACGATGACGACGAGGTCGTGGGCTCTGGCGGCGTGGGGCTCGAGGTCGAGATCGTGCCCATGGAGAGCGAGGACGAAGACGACGACGACCTCGACGACGACGACATCGAGGCCAGCCTCGATGTGATATTGAAAGAACGACTGGTCGTTGTCGACGACGAAGAGGACGAAGAAGAGGAGGCACCCGACTCAGAAGAGCGCGGGGAGGGCTCACTTCGCGTGCTCCCAAAACAACCGGGGGAGTTCGTCTGCCGATCCTGCTTCCTTGTCAAGAGCCAAACACAGCTCGCCGACAAAAAGCGACTTCTCTGCCGAGACTGCGTGTGAGATGGCGGGGCGCGCCTCGCTGAGCCTGGGGTAGCGTCAGGTCGTGCCAGAAGAGCGCCCCGCTTACGAGACTCTGCTCGACGCCTTTGTCTACGCGCCGCTGGGCGCCGCTCTCGTACTCGCCGACGAGCTGCCCCGGCTCGCACAACGCGGGCGCGAGGGCGTCGAAAAGCGCGTCGCCGTGGCGCGCTTGGTCGGCAGGTTCACCGTCGAGGGAGCTCGCCGGCGCTTGGAGACGCTCTCGGGCGATCCTTTCGGCTCGCTGTCTCGTCGGCCCGAGGCGGTCTCACCCGAGCCGGGCCCCGCGGGAGGCGACACTGCGCCCGCGGTCCGGACAAGGCGCGCATCGGCTTCGAGCGAGGTCGTGAGCCCTCGAGGCGGTCCGCCTGCTCCAGGCAACCACGACGAGCACACGGCGGCGCACCCTCAGCCTGAGACGACACCTCGTGAGCTTGCGATCCCGGCCTACGACACCCTTGCGGCATCGCAGGTCGTAGAGAGGTTGGCATCGTTGACGCCAGCCGAGCTCGAGGCAGTGCGAAGGCACGAGTCGGCGACTCGCCGCCGGCGCACGGTGCTGCATCGGATCGCTCAGCTGAGCTCCGAGCGCGACAACGCCACGGCGTGAGCCCTTCAAGGCGCAACGGCAAAGCGACGGCATGAACATCGGGGCCCGTGTCGGCACCGAAAGCGATGTGCGGGATCTCGCGGAGCTCTACCGAGCTTGTTGGGAAGCTCTCGCTGTTGAACGCGGTGGCAGCGTCCAGATGCGCAAGGAGGCGTTTTCGGAGCCTCTCGAGGCTCACTTCGGCGCCATGGTCCATGACGAGCGCAGGCTCGTCCTGCTCGGGACGATCGACGAAGTGGCGGTCGGCTTGGCGGTAGCCCGCCTCGAGGAGCTGTCGGGCGGCTCGCGGCTTTCGACCGTCGAGGTCCTCTACGTCGACCCGCCCGCGCGCGATGTGGGTGTCGGCGAGAAGCTGCTCGGGGCGGTGACCGAATGGGCCGCAGGCCACGGTTCCACAGGTATCGACGTGCCCGTCCTTCCGGGGATGAGAACCGCGAAGAACTTCCTCGAAGGGTCTGGTTTCGCCGCGCGGCTGCTTGTCATGCACCACCCATTGAAATGAGAACCCGCAAGGCCTCGTGATCAAACCTGGGAGACGAGCGGGCAGCCTGGCTCAGGCGGGCGACGCCGTCGCGGCCGGGGGCGGTACCTGAGCCTCATCGCCGGCTTGAGCCTCGTCCTGCGAGGGCGAGTCGTCTGTCGAGACGGAGACGTCCGGGGAAGACTCGCTCTGGGTGTCCCCGGTGGGCTCAAGCGCTACGGTCGCAGCGGAGGGGTCCTCGAAAAGCTCGGTGAGGGCGTCCTGTGGGCCCTCAGAAGCCTCCGGCGGGGCTTCGGCCACCAAAGCCTCGTTCGCGGCCGCCTCCGCCTGCTCAGGACCGTCTGGGGCCATGTCCTCGAGGGGAGCTGGCGCCTGCGCGGTTTGTGGCTGTTCGAGAGCCACCGGCGACGCCGGTTCCTCGGGAACCTCTGGGTTGACGTCGCTCGTCGGCTCCTCGGTTCTCGGCGTCCCACCGGGCGAGACCGCTCGGCGTGGCGGCCGCGCGGCGTCGCGAGGGGGTCGGGAAGGGCGAACCGGTCGGGCCGTTCGGAGTGGCTTTGGTGGAGGCGGCATGGACAGTCCCAGCATCGGTGCGAGCGCCGGAATGCTGCCCGCGGCGACGCGGGCCTTTCGCACGACTTCGCCGGAAGCATCCGCCGGCAGGCCTTCTGGGTGGATCTGGCGCCGGATCGGGGAGCTGACCGCCGCCTCGAGGACGGCGAGCCAGCGCTCGACGGGCGTGCTGGAGCTCATCGCCGCTCCTGCGCTGGTCGCGAGCCGGCCCACGAGCGCGGCGGGGAACCTGGCTGTCGGCTCGGGCGGTTGTGCGGAGAATCGCAGCGCCTGGAGAACGCGACCCTCTTCTAGGGCATGGGTGATCTGTTCTTCCCAGTTGGTGCGGAGCTTGGTGATCCGCCGCTCGAGCTCCTCGCGGAGCTTGCGGTCGAGATCGCGCGATGCCTCGTCCCGGGGAGCCGCCGCGGCAACTGTCGTTCGCAGGTCCCTGAGGGAGATCTGCTCGAGCTGGGCGACGGCCGCCTCGGCCCGGTCGCGCCAGATCGCATGCTTGACAGACGGCGCGAGCTGCTCGGCCAGCGTGAGGATCGCCTCGCCCGTCACTTCCGGCCTGCCCTCAGAGCGGGCGCGTTCCTGTTCGGCGGCGATCGCCCTTCGAACCGCCGGTATGCCCCCGGCCGCCAGGCGTTCGGCGATCGGCCGTTGCTCGGATGCGAGGCTCGCGAACAGCAGGTCTCGATGCGCCGTTCCGGGCTCGAACCGGGGGACCACCCTGCGCGTTGCGGCCTGCGGTGCGCTGCGTGCCGCGGGCGGCTTGCCGTCGGCGAGGCCCCGCTCTCCGGGAGGCGTCCCGGGACGACGCGTCGAAGGACTCCGCTCGGCTCCGGGAACCGATGGGCGGCCTTCCCCGCTGCGGGAGGGCGCGGCGGCGGCTTGACCTTCGGGACGGGGCCGACGTTCGGGTCTGCGGTCGCCGACGGGGGCTGAAGGGCGGCCCTCCCCGCTACGCGGCGGCGCCCCGAGCTCTCCTGGCGGACGGGGCCGCCGTTCGGGCCTGCGGTCGCTAACCGAGCCAGGACGACCGTCGACACTGCGGGGCGACCTGTCGGGGGAGGCTCCCTCGGGACGCGGTCGCCGCGGGGGTCTGGCCTCTGTGCCCGCCTCGGAACTGCCAGCAGCCGCCTGGGGCCGCCGCCCATCGGGACGCTCTGCTCCCCGCGCCGGTCGACGATCGCGCGAGCTGGCCCGATCGCCCCGGCGTGGGCTGTCGAGCAGATCGCGGCGGTCGCCCCGGCCGCCTTCGGAAAGCAGGACCGTCGTCACCGCCGCAACAGGCTTGGAGGAACCGATCAGCTCGATGCGGCCCGTTGGTGTCACCTTCTCCTTGGGTGGCAGAACCCCGAGAATCGTGATCCCGTCGATCTCGACTTCAGCCTCGACACGCAAGACATCCCCGACCTTCGCGCTGTCGGCGAGGATCTTCGCGTCGATGACGCCCTTGGGTTGGCGCGCTCCGGCAGCCCGCCAGGTGTAGCTGCCGTCACTGCGGATACTGGTCAGTTCGATGTCGAGACGGTTGGACATGCTGCGGTCAAACTACAGGCTGCGGCGGAGTTTGCGAAGTGGAAGTCCCAAGAGGCACGCGAACGGTCATGCGTAACACTCTTGTCGCGGACGCGATACAACCTCAAACGTGGAACGCGACAACGCCACAGGCAGACCCGGAGATGAGGTCTGGAGGGCCGAGACGGCTCTCCAAGTTCCGCCGTCTGGCGACAGCGGAGCTGCGGTATCGCCTTTTGTCGACTGGGCTGTAGCTGGGGCCTCCCCGCGACAGCCCGACGTCGGCGACACGCGCCGTGGCTGGATTGCGGTCGTGCTCGTCGCCTTGCTGGTCGGTGCCGCGGCGGGCCTGGGCGCGGGTGCAGGCGTCGCCGCGACGATTCGCTCCCGCAACACCACAGACATCAAATTCTCGCCGAACACGAGCGTCTTCCACGGCATGAACGACATCCGGTCCGTCCTCGCGCGAGTGCTGCCCTCGGTGGTCGCGATCCAGACGGTGGGCCCGAACTGCCAATCAGGAACCTTCGGGGGCGGGACACAGTCCGAAGAGGGCAGCGGGATGATCCTCACCGGTAGCGGCGAGATCTTGACCAACGATCACGTCATTGCGAACGCCACCCAGATCAGCGTCACCCTCCATGGCGAGAAGAGGGCCTACCCGGCAACCCTTCTCGGCACCGACCCGACCCACGATGTGGCGCTTCTTCAACTTCATGGGCTCACGTCGCTCAAAGCGGTCACATTCGGCGACTCCTCGACGACGCAGGTGGGAGAGGACGTGCTCGCGATCGGGAACGCGCTTGACCTCTCGCAGGCCACGCCTTCTGTCACGGAGGGCATCATCTCCGCTGAAGGACGGTCCATCACAGCCGGGGGGGAGAACTGCAGCGGAACCGAGTCGCTGAGCGGGCTGTTGCAGACACAGGCACCGATCAACGCGGGCAACTCCGGCGGCCCGCTTGTCAACAGCGCCGGTCAGGTGATCGGCATGAGTACCGCGGCCGCGACGAGCATGACAGGAAACGCGCCCACCCAGAACATCGGCTTTGCGATCCCCATAGCCAACATCCGCGCACTGATCCCTGGCCTGCGCGAGGGCGGCACCATCGGCAGGCCGAAGGCCTTCCTCGGTGTCGAAGTGGTGTCGGTCACGCCGGCCGAGCGCGCGAGCTGGGGACTCAGCGCTACCAGCGGCGCGCTGGTCGTGGGCCTGTTCCCGGACGCCCCAGCCGAGCTTGCCGGTATCGCGACCGGTGACGTCATAGTCAGTTTTGCCGGTCGCGTCATCACGACCGACGTCTCTCTCACCTTGGCTGTGCGGGCAGCTCATCCCGGCGAGAGAGTGGTCGTCGAGTTGTACCGGGGGCCGAAGCTCGTGACAGTTTCCTTGGTGCTGGGGTTCAAGCCTGCACCGGAGGCGGGCACGAGCTGAGCACGGCGCTCAGAGCGCGCTTTAGGGTCGAGGACAAGCTTCGGGCCCTTCGGTCAAGGGCCCCTTCAGCTGGCCCGCAGCTCCACTGCCTCGAGGCCTTTCGGGCCAGAGCGGGAGAGGAACTCGACACGGGCTCCTTCGGCGAGCGCCTGGTCGTTCTCGCCGAGCACAGAGCGGTGCACGAACACGTCGCGGCCCCCCGCGTCGGGGGCGATGAAGCCGAAACCTCTGACCGGGTCGAACCATTTGAGGGTGCCGGTTGCCGGACGCAGCGACCGCCGGCCGCGGACTTCTCCCTTTGCGCGGGGGACCTGTGATTTTGCGGGTTGCAGATGTCCGGCTCGCACCGGGCGCACGGCACGCCCTGACCATTTGCTCGTACCCGGGGCGTTGCGCCCAAGCGCCTTGAGCGAAGCGCCGCCGCTCGTCGTCTCGGAGTGCACCGTGTCCTTCGCCGGACGTCGATCGACCGGGGGCAGGCTGAGCGGCTGCTCGAGTCTCTGCGGAAGCCCGAGGGCGCGCTGCAACGAGCGCGCAGATACCGATTGATCTGAGGTCACAAGAGAGATGACCGTACCGTTCGCTCCTGCGCGGCCCGTGCGACCCGAGCGGTGCACGTAGTCCTTGTGATCACTGGGCGGGTCGAAATGGAGAACGCAGGCAACGTTCTCGACGTCTATGCCTCGCGCGGCCACGTCGGTGGCGACGAGCACGCGGGCCGCTCCGGAGTGGAAGGCCCTCAGCGCCCGTTCTCGCTGGGCCTGGGTGCGGTCCCCATGCAGCGTGACGGCGTCCACACCGGCGTTGACGAGCTGACGAGAGAGCCGGTCGGCCCCGTGCCTGGTCCGGCAGAAGATGATTGAGCTCTGATGGCCGGTGACGACCTTGGTCGCAAGCGTGACCCGATCATTGCGGTCGACTTTCCAGAACATGTGGCGCACCTCGCCTGACGATGCCGCCGTCAGTTCGACCTCGTGGCGTACGGGGTCCGACTGATAGCGGCGGACCAGGACGTCCACCTCGCCGTCGAGAGTCGCGGAAAACAGCAGAACCTGGCGCTCGAGGGCGGTCTGGTCGAGAATGCGCCGTACCGCGGGGAGAAAGCCCATGTCGGCCATCCGGTCCGCCTCATCGACGACGATGACGCGCACCTCCGCAAGACTCACCTCGCCCCGTTCGATGAGATCCTCGAGCCGGCCGGGACAAGCCACAAGGATGTCCACGGCGTCGCGCAGGGCTCTCAACTGAGGCCCGTAAGAGGCACCGCCGTAGACGGCGGCGACCGACAGCCGCCGCGTCCTTGCGAGCGGGCTCAGCACGCCGCAGACCTGAGCGGCGAGTTCCCGGGTCGGCACGAGGACGAGACCCCGAGGGCGGCGCGACCGGGAACCTGAAGCGCCTGAGCTGAGTGCCTCTGCGAGCGCGATCGCGAATGCGAGCGTCTTACCCGAGCCAGTCGGTGCCCGGCCGGAGACGTCGCGTCCGGCGAGAGCGTCCGGAAGCGTGGCCGCCTGAATAGGAAAAGGCGTGGTGATGCCGTCGCGCGCCAACAGCAAGACGACGTCGGCAGGCACGCCAAGATCGGCGAAGGTGGGGGGCAAGAAGACTCCAGTCAGCTCAAGAAGAAGGCCAACCAGAACGTCGTCCCGAGGCCCCACCGGCCCTAGCCGGAAACCGGTCATTCGACCGCAGCCCAGAGCCTAGCAGGCGTTCCGGTGGCTCCCTGCGCCCCAAGGCGCCCGATCGCGACGCTCCGGCGGAAGAAGGCTGATTCGCCGGTACCATCCGATGGGCCACGAACCCATAGGCCCATTCGACGACGCTGAGGATGCCCGTGAAGCCCAGCCCTGCAACCGACACCGCCAAGGCCTTGTTCGTCGCCGAGCCCGGCGGGTTCCGCCCGACTGCCTTCGCTCTCGGGCCCTGGACCGCTGAGCACCTCCACGGGGGCCCGGTCGCCGGGTTGATCGCCCGCGAGGCTGAGCGCTGCGAGCCCGACGACGCCTTGCGGGTCGCCCGGCTCACCGTCGAGCTGATCCGGCCGGTGAGTCTCGCCCCGATCTCATTGGAAGCCCGGCTGCTGCGGCCGGGACGAAAGGTCCAGCTCGTAGAGGTGATCGGTCGCCAGGACGGGATCGAAGTCGCGCTGGGGCGCGCGCTTAGGATCCGCACCGCAGACATGGACCTGCCGAAAGCGGCTCGCCTGGGCGGACTGACCTTCGCGCCGCCCGAGAGCAGCGTCGCGATGACGTGGGAGGGTGCCCCGCGAACCTTCCACAGCGAGGGAGCAGAGTTGCGCTTCGTCGAGGGCGCCTTCAAGTCGCCGGGACCGGCGACGGTTTGGGTGCGTCTTCGCGTGCCGGTTCTGGCGGGCGAGCGGCCTTCGCCGCTCGAGCGGGTGGCAACTGCTGCAGACTTCGGCAACGGCGTCAGCTCGCCTTTCAGCTACGGCGACTGGCTGTTCATCAACCCGGACCTGACGATCCACGTGAGCCGACTGCCGATAGGGGAGTGGGTCGGTCTCGAGTCACGTACCTTGGCTGAGCCACAAGGGATAGGCATCTCAGAGAGCACGCTCTGGGACGAACAGGGGCCTATCGGGCGCTCGATCCAGTCCCTTCTCATCGACCGGCTCGCGCTCGACTGACCCGTCGCGCGACGCCCCAGGTACCGGATTGGGGGTGTACCAACCCGCGCTACCGTCGCGGAGGCCTTGCCCCCTGGCCCATTTCGGAGGAACCATGACCGATATCAACAACTGGAATCAGAAGATCATTGACGAGTTCCGCTCCACGGGCGGAAACCTGGGCGGCCAGTTCGCCGGCGACCCGGTCCTGCTTCTCACGACCACCGGCGCAAAGACAGGTCGCAAGCACACGACACCGGTCATGTACCTCGCAGACGGTGACCGACTCGCCGTCTTCGCGTCGAAGGCCGGCGCTGCGACCAACCCTGACTGGTACCACAATCTTCTCGCTCATCCCCGCGCGACCGTTGAGGTCGGCTCGGAGACCTTCGAGGTCGACGCCAACGTGGCCGACCGCGAGGAGCGGGATCGTCTCTACGCGGTCCAGTCGGAACGGTACCCGGGCTTCGCGGAGTACGAGGAGGAGACGACCCGGGTGATCCCCGTGCCCATCCTGAAACGCGTCGCGTCGTGAGCGCGCCCGGAACCCCGGCAAGAGTGCTCGTCGTGTCGGCGCACCCGGACGACGTCGACTTCGGTGCCGCAGGTTCGGTCGCGACGTGGACCGAACAGGGCATCGCGGTGAGCTATTGCATCGTGACCGACGGTGCCGCCGGCAGTGCTGTCCCCGGCATCGAGGCCCCTGCTCTCAGACAGATCCGTCAGGACGAACAGCGCAAGGCCGCGGCCGAAGTCGGCGTCACCGACGTGCAATTCCTCGGCTACCCGGACGGGGCCCTCGTGGTCTCGCACGAGCTTCGACGTGACATCGCGCGCGTCATCAGAGCGTTGCGACCCGACCGCGTGGTCTGCCAATCTCCTGAGCGCAACTGGGACCGCATCCGCGCGAGCCACCCTGACCATCTCGCAGCGGGTGAAGCGACGCTTCAGGCTGTGTATCCGGACGCGAGGAACCCCTACGCCCATCCCGAGCTGCTTGAGGCCGGCCTCGAGCCCCACGTCGTCGAGGAGGTCTGGCTCATGGCCTCG